>Ga0193743_1000315_pt1 | contig 38074 bp, 33 predicted proteins | sample L2c2metaG_FD_143038 | JGI IMG/M metagenome (GOLD analysis project Ga0193743, IMG submission 143038) | Soil microbial communities from a riparian zone of the East river system, Colorado, United States - L2c2 | ecosystem: Environmental > Terrestrial > Soil > Riparian zone | place: USA: East River... | reverse complement strand
TCTCGTTGGGGAAGGCTGCTTTGTTGGTTGCTGCAAGCTCCGTTGCCGGAGCGAGAGTGGTGGTATCTGCCATTCCATTCTCCTTTGAGGGGAGCCGGGGTTGTTTCTTGAGGGTACGGCTCCTCCGCTCAGGATATCGCCAGAGAGAAGCGATTATCTGTCTGTTCGTCACGGAATGTTGCGGTCATGAAGAGTGTGGGGCAGCCGACAGCATTTGCTCAGCGCATGGAAGCGATCTGGCGCGGAGTCAGATTACTTCAGCGTCTCCCAGCTTCGCAGTGCGTATTCGCAGAGGTCCATGTTGACGCGCTTTCCGCGGAACCGGACGCCTTCCATGGTGAGGCGGAGGCGTTGTTCGGCTGCGGCCTCGCCGCGGAGCTTGATCTCGCCGCCAGCGCCGACGATGCGCTGCCAGGGGAGTCCGTGGAGGGGCTCGGTACGGAGGAGGCGGGCGACCGCGCGGTGGTAGAGAGGATAGCCTGCGGCAGCGGCGACCTTGCCGTAGGTCGAGACCTTTCCCTTGGGCACGGAGCGGATGATGCGGCGAAAGGCGTCGTCGCGCAGTTCATCTTTGCGCAAGCCATCTTTGAGGATGCGACGCTTGAGGTCCTGCGGGATGAATGCGCTACGCATGGGGAGGAGGCTATCAAGAAGAAGTAATGCGCTCAGGAGTGGCACTCCCGGCCTGGGCCCTCTTGGCGTCGTACTATTTTTCGCGGACTGTGGTGTCGCGCTCTGCTGCTGCTTTTTCTGCGTCCCGTTCGGCCTCGCGCAGGCGGCTGTCGATCTCGGAGCTGGAGAGCGCATGGCCTCCAGGACTGAATCCACTGCGGGAGCCATCGGCTCCAATGGTAATTTTGGTGCCATCCTTCCCGCGATAGGTCTTGGAGCCGTCTGCGCCAACGGAGTAACGGGTGCCATCTGCGCCCTGATAGATCTTCGAACCATCGGCGCCTGTCTTCAGTCGTGTTCCCTTGTTGACGTAGACGCTGGAGCCGTCGGTGTTGACATTGATGTGAAGTCCGTTCTTGTCCGAGATGATGGAAGAGCCGTCGCTGCTCTTGATGTTGACGCCGTTCTTGCCGACGATCACTGAGGAGCCGTCATCGCTGCGGATGGAGATGGGGGCAGGCGGGGCTGGAGGAGCCGGGGGCATAGGAGCCACGGAGGCCTTCTTGAGTGAGATGTCTCCCATACTGGTGGAGACGCGCACCAGCGGTCCTCCTTTGCCGACGATGCCGTTATAGCTCTTGTGGTTGCTGTCGTCCTTGGACTGCTCGGGAAGTGAGAAGTCGTTCTCCAGATCACCGTTGTTAGTTTCAGCCTGCACGGAGAAGTTTGCCTTCTCCGGCATCGTAAGGTCGACGGAGCCGTTGCGGTTCTCAACCGTGATGTTGCCCAGCGGGGGGGCGCCGGTGAGGTCGACGGAGCCATTGCGGTTGGTGATGGAGACATCGCCGGAGATGCGCTCGAGCGAGACGTTCTTGTTTCCTGTGGCCAGGGTGAAAGGACCGGCGGCGCGGTCGGTGGAGATATCCGACGAGCTGATCTCGGTCTCGCCATCTAGGCGGGCGAAGCGAAGCTCGGTGCGGCTAGTGTGGAAGCGCACGTTGCCGGTGATGCGCTCCAAGTGCGTGGTGCCGAAAAATTCGCCGCTCATGGTGGCAGGACCGGAGATGTCGGAGAAGGTGAGGTCGCGGGCGCGGCCCTCTACGGTGACCGGGCCGGTGGCGCTGTGAACCGAGAAAGAAGAGTCGCCGTTGTTGATGCGGGTGTTGATGGGGCCTGAGATGGCGGTCAGCGAGACGTCGCCGTGATTGGCGGTGATGTTGACAGGGGCCTTAATGGAGGCGACGTGGACGTCGCCGCGGTTCGACGTGATGGTGATGGGAGACGTCGCCGGCAGGGTGATGCTGAGATCGGCGCGAGTTCCTTCGACCGAGGGAACGTCGACGCGCAGCATGGAGCCGTCGGTGTCGACCTTGGGCGAGAGCTGTTGCGCGCGCGAGTCGGCTTCGGAGTCGGAGCGAGTGAAGACCTGCTTGTGGACCTGGATATGGATCTGCTGGTCGTCACTGGTTCCCGCGATCACGATGTCGCCGCGCGGGTTGTTCACGGTGACGGAAGCTCCGGAGGCAAGGGCCTGGGTGAGCGTTTGATCGCTCTCATGCTTATCGCCCCAGAACTCGTCCATGTTGTCGGGATTCAGGTTGAAGGTGCGGCTGAAGGCTCCGCCGTGAAAACCGCTGAAGACCATTCCCACGAGACCGATGAGCAGCAGAAGGGTAAAGACTCCTCCGCCAAGCGAACGTCGGCGGAACTGGGGCTCGCCGGAGTGGAAGTACTGGTCCCAGCCCCACTCGAGCAGCATGATGACGCCGACGCCGATGAGCAACAGGGGCCACCAGCGACCATACCAGTCCCAGAACAGACGGGAGGAGATGTGGCCGGTCTGGATGAGGAAGAAGACCACGCCGGTGGCGATGATGAGCAATGGGCCGACGACAGAGGTGCGGCGGGTGCTGCGGAGCTGAGCGCGATAAGCGGCCTGCTGGGAGCGGAGATAGTCGCGCTGCATCCGCGCCTGCTCGCGCAGGTAGCGGCGCTGATAGCGCCAGTCTCCCTGTGGAGGAGGATACTGGCCCGGTGGTGGAGGATAGGGCGGAGTCTGGTTTGACATGTTAGCTCAGCGCCCTTCCTGGTTGGATTGATTGTTAGAGGCCTCTCCTGTGTACGGAGGGACGACGGAGGCGGATGCCGGCGGAGCGCTGGGAGGAACCGGCGCAACAGGATAAGCCGGTGGTGCCGCAGCCGGGTTGTAGAAGGTCTTCTCGGCAAGGATCATGATGCCGGCGACGATGATGAACAGAGGCCAGCTTCTTCCCCAGGAGAGGATGTTGAAGTTCGCGAGGAAGAACATGATTCCGACGAGGATGACCCACACGGAGCCGCGCAGGGCGCTGAAGAGGCGGTAGCGGTAGAGAGGGGTTCCGTCATCGGCGAGGGTGGCCCCGGTCGCGGTCATCTTGTGGACGAAGAGCCATACGCCGAGGCCGATCATGAATAACGGGAAGAGCCGATGTACGGGGAAGTAATGGAAGAGTCCCGTGTTGCCGATCAGAAAGAGCGCTCCCAGGCCGATGAGCCAGATTGCTCCCGCGGGAAAGCGGTTGCGCGGATAGACGGCGTTGGGATCGACGGTCGGCGGCGTTACCACATAAGGGGTATAAGGCGCGTTGTACGGTGTGCCGGTAAAGTTCTCGACCGGAGCGCCCCATCCTGAGGCCGGAGGAGCATAGCTCGAGGCTGGAGATGGGTAGGTCGGAGGGGCGTAGGACACAGATGTAGCGGACTGAGTAGCGTCGGGGGGCGGATAGGCTGAGGAGGCTGAAGAGGCGCTGCCTGCGGGGCTTCCTGAGGGCCAGGATCTGCCGAAGCCGAGCCGATCGCCAAGATCGTTGAGTCCGAAGGGGTTAGGCAATGGTGTGTCGTCACGGCGGGCACGGGCGGTCTGGTAGGCCTCGAAGACCTGATAGAAGATCCAGCCGGCTGCGAAGAGACCGAAGATGCCATGCTCGTCGGCCAGGCTGACAAGAACGGCGAAGACGATCAGGTGGACGATGCCCTTGGCATACTGCCCGTTGTACATGGCGCCCACGCCCGGGATGAAGCCGAGCAGAGCGGCCAGGCCGGGGTTCGGTGCTCCCGCTGCGGGGGGAGGCGGAATCGTACCGCTCACCGCGTATCCGGAGGAGGGGTCCGTGTAGCTGTAGCTGCCTCCGGTGGGGGTGGTGGTGAAGTTGACGCCGCCGACGTTGCCAGAGGTGTACCCGGCGCCGGCGGGGGGAGGTGGCTGCGTGCCGGCGAGCCGGGCCTCAAGGCAGGGTTCGCAGAAGACAGCGGTTCCTACGACTCGAGCACACTCCTGGCAGAGAGGCTTACCGCAGTTCTGGCAAAAGGCGATTCGTTCACGCTCTGGATGATTGGCGCAGTTCATGCCTGTCCCCCTTGCTCGATCGAGTTGAAGACTGTAGGAGTAAAGATAACAAAGACTTTCCTGGGATCACGGCCGGGCTCGGGGGAGGAACCGGGGCGTGAGAGTGAGGCAGAGAAGACGCGTGAGTGGTCGAGCCCGAGGCTTCGGCTCGAGCCGGAGCGCTGCCGGGGATTAGGGCGCTTCTGCTGATCCGGCTGTTCCTGAGGCTTCTGATTGTTCTGCTGAGAGTCGCTGGAAGGGGTGCTCTGGGCCGGGGAAGAACTTGGGTTCGTGCTGGAGTCGTTGTTGTCGCGCTGCAGGTCGCGGACACGCGATTCGAGCTCGTAGACGACGCGAAGGTTATCTATGGAGCGCACGACCCGCGCGTTTGTGTCGTAGAAGGTGCGCTTGAGGCTTGAGGGGGTAAAGTCGCTGGCCCGAAGATCGGTGATGCGCACGCCGGTAAGATTCAGCGTCAGCGCGATGGAGAAGAAGGCCATAGCGGCCGTCATGGCCAGCCGAGGCTGCATCAGACCCTGGCGCATGTTGGAGAATTTGAAGGCGTTTACCATCCTCTGGCGGAACGGAAGGACTTTGCCGGTGGCGTAGACCACCTCGGAGGCATAGCCGGAGGAGACGCCAGGGATGGCCGCCGGAACGAGTGTGGGGAGTCCGAGCAGAGTATTCTGCTGACTCGAGATGGGGGGAAGCTCGGTGACCGGGCCCGAGGTGGCGAGAATCCGCTCGAGCAGCCCAACAGGGGCCTCGGGTCGTGAGTCGTGCAGCTTCAGAAGAAGATCGGCCCCGAGACGAGCGTCAATGAACATCCGCGAGCAGTCCGGGCAGATAGCCAGATGGCGGTCGAAGAGAGATTGCTCCTCCGTCGAGAGAGTCCGGTCGAGCGCGTCGGTCAGCATGACCTCGCACTGCGCGCAGTGTGCCGGATCCGGCGACCGGGAGGGTTGATTGTTACCGAATTGATTGAACTCCGCCACCTGAACCACCTCGCCTTCTATCCTTACATCATCTGTTGTTTTTCTATACGTTGTAACAGCCTTGCAAGTTCCCCGCGACCACGGCTGATGCGGCTTTTCACCGTCCCCTCCGGAATGCGCAGAACCTGGGCGATCTCCTTATAATCCATGTCTTCGAGGTCCCGAAGAATAACAGCTTCCCGCAACTCTGGTGAGAGTTGTTTGAGCGCTCCCTGGATACGATTTTTCAGCTCCAGGCTGGCAAACTGCTGCTCCTGCGAGCTCCGCGTGTCTGCTAACCGGTCGGCCATGGTAGGCCCGTCTTCGTCGCCATCATAGGTCGCGTCCAGCGAATCAGAGGCGCGGTCCAGCCGGGTCCGGCGAAAGTGATCGACAAGAAGGTTGCGGGCCAGAGTCGTGATCCAGGTCTGGAAGCTCCCCTTCTGGAGGTCGAAGCTTGCCAGATTTTTATAGAGCTTGAGGAAGACGTCTTGAGTAAGATCTTCAGCGTCGGACGCAGAACCCGTGAAACGGTAGCAGATGGCGTAGATACGTCGGTGCTGCGAGACGACGAGCTGCTGCCACGCCTGAGCATCTCCGGCAATGCACTGCCGGACCAGACGGGCGATGGCTTCCTGTGCAGCTTCCTGTTCCGGGTTACGCTCTAACATGGCCTCAACTGGCTTTGGCAATTGTATGAGTTTATCGCGTGAACCAGTTGGGATCGCAGGAATAGCCGCGGGGTTATTCGCAGTAGAACGGGTGGAGCGACGAGCGGCGGACACAGATCCTGCACGGATGGTCCGACCATTGGTGCGGCAGCCGGAAGCGGGAAGCGCGATGGAAAGGACGCCCATGCGGTTCTATACGCAGGGGCGTCCGGGATGGTTCATTGATGTGACGAGTGTTTTCCCAAGGGCCGGAAGTCTCTATTTGGGAGCGGTGATGACGCCGCAGGCGATCCGGTTTCCGGCGTTGCCGGTGGGATCGGTCTTCATGTCGTCCGCCTTCTCGTGAACCATGATGGAGGTTCCACCATTGGCGAAGATCGAGTCGGTGGCGGAGGGGTCCAGAGACAGGTAGTCGACATGGAAAGTTGCCGATCCATTACCGTTGGCGGCGATGGTGACGTTTTGCGGCAGGTCACCATTGTGGTGGCCCATGGGATTTTCGATGCCATGCTTCTTCTCAGCCGGGTTGAAGTGTCCTCCGGCGGTCTTGAAGTCGGGGGCATCGCAGACTGCATGCTCGTGAATGTGGACGGCGTGCTCGCCCGGTGGCAGGTTCTTCAGTTTGATCCGGATGGTGATCTTCTTGTCTTTGCCGGGGACGAAACTGGCGGTACCGGCATCCTGTCCGGTACTGGTCTTCAGCGGTACGGTCACCGCGCCCTTGGGTTTGGCGAGGGCTGGCACGGTGAGGAGGCTGACGGCAAGGGCTGCGGCGGTAAGGCGCATATGGTTTTCTCCTGCTAAAGGTAGATGCTGGAAGACGTGCAGAGAGAAGGATAACGCAGTAACTCCATTTGTTTTGTGTCGGGGCCGGTTATCGGGCCGAGGGTAGTTCAAGCTGCTCGGAATGGTGCTCGTCGACGTAGGGCTGAAAGTGGGCGCGGCAGCGGGCTTCATAAAGGCCGGCGGCTCCGACGACGACCAGCTCCTGGCTCTGGCCGAGCCGCTGGGTGTGGATGGCGGGCTGGCCGCAGACCATGCAGACAGCGGAGAGCTTGGTGACCTCGTCGGCCAGCGCCATCAAATTGGGGACAGGGCCGAAGGGCTCGTTGGCGAAGGTGGTATCGAGGCCTGCGAGGATGACCCGCTTGCCGAGGTGGACGAGCTCAAGGATGAACGGGACGATGTCGTGATCGAAGAACTGAACCTCGTCTACGCCGATGACGTCTGTCTCGTGAATCTTTCCGGCTCCGAAGAGCTCTTCACGCAGCCGATCGCTGGTGGGAGAAATCGTGGAGGCGTCGTGCGTCTGCGAGGAGTGGCTGGCGATAGAAGTGCGGTGATAGCGGAGATCGATGTCGGGCTTGTAGCAGGCGACGCGCTGGCGGGCGATGCGGGCGCGCTTGAGGCGGCGGATGAGCTCTTCGGATTTTCCGGAGAACATGGGGCCTGTAATGACTTCAATGCGGCCAGGGGCGGAGGTGGTCATAAACGCGGAGAAGAACTCGATCCTTGTGCAGTGGTCTTGTGGTTATCTAGTTATCGTACGCAGGGCCACAGTGGATATCGTGGGTGAAACTCAAGACGATTGAATGACACCGTTATAGAGATGTATACGGCCGGTCAGATTTTCTTGACAGCTGGGGGAGACGGTTTTAGCGTTTACCCATTCCTGCTTCCGTCGAGTCAGTTTTGCGGCTTCGGTTGCGGGATTTAACAGCTTTTCCGAGAAGCATTTCTCCCGCTGTTTGTTCTTCCGCTGAAGATGCCTTTGCCGATTCGCAGGTGAGGAAGGCAGTTCATCGCGGGTCCCACATACATCCTGCATCACCTCTGGAGGCATATGTCGCATCGTTGGCTGTTATTGCTTTGTAGTGTCGTTCTGCTTGTAAGCTCGCTGGCTCTGGGACAGGGAACCACGAGCCGCATCTCTGGAGTTGTGACGGATTCCTCGGGAGCCATTGTGTCCAACGCCACGGTGACGGCCGTGAACGAAGGGACCGGAGCGACGTATGCGATGAAGTCGTCAAGCGCGGGAACATACGCGTTCGACCTGCTGCAGGTGGGCCGGTACACGATCAAAGCGGAGGCCGTGGGGTTCAAACAGTTCGTCTCGACCGGCAATGTACTGGCAATCGGCGTTCCAACGAGCGTGAACCCGAAGCTTGAGATCGGCGGAAATACCGAGACGGTGACGGTTCAGGGCGGCTACGACCTGGTGCAGACGGAGTCCTCGGGCAACCTGGGCGGCATCATCGATAACGTGACGCTGACGCAGCTTCCCATCGTGGGAACGCGCCAGCGCAACCCGGTGGGGCTGGTGCAGTACATGCCCGGTGTTGTGCTGAACGGATTGAATGCGACCGGCGGCGGCATCAATGTGAACGGCTCGCGCGACCGCGCATGGAACTACGTGATGGACGGCATCGATGCGAATGAGAGCTCGTCGGGTGGAGGAAATACTTCGCCGCCGCACCAGAACCCGGACATGCTCTCGGAGTTTCGCGTGATTACGGCCTCGCCGACGGCGGAGTTCGGGCGCAGCTCGGGCGCGCAGGTGGTGATGGTTGATGGTGACGAAGTCGGGAACGAACCAGTGGCACGGCAATCTGTTCTGGTTCTATCAGTCGCCGTTCCTGCGGGCGAACTCGCCGCAGAACAAGGCGACCACGCCCATCACGCCCAAATCGCAGTTCGTGCAGAATATTCCGGGCGCATCTCTGGGCGGGCCAATCTGGAAGGACAAGGCGTTCTTCTTTGCGAACTTCGAACTACTGCACGCGGCAACCAGCACATTGTTAACCCGTACGGTATACACGCAGCAGGCGCGGCAGGGACTCTTCCGCTACGCCTCGAGCGGCCGCAATCAGCCTGCGGGCGTTACAGGGGCCTCGGTCGATGGAAATGGCAATCCGATCGTTCCATACAATACGTACGATATGGTGGCGAACGATCCGTTCCACAAGGGGCTCGATCCGGCGATGCAGAGCTATCTCGGCCTTAGCCCTTTGCCCAACAACTTTCAGGCCGGAGACGGCTTGAACTTTGCCGGGTACAACTTTGTAGCGCCGTCGACCGACAAGCAGGTGGATGTGGCCTTCAAGATTGACTACCGGTTCAACGAGAAGAACTCGGTGTACTTCCGTTGGCTCGGTGGCCACCAGAACACCTATGCCGATCCGGCGAACGCAGGCTATAGCACCTTTCCTGGACTTCCTGCAGTGGTCAATACCTACCGCACGCCACGTAACTTTGCTTTCAACTGGCGCTGGGCTCCCACGCCGAAGCTAGCCAATGAGTTCGTCGTCGGCATGAACCGGTTCGGCTATAAGTTCGAGAACCCGTCATCGGCGGCCAACGCGAAGCAACCCTTTGTCACTACCCTGGTGACGTCTCCGCTGATCTCCGCGCTGGGTAATAACCGTTTCCTGACGACCTTCCAACTCGTAGACAACGTAACCTACGTCCATGGGCCGCACATCTTCAAGGGCGGAATCAACTTCCGCTATGGCCGCGAGATCGACCAGCGTGGCTCTGTCGGCGTGCTGAATGCGATTCCGCAGGTGACCTTCTCGACGGGCACCAGTGGCAACACTCCGGATACGACGGCGTACAAAATTCCGCAGACCGGCATCAATACCAGCAACGACCAAACAAATCTCTATACGGCAATCAATGAGCTGCTGGGCCGTGTGGGACAGCTGCAGGAAGGCTACGTCGCGCAGCCCGACCTCAACGCCTTCAAACCGGCGGGCACCATCAACAATATGGACCATCGGTGGCCGGAGTATGACTTTTACATTCAGGACACCTGGCATGCCTTACCGAACCTTGTGCTCGACTTCGGCATTCGCGTCGACGGGCGTCAGGCTCCGGACCTGCACAGCTTCCCGGGCTTGATTCCGAATCAGTCGCTGAACTACGGCACGCCGCTGACCAGCGCGTTGCAGTTCGTGCACGGGTCGTTTATGAGCAATCGCTGGACAAACTTCGGGCCTTCGGCTGGTTTCGCGTGGGATCCGATGAAGGACGGTAAAACGTCGATCCGCGGCAACTTCCGCATCGCCTACGACCGCATCAATCCGTTCTCGTTCTCCTCGTCGGTCTTTCAGGGAATGCCTGGGCTGACCTATCAGGTGACGGACGCGACATCGGGTCTGGACCAGGCTGGCGCCCAAGGGGTGCGCGCAGCGAACTGGTTTGTGCCCTCGCCAACAGCGACTCCGCTAAGCCTGACGACACCGCCGGCCTATGGCGCGGGCTCGCTTACTGTGGGCGACCCCAACATGCAGACGCCGACGGTCTCAATGTGGGCGCTGAGCATTCAACGCGAGCTGGTGAAGAATACGGTGCTGACCGTGAGCTATATCGGCAACCACGGCACGCACCTGTACGGCGGTTATGACACCAACCAGTCAGAGATCTTCTCCAACGGCTTTCTGGACGCCTTCAAGCAGGTGCAGGCGGGGCAAGATAGTCAGTTGATGACGAACATCATCTCGTCGGATACGCGACGGCGGACGAACGAGTCAGGCACGGCATTTATTCAGCGGAACTATGCATCGAACCTGACGCTGAACAATGTCGCGGGATTGGCAAACTCTCTGGCTACACGTCTGCAGACTGCAACGGGCTATCCCAACGGAAAGCCGCTGGTGGTGAGTTCAGGCCTGCCGGCGAACTTCTTCAAGCCGTATTCACAATATCTGGGCGGACTGTTCGTTCTGCAGAGCCGGGACTATTCGAACTACAACGGCCTACAGGCGCAGCTAGAGAAGCGATTCTCGCAGGGCTTCCTGGTCACGGTGAACTACACCTACTCGAAGTCGCTGGATACGCGGTCCTTCGATCCCGCCTTTACGACGGTGGCGACTGGCAGCACGCAGTCGGCGGCAAGCACGCCATTCGACTACCGTGCGCCACAGCTGAACTATGCGGCGTCGGACTTCGACAACACGCATGTCATCAATGGCTACTACGTGCTGGACCTCCCGTTCGGCCGCGGCCGCCACTACGGAGCACAGTGGAACCGTGCGCTGGACCTGCTGGCCGGCGGATGGCAGATCTCCGGCGATGGCTACTGGCAGTCGGGCCGCCCACTGACGATCTACTCAGGTTCGAATACGTTTTCCGGCAGCGTGCAGACTCCCGCCTCATGCGATCACTGCGACGCGCACATGGGTCACGTTCACAAGGAAGGAACCCAGACCTACTTCCTGACCGCAGCCCAGCGAGCGCAGTTCTACCTTCCGGCGCCGGGCGAGTTCTCGAACATCGGACGAAACTGGCTGCGTCAGAACGCGACCTGGAGCACCGACGCTAATCTGATGAAGTCGTTCCACACCTGGAAGGAGCAGTCCCTGCAGCTGCGCTTCGAGGTGCAGAACCTGCTGAACAACGTGACCTACGACACGATGGGCTCGCAGTCGATCCAGTCGACCGTCTTCGGCCGCCTGAACGCGGCGACCGACGGAGTCATCAATAGCTCACCCCGGCGGGCGCAGCTGGCTGCGAAGTACATCTTCTAACCTGTAAGTGGGAGTGGCGCGCGAGGAGTTCGCGCGCCACATCTGTTCTATCCAAGCTGCATCAGATTCGCTCCACCACAACCGCGGTCCCGTAGGCGAGGACCTCAGTGACGCCATTCATCAGTTCGTTGGCGTCATAGCGGAAGGCGATGACAGCGTTAGCTCCGATCTGGGAGGCGTGGAGCGCCATCATGGCGAAGGAGTCCTGGCGGGTCTTCTCGCAGAGCTGCGTAAAGAGGGTGATGTCGCCGCCGAGGATGGTCTGGAGGCTGGCGCCGAGGGTTCCGAAGATACTGCGGGAGCGCACCACGATACCGCGTACGACCCCGATATTGCGGACGATGCGATAACCGGGGAGTTCGAGTGCGGAGGTGATGAAGGCAGGGTCGATGGTGAGAGGCGGGGGCGGGTAGGTCGAACTGGACATCGAGGTGCGCTCCTTTGCCTAATCAGGAAGAGAATACCTGACTTCTGCATCAGGATTTACGCGAAAGGGCGGTGACGAGTTCCGTGACCGCTCCTGAATCGATGGCGCGGGCGGCGAGCGCGATCCCCGTAACGAGATCGGGAGCAAGGTCAGCGGCAACCAGCACGGCGGCGGCGTTGAGCAGAACGATGTCGCGCCGGGGGCCGGGCTCTCCGGAAAAGATTGCCGTAAGAATGGCGGCATTCTCCTGCGCTCCTCCTCCCTGAAGTGTCTCCAGGGGCGCGCGTTCGAGACCGACCTCTTCCGGAGTAATGGTGGAAAGCGTGACGACTCCGTTGCGGACTTCGGCCAGGCGGGTTGGTCCGGAGATGGAGATCTCGTCCAGCCCGCGCAGGTTTCCGTCGGGATCCTCCGCGATTCCATGAACGACGAAAGCATGCCGTGTTCCCAGCAGCGCCATCGTTTCGGCGACCAGAGGCACGGCGTGCGCGGCGTAGACTCCCATCACCTGCGCGGAGGCTCCCGCAGGGTTGGTAAGTGGACCCAGCAGGTTGAAGACGGTGCGGACCCCGAGCGCTCGCCGCACCGGCATGACGGCCTTCATTGCAGGGTGAAGCGACGGAGCGTGCAGGAAGGCAAAGCGATGCCTGCGGAGAGCCTCGGCGGCCTCAGGCGGAGTCAGCCCGACGGGGATGCCGAGCGCTTCCAGCACGTCGGCTGAGCCGCATTGCGAGGTGATGGCACGGTTGCCGTGCTTGGCGATGGTGGCTCCCGCGGCAGCGGCAACCAGCGCCGAGGCGGTGGAGATGTTGAAGGTGCGGCTGGCGTCTCCTCCGGTGCCGCAGGTATCGACAAGAAGAGCCTGCTCATCGGGATCGAGCGGTATATGGGTGACCGCTTCGCGCATGACGTCGACGAAGCCGGCAACTTCTTCCGGGGTCTCTCCTCGGGCCGCGAGCGCACCAACGAGGGCGGCGATCTCGACGTCGGTGAGATCGCCGGCGAGGATATGTTGCATCAGCTCGCGCGCCTCCTCGCGAGAGAGCGTTGCGCGGCCCTCGATGAGGTGCTTGAGATGAGGCTGGAGGGGCATCGGTTTAAGGGTAACAGGCAGAAGCATCGCCCGTTGCAACACAGGCGATGCCCCTTGCGAACCGAACTCACCTCCAGGCTGAGGCGTGGTCGTGTGCGTACTGGCTGAAGGGCCGGGGAGCCTGTCCGGTCAGCGTCTTCATGTCGGACGTTACTGCAGCCGCCTCGCCCCGGCGGGTGTGGATAAAGAGGCCAGTGACGTACTCGGCTGCCTCGCGAGGAAGGCCGGCTTCGAGCAGGGACTGGAGGAAGGGTTCGTCCTCGACCGGGACATAGCTGATCTCGCGCCCCGAGACCTTCGAGAGGGTCGAGGCGGCCTCAGAGTAGGTCAGCGACTGTGGTCCGGTGAGCGTGAAGATGCGTCCGTCTCCGTCGCCACTGTGCAGAACGGATGCCGCGGTCAGGGCAACGTCTCGCGAATCGATAAAGGCGGAGCGGGAGTCGCCGGCGGGAACAGGGATCACACCAGCCTGCAGGATCGGCTCGAGCCATAGGGTATGGAAGTTATCCATAAACCAGTTGGGCCGCAGGATGACGAAGGGGGCTCCGGAGCGCTGGACCTCCTCTTCGACCGGGTGCAGAGGATCGTTGGGATCGAATCCGACGCTGGCCGAGCTCATCATGACGATCCTGCACTGGGCGCGGCTTGCTGCCTCGATGAAGGGAGCCATGAAGGTGTGGGGAGCCGCAGGGAGCGAGGGCTGCGGCTCGAGGAGAAAGACGCGATCGCATCCCTCCAGTGCAGGCGCGAAGGTGGAAGGATCGGTGTAGTCGAACAGGACAGGCTCTGCTCCTGCGAAGGGAGAGAAGCTCGCGGGGTTTCGCGTGGCGGCGCGGACCTGCTCGCCTGCATCGATGAGATGGTGAGTGAGGACGTGGCCGACTCGGCCGGTGCTGCCCAGGACCAGAATCTTCTGCATGGATTCTCCTTATTTCTGTCTGCTGATCTGCGATGGACTATGAGCGGGCTCTTCCAAATTGAAGGATGGCAAGGGTGAAGGACGCTGCCGCGGCGAGGCACCCCACGGTTCGAATGTGATTCCAGGCGGTCCAGCGCGGGACAAAGAACTCCCAGTAGCGTGCTGCCGACGCGTCTGCGGGGTGCAGATTTGCGAGAGCATCATTGAGCGGCACATTGAAGCCGAAGGTTGTTCCCATAGCCGCCAGGTAGAGCAGACTGCCGGCAAGAAGGTAGCGAGACCCGGCAGCTTGCCAGTGCAGCAGTGCCCATGCTCCAAGAGCGATGCACACGGCGGAGGTTCCGAAGAGCTGAATCGCAAACGACAGGTTGATGACAGAGACATTAATAGACTGCATAGCGGCGATGCCCTCTTCCGAGGGAATGCGCGCGAGGGCCTTCATGATGAAGCTGGAGAAGGCGAAGAAGACCCCACCGGCCGAGCCGGAGCCGAGCACAGCAAAGAGGGTCAGGGCAAGCAATCGAGGATGCCTTTTAGAGGTCGCTGAGGTGTTCATGGGCCTACTTTAGAGAGCCTGGGATGTGCGAACCATGGGCCAGCGTCTTCCATTCATTGCTATCCGTCTCGCGACGAGGCTAGAGTTGGAGCGTATGGACGACGTCCTGACAGACTGGCTCCGCGAGATCGATACCAATGCGGTGGTGCTCTGCCGCAGCCGCATGCCGGCTCCGTGGGGAATGAGAATCTCGGCGCGTGAGGGTGTGATGTTTCACATCGTCACGGAGGGCTCCTGCTGGCTACGGCAGCAAGGAGCTGGTCCGCTTGAGCTGCTCAAGGGCGATTTGGTCCTTCTTCCTCAGGGGCTCGATCATGAGGTGGTCGCCACGCCGGAAGACGAGACCGAGCCGCTGGAGCGGTTTTTGTCCAGGCCTTCGTTTCCGGCAAATGGAAATCCGATGACGACACTGATCTGCGGCGTCTACATGGCCGACGTCGAGTTGGCTCATCCCATGCTTCTGGCGCTGCCTCCCGTGATGCACTTCTCCTCGGAGACAGTGCGGGCAAAGCCTTCGCTGTCGTCGACGCTGGCGCTTTTGACCCAGGAGATCGAGGCTCCCTCGCCGGGAAGCGAGACGCTGGTGCAACACCTGTTCGACGTGCTGTTTGTATACATTGTGCGGGCATGGTCAGAAGAGGGCCCGGCGCAGCGAAGAGGGTGGCTCTCGGCCCTGAAGGAGCCATCGCTCTCGAAGGCGATGGCGCGGATTCATGCTGAGCCGGCGAAGACCTGGACAGTCGAATCCCTGGCCCAGGAGGCGGGGCTGTCAAGAGCGGCCTTCGCGCGTCGGTTCGCCGAGCAGGTAGGAGAGCCTCCGTTGGCATATCTGACGCGGTGGCGCATGATGGTCGCTTCGCGCCTGCTGAACAGCAGCGGAGCTTCGCTGGCCGAGGTCGCCGAACGCGTCGGTTACGAGTCGGAGTTTGCCTTCAGCAGGGCGTTCAAGCGCAGCCGCGGAGTTGCGCCTGCCCGGTTCCGCCAGATGCAGTGCCCGCGCGATGGGAACGCCTGACGGATCGAGGATCGGCGAAGTGAGGCGGAAAAGAGGCGATCTGGGCCGATCTGAGCCGTTCCGGGCCATTCCTGGCCGTTCCCGAAAAATTGATCTGCGGATGGCGATAACCGCACCATTGTTCGCGTTTCGCATTGCGGGCGCTTGTTGGCGTCCGCTACACTTTTCGCGGCGGGCGGATTATCTATGAAAATTCACGAGTATCAGGCAAAAGAGATTCTGCGGAAGTATGGTGTGCCGGTTCCAGGCGGCGAGATGGTTCAGACGCTGGAAGAGGCTGACAGGGCCGCCAAGGACCTTTTCGCTAAGGGCAACGCGGTCGTGGTGGTCAAGGCGCAGATTCACGCCGGAGGCCGCGGCAAGGGCGGCGGCGTGAAGGTGGTCAAATCGCTCGACGATGCCTCGAAGGCCTCGAAGGCGATCCTCGGGATGCAGCTGGTGACGCATCAGACCGGACCGCAGGGCCAGAAGGTGCAGCGTCTTCTCATCGAAGAAGGCTCCGCCATTGACCGCGAACTTTATCTCGGTATCGTGCTCGACCGTGCCGCCGCAAGGCTCGTCTTCATGGCTTCGCAGGCTGGCGGCATGGAGATCGAGGAGGTCGCACATGCGACTCCGGAGAAGATCTTCAAGGAATACATCGATCCGGCCATCGGCCTGCAGCCCTATCAGGCGCGCAGTCTGGCGTTCAAGCTGGGGCTGAAGCCCACACAGATCGCTCAGGCGACCTCGTTCATGCTCGGCCTCTACAAGGCGTTTGTCGAGACCGACTCGACCCTGATGGAGATCAACCCCTTCATCACGACCAAGGACGACAAGCTGCTGGCGCTCGACTGCAAGATCAACTTCGACGACAACGCCATGTTCCGCCACAAGGACCTCAAGGAGCTGCGCGACCTTTCGGAAGAAGACCCGCTCGAGGTGGAGGCGTCGAAGTTCGCCCTCAACTACATCAAGCTCGACGGCAACATCGCCTGCATGGTCAACGGAGCCGGTCTGGCCATGGCAACGATGGACATCATCGAGTACGCCGGAGGCAAGGCAGCCAACTTCCTCGACGTAGGCGGCGGAGCCAACCAGGAGCAGATCGAGAACGCCTTCGGCATCTTGCTGAGCGACCCGAATGTGAAGGCGATCTTCATCAATATCTTCGGCGGAATTCTGCGCGTGGACGTGCTGGCGACCGCAGTGGTCGCAGCTGCGAAGAAGTTGAACGTGCAGCTTCCGATTATCCTTCGCCTCGAAGGCACCAACGTCGAAGAGGGCCGCAAGATCCTGAAGGACTCCGGCCTGAAGTTCGAAGTAGGCGCAACTATGAAGGAAGCCGCAGATCTGGCAGTCGCAGCCGCGAAAGGTGGTAAGTAATGGCAGTTTTGGTCGACAAGAATACGCGGCTGATCGTGCAGGGCATCACCGGACGCGAAGGCACCTTCCACGCGAAGGGCTGCGCCGAGTATGGCACCAAGGTTGTGGGTGGAGTCACCCCCGGCAAGGGCGGAACGACGCATGAGGGCTGGCCGGTCTTCAACACCGTTGAAGAGGCCGTCAAGGAGACCGGCGCCAACGTCACAGTCATCTTCGTGCCCCCACCCTTTGCCGCCGACGGAATCCTCGAGGCCGCCGCAGCTGAGGTCCCGCTGGTGATCTGCATCACCGAGGGCATCCCTGTGCTCGACATGGTAAAGACCTGGGAGGTCGTCAAGCATTCGAAGTCGCGTTTGATCGGCCCCAACTGCCCTGGCGTCATCTCGCCCGGCAAGGCCAAGGTGGGTATCATGCCCGGCCGCATCCATAAGGAAGGCAACGTCGGCATCGTCTCGAAGTCCGGCACCCTGACCTACGAGGCTGTCTACCAGCTCACGCAGCGCGGCATCGGCCAGTCGACCGCCATCGGCATCGGCGGCGACCCCATCATTGGAACCACGCACATCGACGCCCTGAAGCTCCTCAACGAAGACCCCGAGACCGAGGCCATCATCATGATCGGTGAGATCGGCGGAACCGCCGAAGAGGCCGCTGCCCGCTACATCAAGGAGAACGTGAAGAAGCCGGTCGTCGGCTTCATCGCCGGGCAAACCGCACCTCCAGGCCGCCGCATGGGCCACGCCGGAGCGATCATCTCAGGCGGAGAAGGTACCGCCGCCGAGAAGATGAAGGCGATGTCCGAGGCGGGCATCACGGTCGTGAAATCTCCGGCTGAGATCGGCGACGCCATGGCGAGGGTGCTGGGCAAAGCTTAATCGAAAATTCACTCAGGCCCTATCGTTGCTGCCGGCGATAAAACAGACCGGCGGCCAGAAACACCATTGCCACTAGAAAGGCGAGTTGCGCGTGCTGCCGGGAGTGTAACCGCAGGCTGATGATGCCGTCGATGACCCAGGCGACGAACCCTGCAAACCAGATCCAGGCGGCATTGCGCATGCCTCTAGGATGCACCATGTGGGCCGGACTTTGGCTGGCCGTGCTTTACACTGAAAGAACTGGAAAAACAGCAAGGGAGAACTACGTTGTCACAGCGCACATTCAGCATCATCAAGCCGGACGCGGTCAAAAAGGGACACGCCGGCGCCATCCTGGCCGAGATTGAGAAGGCCGGATTCAAGATTGTCTCCATCAAGAAGGTCTCCATCTCCTCGGCGCAGGCCGAGGGCTTCTACTACGTTCACGCAGCGCGTCCGTTCTTCGGCGAACTGACCGAGTTCATGTCCAGCGGCCCCATCTTCCCCATGGTCCTCGAGAAGGACAATGCCATCGCTGACCTGCGCAAACTGATGGGAGCCACCGACCCGGCCAAGGCCGAGGAGGGAACCATCCGCAAGAAGTTCGCCGCCTCCATCGGCGAGAACGCCATCCACGGATCAGACGCCGAAGAGACCGCGGCCTTCGAGATCGGCTACTTCTTCGCCGGCCTCGAGCTCAAGTAGATTTCAAATATCGAAAAAACGGCAGGCGCCTTTCTAAGGCCCTGCCGTTTTGCTTCAGGGTGTCATTCCACGAGGCTCTTGCGGAGGTGAACGCATCGATCGACCACCTCGAATCCCAGAGCTTCGTGCACGCTTTCCGAGCTTCTCTCGTCACTCCACGTGTCGGAGGCCATCTCCTTGCAGCCCTGCCCGTGCGCCCACTCCTCTGCCGCGCGCATTAATGCCCCTCCGAGACCGCGTCTTCGAAACGCCTCGTAGACAAACCATCCTTCTACGAACCCCACCGGGTGCGCCGGATTGCAACCGTCGGCATGGGAACGCAGGCCGACCTGTAAAAATCCCTGCAACCGCCCCTCCTCGTCCTGCACGACAAAGATAGTCGCCGGTAGAGTCCCGCACATCTTCGTCTTCAGAAGGTGTTCGATCTCAGCGCGATGTTCCTCTGCGGTCGCATCCGGCCACAACACAGCACACATCGCCGCAATCGCCTGAGCGTCATCTGAGTCGGCTTGTCGGACATGCGGATCGACCATAGAAGAAAATCCCTCCTCCTTTAGACGATCCGCGCTCCTTCGGAGATTACTTCGTAAAGAGTTTCAGGTCGATGATGTCGCCCATCGCCTTGTAACCGGCGTCGCTCGGGTGCAGGTGATCGCCACTATCGGTTGTGGACGAGAAGACAGCCGGATTGGCCGGGTCCTGCGCGGCCTTGTCGAAATCGATGACGCCGTCCAGCAGGTTCGTCGTCCGGATCCACTGGTTGACCGCCTGTCGTATCTTCTCGCCCGCAGGAGAGGAGTACCTGGCTCCGACATAAGGGGTCAGCGTGGCGCCGTAGACCTTGATGCCGTGGGTGTGGGCACGGGCGGCGAGCTGGCTGAGGCCCTGGATCAGGTCGTCGGCCGAGACGACGTCGTACGGTTTGACCGTGTCCTCGGCATGGCCAATGTCGTTAATGCTCTCAAGAATGACCAGGTACTTCACTCCGGCCTGTGCTAGCACATCGCGGTCGAACCGCGCCAGAGCGCTGGGCCCGGCGTTGTCATGCAGGACGCGGTTGCCCCCGATGCCCTCGTTCAGAACGCTCAGGTTGCGGGTCTTTTTCTCAGTCTGCAGGCGCTGGGCCAGAACATCAGGCCACCGCCGGTTGGTGTCCTTGGTGCTGTGCGCTCCGTCGGTGATGCTATCGCCGAAGGCGACGATCGCCCGGCTCTTCTCATCGGCGCGGACATCGATGCCCTTGAGGAACGGCCAGTCGGTGATCTCGGTGGGGTTCTCCAGGGACGCTGCTCCCGAGACGCTTCCCGGCGCGGTGTAGCTGGTCTGGTCGGCGAAGCCGTGATGGGTCGCCTGCTGGACAGGCTGCGTCGGAAGCACGAAGCTCACCGCAACGTCGACAAGCGGAGGCAGCTTCAGCGCCGTTGGATCGCTGATCGCAAGTGCTCCGGCAGGAATCACGATCGAGGTTCGTCCTCCGAAGGTCAACGGGCGCGCCGTAGCGGCATCGATCTCGCTGCCCTTGGTGCGCAGGGCGATATAGGCCGCGTTGACGGTCAGCGGCGTCAGCCCGAACTCGTTGGTCAGGACGACGCGCGTCGAATCGCCGCCAATCGAGACGTGCACGATCTCGCGGTAGGTAGTCTCGGCCGCACCATACTTTCCGGCGGTGTTTTCCTGCGCCATAGGGGAGGTGGCCCAGGTCCCTACCCAGTGATCCTCTGCTGCCGCCGAGGGTGTGAAGCCGGCGAGGACGGTCATCAGGGCAGTCGAAGAGACGAGAGTTCGCAGAAAAAGATTCATGAGTGTCCTTAGATAGAGAATTTCGACGGGTCCATGCTATCGCTATTTTATTTTGGCCATTCCACACGCGGCCCGCCGGAGGGCTTCTTGGAGATGTGGCGGGTAAAGTATAGTGGCGAGGTTGCTGGGAAACATTCGCCGACGATACTGAGATCGGCAAGGACGATTTGAGGGATTCGAAAAATGACGATGCGATGGCTAACGGTTATGCTGCTTAGCATGACAACTGCGATGGCTGCACATGGATCAGTGACGAAGGCTGCATTCGGAAAGACGCCGAACGGCACAGAAGTTGATATCTACACCTTGAAGAGCGACACCGTGGAGGCACGCATCATGACCTACGGCGCGCGCATCGTCTCCATCAAGACGGCCGACAAGAACGGCAAGATCGCCGACGTGGTCCTCGGATACGACTCGCTGGACGGCTACCTAGCCGATAAAAAGACCTACTTCGGTGCGGTCGTGGGCCGCTACGGCAACCGCATCGCGCACGGTGAGTTCAAGCTGGATGGCAAGACCTATCACCTGCCGAAGAACAACGGCGAGAACTCGCTGCACGGCGGAACGGTCGGGTTCGACCAGCTCGTCTGGAAGGCGCGCGAGGTTCCTGAAGGTGTCGAACTGACCCTGGTGAGCAAGGACGGCGATCAGGGCTATCCCGGAACCGTGACCGCGCACGTGCGCTATACCCTGCACCACAACGCTCTCAGGATCGACTACAACGTCACGACCGACAAAGATACCGTGGTCAACCTGACCAATCACTCCTACTTCAACCTGGGCGGCATCGGAAGCGGAACCATCCTTGATGAAGAGATGATGATCGCGGCCGACAAATACACGCCAACCGACAGCGGGCTCATCCCTACCGGAGAGCTAGCCGCGGTCGATGGGACGCCGATGGACTTTCGCAAGCCGACCGTGATCGGCAAACATATCCATGATGACTTCCCGGCGTTGAAGCTCGCCGGTGGCTACGACCACAACTGGGTCCTGCGCGGCTCGAACGGCGAGGTCAAGACCGCCGCGCACGTTCACGACCCGGTCACCGGACGCACCCTGACGGTGACGACGACCGAGCCGGGCGTGCAGTTCTACGCCGGCGTCTCGCTCGATGGCACGTTCAAGAGCCCAGACGGCTGGCCGTACGCCAAGAACACAGCGCTGTGCCTTGAGACCCAGCACTTCCCGGACTCGCCCAACCATCCATCGTTCCCAACGACCGAGCTGAAGCCCGGCGAGGCCAGGCACAGCATGACCACCTTTACGTTCTCGGTCCAGAAATAGGCCGCGGGATACCGGAATGAACAAGGTTGTTGCCTCAGCGGATGTGGCGGTTGCAGAGATCACGGCGGGATCGACGATCATGCTCGGAGGCTTCGGGCTGTGTGGAATCCCCGAGAACCTGATCGCCGCCCTCGTGCGGCGGAGGATCACCGGGCTGCACACGATCAGCAACAACATGGGCGTCGATGGCTTCGGCATGGGACTGATGCTCGAGGCGGGAATGATCGCCTCGCACATCGGAAGCTACGTCGGCGAAAACCGACGGCTTGAGCAGATGGTGCTCAAGGGCGAGCTCAACCTCACGCTGATCCCGCAGGGAACGCTCGCCGAGCGCGTCCGCGCCGGAGGAGCCGGAATCCCGGCCTTCTATGTTCCGACTGGCCTCGGCACCGTTGTCGCCGAGGGCAAGGAGACGCGCGAGATCGGCGGGCGGACCTACGTGCTCGAGACGGCCCTGCGCGCCGACGTTGCCCTGGTGAAGGCGTGGAAGGGCGACCGGCTCGGCAACCTGGTCTACCGTAAGACCGCGCGGAACTTCAATCCGGTGATGGCCACCGCCGCCGCGATGACCATCGCCGAGGTGGAGGAGCTGGTTGAGCCCGGCGAGCTCGATCCGGATCAGATCGTTACGCCGGGGATCTACGTCAAGCGCATTCTAGTTGGCGAGAACTACCGCAAGCCCATCGAGTCCCGTTTCATCAAGGAGCAGATGGCGGGAGGCGCAGCGTGAACGCCAAGGAGAGGATCGCTCGAAGAATCGCGAGAGAGGTCAAGGACGGCTTCTACGTCAACCTGGGCATCGGCCTGCCGACGATGATCGCGTCCTACCTTCCCGCAGGGCTCGACGTTGTCTTCCAGTCGGAGAACGGGATGCTTGGCGTTGGGCCGCCGCCCGCCGAAGCCGAGGCAGATCCGGACCTGATCAACGCCGGCAAGCAGCCGGTGACGGAGCTTCCCGGATGCTCGTACTTCGGCAGCGACGAGTCCTTCGCGATGATTCGCGGAGGACACATGGACATGAGTGTGCTCGGCGCGATGCAAGTGGACGAGGCAGGCAACCTCGCGAATTGGACCATTCCCGGCAAGATGGTGAAGGGAATGGGCGGCGCGATGGACCTGGTGGCGGGCGCGCGTCGCGTGATCGTCGCGATGGAGCATCAGACCAAAGAGGGCGAGTCGCGGATTTTGAAGCGCTGCTCTCTTCCGCTGACCGGAACCGGCGTAGTGCACGATATCGTGACCGAGCTGGCCTGGATCCGGGTGACTCCGGAGGGTCTCCTTCTGACGGAGATCGCCGAAGGGATCAGGCCGGACGAGGTGCAGGCCCGCACCGAGGCCGCGCTGGCGTTTGCACCTAACCTCGTAACCATGAGCGTTCTCTGAAGCATGCGGACTCCTCGCCAAGACATCGTCGATATTCTCGAACACACCTTCAAGGCCTCGCGTGTGGAGCGGGCTATTGCAGAGCGGATTCGCTTCGCGGGCGAGACGATGGAGGTGGATGGGGCCTCCTATGCTCTGGGAGGGTACGGCCGCCGTGTGCTTGTCTCGATGGGCAAGGCTGCCGAACCCATGCTCTCTTCCTTTCTGGCGGCCAGTGGCGAGGCGGCGCGTCTGTTTGAGGGAATCATTGTTGCCCCGGACCCGGTTTCGCTGCCTCCAGTCTCTCCGCATTCAGAGAAATTCGTTGCCTTCCAGGCCGGGCATCCCAGCCCGAATGCGGCCTCTATCGAGGCTGCCAGCGCGATTCTGCGAACGCTCACGGGGCTCACGGAGCGCGACCTGGTGGTCTTCCTGATCAGCGGCGGCGGGTCGTCGCTGGTGGAGCAGTTCCTGGACGTGCATACGCCGCTCGGGGTGATTGCGGCGACCCACAAGGCTCTGGTCGAGAGTGGTGCTCCGATCACGGCGATCAACGCGGTACGCAAGCACCTCTCCTCGGTGAAGGGAGGCAGGCTGGCTGCTGCTGCGGCTCCGGCCGAGCAGCTGACGATTGCCATCTCCGACGTCCCCGCCGGAAGGCTGGACGCGCTCGCCTCGGGGCCGACGACCCCGGACGAGAGCACGCTTGCCGACGTCTACGATGCCGTCGAGCGTTACGGTCTGATGGACCGGCTGCCCGCCCGCGTCGCGCGGCAGATTAGCCTGCGCTCGCTCGAAGAGACACCGAAGCGGGGAGAGGCGATCTTTGCGCGGTCTCACTGGTCGGTGCTGCTGGACAGCTCCTCGCTGGAGGCGGAGGCGGGGGGCCGCGCCACGGAGCTGGGCTGGCATGTGGTTGTGGACGATACCTGCGACGACTGGAGCGCGGGCGATGCCGCGCGCTATCTTGTCGACCGCCTGCGCGAGCTGCGCAGCGGCCAGGAGCGCGTCTGCCTGCTCTCGGCGGGAGAGGTGACGGTGATCGTGCCGCATGGAGCCTCGGGCAGCGGTGGAAGGAACCAGCAGTTTGTGCTCGAGGCGAGCCGGCACATCGCTGGCGGCGATGCGGTCGTGCTGAGCGCCGGAAGCGATGGAGTGGACGGCACCAGCCCCGCCGCCGGGGGGCTGGCTGATGGGACGACGGTCGAGCGGGCGGCCCGGGAAGGGCTGGCGGTGGATGAGGCGCTCGCTACGTTTAATAGTTACCCGTTGCTGTTGCGGCTAGGAGATGCCATTGTTACCGGGCCTACAGGGAATAACCTGCGGGACCTTCGGATTCTTCTGGCTCCCTGAGTACCCCCCTATACTGTTTTGTTGCAAAGTATTGATTCTATTTAGTTTACCCTTGGACTTGATTTGCAAGATATTCATAATACAGGGGTTAGATTTCAAAATATAGAAAACAAATGGGTTATCGAAAGAGAAGGCCCCGGATTGCTCCGAAGCCTTCTTTCTTACTCTGTATCCAGTTTAACAGGCCGAAGGGGACGGATCGGCACATTTTGGATGTCCAGGAAGACTCGTTTTATGTGTGGTTTATAGGATTCTTCGGCGTTTGGTGGGCTTGACAGGAGTTTTGGCGAATCCCAAGGTAAGCGGATCTCGCTTTTTTGCGCGATTGGCTCATTCATGTCGCGATGATGCCGCGCCATGAATGGGGCACCCAGCATTGTGCTAACCGACGCAAACCGCAGGTCCTTCGACTTCGCTGCGCTCAGGATGACACATTTATGGCAACAATCTCAGCTTTATGGCAACAATCTCAGCGACTATGGCAACAATTTCAGCGACAGGACACTAGCTCCTGGCCCCTGGCTCATCGGAGGATAAGGCTGGTGATGGCAGGTACGGTGGTGTAGAGGAGGACCAGCAGGCCGGCGAGGCAGGCGAGAGCGAAGCTGTGCAGGATGACGAAGCGCAACAGGGTTCCTTCCTTGCCGTAGTGGCCGGTGGCGGTGGTGGCGACGACGATGCTCTGGGGGGCGATCATCTTTCCCATGACTCCCCCGGCGGAGTTGGCCGCGGCCATCAGGTAGGCGGAGATGCCTAACTGCTGGGCAGTGAGCTTCTGCAGGCTTCCGAAGAGGACGTTCGAGGAGGTGTCGGAGCCGGTGGAGGCGGTTCCGATCCAGCCGATGAGGGTTCCGAAGAAGGGATAGAGTTTGCCGGTGCGGGCGAAGGCGAGGCCAAGGGTGGCGTCCATGCCGGCGTAGCGAGTGACGAAGCCGAGGGCCATGAGTGCGGCGATGGTGATGAAGGTGAAGCGCATGGAGACGAAGGTTTCGGCGCCGGTCCTGGCGATGACGCGCGGGCGGATGCCCATGGCGAAGCCGGCGACGATGGCGGCGATGAAGATTCCGGTGCCGGTAGCTGAGAGCCAGTTGAAGTTAAAGACAGCTCCCTCGGCGACAGGGGAGGGGACAGCAGGTGGCATGCGCAGGACCAGTTGATGCAGGCCATGGATCGGGATCCGGATGCTGCTGATCCTATCGAGCCAGCGTGACCAGACGGGGAGTCCCCAGAGGATGATGAAGAGCGAGAGGATGGCCCAGGGGAGGATGGCCTGACGGATGAGTCCGGGCGGTTGGGCGATGGTGTTCTGAGAGGCCTGGGGAGTAGTCGCGGGAATGGTCTGGAGGCTGGGGTTGAGGATGCGTCGTGGCTTCCAGAAGCGGAAGAGCAGAAGCAGGGCGAGGATGGTGAAGCTGGAGGAGAAGATGTCGACCAGCCAGGGACCGTGGAGGGTGGCGACGAGCAGAAGGGTGATGCTGTAGACGCCTCCGGCGACGAGGATGGCGGGCCAGATCTCGAGCATGGCCGTCCATCCGGCGAAGGCGCAGATGAGCCAGAAGGGCACGAGGACGCAGAAGGGGGCGATCATGCGGGCGGTGACGCGGGAGAGCAGAAGCGTGTCGAGGTCGGTGATGCCGTGGAGCGCTACCATGGGGATTCCCAGGCCTCCGAAGGCGACCGGAGCGGTGTTGGCGAGCAGGGCGAGTCCGGCGGCCTGAAGGGGAGGGAAGCCGAGGCCGATGAGGATGGTAGCGCAGATGGCGACCGGAGTTCCGAAGCCGGCGGAGCCCTCGAAGAAGGCCCCGAAGGCGAAGGCGATGAGGAGAAGCTGGAGCCGGCTGTCGGCGGTGACTCCCACGAGACTCTGCTGCAGGAGGGTAAAGCTTCCGGAGCGATGGGTGAGGTGATAGAGGAAGAGGACGGGGAAGACGATCCAGGCGATAGGGAAGAGTCCGTAGGCGGCTCCGTAGACTATGGAGAGAAGGCCCATGCCGACGGGAAGGTGGAAGATTGCTATGGCAACGACGAAGGCGGTTGCCAGCCCCGCGAGGGCGGCCAGATGCCCTTTGACCCGGAAGACCCCCATGGTGACGAGCAGGACGCAGAGGGGAAGGGCCGACCAGGCCGCGGAGAGGAGCCAATGATGAGCAGGGTCATAGCTTTGCGCCCATTTCAGGGCGGGCTCGAAGAGGAGACACATGAAGGCGACACCGGAGGAAGGGGCCTGAATGAATATTGGATTTACGATGCTCCACCCTTGCACAGAAAAAGAATGACGACCAGTATGGTCGAACCATCGTGCCACTGTAAATCCATAAAGGCGCCGGGCGGAGAAAATTGCGTCAGAATCTGGGCATACGGCACGAACGGGATGGATCGCATCTCACTTGGTGAAAAATGAGCAGCCTGAACACACGGAGCTTTCATTTCGGAGACGACTCCCCCCTTGTGCTGATCGTGCTGTTGAACTGGAAGAGCGCGGAAGAGACGGTCAGAGCGGTGGAGTCAGTACGGGGCCTGAACTATCCAAACTTCCGAGTGATGATCGTTGACAACGCTTCGGGAGACGATTCTGTGAGCCGGCTTCAGTCGTGTGTCGAGGATGGTGTAGAGCTTCTGGAGTCTCCGATCAACGCGGGTTACACCGGAGGGTGCAACCTGGGGATGAAGCGCGCCCTGGAGATGGACGCGAAGTACGTCTGGCTGCTGAACAATGACGCGGTTGTGGACCGGGATACACTCTCGTCGATTGTGACGCTGGCCGAGACGGACTCCTCGATCGGGCTGGTGACGCCGAGGATTGCGGCGCTGGATGAAGACCGGCTGACGTTTGCCGGAGGCGTGCTGTCGGTGAAGGACGGGCTCTATAACGAGACGAACGATCCGGCGGTGGCAGAGGAGTGGAGCAGGCGGTCTCCGGAGTGCGGTCTGGTCATCGGGACGGCGATGCTGGTGCGGGTGGACCTGATCCGTAAGATCGGGATGCTGGATACGGGCTTCTTTGCCTACTTCGAGGATATTGATTACTCGGCGCGCAGCACGACGGCGGGATTTCGCAATGTGGTCGATCCGAACTCGGCGGTGAGGCACTTCGAAAAGAACAGGAACACGAAGCCGTTCGAGATCAAGCCGCACTACTGGTACTACATGGCGAGAAACGAAAGCCGGTTCTGGAGGAAGCACCTGGGGCTGGTCAAAGGGATGCGGCAGGTGTGGTACAGCTTCAACGGATTTCTGCGGCATCGCAACCGTTTGTCGAGGAAGCCGGAGAGCGCGAATGCGATTCTTGCGGGGTTGTGGGACGGGTGGATGAATCGCGGAGGACCGTATCATCCGGCGGTCCGGATGCCCACGACGGCGGGATTTCGCAATGTGGTCGATCCGAACTCGGCGGTGAGGCACTTCGAAAAGAACCGGAACACGAAGCCGTTCGAGATCAAGCCGCACTACTGGTACTACATGGCGAGGAACGAGAGCCGGTTCTGGAGGAAGCACCTGGGGCTGGTCAAAGGGATGCGGCAGGTGTGGTACAGCTTCAATGGATTTCTGCGGCATCGCAACCGTTTGTCGAGGAAGCCGGAGAGCGCGAATGCGATTCTTGCGGGGCTGTGGGATGGGTGGCTGAATCGTGGAGGACCCTATCATCCGGCGGTCCGGATGCCGGCGCTTCCGACTGCTGTGGTGAATGTCTATAGCCGGCGGGGGGCGTTGCAGCCCTAGAGAGAAGAACCGCAGGTCCTTCGACTTCGCTCAGGATGACACTCTTTATGAGCTTTAGTAAGGCAGCCTTCCGATGCGGGAGAGGAGTACGGTCTCGGCGCGGAAGAGGAGCGGGTCTCGATTGGTGGCCATGCGCAGCAGGTTGGTGGGCTGCATGTGGGCGGGAGTGTTGATTCCTCCGTAGAAGGAGAAGCACATCTTATAGCCGAGTGACCGGGCGATGGTTTCGGTGGTCTGGTCGAAGGCACCGCGGATGCCGACGGGGTAGGCGAGGCTGTGGACATCGGTGCCGATGCCAGCCTCGATGTTCTTTCTGGATTCGCTGAGCTCCCAGCGCTGCGCCTCAGGGGGCATCTGGCCGAGGATGCCGTGCGACTGGGTGTGTGAGCCGATGGCCATGCCGGCGGAGCGCATCTCGCGTGCCTCGTCCCAGGTGATGAAGCGGCGGCCTGTGGAGGGGACGGCACAGCCTGCCTGTTTACGGAGCTCGCCGAGGAGACGCTCGCCGTCGTGGTTGTCAGGCCGCTTGTAGTGGCGGAGCACGTTACGGATGGCCTCTTCGCGGTTGCCCTCGAGGCTGATGGTAACGGGTACGGGATATTGAAATGCGATCTGTGACTTCGGTGAGTTGCGGACAAGGTAGGCGATCTCGTCCCACCAGGGAATGGTAGAGCTGCCGACGTACTGGGGGACGAGAAAGAAGGTTCCCGCGCAGCCGTTTGCCTTGAGGGTAGGGAAGGAGACGAGGTAGTCGTTGATGTAACCGTCGTCGAAGGTGATGGCGATGTAGGTTCGCTTGAGAGGAGTCTTTCCGGAGACGAGGTCTTCGAGCTCTTCGCCGGCCACGATGGGGAAGTGGCGCTTGAAGTATCGGAGCTGCATGTCGAAGGAGTCGGCGGAGGCGCTGAAGACGTCGCGGTCGAAGCGCGTGCTGGCAGCGTCGCCTACGCGGTGGTGATTGACGATCAGGATGCCGGGTTTGGACCGGACCATCTCAAGGAGGGCGAGGGCGCCGGATCGCTTGAGTAAGGTGGCGGCTAGTTCTCGTTTGGACATTCGAGGAAGGGCTCTCCTGTGCGTAACGGTTTAAAGCAATTAGATGTCCATTCCGTAGATAGCGTCTTTGTCGATTTTAGGAGAGCTTGCGGCGCAGGCCCAGCGAACGGAGCAGAGTGCCGGTGGCGACGCGGGCGCATCCCTTGAGGGTGGTAGAGGTTGGGCCCCAGTCGCGGCGGTCGAAGTCGAAGAACTCGAGCGGGCCGCTGTAGGTTTTGCGGACCTGGCCCCAGGTGAGGAGGCCGCGCTCGACGTAGCGGGGAATGGCGGGGATGTCGCGGCGTAGGACAATGTGGCGGTAGTTGAGGCGGGTGGGCTCTGCCGGCTCGATGGGCTGGCCGATGAGGTCGAGGTAGTGCAGCCAGCCGATGTCGACGCCGGCATAGACGGAGGCGTCGGCGGTGACGCTGTAGCGGGGGTTGGCTTCGATGAGGCGGACAACGCCGTCACGAGTGTCGCGCTTGACCTCGATCTCGCAGATGCCGACGTAACCGACACCACGCAGGAAGTTATCGCAGAGGGTGGCGATCTCGGGGTCGCGGACGGGCTCGACGATGGAGCCGGAGCCGAAGAGGATGGGGTGGGCGCGGAGCTCGTGGACGACGGTGTGGCCGAGACGTCGGCTGCCGGCTCCGTAAACGGAGAGGTAGCAGTACTTGGCGTCGTCGCCGCCGGTGATGATCTCCTGGGCTACGGCCTCGGGGCGGAGAGCTTCGGCGTGGGCGTAGTTGGTGAAGAGTTCTTCCGGTGTGTCGGCGGTGAAGAGCTTGAGGCCGCGAAGGGGGTTGCCTTCGGGGAGGGCGTCCCACTCGCGCTGGTGGCGAGGCTTGACGAGGCAGGGGAAGCGCGCCTGGGAGGCGAAGCTCTCGAGGTCGGCACGAGACTGGATGTAGGCGGTGCGGGGGATGGGAAGCCCATGCTCGGCGGCGAGGGCGTACTGCTGCTCCTTGGTGGCGAGGGCGGCCTGCACGGCGATGGAGTCGAGCGAGAAGATGTAGTGCTCCTTGAGCGCCTCGACGTGTTTGCCGAGGGCGGAGACGAAGATGTCGGCGGCGGGGATGATGACCGGCTTTGCACCGAGCTTCTGCGCGAGGTCGATCATGAAGGCGATCCACTCGGCTGGGTGGGTGTCGGGGTTGGGGCAGAGGTAAGACTTGCCGTAGGAGGAGCGGAAGCCCTCATGGTCGGCGTGGCAGTCGATCCCGACGGTGCGGACACCGCGGCGAAGGAGATCGCGCATGAGATTGAGGCCGGTCTGGAAGACGCTGGCGACGACGACGGGGGGCCAATCGCCTTGGGCGCGAAGGGGTGTCACGCGTGAGGTTCTCCTTAGAGCAGGCCTGGCTGGTCTGTTGCCAAGTGCATCAACAGGATACCGGCGGACACGTGGAGGGACAAAGGCAATCGCGGGGAGCTATTGGATGCGTGAGCGGTCCTTGATGCTCTTGGCCAGCCGCTCGACCTCCTGGGCCTTCTTTACGACGGAGACGGAGAGGGTGTCCTTGTTGCTTTTGGCGACCTCGGCTTTGAGCTCCTGGGTGTGAGAGGCACTTTTGCGGGTTCGGTCTTTGCGTCGGTGGTCTTGCCGGAGGATGGAGTCGAGCTGGGCTGCTGGGCAGTCGCTGCGATGCCGAGCAGTGAAGCTATGCAGAGAGCCATGATGGTGAAGGAGAACGAGCTGGCACGTGTCTTCATCGGAATTGGCTCTACCTTATCAGTTCAGTGCAAATGAATTGGATGCAGGCTCGCTCCTTGCTTCAATTTTATTCCCGAGAAGAGAAAAGGGATTGGGGATGTCTTCTGCAGAAGGTACTACAGATCCGTTCGGCTTTGTTGAGGGGCGTGATCAGTAAGCAGTAGTTGTTGTCTCTTCTTCCGCGGCAAGCGGCAGAGGGTTCGGCTGCCTGGGGGTTAGCAGGCTTATCAAAATCGTGATGGCGAAGTTGAGAAGGAGCGCGAGGAAGCCGGCGTTGATTCCGTGGAACGGGTCGCGGTGCGAGAGCATGAGCGCGGCGGCGGTAGCGAGTCCGGCCAGCAGGCCACAGGTTACGCCGACCGCGGTGACGCGGGACCAGAAGAGGCCGAAGACGACGCCGGGGAAGAACTGCGTGACTCCTGCATAGCCGAGGAGAAGGAGCGCGACCAATGTGGTGGAGCTGTGCAGGGCGAGGCCGAAGCTGGTGAGCGCGAGGATGAGAACCATGGTCTTTGCGAGTCGGGCTATGCCGTCTTCGGACATCTGCGGAGCGAAGAGCGGGCGGTAGACGTTTTTGGCGAAGAGAGTGGAGGCGGTCAGCAGGATGATGGCCGCCGGGACCATGGCGGTGAGGGCGCCTGCTCCGCCGATGACGCCGAGGAACCATGCGGGAAAGGTCTTGCGGGCGAGCATCAGCAGGGACACGTCGCCGTTGGTAAGGCCGGGAACGAGAAGGACAGCAGCGAAGCCAGCGATCAGGATGAAGGCAAGACTGAGGGTGTAGAGCGGTGTGACGATAGCGTTGCGGCGAAGGATACGGCCGCTTTTCGCAGTGAAAGCTGCGCCGAAGGTGTGAGGCCACATATAGAAGCCGCAGGCGCTGAGGAGGACGGTGGAGATGAACCAGGCGTGTCCCATGGTCTTGGTGGCGCCGGGCATGACGAGATGCGTGGGGTGGGTGGCGGCGAGCGTGTGGAAGAGAGGAGAGACTCCACCGAAGTAATGGATGGGGATGTAGATGCCGATGGTGAGTGCGGCGAGGATCATGAGAAGGTCCTTGAGGACGCTGACCCAGGCGACGGCGCGCATTCCGCCGAAGTAGACGAAGAGCGCGACGAGGGTGACGGCGATGAGCATGGAGACGCTGCGCGGGATCTGGTCGAAGCTGGCGACCTGCACGATGATGCCGAGGCCGGTGAGCTGAATCTGCAGGTAGGGGATGACGAAGAGGACGCCGAAGAAGGAGACGAGAAGAGCGAGGGCCCGGCTGCGGTATCGCTTTTCGAAGAAGTCGGATTGCGTCTGGAGGCCGTGACGGCGGCCGAGCTCCCAGATGTAGGGAAGGATGTAGAAGGAGATGACGTAGCCCAGCGTGATGTAGGCCATGATGTAGAGAGCGGGGCCGCCGCGGGAGTAGGCCCAGCCGCTGGCTCCCAGGAAGGCGAAGGTGGTGTAGATCTCGCCTGCCATGAGGAGCCACATGAAGAGCAGGCCGAAGCTGCGGCCTGCGATGGACCACTCCTCGAGGTTCATCTGGCGGCCCTTGCCGGCGCGGAAGCCGACGGCGCTGCCGACGAAGACGATGGAGAAGATGACGCTCATGGCGACGATGGCAGGCGTCATGGAGTCGTCGATCCTTTCTTCTTATGCCGCTCTTCGATGCGGTTGGCAAGGGCCATGCATCCGCTGCTGAGCACAATCCAGAGGATGAGCCAGAAGAGGTTGAAGGGAAGGCCAAGGATCATCGGCGAGACGCGGTCCCAGAGCGGCACGGAGAAGCACATGCCCAGGAAGGGAATGAGGCCAACGGCGACGGCGGGTAAGGATGGTCTTCGCATGATGGTTTGAGCGTACGTCAGGTTCAGGCAAATGCGTCAGGTTCAGACAAAATCGATGGCGATCACCTCGTAGTCGAGCACGGAGGGGACGCGGAACTTGAGAGTACTGCCGGTTACAGTGTGGGGCATGGGGCCTTCCTTGACCAGCGTGTGAACGCGAGCGACCCGCTTGCCCTTGGGGAGTTCAACTTCGACGGACTGCGGCGGCGAGGGGATGAGCTCGTGCATCTGCGGGCGCATGGCCATGGGGTTGGTGAAGTTGACGAGGTGGACGGTCATGGAGCTCTTCTGCATCCATGCGGTCGCGTCGAACATGCCTTGACCCGTGACGCGAAGCGGCGAAGGCTCGTTGGTGGCCCACTCGATGGAGTTGAGGATCAGCTGTCCATGATCGTGAGCCATGACATCCCAGTAGACGCGATCGATGTCCCAGGGGAAGTAGACGACGCGGCCTTCGCCGACCTGATTCATATAGACGTCGGGGATATCGGTCTTGTCGACGGTCCAGAAGGTCTTCTCCATGGGGAGGTTCGCTACGGATGGGATGCGTGAGAGGGGCTGCTGGGCAGCGTTGGGATGCGCTGTGACGTTGAGCTGCCAGGTGCCGCCGATAAGGGTTTCGGCGTCTTCCATTCCTCGCAACAGTGTCGGGTAAAGCGGATTCTGCTTTTGCGGATACAGGTAGGTGTTCTGGACGGCTGCTTTGGTATTGACGCGTGAGACGAAGGAAGCGCCGAAGAGATCGGCGAGGCCGAAGTCTTTGCGGGGATTGCCCTCCTCGTCGCAGAGCGAGGTCTCGTAGGTGGCGACGATGCTGCCGCCGCGACGGACGAAGTCGCGCAGCTGCTGGCACTGCTCGTCGGAGAGCGCGGCGATGTTGGGCAGGATAAGAGTCTTGAAGCGGCCGATGTTGTCGGGCGTGAGGGTGTGGTCGTGCACCATCTCGAAGGGAATGCGGGCCTCAATGAGAGCCTGATAGAAGCCGAGTTGCGGGTCTTCGACGAGACGACGAGCATCGGCGGCGCCGGCGTATAACTCTGCCGTTTGCTGCGAATAGACCATGCCGACGCGGGCGATGGGTTCAGTATTGCGGAGGTAGCGTTCGTTCTTGTAGTGCCAGACATAGAGGTCTTCGATCACCTTGAGGCCGCGGCGGTCGTGGAGCTGTCCGGAGACCATGTTGAACCAGGGACGGAGGCCGTTGGCGACTCCGTCCTGCACCCAGACGCGGGTCTCGGCGGGGCTCTTGGTGGAGTTGAGCCAGCGGTAGGGCGAGACGATGCCGACGTTGAAGATGCCGCCGATGGCCTTGTTGCCGAGGGTGGAGCGATACTCCTTGCCGTTTTTGCCATTGGCCCAGGGGACCATGACGCGCTCGCGGCACTGACGGTCGGCGAAGAGGGTAGGTGCAAGCTCGCCGACCTTCTTCATGTCGAGACCGCTGAGCGCTCCGCCGCCGGAGTTGGCGATGTATCGGGCGTCGGGGCGGACTTTGCGGATGACTTTGTCCCAGCGGTCCCAGATCTCGAAGCGGCGTGCCTGCTCCCATGCGAGGTAGTGGCGGTAGACGGGATTGCGTGGGTCGCGGTCGCGGGGCAGGTCTTCGTTGTAGGCCTGGCGAAAGTCGTGGACGCAGTGCTCGCAGTAGCACATTCCGTTACCGGTCCAGCGATTGGAGAAGATGCCGCCGACGTTGTAGAGCTCGACGATCTCCTGTGTGACGTCGGTCATGAAGTCGAGGTTATAGGGGCCTAGTGTGCAGGTGAGCCACATGCTGGGATAGTCGGGGTGCGGACGCTTTTTGCCGTTGGCATCGACGGAGATCCAGTCGGGATGAGCATCGTAGACGTCCTGGTAGGTGGCATGCGGGTCGGTGCGGGCGAGCACGACCATATTCTGTTTGCGGCAGCCTTCGACCATCTCGGCGTAGAAGCTTTCGTTGCCGTCGAGCCATTTACTGCGATGGTGGTATTTGATCTTGGTGGGGTAGAAGGCTACGACACCGCCAGCGGAGAGGCAGGCGCCGTCGGCATGGATGCGCCGGAAGTAGTCGAACCAGAAGGCGCGGTCCATCTTGGCGGGATCGTCTTCGGTGAGGTTGAGCTGAGCCCAGCGCATGGGGCGATCGAACCAGTCGGAGTCAGCAGAGGACAGAGGCGCGGCGCCTCCTGGTGCGGACATTGCGAAGGCAGCGGCGGCAGTGGTCTGGAGGAAATCTCTGCGGGTCATCATGACGGGAGCTCCGAAGGAAGTTTATAGAGTGTTGCGATCCGGGCCGTAAAGAAAGTGACACCGGATCGCTTCATTAGAACTGATACCGCAGGGCGAACTGCATGATGCGCGGATCGCTGGCGGTGGTGATCTTGCCGAATGACGTTGAGGCGTTGCTGAGGTTGCCGTCGGGCTGACCGAAGTTGGCGTGGTTGAGAGCGTTGAAGAATTCGGCGCGAAACTGCACGGTTCCGAAGCGCTCGGTGATGGGGAAGCTTCGCACAAGCGAGAGGTTCACGTTGGCGAGGCCGGGGCCGGAGAGGATGTTCCGGCCCGCGTTGCCGTAGGTGCCTGGGAGATTGGCAGTGAAAGCAGAAGTGTTGAAGAAGCGATTGATCTTGTCCGTCTTGTTGGTATACGAAGCGCGATAGGGGGTTCCGACGACATTCGGACGATCGAAGTTGACACCGGTCAGCGAGGCATCGCGTCCTGTGGTCACAGTGAAGGGATTTCCGCTGGAGAGTTGAACGAGACTGTTGACTCCCCAGTTGGCGAAGACGCCGCGCAGGATGGGATTGGCGTCCTTGTAGAAGGGAATCTGGTAGACGATGGAGCCCGCGAAGACGTGGCGGCGATCGAAGTCGGAGCGGCCGCGGTCGGCGCCAGGATTTGCAGGATCCTGCGGGGTCTGCCCGAGGTTGGTCGCGGAGTACTGATCCAGCAGCTTGCCGAAGGTGTACGCGGTCATGAAGGTGAGTCCATTGCTATAGCGCTTGGAGAGGGATGCCTGCATGGAATGATAGGTCGCTGGAGAACATGTGCAGAGGAGCCGCACGCTGCCGTACACGCCAGGCAGCAGCGGACGCCGGGAGTCGGTGTTTGCGATGGTGGACGAGGGACCGGTGTAGACGGCGGGATTTGCCTGCAGCATACGAATCAGGCCATGTTCCAGTTTGCCGACGTAGCCGATGTTGAACTGCATTCCGCCGGGAAGTTGCTGCTGGATGGAGGCGCTGAAGTTGTGTACGTAGGGAGCGTTCAGCGTGGCGGTGGGTACCGTGAAGAGGCTCATGGGTAAGGTGAACTTGGAGTTCTGGGGATTGTAGACGTAAGGGAAGGGATCTACGGTTCCAGCGTAGGGATCGACCATGCTGCGAGGAGCATTGACCGTATTGGAGATGACGAAGGGTTGATTGACGGCAGCGTAGGTGAAGACGTCGGAGCGGAGGTCTTCAAAGAACATGCCGTAGCTCGCGCGAACACTGGTGCGGCCGTCGCCACGAGGATCGAAGGCGATTCCGATTCGCGGAGCGAAGTTGTTGTAATCGCTGGGAACCAGACCGCTGGGGATGCCGGTGTCGCCGGGGAAGACCATGCCGAGAGGAGCATTGGGATTGACTGTGGACTTCTGACCGGCGCGAAAGGTGTTGGTGCGGTTCTGCGTGATGCCGAAGGGTTGGAAGATGGAGTAGCGCAGGCCAAGATTGAGTGTGAGGCGGTTGGTGACGCGGAAGTCATCCTGCGCGAAGAAGTAGCCGTCCCAGGTCTTGGCATTGCGATGATAGGGGCTGGCCTGCAGAAGGCGAACGGGGCGGCCGATGAGGAAGTCGGCGAAGGCGTTGCCGGTCTGCGAACCATCGAAGGTAAAGGTGCCGTTGTTGCCTGAGGAGCCGAAGTTGTAGAGCTCCATCCGCTCGATCTCGCCACCGATACTGACAGAGTGTTTGCCGCGATTCCAGCGAAGGGTGTCGCCGAGCTGGTAGATGTTGTCGTGCTCGTTGAACAGATCGGTGGTGTTCATGTTCACGAAGCCGCCGATGTTGAGGTTGGGAAGCTGCGGCGTGATAACACCAGGAAATTTGGCGCCGAAGTCGGAGAGCTGGCGATCGTCCTTCTGGGTGACGTTTGAATCGATGCGGGAGACATCAATACGAAGCTCGTTGAGCAGAGATGGACTGAAGGTATGGGTGAACTGTGAGGCCCAGTTCTGCAGGTTCAGGCTGGTATCGCTGGGAGCATAGGGGGTGAGCGTTCCGGCCTGGCTGGTTAGGATTCCCTTGTCGCGGAAGTAGCGGACGAAGAGAAGGTTCTTTTCGGAGATGTTGTAATCGCCGCGGACGATGTACTGATCGTCATTGGTGGGGCTCGGAACGAGCTGAACGACACCGGCTCCAGTGGGTGACGTGGGGATGAAAGCGTTCATCAGATTGACGGAGACGGGGTCGAAGTCGGCCGGGTTCACCTGACCGTTGGGATAGGTGCCGCCGTGGATGGGATTTTTTAGAACTGTGCTGGTTCCGAAGAATCCGCTGCGCTGTGCCGCTGTGGGGATGAACGCGGGCGAGATGATCTGCGACTGGCGGATGCGCGTGCCCTGGTAGGAACCGAAGAAGAAGAGCTTGTCGTGCAGGACAGGTCCGCCGAAGGTGCCTCCAAACTGATTCTGCTTGAGCGACGGTTTGGGCGTGGGATAGCGGGTGAAGTAGTTGCGCGCGTTCAGCGAGGTGTTGCGGAGATAGTCGTACAGCGCGCCATGGAACTTATTGGTTCCCGAGCGGGTGACGGCGATGAAGATGCCGCCGGAGTTGCGTCCGTATTCGGCGCTGGGGCTGCTGGTGAAGATCTGAAACTCCTGCAGGGCGTCGGGGTTGGGCAGGTTGAGCGAGGTGTTCTGGGTGATGTTCTTCCAGGAGGCTCCGTCGAAGCGGAACTCGTTCTGGGTATCGCGTCCTCCGGCCACAGTGATCCCCGCGCCCGAGCGGCTCTGCGTCTGCACCGTGGGCGGATTGATGATGTTGGTTACGCCGGGGACGACGGCTGCAAGAGTAAGCGCATTGCGTCCATTCAGGGGGAGCTCCTGAATGCGCTCGCGGCTTACCAGCTCACCCATGGTTGCCGAGTGCGTATCCACGCCCGATGCCTGCGCGTCGACCTGAACGGTCTGCGAAGTAGAGCCGAGAACCAGGGACACATCGGCGCGGGCATTCTGGTTAACGACCAGGGTGATTCCGGTTTGCGAGAAGGTCTCGAAGCCAGACATCGTCACCTTCAGCTGATAGGGGCCGATGGGGAGATTCGTAAACAGGTAGTTGCCCCCACCATCGGTCTGTATGGAGCGGGTGAACGAGGTCTGCGTGTTAGTCGCAGTCACCTCCGCACCGGGAATCACGGAGCCGCTGGGATCCCGTACAACGCCGAGTAAAGAGGCGGTTGTGCTCTGGGCATACAGGCGGGGTGAGAGGGAAGACGCAGCCAGCGCGGCGACTGCAAGGGCGGCAAGAAGAAGTCTCCGATTCATCGCTAATCTCCTTCAGGAAGCAACTGTTTAAAACAGACAAGAGAGAGGGCCATGCTTTTGTGTTGCCGATTTTGCCGGTGGTTATGTCTTCCCGGCGATTTTATGCAGGGGTCTTTTCCTTAAGGCCCCGAACGGGACAATCGGCAATCTGTTCCAAGACACGGATCGAGCCGCTGATATCCTCATCGCCGTATCCCATGGCGATAGCGGCCCGCAGCTGCTGCTGCGAAGCGGAGGTGGTGAAGAGTGGAACTCCGAGCGCCGATGCCACCTCGATGGCCAGACCCAGATCCTTCTCCATCCAGCGCACCGAGAAGGTTGTGGAGAAGTCGCCTTTCAGGACAAAATCGGCCTTCGAGGCGACATA
>Ga0193743_1000314_pt1 | contig 38095 bp, 42 predicted proteins | sample L2c2metaG_FD_143038 | JGI IMG/M metagenome (GOLD analysis project Ga0193743, IMG submission 143038) | Soil microbial communities from a riparian zone of the East river system, Colorado, United States - L2c2 | ecosystem: Environmental > Terrestrial > Soil > Riparian zone | place: USA: East River... | reverse complement strand
TGTAGTCGGGTCGTTCACTTCGTGTCGCTGTTGTGGACCAACACCCCGCGGGCGGTGAAGTCGGTGATCTCGTCGTCGCCGTAACCCAGTTCCCGCAGCACCTCTTCGTTGTGCTCGCCCTGGCGGGCCGGCTGCCGATCGGGCTCGGGGCCGGTGTCGACGGTCTCGGTGGCGTCGGCGCTTTCGTCGGGCTTGGTGTTGCCGCTGAAGTGCCAGGGCCGGCCGGGGACGGTGATCCGTCCGCCGGCGCCGTCGGGCACCGTGCGGGTGGCCCCCCATTGTGTCGCCCAGTCGGTCTCGGCGAATTCGGAGATGCCGCGCAGAGCGCCGATCGGGATCTTGGCCTCGTCGAGCTGCGCGTCCAGTGAGGCCACGTCGGTGAAGGTCCAGATCCAGCGCTGTACGACCTCGTGCAGCGCGTCCAGATTGCGTCGCCGATCCTGCGGGGTGGCGAAGCGCGGGTCGGCGGAGAGGTCGGGGCGGCGCATCGCGGCCAGGTAGAACGGGAACGACAAGCTGCTGACGAGGCTTACCGGACTGATGAACCGTTTCCCGTCTGGTCCGATGAAGAAGACGCAGTCGGTGGCGCCCAGGATGGGGGGCTCGTCGCCGAGTTCGGCATCGGAGAGATCGGCGTGGACCCGTTCGTTGATCGCCAGCATGACCGCGGCCATTGCCACATCGATGTACTGGCCTCGGCCGGTCACGCTGCGCTCGTTCAGCGCGGCGAGGATGGCGATCGCGGCATGCAGCCCGGAGTAGACATCGGCGTGGGAGAGGGAATCACTGCGCGGACGATCGGCCGGGCTGCCCCAGTGCGCGTTGGACATCTCCGTGATGCCCGTCTCGGCCTGCACAGTTGGGGCGTAGGCAGCGCGTGCCCGCCACGTCCCCTGCTGGCCGTAGCCGCTGATCGAGGCGTAGACGACATGAGGATTGCGTGCGGCGACGTCGTCGTAACCCAGCCCGAACCCGGCAAGGGTGCCGGGGCGGAAGTTCTCCACGATGATGTCGGCCTCGTCGCACAGCCGTAACGCGATTTCCCGTGCCCCTTCGACGTTGAGGTCGATGGAGATGTTGCGCTTGCCGGCGTTCTGCTGGGCGTAGTAGCCGGAGATCTCGCCATTACGAGGGTAGGCCCGCCGGGACATGTCCCCGGATGGCGGTTCGATCTTGATGACCTCGGCGCCCAGGTCCAGCAGGGTCTGCGCGCAGTGCGGCCCGGCGAGCACCCGGGAGAAGTCGACAACGCGGATTCCGGTCAGGGCAGCCATGTTTCAGCGCCCTTGGAAGACGGCCATGCCGGGGCCGTTCTGCTTGAGCGAGGCCACCCCGGTGCGAAAGTCCTCCGAAGAGAAGATCGGCTTCTGCAGTTCGGCCATTTCCTTGTCGGCGGCGCCGACGCCCTCGTTGATCGCGATCGTCACGAGTGCCTTCGTCGCGGTGTGTGCGACGGTGGGGCCGGCGGCGAGTTCGCGGGCCAGGGTGGTGGCTGCCTGGTCGAGCTGTTCGTCGGCGACCACCCGGTTGATCACGTTCCAGCGTTCCAGGGTGCGTGCGTCGTAGCGGCGCGCGAGCAGGGCCATCTCCTTGGCCCGCGCGGCGCCGGCCCGCTGGGTGAGCCGTTGGATGCCACCGGCCAGCGGGTGTAGCCCGACGGTGGCCTCCACCGAGCCGATCTTGGCCGACTCCGACGCGATGATCAGGTCGCAGGCCAACGCCATCTCCAGTCCGCCGCCCAGACAGTTGCCGTGCACGGCGGCGACGATCGGGATGGGTAGCTCGTCGAAGGCCTGCAGCATCTCCAGGATCGGCCAGCCCAGGGTGCCGTCACCGCGCCCGGCGGCCTCCACCATGTCGTCCAGGTCCGCGCCGGCCGAGAAGTGCCGCAGGCCGCTGCGCAGGATCGCCGCCCGCGCACCGGACTCCCCGACCCAGCGCAGCGCGTCGATCAGCTGCTCGGTAAACCGCAGACCCATCAGGTTGTAGGGCCGGTGATTCATGGTGACCACCGCCACCGGACCGTCCAGATGACACGCCATCAGCCCACCGGGGGCACCGTGAGTTGTTGAGTCTTGGTTTACGTCCGCGATGGACATTGGGGGTCCTTCCGCCGTCGGTTCACTCTGGGAGTTGTGTCTACGGGTGTCGCATGAGGTCGGGCATGATCCACGGACCCTCGGGTTCGGCGGCGTCGGGGTTCATCTCGATCGCGAGGACCCCACCTTCGGGCGCGGTGAGCAGATGTAGATATGTCTGGTCGGGATCGCGAAATATCAGTAGCTGACCGGCGAGGGCGGTGATGAGTGGTGAGTGCTCGATGCCGAGGGTGTCGAGGTGTGCGACCCATGCCTGCAGGTCATCGGCGCCGCCGGCGACAAAGTGGACCGGGTCGTAGCCGACGGTGGCGGCGGCGGCGGCGGGGGCCCATCGCAGCTCGATCGGGATGTCGACGCCGGGCAGCTGCAGGATCACCGCGTAGCGGACGCCGGCGCCGTCGTAGTGATCGAACCGGGTCAGGTGTTCGGCGTCGAACACCCGCCGATACCAGTTCAGGCTGGTCTCCAGGTCGGTGACGGGCAGTTTGATGTGATGTAGGCCTTTGAGGCGCGGGGCAGCCATTGTTTGTTCCGTTTCAGGCGAGTTCGGCCATGTGGAGGGCCATTTGTTTGCGTGCCGGTGGTAAGGCCCCGATGAGGGAGAACACGGCGTTACGGGCGAGCTGCGCCGGACGGTTGTCGACGATGGAGGCGCGGGTCATGAAATTGGTGAAAGTGACTGTGGTGCGGGCGATCGGGCGGCGTCGTCGTTCGTAGCCGTCGAGGTCGGCGTGTTTGGCACCCTTGATCGACGCGGACAGCGTGTGTGCCAGATCGACCGCGTCCTGAATGCCCAGGTTCATGCCCTGCCCGCCAGCCGGACTATGCACATGGGCAGCGTCGCCTGCCAAGAACACCGGCCCTTGGCGGAACGTCCTCGCGATGCGGTGATGGACGTGGAATTGTGATGACCAGGTCAGCTCCTTCACCCACGCTCCGGTGGGGCCACGCTCATCGAGGATGTGCTGAACGAAGTCGACGTCGATGACCTTGGGGGGGTTGTCCACCGTCGCGAGCACCCGCCGCTGGTTGTCGGGCAACGGTCCGCTGACGACGATGCCTGCGGGTGAGAAGAAGTTCTGCACCTCCGCGAAGGGCAGTGGCCAGTCGACCCGGGCATCGGCCAGGGTGAACGACTGGTCGTAGGTCCCGCCGGCGTATGCGATCTTCGCGCTCTGACGCACGACCGAGCCGACGCCGTCGGCGCCGACGACATAGCGCGCGCGAACCACTTCAAGCCCATTGGGGCCCTCGACCTCGACATCGGCGCCGTCGGCGTCCATCGAGACACCGCTGACGCTGTAGGGACGCATCACCTGGCCACCGAGAGCATGCAAGCGCTCGGTGAGGATCTTCTCGGTCCGGTACTGCTGCAGTGTCAGGACGAAGGGGTATGGGGTCGGCAGTGCGGAGAAGTCCAGGCGGGTCAAGATCCGGTCGCGGTCGCGAAAGGTGAACGTCGGCACGACGACTCCTTCACCGATCAGCCGGTCGGTGACGTCCAACTCCCGGAGGACCTCCAGGGTCTTCGCGTGGATCGCAGCGGCCCGCGAGTCGTTGGCGCCTTCCTCCTGCCGGTCCAGTGCGAGGACGTCGTGACCGGCTTGGCGCAGGGTCGCGGTGAGCACCAGCCCCGTCGGGCCGCCGCCGACAACAACGACTTCGGCGTGCTTGGGTAGCATCCACTTCTCCTTAAATCGCCTGCACTGGTGGTTTTCGGGTAACTCCTTCCCAACAAGTGTCATGCGCTCAGCCCGCACTCGTATCCGCCTATGGACAGTCCGAGCGGTCAGTCGTGGTTTGGCAGCGCGCTGGCGTGCGGCCGTACTTGACGGTGCCCGGGCCGATGAACAGCCTTGCGTCGCCGGCGGGGGTTCGCAGCAGGGTTTTGAGCACTGCCAGAGCTACCTCTGTGACGACTCAGGACGAGGTGTGTGCGCGCAGGCGGTTGTCGATGATCTCTGTGGCTTCGCGCACCAGATCGTGGACGATGTCGGCCGCCCCCTTGATGTCCCGCACGAGGCCGACACCTTGCCCTGCCAGCAGGTCCATCGCGTCGAGGTCGCCGCTGGCGTCGCGGTTGGGCGGGAATCCCATGAACCGCAGCACCGCCATGGTCACTCCGCCGATCACTGTCGTCCCGACCTGGGGTTCGTCGGGCCGGGACTCCTGGCCGCGCACTTCGTTGCCCAGCCACTGCTGCACGAACGGGGTCCGCAGCGTCCGATGCGGTGCGTGCGGCCACCCGTGCCCGAACAGCGTGGTGCGCACCGTATCCCCCTCGGTTGCCTCGAGCAGCTTGCTCTTGTAATACGGGTGGGCGCGAGATTCGCTGCTGGCGAGAAATCGAGTTCCCAGCACGGCGGCTTGTGCGCCCAACGCCAGGACGGCAACTAGCCCCCGGCCATCGGCGATACCGCCCGCGGCGGCCACTGGACGCGGCGCGACGGCGTCCACGACCCGGGGCACTAGCGCCATGGTCGTAACCTGTCCTGCGACATGGCCGCCCGCTTCGACGCCCTGCGCGATGACCACGTCCACGTCGGCCGCTGCCGCCCTGCGCGCATCCTCGACGTTTCCCACTTGGCAGAACACTTTCGTCCCGGCGGCGTGGGCCCGCTCGACATACGGACTCGGATCGCCCCAGAACAGGCTCAGCACCGGGATCCGCTCTTCGATGCAGACGGCCAGGAGATCATCCACCGGAAAGTTCAGGAGCAGGTTCACCCCAAACGGGCGGTCGGTGAGCTCGCGCACCCGGCGGATCTCCTCGCGGAATCGTGGCGGCGCGCATAACTGCGCCTGCAAGATGCCGAGGCCGCCCGCGTTGCTTACGGCCGCGACGAGATCCGGCCCGCTGATGTCGGGACCCATGGGCGCCGAGATGATCGGGTACGCAATGCCGAGCTGGCGGCAAAGGCCGGTCTGCATCGCGAGATCGGCTGAATCGAATCGGTTCGACACCGCTGACTCCTCTCGGCCGGACCACAGCACCCGTGCCCAGTGGCGGCGCGCGGCGCGACGGCGCACGGCCGACTCGTGGTTGTCAATCTATTTGTCGCACAGGCTATTTGTCGCACGGAGCGCTTCTATCTGCGGTGCGACGGGTAGCCTCGCGGGTGCCCGGGGCAACCGCGTCGCACTTGGCCGCCCAGTGCGGTACCCGGGAGGGGCTCGCGACAGTCCGGTCGGCGGGCAATTCTGTCGGCCACTCGTCGTCCGCTCGGCACGGCGTAAGCCCCGCACGGGTGAGGCCCGCGTTCACCCTCGTTGGGCTCTGGCTTGCCCCTATATCTGATGCTGGTCGAGACGCGCACGCTGGTGGCCCGATGACGAAAGTCGTTCGGCTCCTGGCTACCGCGGCTGGCGCGCAACTCGTGGATGACAACACCGATGAGCCCCACGGCGATGCAAGAGCACTACGTTTCGCCCAGGGCCGCTGGCAGGACACGCCGCATCTGGCCCCGACGGAGCCGTCTACAACAGACGCTACGGACATACCAGCGGCTGCTGTTCTGGCCGACCCGGCGCTGTTCCAGTCCTGAATACCCACTGGTCGATGCGCGGACTCAACGGGCCGCCCGATACCCCTCGCGGTTCGAGGGCGCCCCTGAAGGTCTGGCACGGGCGCTGAGTGTGAGTGTGAGCGTGGTGCCGGGGGCAACGGACCCCTGAAACCCCCGAGCCGGATGCGCGGGCCGACGCGTGTCATCGCCCGTCCAACCACGCGGCGATGCTCGCGGCCGCGTCGCTGTAGAAGGTGCGGTAGAGGTCCTCGGCGACGTAGCCGATGTGCGGGGTCGCCAGTACATTCGGCAGGTTGCGCAATGGGTGCCCGGCGGGCAGGGGTTCGGTGTCGAACACGTCCAAGGCCGCCCCGGCTATCGATTTCGACCTCAACGCGGCGAGCAACGATTCCTCGTCGACGATCGGGCCGCGGGACGTGTTGACCAACCATGACGTCGGCTTCATAGCGGCGATGTCAGCGCCGTTCACCAGCCCGCGAGTGCGGTCGCTGAGCACCAAATGGATGCTCAGCACGTCCGAACGGCCGAACAGCTCCTCCCTGGACACCCATGCGGCGCCCGCTTGGCTGGCGCGCTGCGGCGTGAGGTTCTGACTCCAGGCAATCACGTCCATGCCGAAGACTGCACCGATGCGGGCCACTTCGCTGCCGATCCGGCCCAGACCCAGCACGCCCAGCACCCTGCCCGACAGTTCCCGTCCCACCAATGTCTGCCAACCATCGGCCCTCAGCGATGACGCCTCCTCCACCAGGTTGCGCACCGCCGCCAGAATGAGTGCCCAGGTCAGCTCGATCGTGGGCGCCGACCGGTAACCGGTCGCGGTGACGTGGATGTTGCGCTCCCGGACGGCCTGCATGTCGATCGAGGCATTTCCTGGACCGGTGGAGGCGATCATCTTCAGGCGCGGCAACCGCTCGAGAACCTCGCGCGAGAGGGGTGTGCGTTCCCGCATCACGCACACCACGTCGAACGGCTGCAGGCGGGCGACCACGGCGTCTGGTTCGCCGACATGGTCGGTGAACACCGTGATCTGCGCTTTGCTTTCGACGCGCGACCAATCCGCCATCGTCAGCGCAACGTTCTGGTAGTCGTCGAGGATCGCTATCTTCATCACATTGTGTTCCGATCTGGATGTTCCGATCTGGCTCGCGAACTCGCCTGCGTCTTCGCGATATCGGCCTTTCATTCCCTGAGCGCGTGGTGTCCGGGTGCGATCTCTTCCCGACGTCGTCGTGAACGGTGTCGAAACTGCAGACGGCCTCCACGCTGTCGACGGTGGATGGCATCGGAACGAGGGTTAGTCACGTCGTTCAACGAGTTCTTGAATGAGAACCTGATATGGAGGCAGCGCGCGCTACGACGGCTTGGCCCGGTGGTCGTACGTCATCGTCCACACGGCTTTGTCGCCAGGGTGATATTCGTTGCCCGCCCAGGGATCTCCGCAGATGTGCAGGTGTGCATACGGCGTTCCGGCAAACATGATCATCGTTCCCGCGTCGCGCATCACCGTTGATAGTCCGCTCGCTTCGGCGCCGAACGGCCAGATCAACATCCAGTGTGGGCCGATGGGGATCAGCGGGCTCGTCCTGTCGAATGGATCGGTGTAGCTGTGCTGGACCGCCCCGTTGAGCATGTAGATCAGTCCAGGCGCCGTGTTGGTCGGCTGCGGTCTGCGCATTACCACCAGGTCCGTGAACCATTGCATGCCCATTGGATCGGCGCACATGTCAGCCTGCCCTATCTCCAAGCCTGGCATGCACACCCACTCGTTGGTGCCCGGCCGCAGGACGGTCATGTTGCCGCGCTCGTCCATATCCGCGACGGTGGCGCCATCGCGGATGGTTGCCGGCCCCGACAGAAGTGCTCGCGCCACCCGCGCGTCGACACTCGGATCACCCATACTCGCACCCCTTGATTTGATGGTTGGCACTATCCCGCGATGCCCATAACGAGAGCGATCGAGATGAGAACCGAAATGACTGTCATCGAGCGTTGTTCGCTCAGCCCACGCTCGCATCCGCTCGTGGACAGTGTGAGTGGTCAGTCGTGCCCATCGATACTCGGATGCTGGGCCTCGGGTGTTGTGCGCTGCATTCCATCGCCAACGTGTTCATCTTCGCCCCTGACAATTGGCCTGCGCTGGACATTCTGGCGCCGCGCGGGTCCGTCGATCGGCGACTGGCCACGTGCGCTGTCCACCGGCGGATGCGAGCTGCGCCCTTGGCAGCCGAAAGTTGGGGGAGGTGTTCGCCGAGCCACAGCGCATTCTGATCGGCGGTCGAACGGTCGGCGTCTCGATGAGGTGGCGATCGGCGAGAGAGCACGAGAGGGACTGCGACATTGACAATGGGCGAGACCTATTGCTGTCGAACAAGAGTGTCAGCGCCGCCAACGGCGTTGAGTATGTGTATCGGGATGCAGGCGAGGCGGCGTCGCCTCGCCGTGTCGTGACGTTCGACAACGTGGGAGTTCGACCAGATCGACACACTGGGGTTCTCCATCGGCAGACTTGGACCCACTAGGGAGATACCTGATGAACGAACTGCTCGGCAGAATTCTTGATGCCCACGGTGGCATGGATCGCTGGAACGGGTACAAAAAGGTTGACGCAACGATTGCCAGCGGCGGCGGCTTGTTTCCGCTCAAGGGAGTGCCACAGGACCCAAGCCCGCGCCGCATGACCGCTTGGTTGCACGAGGAACGCTCGTCAGTCTCGCCTTACGGGGCTCCCGATCAGCGCACGATGTTCACTCCGGATCGGATTGCCATCGAGAAGCTCGATGGAGCAGTAGTTGCGGAGCGCCGCGCGCCTAAGGACTCGTTCGCGGGCCACCAAATGAACACGCCTTGGGACGCGCTCCATCGTGCCTATTTCAATGGCGAAGCCGTATGGACCTATCTCAACACGCCATTTCTTCTCGCGATGGATGGCGTGCAGGTCGAGGAAACAGAGAGCTGGCGGGAGGGCACGGAGACGTGGCGCGTGTTGCGCGCATACTTTCCTGGTTCGATCGAAACGCACAGCCTCGTTCAAGATTTTTTCTTCGGCGAGGATCTCAGGCTGCGCCGCCATGACTACAGCGTGAATATCGCAGGCGGTTTTGGAGCGGCGCAGCTGACTTCGGATTATGTGGTGGCGAACGGCATAAGTCTGCCGACCAAGCGGCGCGCCTACACGCGCGGACCCGATCGTCGGCCGATCACGGAAATGCTGATGGTCGCAATCGATTTCAGCGAGGTGCGGTTCGAATAAAGTGGCAAGAGATCGCAACGGGCTGATCTGTCGGCCCGACGTATTCCTTCCTTGGGCGATTTCAGAGCGTGTGCTCGGCCTGAAGGATTTCGGCGGCGCGTTCGCCGATGACGACGCAGGGCCACGGTGTTTCCGGTCGTCACGCGGGGCACGATCGTGCCGTCGGCGATGCGAAGGTGTTCTATTCCATGGACTTTCAGAGTGGCGTCGACCACCGACATGGCGCCTTGGCCCATCTTGGCGGTACCGGTTTGGTGCCAGTAGGTCATGACGGCATCGCGGACGAAGCGCCGTGGGCGTTAGACGGCAGGGGCAGGAGAGCCAAGGCCGTTTCGGCGATCGCGCGCAGAGAATCGGGGCTGCTTCCGCCCTTGCCCAGCGCTTCGATCCCGCGCAGCACGGCCAGGAGGAGCCCGGCAAGCCGAGTGGGGTCCGCCTGCTGCTTGATGTCGCCCGCCCGCTGTGCTCCCGCGATGCAGGAAGAAAGCAGTTCCTGGATGGTCGCGAACGTCTGGCGGGCCGTCGCGGCGACGGCCGGATCCTGCTCCGACAGCTCGGCGGTGCCCTTGGCGAGCAGACAGCCACGCAGACACGCGTCCGAGGCGGCGGCGTTCGCCACCGCCCGCACATGCCCGCGCAGCCGTTCAAAGGCGCCGGCATCCGGGCCGTCGAGCGCCCGACGCACGGCCTCGATCAGCCCGCCGCAATAGTCGTCGAAGGTGCGCAGGAACAGTTGGTGCTTGTCGCCGAAGGCGCCGTAGAGGCTGCCCTTGCCCAGCCCGGTGGCCGTGGCGATGTTGTCGACCCGCGTCGCCGCGTAACCGGTCGACCAGAACTGGTCCCTGACAGCGCGCAGGACCACGCCGTCATCGAAGCCTCGGGGTCGCGCCATGGCCTCACGATACCAATTTCTTGACTACCTCGTCCAGAATTGACTACGTTATGGACGAGGCGGTCAAGAAAATCGACCGTCCTGCCCGTCGCGTAACGGCTACGAGCAGCGCAACCGACATAGTCATCTCGAAAGGATGGGTGCCATGCGCCCCATGAACGGAAAGACAGCCCTGGTCACCGGTGCCTCCAGCGGTATCGGCCGGGCGATCGCCAAACGCTTCGCCGATGACGGCGCCCGCGTTTACCTGACCGGCCGGCGCAAGGACGAACTCGAAGCCGCGGCCGAGGCAATCGGGCCGGACGCGGTCGCGGTGCCGTGCGACGTGTCGCAGGCCGCCGACCTCGACCGAGTCATGGAAGGCATCCGCAGCGACGGACGACAACTCGACGTCGTCGTTGCCAACGCCGGACTGGGCGATGGGTCGCTTCTCGCGGACGTCACGGAGGAGCAGTTCGACTACGTCTTCGGTGTGAACACCAAGGGCAGCCTGCTGACCGTGCAGAAGTCGCTGCCGCTGCTCGCTCAGCCAGCGTCGGTGATCCTGCTGGCGTCTTCCACTATTCATCAAGGCACCGCCAGAATGGGCACCTATGCCGCGTCCAAGGCAGCCGTGCGCAGTCTCGGCCGGACCTGGGCCGCGGAGTTGGCCCCGCGCGGGGTTCGCGTCAACGTCATCACCCCCGGCCCCATCGCCACACCCGCGATCGAGAATTTAGCTCACAGGCTCGGCCAGAGCACAGAGGCTCTCCACGCAGTGATGGCCTCGCAACTTCCGTTGCAGCGGATGGGCCGTCCCGAGGAAGTTGCCGCGCTGGCTGCTTTCCTTGCCGGGCCGGAGAGTTCGTTCATCACGGGCGCCGAGCACTTCGTCGATGGCGGACAGGTCCAGGTCTGACCAACCGTGCAGAGGTCTTCCAGCACTGAAACCCCAAGGCACCCAAGTGCCTTGCGGTCGACACACACCTCACAAAACATTCGAATGCGAGTGGAACAGGATGAATTCAACACGGGCACTGGTCCTCGGTGGGGGAGGAACCGTCGGCACCGCCTGGACGGCCGGGCTTGTCAGTGGGATGCGTCGCGAAGGGGTGGACCTGGCCGAGGCCGACTTGATCGTCGGTACCTCGGCGGGCGCGATCGTTGGCACGATGCTCGCCACCGGCCAGGATCTTGATTTGCTGGACGCCCCTGCGAGCCCAACCGATCAAAGCGGCCCCGCGCCCAAGGCGGACTCCGGTCGGCTGACCGAGGTCTTTGCCATACTCCGCGACCCCAGCCTGGAACCGGCGGATGCCCGGCGCCGGGTCGGCCGGCTCGCGCAAGCCGCCGAGACCATCACCGAGCAGGCGCACATCGCCCTGATGAGCACGCTGATCACCGCACGCGAATGGCCGGACCGCGAGCTGCTCATCACCGCGGTCGACATCGAGACCGGCGAGCTGAAGGTCTGGGACCGGGCCGGCGTCGCATCGCTGCCGACCGCAGTAGCGTCCAGCTGCGCCCTGCCGGGCCTCTTCCCGCCGATCACCATCAACGGGCGACAGTACATGGACGGCGGCATCGGGTCCGGGACCAACGCCGACGTCGCCACCGGTGCCGACGTGCTGGTCGTCGTCGAACCACTGGCGCACCTGTTCCCCCGCGAGCCACTCGAACAGGAACTCGCCGCGACCGGCGCAGGCACTGTTGTAACGATCAACCCGGACCAGGCGGCGCTGGACGCCTTCGGCCCCAACACGAGCGACTGGGCGGTTCGGCAGCCGGCCTGGCAGGCCGGACTCAGGCAAGCCGCCACCACCGCCGAGCGGGTCCGCGCCGCTTGGCGCCGGCGCGCCAGCTAGTGACGGACGCTATCGGACAGGCAGGCCGGCGCCGGGAGCACCAGCTAGCGGCGCGTTCGGAGATGGACCTCCTGCACCAGTTGTGCGGGCCGACAGCCTGCGTTCGCCAGCTACGGCAACCCTGACTGACAACTGGCCTGCGCTACGACATTCTGACGCCGCGCGGGTCCGTCGATCGGCGACTGGCCGCCTGCGCTGTCCACTGGAGGATGCGAGCTGCGCCCTTGGCAGCCGAAAGTTGGGGCAGGTGTTCGCCGAGCCACAGCGCATTTTGATCGGCGGTCGAAGGGTCGTCGTCTCGATGAGGTGGCGGTCGGCGAGAGAGCACACGAGCGACTGGGGCGATGACAATGGGCGAAACCTACGCGGAGCTGTCAAACAAGAGTGTCAGCGCCGCCAACGGCGTCGAGTACGTGTATCGGGATGCAGGCGAGGGCGGCGTTCCGCTGGTCCTTCTTCAGCACTTCCGCGGGAACCTCGACAACTGGGATCCGGCGCTGATCGACGAGCTGGCGTCGTCTCGCCGAGTCGTGACGTTCGACAACGTGGGGGTCGGCGGCACCACAGGGAACACGCCGCACAGCGTCGAGCAGATGGCACAGGACGCCATCGCTTTTCTGAGCGCGATGGAGTTCGACCAGGTCGACATACTGGGGTTCTCCATCGGCAGCTTCGTAGCCCAGGAAATGGCGCTGTTGAGGCCGGCACTGCTCCGGAGGGTCATCTTGGCGTCTTCGGCGCCCCAGGGTGCCGCCGGGATGCACGGTTGGGCTCCCGACGTCATCGAAGCGGTCGGCGCGCGCCAGACAAACCCCGAGGGGGTGCTTGACGTGTTCTACGCCCCGTCTGCCTCGAGTCGGCAGGCCGGGCAGCAAGCCCTCAAGCGCATGTTCTCCCGTACACAGGGCCGCGACCTGCCCACGACGTGGGAAACCCGACAAGCTCAGTACGACGCCGTCTGTGCATGGGGAGTTCCGAATCACAGCGTGCTGCAGCGAGTTAGCGCGATCGACCTGCCGGTGTTCGTGGCGAACGGTGACAGCGACCCCATGATTCTTCCCCATTACACGTACCTACTTGCAGGCTTGATTCCACGAGCTCGCGTGAAGATTTACCCGGAGTCGGCGCATGGCTTTCTGTTTCAGCACCACTTGGAGTTCTCTGATGACGTCCGGGGTTTCCTCGACGCATGAAGGTGACGGCCGGCGACGGCCGACCTACCCGGGCCGAAACACATTAGCGGCCAACGCATCTGACACGCCTGTGATCCAACGACCCGATGGAGTAGCCACAATGGAACCGCAAGTGACGGAAACCGAATTTACGTGCAAGCTCATCACGATCCGGTCCAAGAAGTCTTTCGCTGAAGTTACGTCCGCCCTGGAAGGCCTGTTCAGAATGGTCGATCTGCCAAAGCTGGCCAGCATGACCGAGGCTGGTGACCAGGCTGGCATCAAGGGGTATTTCCAGGAGATATCCGGTGACCACGAGTTTTCGATCTTCTTCAAGCTCGACCAGGGCTCGACCCAGCGTCTGGCGGGGTTTCCGCTCGACTGCAGGTTCTACCTGATCGGCAACGCCGTGATCGTCAACGGGCTCTTTCAATACGGGGCGACGGCCGGACTTGGCGCGCCGGTGCGCGTGTGCGTGTCCCAGCAAGAGGGGGAGGATGTCCGCATCGATCTGGACGAGCCCACCGCGTTCTTCAGCCAGTTCCCTGAAATGAAACAGTCGAAGGTGCCCGGCATACTTGACCGGGACCTGGTCAAGCACCTGATCGAATTCGCGTCCTCCGGCTGACGCCGTCAAACATGACTTCTGTCGTCATTGTCGACAGCGGGTTCACTGGCTTCGAGGCTTCGAGGCTTCGAGGCTTCGAGGCTTCGATCAGCGACGGCAGGTCGGCGTGGCCCAGCACGCCGTCGGCGAGGCCGACACCAATTGCCGGGCGCCCGGGCCTCGTCGTCGTTGGCAACGATCTGCATCAGACACTGCCGTGCCAGCTGATCAGGCAAGCGTATTCCTTGGTTGGGCGTCTTCCTTTTGGGCGGTTTCAGAGTTCGTGTTCGGCCTGGAGGATTTCGGCGACGCGTTCGCCGATGATGACGCAGGGCGCCATGGTGTTTCCGGTCGTCACCCGGGGCATGATCGAGCCGTCGGCGATGCGAAGGTGTTCTATTCCATAGACTTTCAGGGCGCCGTCGACCACCGACATGGCGTCTTGGCCCATCTTGGCGGTGCCGGTTTGGTGCCAGTAGGTCATGACGGCATCGCGGACGAAGCGCTCGAGTTCGGCACCGTTGAGATTGCCCGGCATGACTTCGCGCTTGGCGAAGGGACTAAGCGCTGCTGAGTTGCCTATCTCGCGGCACAGTTGCACGCCGGCCATCGCGGCCTTCAGGTCATCGGGGTGCGACAACATGTTGGCGTCGATCTGCACGGGGTCGGTCGGGTCGGGGCCGGTCAGATTGATATGGCCGCGGCTTTTCGGCCGCACCACACCGCCGAGCAATGTCCAACCGAACTCAGGCACATCGAATCGGGCCGCAGTCTCGGCACTCGACAGTGGAAATTCACCCAGGATGGTCTGCAAATCCGGGGTGTCGAGGCTGGGGTCGCTCTTCCAGAAGTAGGTCGCCTCACCCCCGTTGTTGCGCGGCGGCAGCGCCTGCCGGTATTCCCAGACACAGCAGAAAAGCGGGTGGTCCTGTAGGTTTTGACCGACCCCGGGTAGATGCTGCAGGACCGGGATGCCGAAGCGCTGCAATTCGGTCCGGTCGCCGATGCCTGACTGCATCAGCACCTTGGGGGTGTGGATCGCGCCCAGCGACAGCACCACCTCCGACCCCGCGCCGACGCGGTGGATCTTACCGTCTTGGGCGAACTCCACCCCGGTGACCCGGTTGCGCTCGAACCGGTCGAACGTCAGCCGGGTCACCAGCGCGCCGGCGAGCACGGTCAGGTTGGGCCGGTCCATGAAGGGGAAGACGTAGGAACGAAACACCGACTGGCGACATCCGTCGCGGACCCGCAGATCAAAGATGGACGCGCCGCCGGCGCCCTCCATCATCCGGCCGTTCGGGTTCTCGAAGCTCGGGATCCCCACCGAGCGGGCACCCTCGACCATGGCCGGTGCGATCGGACTGGGGTCGGGGGCCGGCTCGACGTACACCGGCCCGCCGGTTCCGCGGTAGTCAGGGTCGGGGGCGCCATGCCAGTCCTCGATGCGACGGTAGATGTTCAGCACCGACTCATAGCTCCACGCGTCGTCGCCGGCTTCGGAGGCGAAGAAATCCCAATCGTTTTTGTGCCCGCGCGCCCACATCATCACGTTGATGCTCGATCCGCCACCCAACACCTTGCCCATGCCGTAGGGAATCGCTCGGCCGTTGAGGTGGGGGTTGGGTTGGGCCGTAAAGTTCCAGTCCCGCTCGCTGCCCAGGTTTAACGGCCACTGTTCGGCTCTCATCACCTCGGGTACGTCGTCGGAGCCGCCGGCCTCCAGCAGCAGCACACTGACGGCGGGGTTTTCGGCGAGCCGACGCGCCACGACCGAGCCCGACGAGCCCGAACCGCACACAACGAAGTCGTACTGCGGCCTTAACGCAGCGCCAAGCTGCTGCTGATTGTGACGAACGCGGTCGGCGAAATCGGCTCCCAGGCTGATTGCCTCGTCGGGATCAGTATTCATATCCTCTTCTCATTTCGATGTGCTGGTGGCACTGTTGTCAGCTGAATCGGCTGCGGGAGTGCATCATTGGCGTGCAGCGTCAGCTTCACAACAGTGTCATTCGCCTGGCTCGCGCTCGCATCCGCTCATGGTCAGTCCGAGTGGTCAGTCGTTGGTGGCATCGCGCTGCCGCGGATGGCTAATGCGGCCCGACGGTGCTCGGGTCGCTGGGCAAGGCGCGGTCAAGCTGGTTGCGCGAGGTGATGTCGAGTTTGAGGAAGACCTTGCGCAAGTGGTACTTGACGGTGCGCGGGCTGATGAACAGCCTCGCGCCGATCTCGGGGTTGGAGAGCCCGTCGCGAGCGAGCCGCGCGACGAGGGCCTCTTGGCCGGTCAGCTGCTGGGTGGTTTCGACGGTGCGTTTGCGGGCGGTTTCGCCAGTGGCCAGCAGTTCGCGGCGGGCCCGCTCGGCGAACGCCTCGATGCCCATGGCGTCGAGCATTTCGTGAGCGATGCGCAGCTGCACACGCGCGTCGGTGCGGCGCCGCTCGCGTCGGAGCCATTCGCCGCAGAGCAGATGACCGCGGGCCAGCTGAGCGCGGGCGCGGGTGCGCTCGAGGCGCGCGATCGACTCGAGGTAGCAGCGCTCGGCGGCGTCGCCCTCACCGCGCAGGGCGCACACCCGGGCCTCGATCCCCAGGGTCGGTCGGCGTCACCCGCGCGCGTTCGGACAGCCACTCCAGTGCCGCCTCGACAAGGGCCGTGTCTTGTTGAGCACCGAGCTGGCGTAGGTCGCGCTCGACCTCCTGCGGCACGATCGCGCGAAGTCGACCGTCCTGCCCAGACCGCGTTCGGTCGATTCCCGCAAGGTGGCCTCGATCAGTTCAGAGGCCTGCGTCTGCTGGCCGCGCCAGGCCGCGAGCATCATTTCGGCGTATCCAGTCGGCGGGTTCCCGGTGACCTCGGCGATCACGCGATCTTCGTCGATCATCAGTGCCGCATTGCTCAGCTCGCCGGCCAGAAGGTGCGCTCTGGCGAGAGTATTGAGCGCGTGCTGCATGGACCCGAGCGCGCCGGTGCAGCGGGCGAATTGTGCCACGCCAGTGGCCAGTTCCCGCGAGGATTCGGCGTCCCATACGTCGAACGCGACTTCGGCGCTGGCGCCTGCACATAGGAGCCAGAGCCAACGACCGACTGTGTCTGTGTCGGTGGGGACGTCAAGAGCCAGTTCTCGAGGTTACCGCGGAAATGTTTGCAGCAATACGAGGGGTATGGTGCCAGTGCCGATTTCGCGGTAGCCGTAGTCAATGCCGTTGCTGGCGTGCATCAATCGGTTCGGTACGGTGGCGTAGCTTTACCCTGCTGTGATAGTCATTGCGGTGTCCTTCCGAGGCGTTCACTGAGCGTGGGGATTCCCTGGTGGCCGTCACATTCGACCGTTCCACAAATTGCGGCTGCGAGCTTTCACCCTTTCGGGTGATCGGTGCGCGATGGTGGCAGCGGGTCATGCCGTCGGTGTTCATCCCGGCCACGCCACAGTCAGCGCGTCCGCTGCGCTGCTGATGGACTGGATGCCAATGACGCGCCAGCCCACCAGTTCTCGCGCCAACTCGAAATGCACCACCTGACGCTCAATTTCGCTTCCGTCGGCCCGGCAGCGGGACATGATTGCCTCGATCGCTGCCCCGGCTTGGTGGTAGACCATCACGGAGTAGTCGGGGATGGTTGTGGTGGCGAAGCCTTGTTCGCGTAACCGGCCTTGGATCTGCGCCGAGGCCGCGACCACCTGCGTCGCCTCCAGCAGCCACTGGGCTGTCGAGCCGGCGGTGTAATGCAAGGGTACTGACCAATAGTCCAGGATGAAGTCTGTTCCCCGGGCGATGACGCCGGATACGACACCAATCCAGGTGCTCATGTAGTCATCGAAAAACCACTGTGTGACTTCGTCATTAACGGAAGAAAGGGTCATCCGGTTGTCCATTCGATTTTGCTCGGTTCTAGTCTGGGCGTTCGCACCCTCGGTCGGGTAGCTGCCCATCGCGTCGTTGGGGCCTCGGCGCTGCCAGTGCCGGCCCTGCTGGTCCTCGGGCGGGCGCGTCTGCACTCATCTCCCGAGATAGCCTTTGAGATCTTCAGCCAGATCCGCTGTCTGGCAACAGCGGAAGAAGTCGGTCGATGGTGATCGGGAATTCCCGAATCCGTGCGCCGGTGGCGTTGAAGACGGCATTGGCCACTGCCGCAGCGGATCCACAGATGCCGAGTTCCCCGAGTCCTTTAACGCCGATGGTGTTGGCTTTGTCGTCGAATCCATCGATGAAGATGGCGTCGATGTCGGCAATGTCGGCGTGTACGGGCACCAAGTATTCTGCGAGGTCGGCATTGACGAAGGCGCCGGTGTGAGGGTCAGGCATTGTTCCTTCCAGCAGTGCCATTCCCATGCCGAAGGTCATGCCGCCGATCAGCTGAGAGCGGGCTGTCTTTGCGTTGAGGATTCGGCCCGGTGCAAACACTCCCAGCATGCGGCTCAAACGAATTTCCGCGGTGTCGGCGTCGACCCGGACTTCGGCGAAGTGTGCGCCGTAGGTGGCGATGGAGTAGTTGGCGTAGTTGGGGTCCTGCAGCATCGAGACGCTGATGCCTTCGACTTCCAGCCCTGCGGGATGGTTGCGCGCCATGAGGTCGGACACCGACTCCGAGGCCGCCACTGCGACGAGCTGCCCGTTGGATAGCACCATCGTGGTGGGCGTGACAGTGTGCAGTGGGGAGCTTGGATCGCCGGTGGCGGTGGTGGTCAAAGTCTTACGGAGCTCGTCGCAGGCATTGTGCAGAGCCACCGTTGCGCTGATGGCGCCCCACGAGCCGGCAGAGCCCATACTGCGGGGCAGGTCCGAGCGCCCGAGTTCCACGCGCACTCGCTCGATCGGCAGGTCGAGCTCTTCGGCGGCGAACTGGGTGAGAATGGTGTAAGTGCCGGTGCCGATGTCTGTCATATCCGAGAGCACAACGAGGTTGCCGTCGGGCTCGATGCGTATCCGCACGGCGGCGTCCATGATGGGCTGCACGCGTGTGGCCGAGGCAACCCCGTAGCCGATGAGCCACCGGCCGTCGTGGACACTGGCGGGCCGGGTGGGACGGCGGCTCCAACCGAAGCGCGCCGCGCCTTCGCGGAGGCAGTCAACCAGACGTCGTTCCGAAAACGGCACATCGCGTTCGGGATCGCGTGCAGGTTCGTTGAGGATCCGTAGCTCGATGGGGTCCAGCCCGAGCTCGTGAGCAAGCTCGTCCATCGAGGACTCCAATCCCAGCAGCCCGGACGCTTCACCCGGCGCGCGCACGTCTTCCCCGTCGAGCACATCCAATTGCACCAGGCGGTGCCGGGTCAGCCGGTCCGGTGCGGCATACAGGCTCCGGGTTGAGACGGCGATCGGATCGGCGAATTCCTCGTCCGGATTGGTGTGGGTGACGGATTCGTGTGCCACGGCCAGGAGTCGGCCCTGCTGGTCAGCGCCGAGGCGTATGCGCTGCAGTGAGGCCGGGCGGGCGCCGACCACATCAACGATCTGTCGGCGCGTCAGCGCTACTTTGACCGGCCGATGCAGCCGCTGCGCGGCCACAGCGGCGAGAATCGTTTCGGCGTGCACCCGCAACTTTGAGCCGAAGCCGCCGCCGACGTAGGGGCTGATCACATGGATGCGTTCCGGGTCGACCTGTAGCGTCGCCGCGATCGATGCACGCGCCGCATCGACGATCTGGGTACCGACGTAGACGAACAGATCCTCATCACGGGGGACGACCGTGCAGGCATTGGGTTCCATAGGTTCGGCGAAGTACCAGGGCAACACAAAGTGTTGATCGAGCTTCACCGGCGCGCGGTCAAAGCCGGCTTGGAAGTCGCCCACCGCGGTGTCCGGTGGAAATCCCGCCGGCAGCGCAGCGGGCGCATATGCCTGGTCTACTTGCTCGTGCAGACTGAAATGCCCCGGTGCGGCGTTGTATCGGATGTTGACGAGCCATGAGGCCGCCTGCGCTTGTTCGAGTGTGGTCGCGACGACCAGACCGACGGCGTCGCCGTAGTGGTGTATCTCAGCGCTGCTGATCGTCGGGTGAGCTCGCCAGTATGCCCACATGATTGACTCGTCACGCACGCCCTGGGCGGGAACATTCTCGTAGGTGAGCACCGCTTGCACGCCCGGTGCCCGCTCGGCGTCCGCAGTGTCGATCGATTCGATGTGACCGCGCGCGATGGTCGCGGTGAGGATCACACCGTAGAGCATGTCCTTCTCTTGGTGTTCGTAGGCATAGGTGGCCCTGCCCGTCACTTTTGCCGGGCCGTCGACTCGGTTGACGCCGCGCCCGATCACCTGGCTCTCCGTTCGATAGTGGCTGCAACTTCCGCGAGGGTTCGGCGCAACGTGTTTCGTGCCAATTCGATCTTGAAGCCGTTCTCTTCCTGTGCCTGTGAGCCCTCGATCGCACGATCGGCGGCGGCTTGATAGGTCTGCCAATTCGCGGGTTGTCCGCTCAGCGCCGCTTCTGCTTCGGTGGACCGCCACGGCATCGATGCGACTCCACCGAACGCGACCCGAGATTCGGTGATCGTGCCGTCGGTGGTCGCCAGGACCACTGCGACCGATACCAGGGCGAATTCGTAGGACGCGCGGTCACGAACTTTGCGGTAGCGCTGTCCTCCCGGTGGCGGCGGCGGCACGGTGACAGCGGTGATCAATTCACCTGTGGCTAAATTGGTTTCGATGTGTGGTGTTGTGCCGGGTGGTCGATAGAGCTCGCCGATGGACAGCTCGCGTGTAGTCCCGCGTGGGCCGAGCACCGTGACGGTAGCTCCGAGTGCCGCTAGCGCCACGGCCATATCGGAAGGATGGGTGGCAATGCATGCCTCGCTTGCACCCAGAATGGCATGGTTGCGGTGAGCGCCGTGTAGAGCGGCGCAGCCGGCGCCCGGCTGACGCTTGTTGCAGTTCGCGGCGGTGTCGTAGAAGTAGTGGCATCGTGTTCGCTGCAGCAGATTGCCGCCCACGGACGCTTTGTTCCGTATCTGCCCTGACGCCCCGGCAAGCAGTGCCTCAGCGAGCACTGGATACCGGCTGCGCACGACCGGATGGGCGGCGACGTCGGCGTTTCGTGCCGAGGCGCCGATGCGCAGGTGCCCATCGGGAAATTCCTCGATCGCGGTGAGCGGCAGTCGACTGACATCGATCAGATGCGGTGGTCGCTCGATCTCCAGCCTCATCAGATCGATCAGATTGGTGCCGCCACTGATGAACTTGCTGTCGGGGTGCGCGGCCATGGCCACGCAGGCCGCGTCGGGGTCGGTGACGCGCTCATAGGTAAAAGATCTCACTGTGCGGTCTCCTTGTGAACTTCCTGTATCGCGGCGACAATGTTCGGATAGGCGGCGCAACGACAAATGTTGCCGCTCATACGTTCTCGTATCTCCGGTGGCGTCAGCGCGACATGTTCGACGCTGACGTCGGCCGTCGCATGGCTGGGCCAACCTGCGCTCGCTTCAGCGAGCATGCCCACTGCTGAGCAGATCTGGCCCGGCGTACAGTAACCGCATTGAAATGCATCGTGGTCGATAAACGCCGCCTGCAAGGGGTGCAACGCATCCGGGGAGCCGAGACCTTCGATGGTGACGATGTCGTCTCCGTCGTGCATCACGGCCAGTGTTAGACAAGAAGTGATGCGACGACCGTTGAGCAATATCGTGCAGGCGCCGCACTGACCGTGATCGCAGCCCTTCTTCGTTCCGGTCAGTTGCATGTGCTCGCGCAGCAGATCAAGCAGCGAGGTGCGCGGGTCGAATGTCAAGTGGTGTCGCTGGCCGTTGACGGTCAATGTCACAGAACAGGAGGGCTCCGCAGAATCTGAAGGCGCGGTGCTGTTCACGTCGCTTTGATCGTTCACATTCCACCCGTTTCTGATCAGTTTCCGCTATTGAGGAGTAGTCGCGCGTTGGCTAGAAAGAGTTCGGCCTGTTGTGACTGCGCGCCATGCCCGGCGTCGGGAAGCATGAGCAGTCGGAAGCGAACGGGTTTTCGCGCACCGCGACGCAGGCCAATATCGTGCAGGACCGTCCCGGCAAGAAGCAGCGACTCATCAACCTCGCCAACGAGGTCCAGATGATCGCGTGGCAGGCGGGCGAAGGCCCAGCTGCGCACACTGTGGTTCGCAACCGGCCGATTCGCCTCGCTGAGTACCAAGTCGAAAGCAGCGGCGGCCCACGGAACGTCCGGCGCTGCACTGAGCGAGTCGCTGATCGCGGTCTCGCTGTTTGTCGTCACGGCAACGATCGTCGTCCCGTCACCCGAGGGCGTGCCACTGTCAATTAGTCATTGTTCGATATAATCGAGCCACCCAGTCGCCTCGCATCCCAGTTCCGGCGATAATGTCATTGCGTTCGATTGCGCATTACTTCCAAAAGGTTTCGCAATGTTCTCCTACCGCCAAGTGGTCCTGTCGGTGATGTCACATCACGTACGAGACCGCGTCGTTGGTTCGACGGTGCGTCCTACCGTCGGGTGCGCTGTCACTGCTGAAGCTGGCTTCGGCGGCGGCCCGCGCCGACACCAACATGGTCCCGAGGGATAAATCGGTCGATCAGTGGCTCGGCCCGGCAATACTGTGGACAGCGTGTCGCGCACGCTCGAGATGTCCGGCGGGACCTCGCCGCCGCCCTTGATCATCACCTGCCCTGACACCTTCGCGCGGCGTCGGGGGATTCGGATAGTTCTGGAGGCGCCATCCGGTGAGCGGTGCTCGTGTTTAGACCGCCTCGCGGCGGGTCGCATTGGCAGGGGCCCGGAAGTTGCGGCGATACGTGGTGGGGGTGGTGTCGAGCCTGCGACGAAAATGGGTCCGCAGATTCAGTCCAGTGCCGAATCCGGCGCGCTCGGCCACCTCGTCAATGGACAGATCGGTGGCTTCCAGCAGCTGCCGCGCTTCATCGATGCGCATCGTCAGCAGCCACTGCAGCGGCGTGGTGCCCGTGGCCTCCCGGAAGTGTCGTGTTAATGTCCGTGGCGACATCGCACACCGGGCGGCCATATCTTCCAACGCTATCTGCTCGCGCAGGTGTTCCTTTGCCCAGGTGCATAATTCGCCTATTGGACCGACTCCGGAAGTCTGGAGCGGGCGGGCGATGAATTGGGCCTGGTTGCCTTCACGGTGGGGGGCCGCGACCAGCTCCTGCGCAAAGCGGCGAGCCTCTTCGACTCCGAGGTCGGTGCGGACCACGTGCAGACACAGATCAAGGCCAGATGAGACGCCGGCAGACGTCAGCACGTCACCGTCATCGACGTAGAGCACATCAGCACGCACATCGATCGCAGGGTATTGCTCTGCAAGCTCATCGGCAAATCGCCAGTGCGTTGCCGCTGGCCGTCCATCGAGAATGCCAGCTTGGGCAAGGGCGAAGGCGCCGACGCAGATCGAGATCATCCGCGCTCCACGTAGGTGGGCACGGCGAAGCGCCGCCAGCACTGCGGGATCGAGCGGCGCATTATGGGGACGGTATCCGGGCACCACCACGGTATCGGCGCGCGACAAGAGGCGAAGGCCCCCTGCGGGATTGATCGTGAATCCCGCCGTGGTGCGTACAGGTGACGTGGGGCCACAAAGCCGCGTCCGGTACGGCGATTGTGAGAAAACGTCAATGGGTATGGCTAGGTCAAGGGGGATGACGTCGTCCAGAGCCAGAACGGCCACCCGATGCGTGTTCATGTCGCGATTCTACTGATGATGACAATACCGCCGCGATCTCAGCGGCCCGTTCCGGCGCAGGCAAAGGCATCGTTCTGGAAGCCCGTTGGCGTAAATCTATTGAACAATGACTTATAGACAGTGGCCGGGTGTGCCTACGCGAGTGAACATGAGATTATGACGACGACCAACCGCAATGCCTTGCTCGCAACGCCGGACGTGCCGTGGGCATCGGACGCAATCGAATTGGTCTTCACCCAAGAGAGCCGCTCCGTGGCTAATCACAGTGCTCGAAGCTGGATCTTCGCCCGTATGCTCCGCGACCACCTGAACTTGACCCACGAGGTCGATGAGACCCTGCTCTTTGCCGCGACACTGTTGCACGACATCGGATTGCGCCGCGACGCGCGCGAACCTGTTCGCTTCGAAATCGACGGAGCAGATCGTGCCGCTGAATTTCTCACCGCCTACGGCGTCGGCGCCCCCGAGGTCGACAAGGTGTGGGAGGCCATCGCGCTTCATACCTCACCCGGAATTCCCGAACGCCGCGGGCCGCTGACCTTCCTGACCCGCGCGGGCGCCGGGATGGACTTCGGCAAGTTCACCGAGTGCATCAGTGACGACCAAGCGGCGGCCATCCACGAGGCCTACCCTCGGTTGGCATTCGCACGCAGCATCGTCGACGACATCGTCGAACAAATCCGGGCCACCCCGGAGGGCGGACCGATGTTCTCCATCGGACACACCCTTGTCAGCGAACGCTCGACACCGCCAAGCGTCACGCAGATGGAACGCGACACCGCCGCGTCACGATGGGGTGAATAACGGTGGTATGCAACGACAGCCATATCAATTATCAACGACCGGGACGTAACCGAGTCCGCAGCAGCATCGCGCCTGAACAACGATGCTGCGAGACCCACGCCGAGACCGAAAACAGGCAAGGGCGCCAGATCGCATGACCCCCGCCGCCGAACTCTCCGCCACGGCCGTGGAGTTCCTATCCGCAGGCACCGCACTGGAATGCTCGGATTTGTCGCCCAAGATGGCCGGCCCCTCGTAGCCCCAGTCTGGTTCGTCGTCGATAAGGGTGATCTGGTGCTCAACACCGCTAAAGGTTCTGCCAAAGGTCAAGCGCTGATGAGGGATCCACGTGTCGTCCTATGCGTCGACGATCCCCACCCGCCGTATGGCTTCGTTCAGGTGCAGGGCACCGGCATCCTGTCCGAAGACCCAGACGAACTGCTCGACATCGCAACGCGTACCGGTGCCCGCTACATCGGTCCCGACCGCGCCGAGGAATTCGGCCGCCGAAACGGCGTCCCCGGCGAACTCGTCGTCCGGATATGGCCGACCAAAGTCATCGCCGCCTTCGGCCTCGCCGAATAACCAGCCGACAACTCACCAGCGTTCGTGCAGCACAGATAGGAGACAACACGCCGCCGCCATAGCTAGCAGGTTCGTCCCGGCGTCATCCCGGCCACCGAGGGCGATATGGCAACTCCACAACGGCAACTTTCAGGTGCAATACCCTGCTGCGGAGCTTGGTGCCGCTCTCCGTGAGGTCACTGGCTAGACGAATTTGGCGAGGCCAGTTTCCGAATCTCACGGCTGGCTGTACGCCGCCGACGGTTGTGCGCATAGTCCTCACCAGCTGCGGCGTTCGTGTGACTGTGCAGTCTGATGTGACATCCAGGCGCCACCGTGACGAATGTCAAAGTGTGCGCGACCGCACGTTCGAGCACCGCTCGGGGCCTCCGGCAGTGACGATGAGCTGCGATTGAAAGTGGACACGAAGATGAGACGTTTCGCGCTGGACATCACGTGAAACGAGCTACGTCAGTGCAGTTCAACGCATCGCGTGTGGACATCAAGTTTGAGAAGCTACACCCTAATTAATCTTCGTGTCCAATTCTCATCATCTGAGATGTCCACACGATGTCCAATTGGACACCAGAGGAGGCCCTGGGGCGTCACGCCGACGACACCATCACCTCCGGCTCAACAGAACTCGCGATGTCGTCGTCGTCGCGTGCCAAGCTCACCGTGTGAAGTTCGTCTGGATTCTGATCGCGTTCACTGCCGGCGCCGTCGTGGAGTGGATTGCGACCGGCAAGTTCTCGTCCGATTGGGTTGGTGCCACAGGCACGTGGGTCGGGGCGCTGGCGACGATCGCCACGATCAGCTGGGCGGTCCGCTCCTTCCAGATCGAGAAGCAGGACCGCGTCGACGAACGCGACAACAACGAGGCTGACGAGTTGCGAGCGGAGCATGCTAAGGCGATGGAGTTCATCGTTCGCGTCCGGGGTGGAGGTGGTTACGGACCCGACGGCGATAAGACGATGGGAAACATCAACGTCGAGATTCTCAACGGCACAAGAGGATCGGTGACGTTCGAGGACCTGAAACTGCCGGACGTGACACTCAAGAACGCAACAGCTGCCTTGTCGCTACCGCTGGTCGTCCCGCCCCAGCAGGAGCCGAACGTGCCCTACCGACAGGTGGACATCGAGCCCCTGAAGGTGCCTGATGACCAGTTCTCCGGCCGGCCTTTCACGCTTCGAAGCCGGTCATTCGGTAGGTTGCGCAGTTCCAGTCGACGCACCGATCTGGAATCGACCGCGCACGCCGTCATCGGTCTATGCAATTCCTGGGGCGGCAGCGCGATGCCCCTGATACCGGTGACACCCCACACGCCCATCGACAGCCGATGGCACCGAATCCTGCTGCAGAGCAGCATCGACGGCATCGCCAAGACGGACCTGCGCGCCGGTGCGGCGCAGGATCGCGGAGATCCAGGGCGGGGACTACAGGCAACTACTGCTGCGCATCCTGGTCGATCTCGACACCCCCAAGCCGACAGTGCAGACATGTCGCGGTGTGCCTACCGACGACAAGTGGTACCTCGCATACTTAGCGCTATTCGGTGGTTTGCCCGTCAATCCGGACCCAATGAACTCGTGGAACGGGCTGCCGCGCTCGCGGTTTGACCTACCAGGACGTCGTGAACGTGTCCAAGGCGTCGAGGCTGAAAGCGGCGCGGCAGGTCTAGCTGCGCTCATTCGCGAATCGCCTCGATCGCGTGCCGATGCCCGAGCAGTTCGAAGCCGACGACGGTCACCACCGGTGCCAGCATGACGAGCATCAGGCACGCCGCCATCGAGACGCCGCCGGCCGCGAGAAGGGCCGCCCCGATCAGCACCACCGCGGTGATGGCCAAAAGCAGCCCGTGGAAAGGGTCCCACGTCCGCACCAGCAGCGTGTAGAGCAGGTAGACGGAGGCGATGTAGACGGCGACGGGTATGGCGACTGACAACACCGTGGCGACCGATCCCAGCTTTGTATGGTTCTCGATGGAGTACGCGGCGGCGTGCAACCCGGCCCCGGTCGCGACGATCGAGCCGAACACCACGATATGCAGATACCCGTACGCGAAGGGGCGTTCGCGGTGCACGCGCAGGTGCTCCGACGTCGGCACCACGAAGTACACCCACCACATGCCGAATGTCAGGCCGGTTCCCGCTACCGCCACCAGAACGGCGTCCATCGTCCAGCCCTGCGCACCGACGACCGCTGACAACGAGGCGACGGTGCCGAGCACGCCCATGCCGAGGGCGATGATCGCGAGCAGCCCGTAGCGTTCGGCGATGTGGTGAGCGTGCCACGGCGTGCCGCCGTTGCGGGTCTCGGCTACCCATGGACCCATCAATTCGACCGCCGTCATGATCACGACGAGCAGCAACGTCACCCGAACCGACGTGTGGGCGATGATTATGCCGATCCACCCGATCTGCGCGACGGTGATGGTGGCGGCGTAGGTGAGGCACGCCGTCCGGCGTTGCGGATCCTGACGGGCGGCGCGTAACCACTGGAACACCATGGCAATTCGCATCACGACATAGCCGGCCACCATCACTTGACTCTCGACGTGCTTGCCCTCGGCGATCGAGGCATACATCTGCGGGACGCCAAGCGCAAGAATGATGACCCCCACCATCTGCAGCATCGTGGTGAGCCGATACACCCAATCGTCGGTGTCGTAGGCGGAGGCAAACCAGCTGAAGTTGATCCACGCCCAGCACACCGCGAACGTGGCAAACGCGAAGCCGGCAATCCCGGCGCCGACGTGATTCTCGGCGAGCAGCTTAGCGAACTCGGGCGCGGTGACACCGAACGCGACGACGAACGTTAGATCGAAGAGCAACTCCAACGGCGTCGCTACCCGATGCTGCTCGAACGGATCGCGGCCGGACATCCGGCGCAGGCGATGCGCTGGTGCCGGCCTGCGCGGCAGGTGCCGCTCGACCTCACTCACTTGAAAGACATCCTTTCCACACGGGTCCACACGGGCGGTCGAATAGGTACAGCGGGTAGACAGCCGTCGTGTCGGCACGGATTTCCCGGTTACCGACGCCGTTGGATTCACCGTGCGCGGTAACGCTATTCGCGAGCGCACCGAAGGAGGGCGGACGGTGAGTGGGCCGAAAATGGGGCGTCTGCTCTATGTCGCCAGGCCCGGCGGCTCCGGGCGTAGTCCGTCGTCGATTCAGGAGTGCCGACTGATCACTCCGCCCGGCGCCGACCAGGTAGGTGCCGGTGATGAACGAGGCCTTCGGAGATATCGGAAACGCCACCGCTTGTGCGACTTCCTCAGGTGCCCCAAGCATGCCGAGTGGAGCCGTCCTGTTCGAAGCCGATGCGCACCTCTTCGATGTCCAATGCCACCTGAAGCATTGAGGTGCAAGCGTTTTGAGAGGCGCTATCCACGAACGCCGCGTGAATCCGAGCCCAAGTTGCAGTGCGTACAGCCCGCGGCGCCCGTTGAACCTTCGCAAGAGTTCACGCAAGCGCCGTTTGGTGTGTGCCCGTGGTCATGTGGAACAAGCCCGACAGCGACGAAGTACGTTCGCTAGTGCGTGTGAATGCGGTCGCCGTTGTTACTCATCGGGAAAAACGAGCGATAGGGCTGCTCGCGCGCAATCGATGTCGTTCTGCACCTCGGGCGCTCCGCTCACGCCAATCGCGCCGACAATCTCTCCGTCCACCTTGATTGGAAACCCTCCTCCCCACGCCGCCACACGCGCAAGCGTGGGCATCCCAGCCAAAAGCGACGGGTCGCCTTTGATAGAGTTGAAAAGGTCGTCCGTGGCGAAACCGAACAGCGCTGTGTAAGCCTTGTTCTGCGCAATCTCGATGGCAAGGATCGGAGCCCCATCCATCCGGCCAAAGGCCTTGAGATTGCCGCCGTCATCCAGGATCGCGACGTTCTCGCTAACGCCAATTTCTCTGGCTTTCGCCGCCGCCGCATCCACCATTTTCTGTGCGAGCTCAGAAGAGATGCTGTTTTTCTTCACTACGTTAGCCACGTGAATTCTCCCAATATTCATATGTATCGCGCGCTGATCGCGTGCGACTCGTCTTGATCGACTCTCTTGTGCAAGCCCTGCTCTAGGGGACAGTTCTGACGAGGCGCGTTGATCAGGTTGCCGACATGCCGCCGTCTACTTCGAACACCGTGCCAGAAATGTAGGACGCTTCTGGGGACGAAAGGAACACGATGGCGTTGGCAATTTCCTCAGCCTTTCCCCTGCGACGCATCGGCACCGTCGCGATCAGCGCCTCATTGCCTTCCTCGGTACCGGTGAAGCGGTCGAGCATGACGGTATCGATCGAGCCTGGCCCGACAGCGTTTACCCGAATGCCGGAATTCCCCTGCTCGAGTGCGACCGTCTTGGTCAGACCCTCCACGGCGAACTTGCTGCTGACATAAGCCGTTGCCCCGGCCGCCGCCTTATGCCCGTAGGTGGAGGCGATGTTGACGATGCTGCCGCTGCCTTGGCCCGCCATCGCACGCAGTTCGTGCTTCATGCTCAGGAATACCCCCAGGACGTTCGTGTCATGAACGGCCCTGAAGTTTTCGACCGTGGCGTCCTGGATGACGCCGAGCTCGCCTTCGACGCCGGCATTGTTCACGGCAACGTCGAGACGGCCGAATCTCTGCACGGTCTTGTCGTCGAGGTCGCGGACGTCGTCCTCCTTCTGAACGTCGGCCCGAACGAACTCTGCCTCGACGCCAAGCGCTCGCAGCTCCGTGACAAGGTCTTCCCCCTTGTCGTCGTGGCGGCCAGACACGACCACATTGGCGCCTTTGCCGGCGAATGCCACGGCAGTGGCGCGACCGATGCCGGTGAGGGCGCCGGCAATGAGAACAACCTGCTGAGCCATTTTTTGTCCTTCGGCTGTCGCGGAATATCCGCAGATCCAAGAGTGGTGTCGTGGGCTGCGGACGCCATCGTCGATGCGCTGGCTGACGGATTCCCGGTCGCTCTCGTGATATGACAGTAGGCGCGCGGTGCACGCCTGAAAAGGACTTTCCAAGCTGGGGGCATATCTCGAAGGCATGGGTGCCGATGGAGCTACGACATCTTCGATATTTCATTGCGGTAGCGGAGACGGGCAGTCTCACGGAGGCGGCTCAGCGACGGCTGCATACGTCGCAGCCGTCGCTCAGCCGTCAGATCCGGGATCTTGAAGACGAGGTGGGGGTCGAACTTCTGACCCGTGACGCCCGCGGTGTCGAATTGACCGCGGCGGGCAAGGTCTTCCTCGATCACGCCCGACTGGCGCTGATGCAGGTCGATGCCACTGTTGAAGCGGCACGCAGAGCGGCGCGACCGGCCAAGAAGACCTTTAACATAGGCTTCCAAACCGGCCATGAGATGAACTGGCTGCCGCGGGCAATGCATGTGCTGCACGACCAATTGACGAACATCCAGGTCGTGGTCTCCAGTGCCTATTCGCCGGACCTTGCCGAAGCGCTCGCCCGCGGCCGGATGGACTTGGCCTTCATGCGCCTGGAGCCTGGCTACGACCTCGGCTACCACGTGGTGGACCGCGAGCCGCTCATCGTCCTGATGCCAAGAGACCATCGCCTCGCCGCACACGAAACCGTATCTCCGCGAGATTTCATCGGCGAGATCTTCATCGGCGGTTCAAACAAGGCCGGCGTGCTGCGCGCCGTCACCGAAGACTATCTGCGCCGCTCAGAGGTCGACATCAAACTCGATCACGGGGTGGACAATATGGCGATGGCCATGTCGCTGGTCGCATCCACCCGCGGGCTGGCGCTGATGCCCGCCTACGCCAAGGACTTGCTGCCGCGGTCCGTCGTCAGCCGCCCGCTGGCAGGCGAGGCACCGACGATCGAGGTCGCCGTGGGCTACAACAGAACCAACACCTCGCCGATTCTGAAGCTGTTCCTATCGCGCCTCGACGAACTGACGGGGCACGCTCAAACTTGACAGACTCAATGAGTCTCACCCATCACAAGATCGCGGCCACGTTCTGTGACAGGAGACGGCGTCTCCGTTGTGGGATTCGATGGTCGCCCGCTACGGCCTGCACCCCACGCCCTATGACCAGATTGCAAACTGCGCGTTCGTGGACTGGATGCTCAACTTCGGTGAAGAGACGATCCAGGGCACGATCAAGATCCGCCAGGCAGGTTTCGCGGATTGCATCGACACGCATCAGAGCTTCAGGCGGCAGCTCACCAGAATTCGCGAGCTGCGCATCGTCGCGTGACGAGTTCCCTTCCTACCGCGCTACGTGAAGATGGTGTGAGGGCGAGACAACAACGCACCGTCGACGAAGATGTCGAGCTTCTCGTTATAGAAAGCGATCATCCCGGCGATGGGTGCGACTTCGCGCAGCGGGTAGTCGTAGGCCCAAGCGATATCCGGATGCACGGCGTCGCCCTTTCTGAATGTCCAGTACGCCGAGGTGATTCCCTTCTAGGGGCATACGGATTCGGTCTTGCTTGGCTCCAAGTGCGAGAACTCCACGTCCGTGCGGTCGATGTAAAAGCGCGTCGGCAGACCTGTTTCGAACAGCAAGACTGGGCTGTGTGTCTCGGCCAGTACCACGCCGTCGAGCTCGACCCTGATGTGGCGGTGGCAGCGGAGTGAGTCGACACGCACGTACGGGTTGCGCGGATGAAGGATGAGTGGTTCGTCCTCCAGAAGACGTGGCGACAACCGTCCCTCGTTCTCATCAGGCATTGCCGTGGTTCCGCTCATCCCCCAACGATCCACCAGATTCATCACTACCATGTGCTCAAATCTGTCGCGGAGTATCGCGGAAGCGTCGGTAGTCTGCCAGAGTTCGTTTGTGCTTCCTCTCTGGCCCGCAGTCGCGTCCATTGCGCAACGAAAAAAGACCTCGAAAAGCGCATCGTCGTTGCCGAATCGCCGCGCATCCCAAGCCAGCCGCTCCGCCTCGGACCAATGACCGGCATGTGCGTGGGAAGAGGCGAGTATTCCAAACATTTCACCTGCATCCCCGCTCTCGGCTGCGCGAAGTGCCCAGAGCCTCGCACGCGGCTCATCGCCTTCGTTCCAGCTGCGCCGGGCCACCCAGTGCATCGCTTCCAGGTGCCCTGAACCGGCGGCCGGCTTGAGGAACTGTTGGAACGCGCGCCTGTATCGTCCGCGCATGAATGCGGCGGTACCCAGATCGAACATCACGTCAGGTTCGTTCGATGACACTGCAGCCGCACTGTCCCAGAATTCGGCTGGCGGAAATATGCCAAATCGGTTGGCTTGCAACTCTTCTTCGAGCACGTCGGTCAGCTCGAATCCGCGCGGACGGTCTTGGGTGGGCCGAGGGACGTGCAGACTCAGAAGTCCACTAATCCCGTGCGCCTCAGCGATGAGACTGTTGAGCGCAGCGTCGAATTTTGCGTTCCAAGGTTGTGCACGCCGCCACTCCTGTTCCCGGAGGTACCCTGGCGCAGCCTGAAATAGGAAGGCATTCGATAAGACTCGCCATCGTCTACTAAGACGGTGCGCATCTGCAGCAGCCCAGAGAATTGCCGTCTCCGCTCGACTGGCACTCTGATAACGGCTCTTGATTTCGGGGACGCCTGCGAGCGCCTGCACGATCTCTCCGTCAACGGCGCGTGCGGCGGCATTCTCTAGTCGGCGATCGCTTGCCATCACCGACGGGTTGTCTCCTTGGGCAAGGTCACTCTCCGTGAAGCTAGAAGGCATGACGATCGCGTGATCGCGCAGGAGGTCACCCACTGCGGCATAAGGAACCGCACTTCTATCGGTCAACCGTTTGAACGGAGCCGGCCACATAGTTGCCACCACTATGCGCGGTCCCGGCAACGCGAGTAGCTTGGCCAAGGCGTCAGCCAAGGCCGGACCTTCGGTACTCGGCTCGAGGTAATTCTGTGCATCTCCGAGCCACACCGCAGTGTGTGCTGCGACACGCCCCTCCGCGACGGCGATCGCGACGTCTGCCGAGCAGTGCCCTGGTGTCAATTCGTGCCAAAGTCTCCAACCGGCGAGCTCGGCCCTGATTGCTTCCCACGCAGCCCGCGATTTCCCTGTCGCCGACCCACCGACCAATACGACAATCTGACCGGCCGTTGCTTCTTCGATTGCACGGAGTCGGGCTCGCAGCTCCGTGTCAAGCTTCCTGACCAAGTACCGCGGCAACACCGACGAGCGACTTGCGCCGTCGCTGTCTTCGATGTCTATGGCGCGGTGCACCTTGAGTAGCTGAATGACATCGGCATCATCAAATTCACTTATCGGCCGGCCGATCGGCTCGGCGGCGTGGGATAGCGAGTCGTGGCCGGGGATCTCATCGCCGACCGCACCGGTCTGCGGAGCCTCATGTCCGGTTCACCACCCTCAAACGGGCCGCCCCGGCCGACACGTCAGTCTCCAAGCATGGCGACGCCGTCACCGTCTAACTCGTCGGTGAGGTGAGCAGCGCGTCCGGTCATCGCCAACAGCAGGGCCTCCCCGGATCCGCGAACTTCCGGGCCACGACCGGCAGACCAATTCATGTCAGTTGCTGTCAGCCGGATACCGCGAGTGCGGCGCGCTCCGCCGATCACCGGGCTGATGCGGGCGTAATCCAGCGACACACGAAGCCGGTCCTTGTCGATGATCCGTGGCATGCCCAACGGCCGGCGGATGTCCTGCTGATGGATCAAGCATTCGATCAGCGCCACCCGGCCACCAAAGAGTGCCCCGGCGCCGGATGGTTCGATGCCGTCGCGCACCAGTTCGACGAGATGATCGGGTGTGACGTCGGCGTAATCGCCCAACGCTGCCGCGTTCAATCGGTCGACGTCCCACCGCCTGCGCGTCATGTTGACGAGCAAGCCACTCCTGCTTTGGCCGAGGTAGGCGATGGTGTGCGCGACCACTTGTCGCACAGCCCATCCCGCACACAGGCTGGGCATGCTCCATTGTGGCGGCGTCAACTCGCCGAGCAGGTCCGCTAGCTCAGAGCGCTCCTGAGTGGCGAGATCGCGAATGGTCGCCATGGACCTCAGTATCCGACGACGCCATCATCTGCCGAATCGACGGGCGACAAATCCACCAGGTGGGGCCCGAACCGCTGCAGAACGCTGGGGCCAAACTACTTGACGAAACCCAGGCGGACCGGGTCGGTATCTCTGAATGGGGGAAGTACTGGTATCGATGACGGATCAGGTACCGCCGTGCGTGGTGATCCGTAGGAGGTCAAAGGGAAGTTGAACTTCGTTGCGGTCGCGAACGGCGGTCTCCGAACTTATGTTCGACACTTTTGATCGGTGGTCGACCACGGAGGACGTTTCCCACGTTGGGCCGTCTTGCTTGCCGCCGGTGCACATCTCACTCAACCGCGCGTGGCATCCCAAACGCCGTTCCGAGGATCCAGATAAACAAGAAGGCTGGCATTGCCGCGATCGAGAAGCCCTGCAGCGAGAGGGGGCCGTTCTCGACGATGAACGCGGCGAGCAGGAGGGGGTGTACTGCGGCGGCGGCGATTGCAAGGTATGCGGTGTATCGGGGTAGCACCCTGTGGCGGCACACCGCAACGGCGAATGAAGCAAGCGCTACGACGGTGGGCATCCCTGACATCGCCAGCAATCCAAAAGTCAAGTCGTAGAGCAGTGTTGACAGCTCTGCGGTGTGTTCTCGGTAGAGCAACAGGTTGAAGGCGGTGAAGCCGCTGAGCAACAGGATCACGCAGCCGAAGAAGCTGGCGGCAAAACACACCGGAAGCGTTGATCGCGCGGGCAGTTGGTCGCGTAGGTAGGTCCATAGCGCGGCGCCGAAGACGAACCATAGGGTGACGCCGACCGTATTGAGCAGCTGAGTTAGGACCAGCTGATTGTGATGAGTCGCCGCCCACAGCGCCACATCGGTGCCCGAAGCCTGGGTTTGCGGGTAGGACCAGATCGGATACACCACAAGCGTCAAAGCCGGGAGTACGAACCCGAACACACCGCTCCATCGAGTCACGCGTGCCGCGCCCGATGGTTTGTCGTCCGCTCTCGTCGCGTTGCTGTCGTTCATAGGGCGGCCCCCTCAGCGGCAATCTAACCAGTGGACAGTTTGTCGAACTGTCGTCAGGATGCCCGATCCCGGGGAACTTATCAATGGTCAGATTGCTCGGTAAGGTGCACATATGGCATCGAGCGCGAGGTCGCGGCCCTATCACCACGGGCAGCTTGAGCGAGCGGCGATCGACGGTGCGATCGAGGAGGTTGAGAACGTCGGAGTTGCCGCGGTGAGTATGCGTCGCATAGCTCGCCGCGCTGGCGTGACACATGCAGCACTGGCCTACCAGTTCGGTGACAAGGCTGGCATCTTCACCGCAGTAGCGACCGAGGGCTTTCTCCTGCAAGCAGACATGATCGGTTCGGCCGCGACGGGCCCGGCCGGATTTCTGCTCGGCGGCCAGGCTTACATCGAATTCGCCCTCACCCATCGGGGCTACTTCGAAGTGATGTTCCGCCCCTACCTGTACCGCACCGACGACCCAAAACTGTTGGTCGCCAAGAACGCAGCATTCGACATCCTGTATGACACTGCCCGCTCCAGTCTCACGTCTCACCGCTCGGAACCGGTCACCGACGAAGCTGTCCGAGGCCTCGCCATGGCGGGCTGGTCATTGTCCCATGGGTTCGCCACCCTCGCGCTTACCGCCAATGTTTCCGAGCAACTTGGGGATGACACCTCCGCGTTGGCCGGCCAAATCGCACAAGGTGTCATTGCCTTAGGGGAAATCGCGAAACAGCTATCGGCTGAGCAGACCTAACAGCCGTTGACGTCGATCCTCAGTCCACGTGGCCAAATCTCAATCGAGTTGGCCACTGTCTGGCCAATTGGCCATTTCACTGAGACGTTAAATGTCGGGGTCTGCGCCGCGATTCGCGCTGCCCGACTTGGCTCAAATTAGTGCACACCGTCGGCGCGGATCGTGATGAGCGCGCCGTCCCTGTAGGCCTGTGAGGTTAGTTGATGTGGTTGGAAGCGTAGATGCGGCGTGGCGCGTAGGGTCCGAGTGTGGCCGAACTGATCTATCGACCGCCGACCGAACTGGATTACTTCGATGTCATTGTCGCTCTTGACGATTGGTGGGATTATCCGCAAGCGGATGCGAGGAGCATGCAGCGGGCCGCGTTGGTGCCCCGCCTATTCTTTCAGCACTTCACAGATACGAGCTTCGTTGTGTTCGACGAGGCCCGGCTCAGAGCTTTCCTCATTGGCTTTCTGTCTCAATCCCGGCCGGAAGAGGCCTACATCCACTTTGTCGGCATTGACCCCGGCTATCGAGGCCGTGGGCTGGGTGCTGACCTGTACGAACGGTTCTTCGCTATCGTCCGCCAGCACCGCCGTCGCACCGTCCGCGCTATCACGTCTGCTTCCAATGCCGGATCGCAGGCTTTTCATCGACGCATGGGATTCAGCGTTAGTGACCCCATCGCGAACTACGACGAGCAATTGTCAAGACCTGTGGATCTGAGGTGTGCCGCCGACGGCGAGGAGGCAACTTCGCGCAGCGAAGCTTTGTACGCTAAGTTGCAACTGGAACTCCGTATCCCGCACCTGAGCGTGAAGTCGCAGATGGGCGCGAGACCCTGAATCAGTCGGGGAGGAGGTGGCGACAGGTTCGTTCTGTCCATTCCACCTTGGGAGTTTTCATGTTCACCGACGCAGAAATCGCATACTTGCTCGCTCAGCGGCTGGGCCGAATGGCCACAATGCAGCCGGGAGCCCGCCTTCAAGTCAGCCCGGTCTGCTACACCTTCGACCCCCAGACCGGTTGCTTTGACGTATTCGGTATCGACATGGCCAACAGCCAAAAGTTCCGGAACGTGGACAACAACGGGCGTGTGGCGTTCGTCGTCGATGACCTCGCCGCAACCGATCCGTGGCGTGTGCGTTGCGTAGAAATTCGTGGTCATGGCGAGGCGATCAAGGCATCTGCCCAACCAGGCGACAGACTCGACGGGTCAGTAATTCGCATCCACCCCGAGCAGATCATTAGTTTCGGGATTGAAGATGACCGCGACCCCACGAACTCGCCGTCCACAACCGCAGAGTTCACGGCGTTTGATTGCCACCCTGCGCCAACCGTCGGACCGCAGTGAATGCTCGCGTCGGCGAGGCCACATGGGGTTGTCAGGCGACATCCGTTTCGGTCGTGGCGGCGGTGTCATCGGCCGGTTCAGATGGGGTGATGTCGGTGGGCCGTTCAAGCAGTTTGCCTTCATGGAAGACCGCACCGGCGCGGACGAGGGCGACCAGGTGCGGGGCGTTGACAGCCCGCCAACGGGCCTGCGCGGCGTCGATCAGCTTGTAGGCCATGGCAATTCCCGCGGCACGCGATCCTGGCCCCTTGGTGACCTTGGTCCGCAACCGCACGGTCGCGAAGGTCGACTCGATCGGGTTTGTGGTCCGCAGGTGCACCCAGTGCTCGGCCGGATACTTGTAGAACTCCAACAGGACGTCGGCGTCGTCAACAATCTTGGCGACCACTTTGGGGTACTTGGCGCCGTAGTCGACCTCGAAGGCCTTGATCGCGACCTGCGCATGGTCGATGTCCTCGGCGTTGTAGATCTCCCGCAGGGCCGAGATCGCCCCCGGATGCGCCGACTTCGGCAGCCCGGCAAGCACATTGGCCAGCTTGTGAAACCAGCACCGCTGTTCGCGGGTAGCAGGGAATACCTCGCGCACCGCCTTCCAGAACCCCAGCGCCCCGTCCCCGACAGCCAGCACCGGGGCAGCCATCCCGCGTCGGCGACACGACCGCAGCAGATCGGCCCACGATTCGGTCGACTCCCGGTATCCGTCGGCCAGGGCGACGAGCTGAACCGTCCCGCGTTTGATGCGCACCTCCTTTCTTGGGAAGGTGCATTTCATGCCGAGCAAGTACGACCCGGAGACGCGGGCCAAGGCCGTCCGGTTGGTGTTGGAGCATCGCGACGACTATCCGAGTGAGTGGGCGGCGATCACGGCGGTATCCAAGCGGCTGGGAATGAACGCCGAGACGCTGCGGAACTGGATCCGGCAGCAGCAGGTCGACGACGGGCAGCGTGACGGGGTCACCAGCGAGGCTGCCGCGGAGATCCGGGCGTTGAAACGGCGCAACGCCGAGCTGGAGCAGACCATCGAAATCCTCAAGGCGGCAACGTCTTTCTTCGTGCGGGAGAGCGACCCGCGCAACCGCCGCTGACCACTTCGGTCTGCGCGTTCATCGCCGAGAACAAGGACCGTTTCGGGGTCGCTCCGATCTGCCGCGTGCTCACCGAGCACGGTATCCAGATCGCCCCGCGCACCTTCTACGCGTGGGCGGTGCGGGCGCCTTCGAAGCGGTCCCTGTGGGATGCGGCCATCGCCGAGGTCCTGGCCGGTTACTACGAGCCCGGCGAGGACGGCCGTCGCCAGCCCGAATCGTTGTACGGATCGGTGAAGATGTGGGCTCACCTGCGACGCGAGGGCATCCCGGTGGCCAAGTCCACCGTGGAGCGGCTGATGCGCCGCCACGGCTGGCAGGGTGTGCGCCGGCAGAAGTCGGTGCGCACCACGATCGCCGATCCTGCCGCGGAGCGGGCACCAGACCTGGTGGACCGCCAGTTCCGGGTGCCCACACCGAATGCGTTGGTCGTCGCCGACTTCACCTACGTCAAACTCATCACCGGCACGTTCGTCTACGTGGCGTTCGTCATCGATGCCTACGCCGGTGCGATCATCGGCTGGGAAGCCGCCAGCGCCAAGCTGACCCGGTTCGTGGAGTC
>Ga0193743_1000313_pt1 | contig 38177 bp, 34 predicted proteins | sample L2c2metaG_FD_143038 | JGI IMG/M metagenome (GOLD analysis project Ga0193743, IMG submission 143038) | Soil microbial communities from a riparian zone of the East river system, Colorado, United States - L2c2 | ecosystem: Environmental > Terrestrial > Soil > Riparian zone | place: USA: East River... | reverse complement strand
TTATCGACGTTTCATAAATCGTCGCGTCGGTGGGGTTTTATGCAGTAATCGGGTGACGATTGTTGAAAGTAAACGGTACGGACGGCACAGCGCGTCGTACTTTACTCCAGTACACTCTGGGACTAAACACCAGTCGGACAAAAGGCTCCCCTCTGTTAACTGTTGATCACAGGTAGGTCATTCACCGGCTCATGCGTATTCTGCTATTGGACCTTTTTGGTTCTTCGCAAAGCTCTGCCAAACAGGCAAGCTTCAGAAAATAAATAAGATCGCGTGACGTAGATTCGATGATTGCTTTCCGCTCATCCACGTCAATGGTTGTAACTTATTGAAAACATGAGCACCGATGGCGAACAAAGACACTGCAAAAGCACCTGTTGGCACTCCAAAACCGGCTTCAGCCCCCTCTATAACACCCTGTCAAACGAACGATCACTGATTGATGGACACCGGACTCCAGTCTGTCCGGACGCTCGTCCTAACTAATGAGATGACCGAGGCGCAGGCATAGTTTTGTCATACCCTTTCTTATCCCACCACAGGATCTGGTTCAACACTTGCGTAGGCACATCGTCGACATGGTTCCAGTTCATTGCAGCAGAGCGACGTGCTGCGGATAAGGGATTGCCTGACAGCGATGCCAACGGAGGATTCATCGTATCGAGTGGGGTCTTAGGAGTAATCGCGGTGTATGTGCTTAGGTCTTTATCTGGAGTAAAGATGCTGTTCATGGCTCGCGCTGCTTTCAGGAAATGAGTTCGCGGGTCGATATGCAGTATGTCCTGAAGAGTCCTAGCCATTGAGAGCTGCGTGTAAAAGTTCGAGTCGACGACGCCGCGCTTCACGGATGGTCCAATAGCCAGTGCGACCGTTCGGTGACCATCGACGTGATCGACACCATTCTGTGCATCATCCTCTACGACAAGAATCAGGCTGCTTGACCAGAAGCGGCTCTTGGATACAGCTTCCACTATCCGGCCGAGAGCTAAATCATTGTCGGAGACCATAGCAGATGGAGTTGGGCTACCCGGCGTGGTTCCCATGGTGTGATCGCTTGTCAGCCCAAAGACCATCAGGTCTGGCAGATGCCCGCTCTTTTCAGCCTCGGCCAGCTCCTGCTCCACGACAGATGCACGAATCTGATCCGATATCCTCATCGAATTCACGGGATACCTATCATCCATCACATCGACGAGCGCAGGAACAGCAGCGCGGCTCCCTACAGCTCCCGCCCACTTTCCTTCCTGGTAGAGTCTCCAATATTCCGTCCATGGACGCAGTTCGTCTTCGTTGATGTCGCGTGCGACCTGTGTCTTCGGGTCTCTTTCAATCGGAAGTGAAAGGACACCACCAACACGAACATCCAAGGGCCGCTGCGCACGTTGCCAGATAAAACCTGCGGGAGATACATCTAACGCATCCGATAAATTCCACGCGTAACCGCGGGGATGCGAAGTCAATGCGCGCTCGACGTTATCACTGACAAAGCCTTGCTCCAGCCACTGGTGCCCATCGAAACTAATGGCTCCCGTCGCATAGAAGTTGTCCAGGAGAACATATTTTGCAGCTAAGGCATGATGGTTTGGCGTGATATCGCGACCGTACATCAGAAACTTGGGATCGCTGTTGCCCTGATTCATATCCCCGAAAACCTGATCATAAGTTCGGTTCTCTTTCACCAGCAAGAAGACATGGCGTATGCCCAACGATGCGAGATTTTCTACTCCACCAGACTCTCCAAATCTTGGATTGTTTGCGGCCTCCACGGCATGCGTTGCCACACGCAGCTGGTCTTTCCCTAATAAAGGGAAACGCGTGATGGATCCTTCGAACGAATGGGTTTCATGACCGCCCTTGCCGTTGTCTGTATTTCCGTCACCCTTTATGTTCAGCACAACCAGATTCTGGTTTCTGTCGAATGCCATCGCGCCGGGAAACCATCCGGTGGGGATTGCCCCAGCTTCAACATAGCTAGAACCTTTTTTTTCGAGCACGATTACAGCATTATTGAGAGCCGCCGCAACGAATAACTGCTTTCCATCAGCAGAAAACACCACAGATACAGGCACCGTTCCAAGCAGGCCATCGGGCTTTGTTGGAATGGGTATGGTAGTCGTAGCCAACGTACCCCGGTCAATCAGGGTAACCGAGTCAGAGTGGGAGTTCGCCACAGCCACCGTAGTTCCATCCGGGCTTACCGTCAGCGAAGTCGGTGCACGTCCCACAATGACCGCCTTTGCGCTGTCATCCTCGAGCCGGATGACACTCACTGTACCGTTCAGGACAGCTCCTGTCGTCGGATCTGTCACCATAGCAACACCACTGCTGAATCCAACCTTTGCTCCCGCCTTTGGTGTGTCTCCGCCCCGATTGGAGACGAAAAGCATCTGCCCATCGGTCGAGAGCCTCACAAAGAGCGGCGCCGAGCCCACCGGAATCTCTCTGTTGACTGTCCTCGCACTTGCATTGACTACTGCTACACTGTTGCGGTTGTTGAGAGCGATATATGCGATCTGCCCGTCGGGAGAAAACGCTATTCCTGTTGGGAATGCCTGCCCTGGGAAAGTAATCCTCTCTTCGCCTGTCACGGCACCGGCGGGAGACAGGATCGCAATGTGAATACTGCCTCTGCCTGCGGCATCTGCTTCACTCGACCATAGCTCTCTGTCACCCGGCCTGAATGCAATTCCACAATACGAAGTTGTACGAGTCTTGATCGTCACCACTGCACCGGTCTCCTCATTCATCAGCTCTATGCCGGCTAGATTCAGAATTGCTAGCTGCGATTTTGTGGAACTAAGCGCCAGATCAACGGGGCGGCCTTTGATAAATTGTTGCTGACTCCACGGCCGTATTACTTGCTGCGTAACGACAAGCCATGAGCCGTCCGCCTGTTTTCCGGCGAGCGTGCCGGATTTCAAAACCGACCACAGCTGCGGATTAGCGGCAATACCGAATGCAGCGCAGGCGAGACAGCAGAAAACAATCCCACAACATACCGCCCATAACCGTTTTGGAGAAGCCATCACGTTCCGTCCCACCTTTTCTTGCCCATTTTGTTCGACTACGCCCGGATCTCAGGCGAGTCGTTCCCGTTCCATGCCAAGCAGTCGCTTTTCAATGAGAACCGGCGGGCTTACAACCCCGCCGGATAATGTAGCGCATTCGTGTCATAGATTTACCGGCTAGAAGTTCAACTTGCCCGACACACGAAGAACACGCGCATCTGCAACCCCGCCAGCGGTAGCCGTAATATGGCCAAAGCTGGTAGACGAGATATTGCTCGCTGGATTTGCAAAGGCTGGTGAATTGGTTAGATTGAACGCCTCACCGCGGAGTTCAAATCTGAACCGCTCTGTGAGAGCGAAGGTCCTCGCAAGCCCAAGGTCGAGATCTGCTGCTCCGGGTCCCCGCAACGAGTTGCGGCTAGCAGTTCCGAAGTTGGCAGTGGTTACAGGAGCAAATGCAGTTGTATCAAACCACGTCGAGGAGTTGCCGATTCCCCCAAGCCTGGCGACATGAGAGTTGATCTGGTTCGCTACCTGAGTATTAAAGGGAGCATTGAGCGATGTGGCTGATGCTGTTGGAGTGAACGGGAGCCCGGTATAGGCGGCGATAATCGCATTTACTTTCCATCCGCTCAGAATCTGAGAGGCTATCCTCTGCTCGCTGAGAAAATGGTGGCCGCGTCCGAAGGGTAACTCAGCAGTGAACCCGGCGTTGAAGACGTGCCGACGGTCGAAGTCGCTAGCCGCCCGATTTCTATACTGATAGGCAACAGCATTGAACAGCGGGGTAGTATCGTCATCCGTGTTCTCGTCAATGGATTTGCTGTAAGTATATGCAGCCGTCAAGAGCACACCGTTCTGAAAGGGGCGTTTTAGGCTCATCTGCAACGCATCATAGTGAGTTGTGCCGTACGGTGTGATGACCTGGGTCTGGGCGTTGCGTCCGAAAGCTGTGTGCAGCGGCTGACCCGCCGCCCCCAGACCGGGTGTCTGGCCAGCGTTTGCTTCGATGTAAGCAATTTGATGGATCGTCTGGGTACCGACATAGCTTGCCGCTAGATTGAAGCCAAGCGGTAACTTACGTTCGACGGTCGCATTCCAGGACTCAACATAACCGCGCCGAAAGCTTCCAGGAGCCAAGGTCTTCGTGTATGCAGTCAATGGCAACTGAGCGATGCCGCCATTGATAACGGGAGCAACGGTGTTGTAGCCCGGTATGCCTGTCACGAAGCTGCCAGCGCTTACATAAGAGTTATTTGCATTTACAGTTTGTGCGATGGTCACCGGATACGGATCGCGCATTGCGCGACTGAAGGGATAAGGATCAACACTGATGCCATAACCACCACGAAAGACCGTGTTCTCGTTCCAGCGATAGGCTAGCCCTAATCGCGGCGCAAACTGAAGCTTGCTGACAGTAGATCCGCCACCTGTCGGATTCCCGCCGAGACCACCCAGAACCACCTGATTGGTGGTCATATCATAGCGCTCAAGACCGCGGTCGCCTCGGGTCATGATTGGATAGAACTCCCAACGAAGGCCATATGTCAGGGTAAGCTTCCGGGAGACCTGCCACTGATCCTGCGCATACAGACCGTATTGCCACTCATACGCAATTATCGGGTTCAAATATTGGTAACTCTTGCCGAGAGAGTCTGGAAGACCCAGCAGAAATTGTGCAAATGCATTGGCAGAATTAGGCGAAGCTGCGCCCTTCAAGGCTGTGACTCCGCCGGTAAACGTAAAGCCCCCTCGCGGGCCAAAGCCTCGCTGCGGCTGATATTCATTCATCCTGTTATTGAGCATCTGGATGCCGAAGCGAAACGTATGTTCTCTGTGGCTCCAGGTAAGGTTTCCGACGTATGTATAGGTGTAGTCATTCCTCAACTCGGGAGTCCAGCTATCTGGATTCCCGAAGGTCTCAAATCCGCTCACCGCAAATGATGGCAGCCCTTTTTGATTGGGGTCCGATCCATAGGCACCATTACCGTCGCTGTTTGTTCCCGGTATGCCAAGTCCTGGACCGAGATTGCTTTCGAAGTCAGCTCCATAAACCGATACATGGTTGCGTCCTATGCCAAAGTTTGCATCGAAGAGAAGGTTCGGAGAAATGACACGTGTGTATCCCACTCCACCTACAATTACATGAGACTGGCTGTATCCGGAGCCGCCTCCTGAGATAAGGCCGGAGCCACCACCAACACCAAGTGTGCTCGGCGCTTTCACGTCGGCTACAAGGTAGCTCAACTTTCCGAACAAAGAAGATTTCGGATCGATCTGCCAGGTGAGCTTTTCATCAAAGGAGAACCGGTCCAGACTATTAATGCCAGCGACCGACAGATTACTGGACGTTCCTGGAAGATTAGCGTGAGGAAGCAAGGCAATCATCTTATTTGCCGCGGGACTGATTCCCATTTCAATCGCATTTCTACCGTCGGCATTTTGGCTCGCGAATGTCTTACGACCACTACCATCCGGATTTCCCGTCGACGGGTCATAGAGTGGTGCCAATCCCGTAAAATCTCCTGACCGCTCCGCATCCGTGGGTACCGACACCAACGTCGCAAACAACTGGCGTTGAGAAATCCCCTCGAATCCCGAAAAGAAAAACAACTTGTCATGAAGAATTGGCCCTCCAAGGTTCGCACCGAATTGATTCAGAATGTTTTTCGGCGGGGCATTTCCTGCTTGTGCAAAGTATGTCTTGTTATAAAAGTAGTTTCTTGCGGCCATGGCGGAGTTCGTGTGTTGCTCCCAAAATGTACCGTGAAAGTTGTTCGTGCCCGACTTCGTAAGCACCGATACCGCCGCACCTCCGGCCAGACCTTGTTCCGCGGCGAAACTATTGGTTACGATGTCGACCGATTGGATGTCTTCCGTGGGAGGGTTATAAAGCGTGTGGTGAGGCAGATATACTTGCTGGATAGCCGCACCATCGACGGACGTGACGTTGCCCGTGCGTGATGCGCCATTAATGTTGGTGGTGAGAGAACGCGACGGCGTATCCATCACTGCATTCTGATAACGGGATGGCGTTGCTCCTGGCACCAGATTGATCAAACTTTGGTAGTTGCCGTATCCGCCAATAGGGAGATTGCTCAGCTCCTTGGTAGAGAGCGTCCCGTGAATCGAACCGCTATCAGTCTGGAGCTCGGATGAAGACGTACTGACGTCGACCGATTGTGTCACACCACTGACCGAGAGTGTCTCATCGGCACGAACGATCAGGTTGGCACTGATGATGATTTCAGTGGCCTTCCGGGGAGAGAAGCCACTTGCATCTATTTCCAGCGAGTAGCTGCCAGGGGCGAGATTACGCAGAGCGTAATTTCCAGATCCATCCGTGGTTTGCTGAAGATGATTACCGGTTTGCGTGTTAGTCGCCGTTACGGTAGCACCTGCGACCGCTTTTCCGTCAGAATCGGTCACAGTACCAACCAACGTTCCATAAAGAACCTGTGAAAAGGCGACATTACAAGCTGAGAAACCAAGCAGCGTCAAAGCAATCAGATAGATACTTCGCAATTTCATTTTTGGTCTCCGAAGGAATCGTTTGCGGCAAATCTCAATAGAATGTGAAAAGACGGTTTGTGTACTTGCAGTAGCGAACACCTCTGATGATTTAATGCAAGATTGCTCCCGAGCTTCCTCCGAGTACGAGCATCAGTGCGCGCAAACCATTCCAGATGGATGAGAGTGTCTATTGGGTACTAGTCAGTCATGGCACGAACCTTCCATGCCGATGGGCACAATTCATCGAATCTAAATATTCAGGTCTTCCGGATTCACCAATCGCAGGAGCATTCGACTCCGCGTGCGCGGCGCAGTAGGACTCCACTGATGGCGCAAGCAACTCTGGCCAGTCCGATGTAGTAAGTTCTGGGCTTAGTTTCTATAACGGCCGCGGAGCTCTGCAGACTGAGGAAATTATCGCTGAGATCGATTCCCTCATGGCCTGAGAACAGGAACGCTGGCTCCTGGCTTGCGAGTGGTATTGGACATAAATGTTCTACCCGCCGTTGAGGCAATAAGGTCTTTGGGGATGAAGTCGGAGTGCGTCCCTTCCGACTCGATTTTCCATCTTTGGAGTCTCCCTAATCGAGGAGTGTCTGCGCGCCAATTCGACACGGGAACCGACGCCCTGGTGCACTACAACCACAGAGCCTGTCGAACGCCGAAACCTGTCCGGTCATGCTGGTTGACGCATGGCTCTCAAAACGTAAACCGCATCATCAGGCTAATCTGCCGAGCGGTCGAGCCATTGAGCTCAGCGTAGGTAGAGGTAATGTTGCCTGCGGTTGGTGAGGTAATGTTCACGTCCGAGGGCGGCGAGAAGTTCGGATGATTGAGCAGATTCTGCGAGGAGAGACTCAATTGAAGCCGCATGCGGTCGCGGAGCGGGATTTCTTTGGTCAAGTTGGAATCGAGCTCAACATAATTTGGAGCTTGCAGCGTGTTTACGCCCACGTTTCCAAATCTCCCTACATCGGCCGGGGCCGAACATAGAGGAAGCGTGTCTGGACATCCGGGTATCTTAAAGGCGGCTGGATTGAACCACTTCCCGAGCCTATGACCTCCAGGCGGCAGGCTGCGTACGCCAGGAACGACGTCGGGACGCAGGTTGGTGGTGTTGTTGGTATTGGCGACATCGAAGCCAGAGAAGAGCGGGGTGAAATACGGCCCTGTTTCCGCCAAAAGGTTCAGCGCAATCGTCCATCCCCCAAAGGCTGAACCTTTCGTGGGATGAGTGTGGCGGCCGCTGTGCGGCTCTCCGAAGGGCAGATTATAGATTGCGTTGAGAAAGACGCGGTCTCGGCTGACATTGGTCGCGTTCCCATATTCGGCGGCACGGTTGTATGTATTCTGAATCACTTGTCCTCTATAGCTGGTTTGATCCTGGGTATCGGTCAGGTCCTTGGCCCAGGTCCAAGCGGCTTTGAAGAACAATCCATGACCCAGCGTCTTTCGAGCGACAATCTGCAGCGAGTTGTAGTTCTCGGTGCCGCCGTTATCTGCCCAAATCACAGAGTTGTAAAGAGGATAGGTATACCGGGAGGGACTAAATGGCGTCTTGCTCGCATGCGGCTGGTTGAGATCGCGGCTGTAGACCAGACTTGTGGCCTTGCTGCCGATGTAGGAGATGCTCAAACCAAATGTGTGGAATGCCCAGTCGGTGGTGAGATTCCACTGCTGAAGATAAGGAACGCGCAAGTGTGGGTTGACCCCGACCATATTTTGTGTGGGGACCAGTGCGATTGAGGGGAAGGGTTGTGCGAAGTTCAGCAGAGGCTTACCGTTCGTGACACTGTTGGTGAAAGACTCGCTGCCGGAAAACGGGCCGCCAGAGAGATTCAGCGCTCCATAGATGCTATTGCCGTAGATGCCGTAACCTCCCCGCAAGACGATGCCATGCACGCGTGAGAGTCGATAGGCAAATCCAAAACGTGGATAGACATATCCTTTGCGGAATTCGAGAAGTGAACGTGCCGGGTAACCGGCTACTGAAGCGCTTTCAATCGGAAGATTCTTCGGAAAGAGCGGATTGACGTTGGGGAAACCGCTGTCAGGAATCACGATGCTTCCGTTGCCTGGATCAAAACTTGCCAGCAAGCCGTTCTTTTCGTAATACGGCCCTTGCGCTTCCCATCGCAGGCCGTAGCTCAGGGTCAGGGTTGGCAGAATCTTAAACTGATCCTGCGCGTATGCACTCCACCACGTACCGAAACGATGAGACTCGGGAGTGGGAATCGAGAGGGACGTTGTTTGAGGCAGACCTAAGAGGAAATCTGCGTAGGGAAATCCGGTGAATGCTCCGGTGAAGGAATACGAACCATAGACATTCCCACCGATATTGAAGCCGGAATTCTGATCGCGAACGGCGGTAAAGCCAAAGCGGTAGGAATGCGATCCCTTCGTCCACGTCAGGTTGTCCGTCCACTGAAAACTGGTGTCGGTAAAGCGGAAGTAAGGAACCTGACTCGCAGCGGTGATTCCGGTAATGCTTACGATAGGAACAGTCGGAATCCCCACAGTACCCACCCCCTGGATGCCGGCCGCATCCAGGATGTTATCCCCTGCGTATTCTGAAGCAATGCTGTTCTTTTGCCGTGTAAACCCGATACGCGCCTCATTCAGCAACGCTGAAGAGAGTGCATGGGTCCACGAGATTTGACCGCTACGCCCCAGCCGGAATTGTCGGCGCAGGCCATAGGGAGGAAGGCTGCCGAGTTGCCACGATGTACGCGGCAGGTTGATGAAGTTAAAGCTTGCGTAAACGTGATCGCTGGAGCTGAAGATGCGATCCAGGCGGGCGTCAAAGCTATCGAAGTTCGTCTGTCCACTCAACCCCGGCTTCAGTAGCGCCCGGTAATTCCCGGACTCGAGAGTAGGCATGCCATAGTTGGGCTGGGGATAGTACAGGTCCTGGATCTTCCTGGAGACAGAACTGACAAGGCTGGCAGGTAGCCGCTGGTTGGGAAACGTCTGACCGGTATAGGGGTTGGTTAGAGTTCTGGCTTCATCGCTAAAGTCACCAGAGCGCCATGGTGCTAAGGGAACATCACCGTTAACGATGACATCCACGCTCTCACGCGAATGCTCCCAGTCAAGGAAAAAGAAGGTCGAGCCCTTCTTGATCGGTCCTCCGAGGCTAACAGCTCCATCGTTGTAGACGCGAAATGGGACGCTATTGGCAAAATAGTCTTTTCCATTCAGTACCTTGTCATTGTGCATGTAGAAGATACTGCCGTGCAGCGTGTTACCACCGGCCTTTGTGACAGTGCTGTACTCAGCAGGCCGTGGGAACTCAGCAGGGCTATCCGCTAATTCGACACTTACCTCCTGTGTTCCTTCCATACCGGATTGGACGACGGTTCCGCCACCACTGTCGATCTGTGAGGTCACGATCATTCCATCTACTGTGGGCGTGTTATCCAGATAGCGGCCTCCATCGACCGAGATCCATCCCCCTCGGCTCCACGTCGTGCCTGGATTATTAAGGGCGAAGGCCTGGGTTCGTTGATCACCGAATTCGCGGCTTACTGAGGGGAGACTGGCAATCTCCGGTTCCGTCGCTAAATTAGCAATAGCGCCGCTATCATTCGTCAATTGTTCGTCACCCGCCGTGACAGTCACTGATGCTGTGGCGCTTCCTATCTTGAGTTCGACAAGGATTGTGCGTTTATCCCCCGCGCTCAAGGAGAACTGCCGCGATTGTGTGATCTGGTATCCGTCATGCTCGACGCGCAACAGGTATCTTCCCGGCGGAAGGGCCGGAATGCTGAATGTTCCCGTGTTGCTCGAAAACACACTACGCTTGAGTTCTGTATCGCTGTTGGTTAGATCAACGCGAGCGCCGGTGACGATAGCGTTGCTTTGGTCCGTTACCGTTCCGCTCAAGTCGGCGGTATCGTTCTGCGCCTGAAGCCGACTCGAGAGAGACAGTGCCAAGAAAACAACAAGGATCCGCCATACCTTTCGGAGAGGTAACTCTGGCGCCGATCTCTTTGTCTTCACGTCTCTAGTGTAGGGAGCCTCTATAAATAGACGATGCCATTACCGGGATGCCCGAACGGCCTTTGCCTGCAAAGTTCTCTCGGTAGCGGCCGTCTCGCGCGCGAGGGCTTCGAGTCGATCTAGCGACCGCCAAATGCCTGGCTGCTTCAGTACATCGCTCTCCCCGGGAGATGCCGAAAGGGTGAAGGCGGACGCAAGGATGAGATCGCTGGATCGAGAGAGGTTCAGTAGCTGATCAGCGGCGCTCGTAAGTTCATTGATATTCGTAATCGCTTCAACCTCGGCATCGTCTACCGGAGATGAAGGAGCAAAATATACGAGTTCGGCACGGATCGCCTGAACACCGCGCAGAACGGCCGAACTGTGCAAGTCGACGATCCGTATCCATTCCAAACGCGCCTCTGGGGAGAGGCTATTAAGCTCCACCGGTGTAAAGCGCTTGGCGATCCGATCCAGTGCCCAGGCGTGCTGCTGAACCTCATCGGCACTCGCAAGCACCTGCCGCGAAAAATGCTGCATCGCGCTTTCCATCTGATCCGGTGGCGTGCCATGCTCCATGAGAAACCGGCGCAACTGGCGGTCAACAGGAATCGTACCTTTGGTCGGCTCGACGACTTCGACAACCTGCCTGCCCTGTCTTCCTCTACTGCTGATATGAAGTTGATCGGGGGTCAGCAGGCGAATCTCAACTCCGCTCTCCGCACGCAAGGGACTAAGAGCACGCAGAATCTCGTCCCGGCGGACTGCTGTAGCGATAGTTCCCGTGATTCTGAGCGTACCGTGCGCGGTAGGTTGAACAGTTGTCTCACCATTCATGTCCGCTCCAACCAGACTGAGCAGATACAAGGTGCGAATGATACGCTCGGGGCTCACTTCAATCGGCCCGGTTGCACCGAGAGCCCGCTCACGAGAAAAGTTCCGGGACCCAACTTCAGAGAGGTCCCTATCCGGTGCGAAGACGTCCTTCTGCACTCTGGATGGAGCGATCCGTTCATAACTGGCCTCGGTAAGACGGACACGGTGTACCTCTCCATCGGAGCGTAGAACAAGATCCTCCTCTACTGGATGGAGATCCTTCCGGCGAAGCACAAGGGTTGCCTCAACCAGCCCCGGACCATCCTTTGCGAGGCGTCGATAAATAATCGAGTAGCGATCGCTCGCCTGCTGGATCGAGGAAGGTTGATCCGGTGCAATGAGTTGCTGGAATTGTTTTGCAGAGGGCGTGATCTGCCAGACGTCCTGTACCCGGAGATGAGCGGGGTTTAACTGGGCAATCTGTCCCTGCTTCGACTTGTCATAAAACTTCGTATGGTTTCCGCTTGTAATCTCTTCGGAGACAAGCGTGCCATCATGGTCGTATAGCCGTCTGGCCCGGTTCTGTGCATCTCCTGAAGCCCACTCCTCTACTGAATCTTCGCGTACTGTTTGGCCGGAACCTCCGATCTGCTGGATGCGAATGGTATGCCGTACCAGGTCGTTCGGAGCTATTTCTGCGGCCGCGCGTTGATCGGCGCGTTGAAGGAGGTCAGTTGGTGACTGCGGAGGCTTCGAGTGATGCAGAAGTACCAAGGCTGCGGCTATAAAGATGGAGGTGGCGAGGGTTGCCATTGCGCCTAGCGGCCAAATTCCGGTGTAGCGATCGCGGATTCTCGCAACGAACTTCAGGAGACCTCGTGACCCGACAGGTGTGTGTTCTGCTCTGGCATCTTCCCGAAGGAGCGCGAACAGTGCCGTCTCAGCTAACGCTTCCGATTCTGCGAAGAGCGGATCATGGTACATCACATGAATTGTGGGACTATCTCCCGAAAACGAAACCGATACTTCGAGAGTGCGTCCGTCGCTCAGTTGAATACTTGCCTGCTCCCCGGAGTCAGGTGCGCTGGATGAACAGCTGATCGGCAAGTACAGAAGACGAATGTTCTGTTCACTGAAGATCTCAAGGAACTCGAGCGTCCGGTTTCTGCCCACCTTGACGTGAAACTCACTCAAATCCGAGGTGATCTTCTGGGAGGACTTGATATCTCCATTGACCGCTACCTGCAGGTAGTTCGGACGGTGCTCATTCTCCTCCTCGAACCTGCGCAAGGCTTCGCGCTCCACGTTATTGGACGCGGGTCCGCCGCCGCTTCCCGATCCACCATTTCTGGGAGGAGAGCCATCTTCCCGACCGAGAGTCTTCGACGGGCATCGATCAGCCAAGAGTCGTATCCCAAGTATCCGGTTCAGCGTATCCAGGCATTGTGGACAACTTACCAGATGTGCCAGTCCGGATATACTGAGCGATTCCGAGGAACCGGATGTGTAAATGACCTGAAGCGCCTCCTTCGAGAAACATTCTCCCTCACAGGATCGAAAGACCTGATGGCGCAGCGCCAGAAAGCATTCCTGCGACTCTTCGGGCACGGGTGGCGATTCGCGAGATGTGCGTTTCTGCCCTAAGATGCGTAGTGCGTTTGGTCGCGAGACGCTGAGCCGGGCCTCCTTCCGGGCGGCATGAAGATACTTGTCGACCGGTATCCGTGTTGTTTTCAGAATTCGAGCGATCTCACTCGGGAAATAGGCCAGAAAAAAGCGCAGGATGAGCACGCTTGCCGAGCGTGAGGTCTTTTTCCGTTCGCACGCATAGTCGCAGATCCGCAACAGTTCCGTCCATATCGCAGACAAGGGCCTGTGGGGGATAGAACGCAGACCCTGATCCACGGAATCGTAGTCAACGATCGAAAGTTCGCAGATGGGGCTCCGTTGAGCCCGGCGCAATTGGGAGAGATGCATGTTGCGCAACATCGTGTATAGATAACCACGAACACGATCCGGATCCGAATCAAGGCCGGGGCGAAGACGCACTAATTGAATAAAGAGATCGTGGACCAGGTCCTCAGCTTCGCTGTCCTTACCCTCAGTCAGTCTCAGTGCCCATTGCATTAACCACGAATAATTTTCTTCGAACACCCTTTCGTGGGCGAGCTCTTCCTCCAGCAACTGAGCCTGGTGCATATCCCGGATCCCTCTTTAACTTCTACTCGCTGACCGGATCAATCTTCCCTGCGAGTACCCAGAATTCACCAAAACGCAACAAATGCGTGCGGATTCAGGTTGCTGCAATGATCTCGCCACCAGATCGTAGACGGCTGCCTCGGATCACTTGCCGATCATCGGCGAAAGGATGTGCCCGACGCTTCCTGATGGTGTTTCAACGTTCAAGATGAACGCTAGTGTCGGCGCAACGTCGCTGATGCCCGTGCGGCTCGCATAGAAGCCCGGCTTGACCTTCCATCCGTAAAAAACATGAGAGTCATAGCCGTAGGGTGTACCGTGATTCGTACCGGCACCCGCATATACCGCATACGGCTTCATCAAGATGTAGACGTCTCCCGATCGTTCCGCGAAAAATCCTCGCGCCATGTATTCGTCGATAGTGGAACCCATCGCCAGATGTTGCGCAAACTGGTGCCTGGTATAAACGCGGGCGACGCCAGGGAGACTTCCAGCTGTCGTGGCTGTTACTTCTTCCACGTCCAATTTAGAAAGGCCCTTTTTCGCAATGAGCGCGTCGTTAAGATACACAACTCCCCCTTGATCTGAGAGAATCCAGTCGCCCTCGCCGAATTTTTCGCGGAGTCTCTCCTGGATCGGTTGCAGCAACGTATCGCTGTGTATGCGTGTTCCCGGGAGCTTTCGTTGCACGTTGACTTCCGGGACCGGGGCGACACCGTGGTCGGCGGTGAAGACGACCAGAAGGTTTTGCGGGCCACCCACTTGCATCTCTGCCGCATGAATCAACTTAGCGATAGTGCGGTCCGTCTGGATGCACATCTCTTCTACCTCAGGGGCATCCGGCCCCACGTGATGTCCCAGAACATCATTGGCGGAAAAGCTTACGGCCAGCACGTCAGGTGCAGAGTGAAGACCAAGTTTCTCGCTGTGCAGCGCGGTCTCCGCGAGTTCTTCGAGAACATTGTTCGCATAGGGCGTCCCTGCCCAGGCGCCGTAGAAGGCTTTTCCTGGCGAGGCCGGCAGCTCCAGGAAAGCGGGGCTGCTGGGATGCAACGAGGACTTCCATGTCTTTCCCAGATATTGTTCTGGAAGCCGCTTTTTGTTGAAGTCCATCACCCACGGAGGAAGCGTGCTCTCATACCAGGAACTGCTGACAAATCCTTCAATATTTGAGTCAAACCAATACGCCGCGTCCGCCATCCGGCCGACCATTAAAATGGCGGCCCGATCTTTCATCGAGATTCCAATGACCTTCGACTTGACGCCTTCCACGATCTTGAGTTCGTCACCTACAGTGCTGACGACAAGGTTATGGGGAGACGCGCCTTTTACCGAAGGATCACCGGTCAGGGTTGTTTCTGCGTCTTCAACCGAAGAGATCACTTTCCCGGATTGCCGGTCGTACCATTCGTTTCCAATAATGCCGCTCGTGGCTGGGACCGAGCCGGTAAGCAGTGTGGCGTGCCCCGCGGCCGTCACTGTCGGGTAGTGGTCCTGATGCGCATCGGGAAAGACGGCGCCTTTGTCGAGCAGTTCCGCGATCCCACCTGTGTACTCGCTGCGGAAACGAGTCGTGTAGTCCGCGCGGAACTGATCGACGACGATCGCCAGAATGAGACGCGGTCTCTTCGGCGCGTTCTCCGCCGCTGAAAAGCCAGGTCCTGCTGTAAGAAGGGAAAGGATAATTCCGCTTGAAATCGCTTGCGTCATTTTCATATGAGGTATCGCTCTCGCAACGGCATTACGCCGCGGGTTGCATCTCGAATTTGAGTTGAATTTGAAGGAGCGTCTGCCGGACCTTCTCGTAGGTGGCCCAATCCAGGAGCTCTGGAAGTTGAATCTCCAGGGTGGATTTGAGCAAGGCGGGCGTATCGATGAAGATGCTTTTCATCGCGGGCTCGCACCCGGAGGCACGGACACGAATACGCGCGGTGGCCGGTGCCTCGAACCTTGCGCGGCCACCGGTGAATTGACCTGTGTCCAGAATGCGTGGCTCTCTGCCGATCATGTCAAGAACCTCGTAACTTCCATCCAACGGCCTGCCGGAGCCGGCAACCGCCACATGCAGATCTACATGGGCTTGCGCAGGTTGGGGAGCCTGGAATCCAGGGGCTTCGAAGTAGATGGGATTGGAGACGGCATACTGGCTCCACTGCGAGCCATAGCACTTCACGATGTACCAGGACGTCTGCTCCTCATCGATCTCGAAGTCCACCGTGTGCGTCTTCGGCTTATCGAAGAGTGCGAAGCTTTTGTAAACTTGCCCATTGCGAATGATCTCGATCTTCGTCAGGTACTCCGCGGGTGCGCCGCTGGCCCACGCCTGGACGCGGGCATTCTGCTTGATGGGAGCGGCGACCGGAACGATGTCTCCGATGCCCTGGCCGCCCACCGTGAACGTCAGCAGCGGGCCGCTGGTGACGAAGTTTCGTCCGGCCTTCATCGCCGCGGCCACTTTGGCTAACGTCAGCTCGCCTTCGATCTGGGTATAGACCCGCACGGCGCCCGGCACGGCGCGGCCCGATTGTCAAAGGTGGCGTCGGTGGATGCCGTCGCCGGCATCCGGTACCCCTGATTGAGGAGCATGAACCAGAGCTGCTCTCCGAGTTGGTTCACGAGCCGCTCTTTGGTCTGCATCATGATGTCGATCGAGTCGTAGGTCGGGCCTACCACGGTATCGAACGGCAACTCCTGCGCCATATTGGATTCGAATCTGTCAGTCTCGAAGGGAAATCCGTTATGGCCTCCCCAGGCACCGCGCCACAGGCGGCAGGGATGCGTGTAGGCCGCAATGCCTCCGATCGAATGGATGAGTGCGTGGCTCTCGAAGTTAGGGGTGGGTTCTTTTTCTTTCTCGTAGATGGCCGCGTTCATGGCGAAGAGCTCGCCGATGGGATCTTTGCCGTCAGCGGTCACATTCCCCATGCCCAGATTCCAGCAATGCCCCACACAGGCATCTCCCCTCCAATAGTTCTTGGGCTGCTCCATGTTCCAGTGCAGCATGCAGTCCGGAGTGGAGACAGCTGCGCATGCCCGGGTGAGGCTCTCCGGCGTAACGGCATCCATATTCCACGCCTGTGCGACGGACATGTAGTCCAGCGCCTCTGCGCGCGCGCTGAGGCCGAGGAAGGGGAAATCCTGGAGGATCTTCGCTTCCCCGTGTTTCATGTGAACGTGATTGTCCCCGCACACCCAGCCTTCTCGACTGAGTGGAGAGACGCGGGCAAGTCGAACTTCGCATTCGCTCGTCTTGCCTGCAGCTAGATCGAGTTTGCGTGTCTCGGCTTGATAGTCGAACCCGCGCGTGACAACCACCATAGTCGTTCCCGGAGGCAGTGCAGCCTGGAACTCTCCTGGACAGCGGAAGCCGTCGGTATAACCGGGGTTCTGTGTGAGCAACTCCCCGGTTGAAGTCCGCAACGCGACCGAGCAAGGGATGATCTGCCCCGTCGACGCGTCGTAGACCTTCAGACTCAGCCCGGCTGAACTGTCTGGTGCTTCGCCAATGGCCGGATAGAGATAGAGCGTGTTGAGCGCAAGAAGAGACTGCCAAAGAAACACCCTTTGCGTAGTCCCGGATTTTATGATCTCTGCCGTCATATCGTTTTCCTCTTGCGCCTACACTACGCGGACGAACGCATCTCGAATTTGAGCTGGATTTGCCGGAGTGTCTTGCGGACATTTTCATAGGTCGTCCAGTCCAGGAGTGCCTCGGGTTGAATCTCCAGCGTTGCATTGAGCAAGGTGGGCGTATCGATGAAGATGCTCTTCATCGCAGGCTCGCACCCGGAGGCTCGGACGCGGATGCGTGAGGTAGCAGGTGCGTTGAAGGCCGCGTGGCCACTGGCGATCTCGCCCGAGCTCACAACTTTGGGCTCTCTGCCGATCATCTCGATCACCTCATAGCTGCCATTCAACGAATTGCCGGTGCCGGCAGCCACCACTTGCAGCTCCACTTGGGCTTGTGCGGGTTGGGGAGCCTGGAAGCCAGGGGCTTCGAAGTAGATGGGATTGGAGACGGCATACTGGCTCCACTGCGAGCCATAGCACTTGACGATGTACCAGGACGTGTTGTCCTCTTCGATCTCGAACTCCACCGCGTGCGTCTTCGGCTTTCCAGTGATCTCAATACTCTTGTAGACCAGGCCATTGCGAATGACCTCGATCTTCGTCAGGTACTCCGTGGGCGCGCCGCTGGCCCACGCCTGGACGAGGGTTTTGTGCTTGATGCGAGTGGCGACCGGAACAACGTCTCCGATGCCCTGGCTGCCGACCGTGAACGTCAGCAACGGACCGCTGGTGACGAAGTTTCGTCCGGCCTTCATCCCCGCGGCGACTTTGGCTAACGTCAGCTCACCTTCGATCCGGGTATAGACGCGCACCTTGCCCGGGATCGCTCGACCGGGGTTATCGAAGGTAGCGTCGGTGGATGACGTGGCTGGGATTCTATATCCCTGGTTGAGGAGCATGAACCAGAGCTGCTCTCCGAGCTGGTTTACGAGCCGCTCTTTAGTCTGCATCATAATGTCGATCGAGTCGTAGGTCGGGCCGGCAATAGTATCGAACGGCAACTCCTGCGCCATGTTGGATACGAATTTCTCGTTCTCGAAGGGGAATCCGTTCCGGCCTCCCCAGGCGCCACGCCAAAAACGCAGGGGATGGGTGTACGCAGCAATACCGCCGATGGAATGAATGAATGCGTGACTCTCAAAATTGGGGGTCGGCTCTTTCTCTTTCTGGTAGTCGCCCGCACTCATGGCGAAGAGCTCGGCGATGGGATCTTTACCGCCGGCAGCCACGTCGCGCATTCCTATGTTCCAACAATGCCCCATACAGTGGGAGACGTCTCCCTTCCAGTAGTTTTTGGGCTCTTCCATATTCCAGTGCAGCATGCAGTCCGGAGTGGAGACCTCTGCACACGCTCGAGTCAGAATCTCAGGTGTAACGGTGTCCACGTTCCACTGCTGCGCGGCTGACATGTAGTCCAGTGCTTCTGCTCGCGCGGTGAGCGCTAGGAATGGGAAATCTAGGAGGATCTTCCCTTCGCCATGCTTCATGTGAACGTGGTTATCCCCGCACACCCAGCCATCTTTGTGGAGTGGCGAGATCCGCGCGAGGCGGATTTCGCACTCGGTGGTCTTGCCGTCTGTGAGTTCGACTTCACGGGTTTCCGATTGATAGTCGAAACCGCGCGTCACAACGAGCGTGGTCTGCCCGGCTGGAAGCGCAGACCGAAACTCTCCCGGGCAACGGAAACCATCGTTGTAACCAGGGTTCTGTGTGAGCAGTTCCCCAGTGGAGGTGCGGAGCGCAACCGAGCAAGGCATGAGCTTCCCCGTCTCGGCGTCGTAGATTTTCAAACTCAGCACGGCGGAGTTGCTCCCACCTTCGCCAAATGCCGGATAGAGATACAGCGTGTTGAGTGCGAGAAAAGACTGCCAAAGAAACACCCTTCGCGTAGTCCCGGATTTTGAGACCTCTGCCGTCATTCTTAATCTCCCCTCTATCGTTCGGTTCGGAACTCTTTTCATCGATGGTGAGGAGATCTCCGTGCTGCTCGCGCTCCCTGTCAGCAGACTCGAACATCTCCTCTCCCCGATGCGATTACTCAAGCAAACCCTAAAACTCCAGCCGGAAGCCGAAATCCAGAAAGCGGGATGCCTGCCCGTAGAGGTCACCGCCGGTGCTGGTGACGGCTCCATAGGTTCCCGGAGAAGTGATTGCCGCTGCCGGCAGTCCGAAGTTGGCATGGTTGAAGACGTCGGTTGCGGTTGCGTTGAGCTTGGCATTCACGTTCTCGTGGACGCGGAATGTCTTGAAGACCGAGAGATCTACGTCTGTCATTCCTGGACCCACGAGCGAGTTCACACTTGCATTCCCAAAGCGCCCTACGTTCGCAGGATTCGCGCACATCGGGGTTGCATCCGGGCATCCGGGAATCTTGAAGGCCGCAGGATTGAGCCAGGTGTTGACGGTCTTGTGTTGCGCGTAGGGGCTTACACCAGCGACGACATCCGGCCGCTCCGTCAAGGTATTGGTGTTGGAGGTGTCATAGCCCGACAAGGTAGGCGTGAAGTAGAAGCCGGAATGGGCATCGATTGACCATGCGGTCCGCCATCCGCCTACGAAGAGATCGGTGACTCGTCCGATATTGCCCAGGAAGGCCTGTCCTTTGCCGATCGGCAGGGTGTAAAGAACCTGTGCGAAGAAATCCTTCCCTGGATAGACCTTGCTATTACCGTAGTCAGCCGCCGGGTCGTAGGCATTCTGGATCTGACTACCCCCGAATCCGTTCGAATCCTGCACGTTCGTGAGATCCTTCGCCCAGGTAAATCCCGAGTTTACAACGAGATTCTTTCCATAAGGGCGTTTGGCGAAGAGTTGCAACGCATTGTAGTTTTCCGTTCCGCCACTGTCGGCCCAGTTGACCGAGAAATAGTTCCGATACGGCAATGCCGCTGTGGAGAATGGCGTTGTGCTCGGCATAGGCTGGTTGAGGTTTCTCAGATATGCGATCCCAGTCGTCTTTGCCCCAACATAACTTGCGCCAACATCAAAGCCCGCCATCTCACGCTCCACAGTGAGATTCCACTGCTGCATGTATCCGATCTTGAGGTGTGGGTTGATGCCATTGACGGACTGGCTGGCGACCGTCCCGGTTGCCAGGAATGGCTGTGGGAAGCTGAACAGTGGCGCCCCATTCACAATCTTATTGGTGAAAGATTGGCTGCCGGAGAACGGTCCACCGCTGAGCAGGCCAGCCGCGCTCCCATACGTTGTCAAACTATAAACTCCGTAGCCGCTGCGCACCACCATCTTCTCGTTGCCAAACGGCCGGTATGCAATGCCAATACGCGGATAGAAGTTAGCGAAGTGCTTGTCGACGAGATTCTTGCTGGGATATCCGGCCTGTTGCGCGGTGACGACCGGTATGTAGGATGGAAAGAGCGGATTGACATGCGCCAAGCCGCTGGCGGGCACGACCAGCGAACCTGTTGCGGGGTCGAAGTTATACATCAAGCCATTCTTCTCGCTGTACGGCTCCTGCCCCTCCCACCTGAGCCCAAGATTCAATGTCAGATTTCCAGTGGGCCTCCACTGATCTTCAACGTAAGCACCCCACCAGTTGCCAAACCAGTGCGGAATTGGAGCGGGCAAGGACAACGCGGTCGACTGGGGAAGGCCGAGAAGGAAATCGGCGTATGGGTTGCCCGTAAAGGCTCCCGTAAAGTTATAGGTGCCATAGACACTGTTTGAGTAGCTGAAGGAGCTGTTCCGGTCGCGAATCAGATCGAATCCGAATTTGGTCAAGTGGGTTTTATGCACCCAGGTAAGGTTGTCCGTTGTCTCAAAGTCAGTCGTGATTCCTCCGAAGTATGGAACGACATAGGGCGAGGTCAGACCCGTGACATTGAAGACAGGATAGGTTGGCAGCCCTATCGTGGGCACGCCCGTGATGCCGACCTGGTTCAGAACATCGCTACCAATGACAGGTGTCTTGATCTGATTGTTATCGCGGGCAAATCCGAAGCGCGCCTCGTTAAGCAAATGGCTGTTGATGGTGTGCGTCCAACCCGCAATTCCCGAGCTGGCTACCCGCAGAGAAGTACGGAAGGAGAACGGAGGGACTACAGGAGCAACGTAGGCGTTGATCGGCATCCGGTTATAGCTGAATCCGCCATAGACCAAATCGCCCGATGGGAGTCTATAGTCAACCCGCGAGTCGAACCGGTTGTAGATGGTCACTCCGTTGTTACCGGGGTGAAACAACGCGCGATAGTTGCCGGCTTGCAGGGTGGGTGGCCCATAATTGGGAGGCAGGAAGTACATTGACTGGATCTTTTGGGATACAGAGCTAATCTGGCCCGCGGGAATTTGATTGCCCTGATACGCCAGTCCCGTGTATGGGTTCTTCACAGGCGTGCTTATATTGTTGAAGTTCCCCGTCTGCCATTGTTGCAGGGGAACATTCAACGTATCGACAACGGCAGTCGATTCGCGCGACCCCTCATAGTCGCCAAAGAAGAAGAGCTTGTTCTTGAGGATGGGGCCACCGATGGCGACGCCGAAGTCGTTGTACACGCGGAATGGAACGCTTGTAGAGAAGTAGTTGCGGGCATTGAAGGCGCTGCCGTTGTGGTTCTCGAAGATAGCGCCATGAAAGTTGTTGGTTCCCGCCTTGCGTATCATCGCAACCTGGACTGGCTGGCTGAACTGCGCGGATACATTGGACAACATTACGTCCAGCTCACCTACCGCATCCAAGCCCGGCTGAACCGTGCTGCCGCCCACGCCATCCATAGAAGACATAACGGTGATGCCATCCACAGTAGGCTGAGCATCTTCGTATCGTGCGCCGTTGGCCACAATGCCACATCCGCCGCATAACTCATCGCTCGCGCCGGGATTGAAAAGGGCATAACCGTATACGCCCTCGTCTCCCTTTTGCCGTGTGATTACTGGCAGTTGCGCCAACTCTTCGGGAACCAGCACTGTTGAGAGCGTAGCGGTTTGCGTATTGAGTACTGACTCCGAATCCCTCGCGTCAACAGTCGTAACGATCGAGCTGGAAACTCCGAGCGACGCATCCACATTCGCAATCTGATTCGCATTAAGGTGAACGCCGGTCGTAACATATGTCTGAAAACCGGGACTCTCTACGTGAATACTGTAGCTGCCGGGAAGGAGATTCGGCTGAATGTATACACCTGACGAAGATGTCGTCACCTTATAACTCAGATTGGTTCTTTCATTCGAGATAGTAACGGCGGCTTCTGAGACAACCGCCCCGGTCGGGTCCTTTATCACGCCGGTGATAGTTCCGAACGTCGTCTGGCCTTGAGCAACTCTTGTCCCCGCTAATGCGGTCAACAGCAGCAGAAGAAACCACATTTGTTGCGCGGACCTGGTCAAAAAAGTGCAGAACTTCGGATGCATGATGTCTTCCTCTTCAGATGAATATTCCTGTGATCTGGTGGGTTCAAAAGATGTGAGCTTGCGCTGAGGCAAAGATCGGCTCATTGATCACTGCGGTCGCGTGTCCGGAAGAATGTCTCGTTTCTCGTACTCGCCTCCGACAAGTTGCAGCGCGATGGAGACGAAGAGGACGAAATTCGAGTGCAACATTGGTTGGAACGATTAAGATAGGTTCTCAGCGATTGGGGATGTCATATAGATGCTGTGTCTCTATTGACTACTAGTCATCCACCGGCTGAACCTTCCCTGCACGGGAGCACGATTCATCGAATCTCAACATTTCACTCTTCTAATTAAGGGCCACTGTCTGATCGATCTGTGCCCTGGCGCGCCGCTCGGCTACCTCGTGCCCGGAGATCCACTCTCTGGCGGCGGACATATTATTCCCGTCGGCATCGCACCCGCTCCGCTGAACAACTTCTCGCCTCGATTTGTATTGGCATAATCGCCTGCCGCGTCGGGTGCGTTTTTGAACAAACTCACCGGAGGTCATGGAAAAACGAGCGTTCGACTGGGCGAAGGGCGCTTCTACACCTCGCCGCAGGGGCTTGCCGTCGCATACCCCCACTGGCAACCCGCCTTACGGTCTGACCTACACCCGCCCGGAGTCCCCGATTGCCTTCACTTAGGGAGGGGGCTCCGTGCGCAGGCTTCGCACCGGGTGCGCCAACCTGTCTGCTCGCAGTTAGCATGAATACGTTCCCGAGTGGAGCTCTGAATAGCCCCTACTACTATCAATACAACCTCGGCGTAGAGCAGCAGATTGGCGCACATGGAGCCTTGCGTGTCGACGATGTTGGAACCCGCGGTTTGCATGAGCCGTATCAGGTGCAGCTCAATGGCATATGAAACCATCTACGCGGAGAATGGAGGAAAACGTGCAGTACTGCTGTAGAGAGGACGACGCCGAGAATGCCAGGTCCAGTTCCGCCACACCAGAAACTTATCGCGATTGCAGCCAGGAAGATCAGAGCGAACGGGTCCCGCACGCCGAAGCGCTGCAACAGAAACACAACCGTGGAAGCTCCCGCAACCGATGTAATCGCAATTCCGTAGCGCGCAGCGACCGAGAAAAGTCTGGATTTCTTTGACCCGGCGGCAAATCGGAACATTACGGCAGCTCCTACAAGCGAGGTTTCAGCATCGACGCCAACAGCATCCTGCTTCTGGATAAGATCTTGTGATTACGATCGCGTTTATCATCGCTTTGGTGAGCATCAGGTTCCAATTCCGGGATCGCAAGGCGTTAAGGAACTTCTTCAATTTCTTGTTTTATTCGTTCCGCAGGCACCATTCGGCTCCTTATGGTTGGCGTTTCACTGTAGTTCAAAAATCGGGGCCTTGGTATTTCTGCGAGGCGAACCAGATAGACATTATCTGAGAAGGTCGATTGCCATCGGTAAGGATCGGCTGTCACGCTCTCACATCACCTGATACGGAGAATCAAACCCGTTTAAAAGCACAGTACAAAAACTGCTGCCGTCCACCGGAGGGTGTTATATGCCATTCAATCCGGGTATCGATCAGAATGAACTGAGAACTGAAGTGGGTTTCGAGAGCCACGGCGTCGTAGCGTACCGTATCTAACCCACTGCATCGGGTCGGGCCCTCTTGCCCGAACGTGCTGATGATCAGATGGCCGTTTTTCTTCACCGCTGCCGCCGCTCGCGCCACATAGGAGGTGCGCTGTTCAGGAAGCGTTAGAAAATGAAAGACCGCCCGGTCGTGCCACAGATCGTAATGCTCGAACGGAAGATTGGCTTCACACACATCCTCGGTTAACCACTGAATCCGCGACGAGGCCGGACCCAATCTCTTCTTCGCCACGCATAGAGCTGACTCTGAGATATCAAGAACGGTGAGATTGGTATAACCGCGTTGCACCAAATCATCTACAAGCGTCGACGCTCCCGCGCCAACGTCAATAATAGAGGCAGAATGGCTAGGAGTTAGCTGTTCGATCAGAACCAGAGAAATGTCGAGATGGGGACGATACCAACTGGTCTCTTCCGGTGCCCTCGTGCTGTAAACAGATTCCCAATGTGTCTTTGGGTGCATGGCGACTCCTTATGATGACAAGGTGCGTTGAAGCTATTTCTAATGGAAATGCGGATGCAACCGAAACAAGCGGAACTGTCCTCACGGCCTACAGCTTGTGGCCGATGAGACTCGAACCCAAGACCACCAGCACAATCACGGCCACGACCACATACAGCCAATCCCGTTCGACCACATACCCGACCCCCACGAACAGCACACGAATCACCGGCGTCGCAATCAGCAGCAGGATTCCGAACTGCACTATGGCCAGGACGTGCCCCTGGAATGCCCCCACCACAATCTGCGGAACGAATCGTAACGAAGCCGGTTCACCCATGAACGTATGAAAACTGGCGACAGCATTCCCATGAAGGATTAACAGAAGAATTCCGCCGGCAAGAATTACCATACCGGCGATTGCCGTTAGCAGACACAGAGCAGCCGTCATCCTCCTGTGAATCGCCGTATCGCTGGGTAGGGCTGCTTTTCTGCTCTTCATGACAGCTTCCCTGTAAGCCCATTGAAGATCATTTCCGCACCTAACAATGCGATCACGATCGCAAAGATGATGCGCACAGACTCTACTCTTGCTCTAACCAGGATCCGTGCTCCAAGAAGCGAGCCAAGCAACACGCCGATCGTCACCGGCATAGTAACGGCCGGGTTGATGTAGCCCCTGCTCAGATATACTCCCGCACTCGCCGCGGCTGTCACACCGATCATGAAATTGCTGGTCGCAGTCGATACCTTGAACGGAATCTGCATCGCTTCATCCATCGCCAGTACCTTCACAGCTCCCGACCCGATCCCAAGCAGCCCCGAAAGTGTTCCTGCCCCGAACATCAAACCAAAACCCAGCGGCACTCGCCGCGCAGAGTAGGGCACCAGCTTTCCTCCGTCGGGATAGGTTCCCGCCAGGCGGAGCCTTGTAGCGAGCGCATCCGGAGGCCGGCTTGCGGCCGCCTCTTTCTTTGACCGCATTGAGGACAATGCAGAGTAGAGCAGCACAACGCCGAAAATGATGGCTATCCACTTGGTCGGCGTGCTTGTTGAGAGAAAAGCTCCACATATTGCACCCAAGGTTGTGGCAATCTCCAGAAAGAGGCCAATACGGGTATTCGAAAATCCTTCCTTTGCCTGTGCGGCCTGCGCACCGGAAGATGTACCGATAACCGAGATGAGTGAGGCCCCGACCGCATAGTGTATGTCCACGTGGAAGCCAAGGACGAGCATGGGCACAATTACCACGCCGCCGCCTAGTCCCGCGAGGGAACCGAGAAAGCCGGCAAACAGAGACCCTGTCCACGCCAATGCCGCAAACTCCAACTGAGTCATTCTTCCCCCCAGTCGGAGCTTGCTCGCGTTCTCAGATTCAAGCTCCCACCACCGGGAGGTTCTGGTTCTTCCATGCGCTCATCCCGCCATCTACGTTTGTTAACTGTGTTCGGCCCGAGTGAGAAAGAATGCTCCCGCAATGCTGGAACGGTATCTGCTACCGCAGATCACGTAAAGCGGCTTATCAGCGGGAACACCAGCAACATGCTTTGGCAAGTCATCGCCCGAGATATGCACTGCGCCGTCTATATGACCGCCCCTCCACTCGCTCGGACTGCGGACGTCCAGCAGAGTAACCTTGCTCGATTCACCAAGGATTGCACGCAGTTCCTGAACAGAAATCTGAGGCACATGTCCCTGCTTTTTGCCCGACTCCAACCATGCACTTATGCCTCCGCGCAGCGATCCAATCGCTGTGTCCAGACCCACACGAATCAGCGCCCGCCGCGCCGCCTCCATATCGGTGTTGGCATCGCCGATCAGCAAGATGGGCCGGTCATAGGGCAGCACCCACGCCGCCCACATGGACAGATTCGGACCAGCGCCGATGTTGATGGATCCAGGAATGTGCGCGCCGCCAAACGCCTCCGGCCTACGCAAATCAAGCAAGATCGCGTTCAGCTCTTTCTGTCTCTGCTCGAACTCCTTCACGGAAATGCGTGCTGCACCTGGAACATCGTTTAGCAGAGGCGGACCCATTGAGTTGAGTTCTTTCATCCTCCGGTAATAATCCGGAAACTCCGGTACGGTGCTTAGCACCATATCTATAAAAGCCGGTTCTGTTTGTGTCTTGAAAAATGGGTTTGTCGCACGTTCATAGCCCAGAGTCGACTGCTCCCGCTGCGCCATGCCCGCACCGCACAGCGAGCCCGCGCCATGTCCGGGAAACACCATTGTTCCATCCGGCAGAGCCGCCAGGTTCTGTACGCTACGGTACAGCGCTTTCGCCAGTTGTTGTTTCGCCGCTTCGCCCAACAGGTCGGGCCGCCCTACAGATCCGACAAACAGGAAATCTCCGCTGAAGAGCGCCAGCGGTGCCCTGTTTCGATCCGGTTCAACCAAGAGAAAACTGATGTGTTCGGGAGTGTGCCCCGGAGTATGCATCGTGCGGAGCGTCAGTTTCCCCAACACCAGTTCGTCTCCATCTCGCAATTTTCTGTGGGCAAATGTGTAGCGATACATCTCGCCTTCGTCGTGGCCACTCAGGCAGAGTTCGGCTCCGCTTACCTCTGCCAGGGCACGCGCGCCCGATGCAAAGTCCGCATGGATATGCGTCTCAAGCACATACCCAATTCGCAGGCCGTTGCTGTCTGCATAGTCCAGATACGTCTCAATATCGCGCTTCGGATCGATGACTGCCACAACGCCGCCGTCGCCAACGATGTAGGAATACTGGGAAAGTCCGGGAACATCAAAACGCTCAAAAACCACGATCACTCACTTTCCGGCAAAGCTGCCTGTCGCCTTGCGCATCACAACTGCCTGCCGTGCTCCCTGTTTACTTTTCGACCGGCACACAAGCTCACACAGTAGAAATACGACCGGGTCCGCGATAGCGTATAGGACGTTATTGCCGTCTCGCCTTCGTTCGATCAACCCACCGTCAAATAGGGCAGCAAGATGCTTCGATACATTCGGCTGAGTTGCGCCTGTGCGCGCGCACAGCGCCCCTACGGAAAGCTCGCCCGCTTCCAGCGCCTGCAGAATACGCAGCCGCTGCGGCTCGCCCAGCAGTCTGAAACGTTGCGCCACCATCTCCAGCGCGCTGTCGCTCAACGGAAGTTTCTTTTTCGTCGTCACTGTTATAATATAACTATATGCTCATATAGTTGGAAACGAGATCAATGTGATGCGCACAGTCAATGCCTCTGAAATCCAGTCCGGCAACCCAACCCTGGTCGATGTCCGTGAGTATCCGGAGTTCGCAGCAGGTTTTATCCGCGGCGCGCAGCTTGTGCCACTGTCGCAAGTGGCCGGTCGCGCCTCCGCGTGGCCAAAGGATGCTCCCCTGGTCATGATCTGCAAGAGCGGCCGACGCGCAACCCTTGCCGCCGAAAAGCTCGACACCATGGGATTCTCCAACGTCTCTGTGCTTAACGGCGGCGTCGATGCATGGAGAGAACAGGGGCTTACTCTTCAGACCGCCGCGCACCGCCCATGGGCCCTCGAACGGCAGGTTCGAGTCACAGCCGGCACCCTTGTCGTCATCTTTAGCGTGCTTGCCTTGGTTGTCTCACCGAAGTTCCTTGCGGGCGCAGCGTTCGTAGGCGCGGGCCTCATCTTCGCCGGCGTGTCCAATACCTGCATGATGGGTTCGCTCCTCGGCAAAATGCCGTGGAATCGGGCAGTTCCGCAATAGCCTACACCGTGATGTAGCTGTAGTGCCCATCCGTTTGTAGAAGTGCGATCGCTGCGACCATCGACGGCACGACCAGCACCTCAGGCAGAGTGTGGGCCAGCATCTCCTTTACGATCACTTCCGGCTGCTGCGCCAGGTTGTTGTGCCTTATCAGCGTCCGAACTTGCTCCTCGGTAGCGGTATGGCAACTCAGCAGCTTCACTCCCCGGTGCTGCAGCGCCTGGATGCTCGTGTCCTGGTAGAGCGAATCGGGATTGTCCGGGTCGTCTGTGTTGTAGTTCAGCGGTGTTCCGGCCTTGCTTGCATAGTAGGGGTTCTTCATCGCCGGTTGGCCTGTCAACGGATCATTAACTTTCAGCCATGCTCCGATCTGATACTTGTTCCAGATGAAGTCATCGTAGTTCAGCATGTTCGCTGGCCCATGCAGCGCAGCAACAATCTTAATCTGTTCTTCCGGTATGCCGAATCCGAAGTGCAACCCATTCAGCGCGTTCTTGATATTGTTCAGGAACCGCCCTTCCATAATTGCGATAATGTCATACACCTGCTTTACCCGCGCCGGGTTCTTCGCCAACCGGTTGAATTCACTTAACTTCCAGTCGGACCTCGTGTACACCAAATGCGCGTCAGCCTCGTTGCCTTCGGTTCCCAACGTTGCCAGTGCGGCGACGCTTGTAGCAGCTGTACTTACAAACGATCTGCGGTTCATTCTCATAGGTTCCTTTTCTAGACCCGGCCCTTCAACATGTAATACCAGTAAAGACGCGGCAGGACATACTTCTTCACCAGGTACATACTGTACCGCTCCTTTGATTGGTCGATAGGGAACGTCTCTGCGGGCTTTTGGTCGTAATCAAATTCCGCCATCACCAAACTGTTGTACCCAGTCACCAGCGGACGTGATGTGTATCCGTCATAGGTCGAGGTGAGCGGCTGATTCTTCATCTCAGCCACAAGGTTGTCCGCCACTACAGGCGCCTGTTTGCGTATCGCTGCTCCCGTCTTCGACGTTGGCAGGTTGCTGGCGTCACCCAGCGCAAACACGTTTGGATAACGCACATGCTGTAACTTCAACTTGTCAACCTCCACCCATCCATCTTTGTTTGCCAGCGGCGAGTTCTTCACAAAATCACAGGGACATTGCGGTGGTGTCACATGGATCATGTCGTAGTGCATGACCAGTTCTTCATTTGTATCCAGATTCTTGAAGACAGCTTCCTTCACATCCGGGCGGAGGGCTATAAGGTTGTGCTTAAACCGTGTCACGATCTCTTTGCGCTTAAGTACCTTATTGAGTGTGTCAGCGTATTTCTTGACCGAGAAGATCGCTCCGGCCACGCTGCAGAAGACTACCTCCGACCTCTTGCGCACGCCGCTCTGGCGGAAATAGCTGTCGGCCAAATACATAATCTTTTGCGGTGCCCCACCGCACTTGATCGGCGGGAGAGGCTGCGTGAAGATCGCCGTCCCGCCCTTGAATTCTCGAATGTTTTTCCATGTCGATTCGACAGTTTCATAAGAGTAATTGCTGCAGACTCCGTTCTTGCCGACGCTCTCTGCCAGGCCTGGAATTTTCTCCCAATCCAGCTTCAAACCGGTGCATACGACTAGGTACCGATAGCTCAACCTGGCCCCTTGCTTCGTCCTTACCTCATTCATGTCGGGTATGAATTCGCTCACCTCTTCTTGTAGCCAGGACACCCCGCGGGGAATAAGGTCTCGCTCTTTTCTCATAGAGACCTCTTTCGGATACACGCCGGCGCCTACAAGCGTCCAGATTGGTTGATAATAGTGATTCTCCGCCGGATCAAGAATCAAGATCCGCGCGTTCAGCCTCTCCTTACGGAGCTGCTTCACAAGGTGTGCGGCTGTTGTGATTCCAGCGCTTCCGCCGCCAACCAAAACGATATCGTAGCTGCCGCTCTCCAGTTTTTGCCGTATCTGAGCCATGATTCTCCTTGTGATGCGAAGCGCCTGGCACATGCGCGGGTGTGCGCAATAGCTTCCCGGGGCCTATTGTTGGAGGCTATGGCGTTGGCAGGATGCCTGTCTTGTACGTTGTTGCGCTGCGGTAGGCTCCCGGTGTCACACCGGTCAGTTTCTTGAAGTGCCGGTTCAAGTGGCTTTGATCGGTAAAACCCAGATCCACCGCCACATCCGCAATTGGCAGGCCTTGCTTCAGCAGGCGCCGCGCCCTGTGTATCCGTACCTGCTCGAAATAAGCATGGGGCGAGATCCCTAATTCCTGACGAAATACGCGGATTAGACGGTACGGACTAAGTCCGCTCAACTCCGATAGATCTTCCAGAGCCACATTTCGTCGCGTATTTGCATCCAGGTACTCGCGTACCCGTCGAACTGCTTGCCTTTCCTGGCCCCGGTTAGGTTCATCGAGTTTTACATCCGCGTGTCGCTTGGCAAGCTCTGCGAAGGTCAACAGGAAAAGCTCCTGTCGCGTCAGCCTCGACTCTTCGATCTCGAGTACAGCGTGCAAACTGCATATCTGTAGAGCTAACGCGGGGTCGTTAATGACCGGATTTCTGAACGCGGGCAGGTTGACCTGCTTTCCACTTGCTAGAGACGCCGCAGCCCGTAGTAGCTCCGAATCAAAATAAAACATCCGGAACTCCCAGCCTTCATCATCAGCTGCCTCCCCCGTGTGCACTTCTTCCGGGTTAAAGACGATGATCTGGTCCGCCACTGCATAGTGCCCGCTACCCATACAGGTAAAACTTTCCACTCCATGTCGGATTACGCCGACCGCTAATCCCTCATGAGTGTGCCGTCCAAAGGAGTGCTTAAGATAACGCGCATGCGGGAGCTCGACGTCACCAATATCGTCAGCACGCCAGAACTTCGTTCGTTCTCCCTGAAGCAATTGCTCTTTTCTGCAATCCATGCCGGGCCCTCCTCTGATTCTAATCCGTCGGAAGTTGCACAGTATCCCACCCACCACCAAGCGCCATGACCAGCTGAGCGCTTGAAACGACGCGACGCGTGGAGATCGCTGCTGCGGCGCGTTCGTCGGTCAGAGCAACTGTCTGGTTGGTTAACACCTCGAGGTACGAAGACAGGCCACGCTTGTAACGTGCTGTCGACGGTGCGACCGAATTTCGCGCAGCCGTGACTGCGGCTTGTTCAGTACCAGCCTCCGCCTCAAGGACTCGCAGAGCCGCAAGGTTGTTTTTGTGGGAGCAATGCTTTGCCGGAAGCTCTATAGTGCGCGATTCACAATGTGCTTCGCCAAGTGAACTGCTATTTTTGATCCAAACTTGTGAGAGTTAGTAAGCATACAGATTGGTCTGCGAAGGTCCACACCGGCCACCGGGACCATAGCAAGCATTCCGGATTTGAGCTCTCGATCTATGGCGCGCTTGGAAATGAAGGAAATCCCGAGGCCCTCTTCAACAGAAGACTTGATTGCGTCGATCTGATTGATCTGCAATCGAAGTCTCCAGTCTGGGTGCTTCTGAAATACCCTCTTTTCGGTGAGTGCCCGCGAGGCCGATTCTGGCTCACGAACAATGAATCGTTCTTTACTAAGCTCGTCTAGTCTGACAGTCGAACGAGCAGCGAGAGGATGATCTTTTTGTACCGCCAGCGCAAGACTATCCTCAGCCACGACACTCACTACGAAGCCGCGAGATCGCGGTCGATGCGCAACAAAACCCAGGTCTACGTCACCAGAGAGGACCCTCTGTTCCACTTCATCGCCACTCGTAACGAGAATCGTGGTCTCCATATCCGTGACCTTACCGTTGAAGTCCGCAAGCCATTCCGGAAGCATGTACATCCCGGTCGTAGTGGTCGCGATACGAAGTCTCTTACGCGAAAGAGATGCAGTGCTCAACAGCATGTCTTCGGCGTTCTTTAGAGACTCGATCATCACTTTTGTGTGTTGATGGAGCATTTCGCCTGGCCGGGTAGGATACAGACGGCAACCGACACGCGAAAATAGCTGTACGTTGAACTGCTCCTCGATCGCTGCGATCTGTTTCGAGACGTATGGCTGGCTCGTCTCCAACTCTTCAGCAGCCCGCGTGACGCTCTGTAGACGCGCCACCGCTTCAAATACCCGAACGTTCGTAGCTGTGAGCGCTGTCTTCATAGTGCCTGATACCTATCAGGCACTATGAAGACAGGCCAATCATTACAGGGCTGTTAATATGCCCGTTATCCTCGATAGAGCCAACGGGTAAGATCGCGATTATGCGTGAAGTAGGAGCTGGGCGGCGCTGCTTTGGCGTTGTAGACAAACAGCGGAATATCCAATTCATGCATGGACCCATGGCTGCGGTAGGTGCTCGGCAATTCCTCGCTTGGCTGATCCAACTGGCCAAAGACCGTGTTCTTATCGCCGAACACGCATAGATCGCCGATGCGCGCACCATACAGATTGAATTTGGATACTGCCTCCTCCCGGGTAATTACCGATTCCACCCCGGTAAGCTTCGTGAGAACATCCATCACCTTCCTCTTGTCCTCGGGATGATTGAGGTAAACCCATGAAACTCCGCCGAGTCCTCGGTGATGTTTAAAATACCGATCTCGCTCTGCCGAGATTGATATTTTAATCGGCGCGCCAGCCGCTGCCAGCGCCTTATCGAGATCGTAGGCGTTGGTCTTATGGTTCATTCCATGATCCGCTGTCATCAGGAACGCAGCGTCCGGGGCCGCCTCCTGTGCCTCGCCCAGCAGGGTATCAATCGTCTTCAGATGCTCCTTGGACTCCGCGGTCTCCGGCGCCCAGGTATGCATCGGATAGTCTGTTGTATGCACATAGAGACACTGGATCTCTGGTCGATGTTTCAGAATGTCGATGGCCGCTCGAACGGTCCAGTAGTTGATCTCGCGACTATAGATGTCCGGTGCCGGCCCCAACCGAGCGACCCACTCTGCAGGGGCTTCCTCGGGAGTGACCGCGATGGCCGTACCCTTGCTCAAGAGGGAAATAGTCTTCTTTTTGCTGGAGATCAGAGCGGACGACACCCCGACCTTAGCTGCATGTTCGAAGAGCGTAGGCGCCAGCAGGAGGTCGGCGGTCTCCATGTACTCTTCATGACTAGTGCGTGGATCGAAGTAGGAGTTACCAGTAATCCCGTGTTCTTTGGGAAAGACTCCGCAACAAATGGATGAGTTGTTTGCATTTGTCACGGAGGGCACCATCCCCTTCACCTGCTTATACAATCCATCGCGCTGCCATCTACGCAGGGTTGGCATGTCGCTCTGTGCCAGATAGTCCAAGCCAAATCCGTCGAACATAATGACGACTGTTCGTTGCGATTTGTTATGGCTGGAGCCCTGGAGACCAAACAGGGGGTTGACCCCACTACTATAGGCAAGCGCTGCTGCGGCTGCGGTTGATGCTAAAAAGTTTCTTCTGGATTGCATTTCTGTTGTACCCTCGCATGTTATCGCTCTGATCTCAGAGCCGATTTTCTTTCAATGTATTTTGACTGGAGTCCCTTGAGCGTCTCCCTTGATGCGCCTACCAGATCAGCTTGGTTCCGAGCTGAATCTGTCGCGAACTCGTAGTTGTCGAAGTGAGCAAGCCTGCGTTTGGATTGGGTGCGCCGGTCGAGTCGAAGATGTCGGTACCGGCAACCAGCGGCGGCACCTGGAAGTTCGCACGATTGAGAAGGTTGAAGAACTCCGCCCGGAACTGCAGGTTGAGTGACTCGGTAATGTGGTTATTCTTGACCAGAGAGTAATCGAGATTGGCGAGGCCGGGTCCGGTCAGGATATTACGCCCGGCTTTGCCGCGCAGGTTGATGCACGTTGGATAGCCGAAACTCGGATCGCAGTACTTCGAGTAGAACGCCTGCGATGGCGCCGTGGGCACCGAGAAGCATTCCGTCTTTATATAGTGGTTGGGGTTTCCCGGGTTAACCAAGGCGAGTCCAACTTCCTGATTAATCCTATGCACCCGGATTTTCGAAAGCTGACAATCTCGAAGCCTGGACCCTTTCAATTCGATCCGCGGTTGGCGTCAAGTCGCAGGACTTAAGCGTTGGGTGGCGGTGGCACAGGAGTTACAACGGCTGGCCGTGGAGCGGCACGAAATGAATCATGGCACCCTTCACGGGTCAGATTATCGAGTGTAGCCGAAATGGCTACACTGAATGCGGGAGGTGACCTATGGGTCAGGTTTGGCTAAGGGAGTTTCGAACTCGGGGTTCCAAGGCCTTGGAGGCTGTGCCGAACGGGGAGACAGTGTTGCTGGCGGCCCAGAAGGGTCCGGCGTATTTTCTAGTCCCTGTACTCGGAGATGTCATCCTGGAAGACCGAGAACTGCGGCGGGCTATGGCAAACGCAAACCTGTGTAAGAACTGGCGCCTTGCGGAAGCGACGGAGGTGAAGCTGAGGGACGAGGAGATTGACCGGGAGATCAATCAGGTCCGTGTTGTCCGCCAACGCCGGAAGACCAAATGAGACTGGCCGTCCTCGACACCAACATCATCGTATCCGCTGGTATCAAGCCGCGAAGTGCCCCTGCGCAGCTCGTCATGGATTGGGCGCTGGAGGGGCAGATCCTACAGCCGCTGAGAAACTAGATTGTCTGGCTGGCTCCGCAGACTACTGTGGCAAGACTATGCCTCAGGCTTGATAGACCCATCCTTCAAGGCACAAATCCCATCGCCGAATTTTCCTTCATTACCTGTCGCTTGAACCATAAGTTGGCATGGAGTGCATTCAAGGAGCTTTCCGATTTAGTGGGGCCACGAACACAACTTGTCGCCGATGAAGAGATCGCTGGTTCTTGACGCTCCATAAAGGCGAACTGTACAGTTCAAGCAGGAGAAATGGAGAGTTTATGGCTACCGTATCCAAGAAACGGAATGATTCAATCATCGTTTCGGCGTTGAATGCACGGTCGAATTTTGGGAAACTCCTACGCCGAGTTGACGTGGAGCGGAGGTCCCTCGTTATCGAGAAGCGAGGTACTCCCACCGCTATTCTGATGAATCTGCGAGACTACGTGAAATTAGCGGCGCCGGAACCTGAAGTCCTCAAGATCATCGGACAGGAAGCCAAACAGAACGGGACTAGCGAGATGACTTCACGTCAAATCGATCAGGTCATCAAGGCGTCCAGGGCGTAACGAAGGAAGAGCTAATGCTCTCCCTTCGCCTGGTCGTCGACACGAACGTACTGATATCGGCCGCCCTTAAGCCAGACAGCCTTCAACGTACAGTTTTCCTACTAGCAATCACCAAGCCCACGCATCTTTATGTCTCAGCGCCAATCCTTGAGGAATGTGGACGTTTTGGGACGACCAGAGTTGGCGATTCGCAAAGGCGTCCGTCAACATCTCATTCAACTCATCAAGAATCACAGCCACATCGTCTCTCCGTCACGTCAACTAAGCGTGACAAGCGATCCCGACGACAATATGTTCATCGAATGCGCTGACGCTGCACGTGCAGATTACCTGATCACAGGAAACCAGAAGCATTTCCCCAGCTACTGGAAATCCACGAAGATCATCACTTCTCGCGAATTCGTGAATATTACCGCACCCCATCTGATTCGATAGATCCCGATTGCGAAGATTGTCGGGATTAATAAAGTCCAACCCATTGTGGTTCAGAAGCCAACCGTGTGTTTTGAAGCATGACGTGGCAGCGAGTGCAGCGGGCGAGCCTGATGCTGCGGGCCGCATCATTGAACCAAGTCAGTAGCAGCCAGTAGTTGGGCATCGGACACACCTCCGCCTGTCATCTTCCGGCGGAGGTGTGACGCGCCACGGCAGATTGAACATTTTGTCGCGAATCGTTGCCATACTCCGACACCTAACGCCGATGGAGGTTAGAATCGCGAAAAGACAGCAACCAACTCCTCTCGATCATTGGCTAAACCTCGGACTGCAGTTCAAGCGGTCCAATTAGCCCATCTTCAGCGGGTACTAATGACTAAGCCTTGCATCGATATCGAGACATTCACCTGGAGCAACCTCCAGGCCGATATTTACCGCGGTCAGCACGCTAATGCGATGCGGCTCTACCTTGAAAGTGCAGTTACTCCGGCGCTTGATGCTATCGACGCCAGGCTCGATGAATTGTTGCGAACCGATGAACCTGCCGCTGTCTTTCAGGTGGCTGATGTGAAGGCGCTACGCAACTCCACTATCCAGGCGTTCGCTTTGTCAGTTCAGTCGCAGTGGGAACGACAACTGCGTGGGTTCCTCAAGGATTGCGCGAGCGAGTTTAATCATCCCGCCGTTTTCGTGGATGCACTTGAAAAGGCCAATTGGGCGGAGCTCTTGAAACGATTCCAAGAACTTCGAGGGTTACCGCTACAGGCCTTTGAAAGTTTTCCAGACCTTGACCTATTGCAGCAGCTGGGCAACGCTTGTCGGCATGGCGACGGCAATTCGGCCCGGATGCTGTACGAGCGTTATCCCGAGCTGTGGCCGAACTGGCCGCCAGCACTACCTGCTGGTTGGGCCGGGCCAGCCTTACCTAACGTGTCGAACCATCCGCCATTTTCGCAAGTCTGCCTACGCCGTTCGCGTTTGGTGCGGTTGACGGATGCTGTGATCTGGTTCTGGGAGGACCACACCTATATCTACACCAACAGCATCGAGCGCAAGAATTCCAACGTTGACGCCGCCCTTGCAAGAATGCGGGAGGAACGCGCTAGACGATCGCGATAGGTCGTCATTGCTGCCTCCCTGGGTGAGCGGACGACAACCTTTGACAGGCGGGTTATTGCGATCTATCCCTTCCGTGTGTCATGAGTACCGCGCTTGCCGTCGGAATATGGTTTAGCGCTCCGTAAACTTCCGGTGCCGCTAACATGGATTGAAACAGTGGAGGGGAGATGGGTGATGCTTCCGAAATAAAGGATAATGTTGCCAGAAGTTCTAGAAATAAAGGATTGCGTTGCCGAGATCCTGCCTGCCGACCCTTTCTCGGTGCGAGATCAAATCGAGCTTTGAATCAACCGTATCGACCTTGGAGGACGGGACTACGCTCTTTTCGGTGCCGAAATCTGGGTGTCTTGAGAGGCATCGACCTTATGAGGGAGTCGAGCACGAAGGAGATGGATGAAGTTACCTAACGGCGAGGCCGCCATTGTTGAGATCGAGAAAATTCGGGATTATTGCTTGAGTCGGCGACATCCTCGTGGACAACATAAGGCGCGCGTGTTTCTGTCCGTCCTTGGAATGACCGCTGATCACTCGGAAGAACTCCGCATAGCGCTGATCGAGGCGGCACTGAAAGGAAGTGCCACACTTGGGGCTTCCGATAAGTACGGTGCCCGGTACATAATAGAGTTTGAGCTAAAGCGGGACGAAAGGACTGCGAACATCCGAAGTTGTTGGATAGTCCGAAGTGGTGAGATCGCTCCACGGTTTGTCACATGCTTTGTTCTTTAGGATGGAGAAATATGTCGAATCTTGAACTTCTTTCCGAAGTGGCCGTGCTACAGGATCTACCCGAGCACGGTCTCATGCGTGGTCAGGTAGGAACAATTGTTGAAGTGCTCTCCCCCTCCGTCGCCGAGGTCGAGTTTTGCGATGATCAAGGGCGCACCTATGCCATGGCGGCGTTGAGGTCTGAGGAGTTGATTCGCCTCCACCACAGCCCCCTTGCACACGTTGCGTAGCGACAACGCCGCCGTGTCCTTGAAACAGATGAGTGGATGATCCGTGTCTGTCCAATCGATCTCCACTGAGTCCTTCCGGAGTGCACCATGCTGCTTCTGGGGTTTCACGCGTAAGCTCTCCACCACGCAGCAAAATAAGTCGCTATCCAGGACATTTGGGCTGCCACTCCCATAATCCAAAGTGATCTCTTTCCTTGGTCTTCACGATAGTTGGCTCTGGTGCAAATGGCGAGTTCTCCATTCGGATACAGTGTTATTTTGGGGAGCTTGGTACTGGGATGAGAAATGGGAAAGGAACGAAGGCAATGTTTGCGGGTCGGCACTTCGATCGTGAGGTG
>Ga0193743_1000312_pt1 | contig 38181 bp, 43 predicted proteins | sample L2c2metaG_FD_143038 | JGI IMG/M metagenome (GOLD analysis project Ga0193743, IMG submission 143038) | Soil microbial communities from a riparian zone of the East river system, Colorado, United States - L2c2 | ecosystem: Environmental > Terrestrial > Soil > Riparian zone | place: USA: East River... | reverse complement strand
GAAATCACAAAACATGTCTATAAATGGGTTTTTCTGGGGGAAACACCACCCAGTGCCAGCAGTGTATGTCATGTCTCCGTCAGACTCCACTATTGGAGCCGTGAGTGCACTCTGTCTTGAGCTAGGGACAATGAGGAGGGATGTACAGAGTTGATGGAGCGTTATTGGAGGAAACATCGGAAAAAGCAGAGCATCCCCTAACAGTCTCAACTTTCTACAAAAGGTTGAGACGTGAGTACACTATTTTATTTCACTATTACTACTACTAATAATTCCCTAGTTACATCTTGTTCTAGGTATATAGTATTAATACAACTTTCTACAAAAGGTTGAGACTTACATCTTGTTCTAGTTGCAAAATAGCTTCAACAGCTAACAATCTTCAACCAATTTCTTGCATATTGCTGTGATATTTTGAACATCTTCATGTAGAAAATAAGAATAAAAGGGGGATTTTCCTAAACAGGTAATAATGATAGCTCAGTTTGATGCACAACCACAGAATCAAGTAAATTTTGGCACAAACGAGTGTAGTACCAGTAAAATACAAGTTGTACTTATACTAAGTAAAGTATTGACCATGCCCTAAACACAATGCAAAAATTTCCAGGCCAAAACATGAGACGCATGATGCTTGTTCCTAATCCGGTAACCTAATAATCCAACACTTCCAAGCTACCTTCAGAACTTGCCATAGAAATTGAGACAAGAAGATGTTGACAACAGAGAATAGATAGATTCATGAAAAAATGTGGATGTAAGATTTGGATTGACTTGGATCTGTACAAAAAATGAGTAAGTAACAAGATAGGAGAATGTCTGGATTTGGCAAAGCCAGCAGAGAGGGTCCTCACTTGAATAAAGAATAGGTGAAGCCTATTATCAAAGTGAGGATGGAATTGTGAATGGAAGACATGAAACTCACCTGGGTGTTCTTGACTGAACCCTGAAGATTCTGGGGAGGAGAAAGCCCAGGATATATGTCCAACTCCCTAGACTACCATCTGAAACAGTATCAACTAAATAAATAGCACTGGAACAAAGGCAGTCCAGGAGGATGTCATTGGAGTCTGAGGTCTGAGATAGCAGAAGATCAGCAAAGCTGCATGCTGAGATGGAGAGACAGGTGAGTGATATGAAAGGTTGTAGATTTAGAAGGAAAGAGAAAAGGGGCAGAGGCGGCAAGGCCACCTCTGTGTGTGAAAGCAAGCAGAGGCCTCCGAAAAAGCTCAGGGCCTACCCACGGAATCCGCTTTTACGCCGAACTTTGGCGAGCAAAAGCGAGCATGATGTCATTGAGTGACGTGAGAAAGGCTAGGGGCCTCGAACAAACAAAGCCAAATCCATTTCCGAAAAGCTTCCTCTTATATTTCTCTCGCCCTACGCTCTTCATGTTTCGTGTAGCAGTGCAGCTAGTTTCATTCTATGGTTTTCTGCAAAATAATTGGAGTTTTTCGAGCTGGTTTTGTTGTATGACGATGACTTTATGACCAAGTAGGTGGAAAGCAGCGCTTTAACGATTACACATGAGGTATAGAAGTATTTTAACATGAAGCTGGAAAGAGAAAAACGAAGAGATTTGAGAGAAAATGGTCGGACGCTGTGACCGGTAGATCCCGGCTGCCCAGGGATGCCGCTAAGTCAGCTGATGGCTCATTTACAGAAGTTCAGTCGTCCCCCCTTTCAAGCTTCATCGATCCCCCACCTGGACAAACATGGCCGCTACAATATTAAAGGAATACACATTGGAAGAGATCTCACAGGTACCTTTTCAATCATTTGATTACCAGTCATGTTTGGACGCAATAACGGCAGCACAATAAAGAAGGTGATGCTGTGAGTTGGATCATGTTACGAACAGTTTGTGTCAACGACTAATAACATATTAACAGTGGATTATCATAGATTCAAAAGTCTTTGATATCTCCAAGTTTGCCGATCTCCATCCCGGTGGTGCAAACGTTCTTTACGCAGATTCCGTCGGTACGTGGCCGCAGAACATATTAACATGGCTTGAATGATGAATTTCGCTTTTAGCTGGAAAGGACGCTACACAGACATTCTTTGGCCTTCACCGCCACGAGGTCCTCCTCCGACCGCAATACAGGCGCCTGCAAATTGGAAAGGTGGTAGGCCAAGAAGAACGAATCAGGCCTCCACTTCCCGGAGAACTTAGCCAAGTTCCTTATGCTGAACCAACATGGCTAAGCAGGGGGTATTACAGCCCATACTACTCAGATAACCATAGAAAGTTTCAAACTGCTGTGCGCGAATTCTTCACCACTGTGGTCAAACCTGAATCACAGAGGTGTGAAGAAACCGGCAAACGGATATCACAAGAGGTTGTAGACAAGATGAGGTATGCAATGTTCTCATGCATTCTCATTTTCAACAGCTAAGTAGATGCATTTACCATTCAGCAATACAAATATCATTTCCATGCGTCTCGGTCCTGGAAAGCACCTTCAAGGCCGTAGATTAATGGGCGGAATTGTAAAACCCGAGGAGTTTGATTATTTTCATGAAGTAACGGATAACCTCTACGATGAACCTACAATAATTCTAATCCAGACCTAGGCCATTATACACGCCGAACTCGCTCGTGCAAGCAGCAGAGCTGTCGTCGACGGATTATTAGCCGGACTGGTCATTGGCCTGCCTCCTATTCTCAACTACGGATCTCCCGAACTATATAAGAAAATTGTTCCTGAGGTGTGTGTCCATTATAACTCCACATTCTGGAACATTCTAAGCACTGTACGTTAGTGTCTCGCTGGGAAGAAGTACCTGGCTTTGGCCATCAGCGAAGCGTTTGCCGGTAGTGATGTTAGCGGTTTGCAAACAACTGCGGTACGAGACGGTGATTATTGGATAGTCACAGGGACAAAAAAGTACTTCAGTTTTGCAATTCCTGGCCATATACTAACAAAAAAAATTCCAACAAGGTGGATCACGAATGGAACATTTGCTGATTACTTCACTACTGGATGTAAAACAGAAGTTTGTCATGTAACTCTAACCTACGTGCAAGTAGGGTTTATGCTAGTGTTAGACTGGTTTCACGGTCATGCTCATCGCACGGGGTCCAGGAGTGTCTACAAAACCTATCAAGACTGCATATTCGTCAGTTGCAGGAACGGCATTTGTTACCTTTGACAAAGTATTTCACAGCCTCTTTAACTGTCGTATCAATCAATTGACAACAAACACAGGTCCGGGTCCCGGTCGCCAATACGCTAGGTAAAATCGGCAATGGTATGCAAGTTATACTGAGTAACTTCAATCACGAACGGTGGATGGTGGTGGCTACTTCTATCTCCGCTCAGCGCTTGATAGTTGAAGAATGCCTCAAGTTACTTTATTCAATCGGTCTAGATCTAGCCCCATGCTAAATGACCATTTGCTTCCTCCCCAGGTGGTCAACACAGCGTATCGTCTTTGGAAAGCCATTGACATCACAAGCCGTGATTCGGGCTAAACTTGCAAGTATGATATCTCGAGTGGAAGCCTGCCAGAATTGGTTCGAATCTACGACATATCAGATGAACAACGTGAGTACAGCCTTCCAACTTTGACAGGGCGAGTAAAGTGGCAAATGCCGACCAAATATGAGATAGATGAACTACAACCTGCAAGCTGACAAGCTCGCGGGTCCTATCGGTCTATTGAAGCAGTATGGCTCCCTTTACTTCATTAAGATACCATCCATTGAATATTCTAGGTTCGTATCTCGAACTGGACGGGAAACAGCAGAAGGTGAAGCCTCTTCGCAAGTTACTGTCTTCCTATGCCCTCTTAACAAAATTTATTCTCTTTTTCAATCATAGATGCTACCCAGGTCTTTGGTGGACGAGCTCTCACAGTTACCGGAATGGGTAAATTGATTGAAAACGTGAGCCTCTCATTATCCAGATCTGGTCGTTTGCCTTATCAATAATGCTAACTAACCGCTCTTTTTTCAATATAGTACCACCGAACCTCTGGTTTCGATGCTAGTAAGTATTCCTCTGAATCCGTGGAAGAAATACGGACACTGAGCACAAACATGTCAGTCCTTGCTGGTGCGGAAGATGTGCTAGGAGATCTAGGTGTTCGTCAAGCATTGAAAAAGATGCCGCGCGATGTACGATTGTAATTTATAAATATTGTTGAGGTTGAGTTCCCGATTACGTTGTCGTCTTTTTCGTCGTTGTTTCGTCATTTTCTTTTCCCTTTCTTCAGCTCTTTCCGGATGTCATAGCATTATCAATACACTCTTTCTCCTATTCATGCCTCAATGAATATAGGTAGTAAAAGTTTACACACCTTTTTTCATGTCATTGAATCTAATAATTAATTTTAAATATCATTTGTGAGTAAATATCTATGTAAGGTTAGGTGTTGACATTGGATATGCCTCCTTCATGTTCACTTCATTGAGACGCGCAGGAACGCGGTTATCAACCAGAAACCTAGTTACAAAACCTTCAGAATACGGTCAGCCTGTCTTCCAGTCCCATCCACACCTGGGTATGTCCTTTTTCTACATCCAGGCAGCGGTATTGATTGCCACTTCTTGGCCAGTTAAAAAGAATGACCTCACACCTGGGATTCCTGCCTCGGATTATGACCGGAGGCGGCGGAACCTCATGGAATCTCTCCCTGATAAAAGCATTGTTGTATCCGTAGCAGCTCCGATGAAGTATATGTCTGCAAGTACGTTTTACTCTAATTGGAAATTCCGCGACATCAAGTTCACCCTACTCTCATTAGATATATTGTAAGCTTTCTTTCTGCTTTCAACGACGAAAATGGACGGGAATCGACGAGTTCATAGTTATAAATATCGTCAGGCCTCCGACTTTTGGTATCTGACGGGGTTTGAGGAACCTAACTCTGCAGTTATCCTAGGTGCTGTCGCAATATTGCTGTTCTTTCTGCACGTCATCTAACCTAGTATCAATATAGAAAAGACAGCTTCGTCTAAAGGATATAAAATGACCCTTTTCTGCCCTTTAAAAGACCTCTCCAAAGAAAAGTGGGACGGTGCCATGTAAAACCTTCCTTACAATGACCGCCTCAGAAGTTAATTGCTCCATCTCTCTTAGGATTGGTCTATCAGCCGCAAAAGACGTCTTCAGTGCAGATGATACCTTGTCTATAGATTTGTTTGGGTCTCATCTGAAATCTCTCCTTCCGTGTTTCTCTAATGTCTACGTCGACCTGCCTCCTACCTACACAAAAACTTCATATCGAAAAAGACCAAAGTCTATGTTGAATTTCCTTTCAGGATCCTCTACTACAGAACATGATGAAATTATGGATTCCATATCTAGCTCTGCTCGACGACCGCTGGCACCACAGTTGGCCAAGTGGCGTGCTATAAAAAGCGAGGCGGAACAGAAGGTCATGCGTCATGCAGTGGATATCAGCGCCCACGCACATACGAAGGTAAATTAGGAGTTATATCATTCCCTGCTGGAGCCCTGTCTGACGAAATGAGGTTCAGACGATGAGGTTCACTCAACCTGGGTTCTCAGAAGCAGCTATTGCAGCCCATTTTGAATACCTATGTGCTCTTAGAGGTGCTCAAAGACCTGCATATGTTCCTGTTGTTGCTTCGGGGTAAGTGTTTGCTTGTTGTTCAGCTCTCTTCCTCGTGCTAAGTTACGAACAGGCCCAACGCTCTCATTCTTCATTACACAGCCAACAATCACATTATTGAACCTGATGAGCTCATCCTGATAGACGCTGGGTGTGAGTACAAGTAAGGACCAAATTCCTTTCTAATCTATCTGTTTCTGAATATTTATCTCGCAGTGGTTATGCCTCTGACATTAGCGAGTCACTTTCATATTACTCCTCATCCAAAAACCAACATTTTTTAAAGCTCGTACCTATCCCGCGTCTGGAACCTTCAGCGGTCCTCAATGCGAACTATATAGCGCAGTACTTTCTGCACAAAAAGAGCTGATCAAATTATGCTCGGCTCAAGCTGGGTGGTCGTTGCATGCTCTGCATCGGAGGTCTTGTGATCTCTTGCGTCAAGAACTCAATCAAATCGGATTTGATATTGGTGGAGATCTGGAGAAAGAGTTGTATCCACACTATTTGACTCATTCGATTGGCATTGGTATGTTTTCTCCCTTTGTCCGGTTTATTTGGATTAAATATTCCATAGATTTGCATGAGTCAACTCATATAGATCGATCCGCGCCGTAAGCTGTTATTTTGTTCTGGCCCATAGATTTCGGTAATATTCATGGCTTGCCTTTTTAGTCTAAAGGAAGGCATGGTTATTACCATTGAGCCTGGTCTGTTTTTCCAGTGCCATTGTTAAAAATATACACTGAATTTGAAGGGAATTATTCTAGGCATCTATGTCCCTCCCACTGCCAAATTTCCGAAACACTTTCACAATATCGGGATTAGGATAGAGGTAGACCGCATTGTGTCATATTTTTCGCAGTCTATTGCCTCATTCATATTGAACACAGGATGACGTCTTCGTAGGTGATGAACATCCTGTTGTGCTCTCCGTTTCAGCGCCAAAGGAGGTAAATGTTGTTGTATCAGTCCTCAAAATGTGTCTGAATGTCGTCTTTTACAGGTTGTCGATGTAGAAGGAGCCTGCCAGGGGCTCCTAGGCTTAGAACCATATTAAATGGTAGACATTAGCTAGTGGCTCACTTCTGCAAAATTAGACCTCTATACAGGAGAATATACACACCCGGTCTCTACATATAAGATACAATATTCATGATACATCGCGTTTGAAATTTCGGCACGTAACTTGCGATGCCTGATAATACACGGAGGGTCGAGATTATAGTCAGGGTGTCAAGATGTTGCCAGCTCAAACGCAGGATGCGCATTTTAAAGGCATGGTACGCGCTTCTTAGTCCTGGTCAGTTTGATCTCGAGGACGATATTTGATATTTCTTCGTTCGAGCTCGAGCTCAACATCTTCTGGTACACGTCCAGTAACACGAACAGCATACATCCCCCGGACATATTTCGCTGAAATTTGCACATGAGCGTACAAAATAAGAAAGAACAAGTCAAACGAACCTGTACGTTGCCACCGCGCAACCCAGCTGTTGTCTGGGTCGATTACCGAAATAACACCGTCAAATTGAGTGGTTGTACATGATGAGATGCGGTCTGGTGAACCTTTCATCTACATAATTGGTTAAGCGGAACTGAAGGATGAGAATGATATGGCTATGTACGGACTTGGAGGATTTCTTCACAGTTTGGACAGCCAGATTTACGAAAATCTGCCGGGACTTGGATTATGGAACAGAGAAGACAGGCGCGAAGGTGTTTTGAGCGAGCTTGAGGTGGAATTCTGTCCATGGTGGTGGTGGTTGCTGATCACGTTTAGCGGAGTCGTGGACATCACGTTCCGGCAAACTCTTATGGTAACCAAGTCGTTCGGAAGTTGTTCTGCATCTTCAGTCCAGATATTGGACATTGCTGGTTATTACATTTCTGTTCAAGCCAATCCTTTCTGCTTAAACGACATAAACATATGAGCCATGTTGGGCACCAACTGCTCTCAGGTGCGTAAATGGCTTTATGAGGGATTCAGTTTTGACGTTCTTTTGCAGGCGCATTGTCAGGGTTGGCAACGACGATATGCCTCCAACCCTGTCCGTACTTCTCTGTTATAATATATGTATATGCCTCTGCTGATACTGCTTTCTGAATACAAGTCGACCTTCTCAAAACGCGAATGCAACAAGGAGATGGCTCGCTGAGGCTCCCAATGTGAGGAAACTTGCCACATTGCTGTAGCATGTTTTCTCCACTCCCGCTTTGCCTGACTCCTTCCGATCGCCTCAATCCCTAGGTCCCATTCTTCTGTGATACTTGGTACCGCTCGAGAAGTTATAACGGCAAACGGACTTAGAGGACTCTGGAGAGGCACCTCGCCTTCTCTGGTCAGGTAGCTTCGATGAACGATATTCATAATAACTCACCCATTTTTCTTTCTTGAATAGGAATGTTCCGGGTGTGGCACTGTATATGACGAGCCTGACCCAAATGCGCACATTTCTGGCACGATCTCCCTATTTTGCCCACGTTCGCAGACATTCAAATGCAGGGGGGTCAGGAGAAAATGTTTCTGTTCTTCCATCTCTCACGTCTCAAGGCAATCTACTCGCTGGAGCAACCACCCGGGTGGGAGTAGGATTTCTCTTGAACCCGTTTTCTGTTCTGAAAGCTCGGTTTGAGGTATGTTTTATGATATTATCAAAAAGTCTTCTTACGTCACTAATTTGAATGTGGCAGAGCAACATATACGCATACGAAAGCCTCCCGGGTGCTTTCGGTTCTCTCGTTCGTCAAGGTCCATCTGAGCTCCTCAGAGGATTCTTGGCGTCATCTCTACGTGATGCACCCTACGCAGGTCTATTCGTCGTCTTTTATGAGGGCATCAAACGTGAAACATGTCAGCCTTCTTTTATCTTTCTCTCTTTTTACCACATTCCCCGCCCTACGCACTCAATGGCTTTCTGATATATTTCTCCAGCTTACCTCATTCCACCCAAATCGAATAGCGAGGCAACAGTGATACATGGTTTATCCGCTGCGTCGGCCGGTGCTATTGCCACACTGGCTACGCATCCCTTTGACGTAATCAAGGTTTGATGCTCTTGATTACGTTTTTGATGGCGATCTTTTATTCTCATTTTGATTTTTCCCTAGACCAAAGTGCAGGTACGTTCTGAAGACCGGTATCATGGCTTTCTCAGGACCATCCGCACAGTATGGACGGTGGGTCGATTTTTATAATATGAACCGAAATACCCGATAGTTCACTAATATCTTTTTCTTTTTCTAAATTAGCAACGCCGCATTGGTGGATTTTTCGATGGGGCCTCTCTCCGCATTACTCGCAAAGTGTTTAGTTCAGCCATCGGTTGGGTAGTGTATGAAGGTGTATTGATGTTCATGCGGACTTCTAAGTAACGATTACTTGGATCGAATTGTTTGCTGTCTCTTCGATGCATTTGTTGTACGCTCTTATCATTATTTCAAGTATCAGACAGTCTCGTATTGGTTAATATAGTACTACGTATTTCTCAGATTCTTAGTAGAGACATATAATTCATGGTCATTTACATATGTTGACGACTGTTTGAGTATCTGGGTAAGCGGGCGCTTATTGCACAAGGAGAGCGTCGACGCATATGTCCATCTGCTCCCAATCATACATTTCATGACAAAGTGTGGGGATGTATGCGTTTCAATAAACATGTCACGAATATTCCTTCTGTATGAATTTTGCAATTGTCTGTAGTTGTATATTCGATGTGCCTTCGTAGATAGCGCCCTAAGTTTTATCTATCGTCAGCGACAATTATATGTTAGAGAAGAAGAAAAAAAACAACACTGACAATCTTTGAATCTCTCCAAAACTTCTCAATCCCCGTCTCTCTCGTAAATCCAATCCCACCAGCCCATTCTATAGCCGAACCTGACACTCTTTGAGCGACCATACTTGCCCAATATTTAGCCATTGCTGCCTCTTTGGTGAATGGCTGTCCTTCTTCCTTCAGCCGTGCAGCATTGTAGGTGAGCAGCCTTGCTGACTCGATATCTATGGCGGCTTGGGCTATTTGGAAAGCCACGCCTTGGAAGGTACCGATAGCTTGCCCGAATTGTTGACGTTGGTAAGTATAAGGCACAGATTTGTCAAAGGCGCCTTGAGCAAGGCCCAGCATTTGGGCTGCGATCCCTATACGACCTAAAAATTCGGTGTTGTCATATTTGCGGCATCTTGCAGTGTAAGAGTTGAAATTTTACCTTCGTTGAGTATTTCAATAGCAATCTGCAACAGGGGAGCTGAATTAAAACTAGAAGAAACGCGCAAAAGTGGTTGATTAGGACCTTATAACCCTTCCCTTCACCTCCTATGACATTTTCTGCTGGAATTCTAAGGTCGTCAAAATCCAGTGAGCATGTCGATGAGGCTCTAATGCCGAGTTTTTGTTCCTTCTTTGCGATCTTGATGCCCATGTCCCTGGTAGCAAGAAAACAAGTGATTCCTTTATAACCTTGGCTTGGGTCAACCTTTTATGTACAGCATAAGAATTTAATTATGCGGTAAGTAATGAAGTAGGACTCACATTGGCGAAAATGAGGAAAATATCTGCTTCGTAAGAGTTGGTAATCCACATCTTAGAACCATTGATTATCCAATGGTCTCCATTTTTTTTGGCACGCGTTTTGAGGGCGAATGCGTCTGACCCAGAAGATGATTCAGAAAGACAGAAGGAGCCAAGCTGAGAAGAATTAATGTTAAACACGTTTGAGATGATGAAGGAATTGTCATGTGTACCTTCGATTGCGCCAATTGAGGTAACCATTTTGTTTTCTGGTCCTCCGTACCGTATGTTCTAATAACAGTATTGAGGAGAGTGTTGTGCACGTCACACATCACTGAGACTGAGGGATCGACTTTAGCCAACTCTTCAATAACAATGATAGCTGAAGTGAAGGAGCCGCCAGTACCACCGTAATCTGGACTGGTTTCGATACCCATGAGCTGTTGGTGTGTAGTTTAGCCGAATTCGGTCACAAAAACGCCAGAGTGAAATCAAGATCTGGTAAGCGAAATAACTTACGCCTTGTTCAAAGAGGCCCTTGATGATTGAAGGGTCCATTGATTCATTCTCATCCATTTCCCGGACCTTGGGACCCACGACGTCTGAAGCAAAACGTTTAACTCGAGTGGACAAGTGAGCATAAATATTATTATTATGTGCATGAAAACACACTCGAATCTCGGAACATATGTTCCTCATCTGTGAAAGTGCTCAAAGATGCCGGTTTTAGCACATCTTGTGCTATACATCTCGACGAAGTGAATGCCCTGCAGACGAATGAGATAATGATTATGGGGTATATATGAGAGGACTGGGATACCTCGTCGTGCCCACAGTTGATCTGACACGCACGGTGGAACGGACTACAGAGTTCAGCATGAGTGTTCAGAGCAATGCCCGCGAGCGAGCATACATAGGGTGCCCGAACAAACAAATACAAATTTTACTTTTCACAAATCTGCTTATATCTCAGTTCCCCGCTGAAGTTGTAGACAATACAATTTTCTGAGGTTTTCTGCCTTAGGATTCGCTTTTTTGGCTTGCCAAAGTGTGCCTTGCATAGCAGCAGGAACTTTTAATTGTGTGATTAGCATGATTAGTACTATTCTTCAACGGTATCTTATTCCAAGGACCTATGGTCATATTCATGTTACTATATATGTACTGGAGAAACTGTACTTACAACGAATGAGATCTCAGGCTAGGCGAACCCCTCTTGGGCACTTGTCTCCATCTGGAAATAAGTCATGTGATCATACAACCTCTTCAACTGACCAACGCGCAGCTTTCAATTTGAATATCTCCTCATGCACCTGCTCGTCGTCGTTGCTATTGCCAACATCGCTCTCGCATACTCTGACACACAGCCCCTAGTAGCGTGGTCATCTTCCAGGTATTTTTTTATTTAAAAAAAAAAAAAAAAAAAAAGTGGACCTGTGACATGTCTGAAATTTGATCCAGTTCTTATGTTCTTGAATCGCTACCTTCCCAACTCTCCGGTAGCACCCGTCCTGATTCTCTTCTGGAGTCTATCCTGTTGAGCGATGGTTCTTGCAACCATGATGCTATAGTTATCATTGAACAACCTGGTGTCAGTTTTCCGATTTCCTGCAATACAATACCGTTCTGATGATGTCTGGTTCATAGCTACACGCCTCTGACCTGCGTAATCTTTCTCCGAACACGCACATAACCCGAAGCCTTTCATCTGCCGTTTCGGCACGGCAATACCCTTATGTGCCAGCCCAGAATGGGATTGATATCTCATTCATCGGTGACAGGCTCTCATCGAGATGTCGTTCCCAACTGCTGGAATATTCATTGGGTCAAAGCGACATTACCCTTGAACAAAACACTAAACACGTTGTTTGCCTAACCATGCCTACTCTGCATGAACATGGAACAGCTAGACAAGACGCTATGATGAAATACGGTTCGTTGAATCTGCATTTTCCGGTCCCCATCAGAAATTATAATAATGATTCCTTAGAATCCCTGCTTGCCGACGAGCTTTCACTTCTTGCAACCACATTCCCTGACCACCTCGTAGTCTACACTGGCACTCCTCTTCCTACGCACTACAAACGCCAATATCCCGACGTTCCAGAACGACCCGTCCTAAACTTTGATGCCGTCCCTCTCGCCGCCAACACAACTCTCCCAACTGGTGGCATCTTGAAGCGATTCCAGCTCTTGACGCCAGGCCTGATCACTGCACTGCTTGTTACCTTCTTTGTTTTGGTACCTGTAACCATGTTGGGTCTGAATGCGTTGGCGAGCATCCAGAACCCCTTGAGAGTGGACACTTCAAAGACCTTCAATGCACGAGAGAGGAAGAATCAATAATTGGATGCCGTAATATGTAGGACAATACAAACCAAATAATTTTACTCCATCGTCGCGGCCATTTGTGCGATATGAAATTGCTCGTTAGGAACCATGTACAAATCACGCAAGAGTAATGATTGACTGGCATGTATGTCGTTCAGGATCTACGTATACAGAAAAATGGTATTCCTGTTACCACAACTTAGATACTAGAGGCTTGAAGGTTTGAGCGCCCAGCCGAAGGTCGATCATCCCATTGTCCCGTCTATACGCATATAATTATCTACTGGGCAGCCCCTCGTTCACCAAAAGATTTTCGAGTTTGCTGATTACTTTCAAGGTTCAACAAGATTCGACTTATCAATGGCATCTAACACCAGCTTGAAGAGAGAGAATGATCAGTTCGGTATCTAATTGCTCCATATTACAGGAAATCATTACAATGTGAAATGACAATGCGGTCTATGCAAGTGGGTAGAACAGTGTGGTTCTGGTGAATGTGCCGATAGGTATGCTATATACAATAGGGTAACAAAACAGGAAATAAAGAAAAACATTAATGGCGGTTGCTACAAATTACAATTCATGAATATACAATATTCTTTTCACAAAAGTATAGAAAGAGATAACGAAATCAGCATTCATGCATTCAAACTGAGAAAAAGAAAAAGAAAACAAGTTCATTTGGAAATTTGAAACAACGGGGTCATGAATCCCCACCTGCGTCCAAACGATCCCAATCCCGGTCTAAAGACATCCTCATAGCATCCACTGCCGCCAGATGAAATGGCAAAACTGAATTGTCATCTAATTTCCATCTCACTTTCGCAAGAACAGCTAGCTCATGGTAATTCTTGGTTATGTCCCTATGGAGCTGTTGATTATCTGGGACGGGACAGGAAGTGACTTGGGAGGAGTGGGTGTAGGAGTGGGAGTGGAATGTACAAAGAAGATGAATATGTGCCATTTTGATAGACGGGAGAGATGAGGATGAGGGTACACGGATGAGAATGGTCGTAGATAAAGGCATGAGAGTGATGGGATGAGGTTGAGAGTAGGTATCATTATCGGGGATAATGATTGGGGATGAGATTGTTGATGTGGTTTGTTCCATGGTGTTCGTGGTGGGATTGGTGGTGGACTGAGGTGCAGGAGAAGGTAGTAAAGATGAGGATGCTGGTTCAGGTACGAAGGACTGAGATAGTCCAAGATCAGTATGAGAAGGTGGAAGAGAGATAGTCATGTGTTTGGAAGGGAAGAGAGCGTAGGTTGTAGCTGAAATATCAGTGAACACGGACTGTTGTTTTGGAGAAGAAGGCGAGGTTCGAATGGGAGGATTAGGACGTCGAAGAGGCGCTACATTGGGCTTGGAAGAAGGAATGAATAACCATGGAGCATCGGGCTCTACACATACGACGCTATGGTGCAAAGGAGGCTGTTCTCGAGAACCCAGTACATGGATTGTAAGGTGAGATGTCCATGCTGCAAAAAAGTCATTAGAAAATAACGCTGAGAACTGAGGATAATATTCTTGTTTACCACTCATTTCTTGTTCATTCATCACCCCAAGTTTCGCAAAAACTACTCTCCACTCAACGTTGGCCTTCTTAGCAAACTCCGCGGCAAAATCCCATACTTTCCGTACTGCATACTCTTCATCCGATACCTCGAATTCGCCGTCAGAAGCTCCAGGTGACTGTGTAAGCCACACGCGCAAATTATAAGCCTCGCCTCGTTGGTCGACACAAGAGGCCAGGATCCATTTTCCGCAAGCCGTCAGGTGATAAGCTACATGTAATAACGTATATCGGTCCATGACGTCCAACGAAGTATGAGCCGCACGAACATAAGATACTTTGTTGCATAAGGGACGGGAAAGGGTGAATGTCGGTGACATGAAGAAGCCCCGAGTTGGTTCTCCGTAATCGTGAATACGCCGAGCCATTGTGCGATCAACAGGTACCAAAATGCGGTTGTAGACTGAAGAGGAGAGTAAATCCAGAGCGGAGTCGTAAGGTGATAATTTCTCCATACTGTGAGAGATAAATTGTTCTGGTACAAACTCAAACACTATCTGACTTTCGGTGAAGCCGCTGAGAACTTTCTTGGACGCTGAGAGAATTTGACGAAGTACAGGGGACGAGAGGGTCATCACAGTGACAGGTAAAACAAGGAAAACAATCAAGGTGGGTTGGGGAGGCGTGAGGCTTGACATGAAGGACGCTAGAATATATCATAAGTCGGTGAATGTGTTCTCGCTGTAAAAGACATACATAAACTTTTGCGGAAAGACGAATCCAACCGCAACGGGACGAGTCCATCCTTCGGACAGACACTGGATTTTCCAGGACTCAGCGAACCAAAATGCTTTCCCTAGTGACTCATAAACAAAGCATCGCAGAATGTGTATACAACTCACTTGATAAACATTCCCAACACTGACAAGCCAATTTTCCATCTGAGTTTGCCTTTGTTCTCCATCTTCTTCGAAAATCACAAAAGCAGAAAGGTCCTTTGGGCCGCCTTTTGGTCCCAATCCAAGTTTTTCCCAAAATCGTAGGGCTGTAGGCAAAACATGGATAACGGCGTCACCTTTTCCGATAGAGATCATCGGGGTCTCCAGAACTTGAAGGGGTTGAGAGCCATCTGAAACGTAGTGGGTCAATAGTATTCTGAGATGACCGGAAAGTGAACTTACCCAATCCAAAGAGAGAAGTCATATCGAGTGGCGCATCCAGCGATGGTACGGCCATGAGAAGTTGATTGACTGCCTTGATATCCGTCGACCACACGGCGGCCATTGGTTTCGCGCCAATAATGTTAGCCCGCCATGTCTCTGCCCAGATCGGATTCTCCACTGCTTCAGCGGCCACTGCAAACGCTGCAGCTTCTAAAGATTTTGATTTTTCAGAAGCTTGGCCCATCATAGCCGCGGGAGACACAGGTGTTGGAACTGATAAAGGAGTATTTGCGATGAGATTAATGAGTGCCACAGCAGCTCCCGGGGGTCGTAATGGTGTACTTAAAGGTAGAAGTTGGGAATGTTGAAATTGTGTATGTAAAAGAGTTGGGCCGAGAGGTAAATAAGAAGGCGCAGGTGTAGTCGGACGAGACATAATAGGACTGTCGATATCATCTACGTCTTCTTCGTCATCATCAGATTCCAGATCTGATTTCACATCAGGCTCGTCATCTTTCACCGATGGAGGTTTTTCCCATTCTTCGTGTGCTCTCACCCAAGGCGACTTTTTTGGTGGAGAACGTATTCCTTGCTGGAAAGTTGTCTTACGCTTGACGCCTATCAATTTCCTGACGACGCCAATGCGTGGATCGGTGATGGCATTGTAGTGACATCGCCAGCTGTTGGCCCCATTTGGTGATGACGGCAATGAGATAGACCCAAACTCCACTAGATCGTCTTCTGCAGGAGGGCTTGGCAAAGCGAATTTTCCAAAGGCGTATTTACCATCTGCTGCACGATGATAAGGTGCAAATGGGATCGGTTCGAATAGATTTGAGGTGCTTGCCCTCTTAATCGTTGCGTCATATTCTAGATGGACATTTGGAGTCGCAGGGGCAGAATGAGTATCAGGGGTTTGACCTGGAGAAGAAGGAAGAAGGTCGGGTGGGATGGAATCGTTATGGTCGGCGGAACGGGGAGTGAATCCTTCCATAAGTGTCCAAATTTGTTGATTATGAGAGGAAGAATGGCTATGGTTAGGTCCAGGTCCTGATAAATTTATATCACCGAACAGAGGCGGCGACAAGGCAGCTCCTGCAGGTAACGAGCTCACAGGCAAGGGGTGTGTTCGAGAACCACTAGCGATCCGACTCTTTGTGAATGTGGGAGGGGCAATGACCGCTGCAGCACGCGAAGGACGGTCGAAAAAGCTGAAGTCATCATCGGTAAAGGCGTCCTCGAATTCCATATTACCCCGGGAGTTATACGCGCCTCTGGAACCGCCGTTATTGGCTACGGAACCCATGTTCAAGCCGAAATTCATTCCCATGTCATCCATACCAAAGTCCATGTCAATATCCATGCCGAGATAGTTTTGGGCAGGTTGCGTCCATGTAGTGTCCATGGGCCCGAATGGATCGTACCCGTTTGAGGAACCTGAAGTTGATGATACGATAGGCAGCGGTGGGGCTAACACTGCTGTGGTGGCAGTTGGCGTTTCGACGGCAGGTGGAAATGGTGCGGTAGAATCGACCACGGGAGAAGCCTTTCCGTCAGATGTAGGGACGACGATGGGATTTGATTGAGGAGGAGAAGGATAAAAATTTTGGACTATCATGGGGGGTTGTGAGGGTTGCTGGCTTGATCCTGGGATCACTGACGGCGACACCTGAGTAGCGAGTGTCATTGGTGTAGAGGTAGTTGTCACGTCAACAGCCATGGGTGTTGGCGCAGACGCCGGCGTCGTCGCCGTAGTACGCGCCATCTTTGGCGATGAACTTGATCCGCCTTCTCGTTCCCTTTTGAGTCTTTCACGCTCACGCTCACGTTCTCGTGCAACGGCGTCCACGTAACCTCCGACTTCAGTAGCAACTTGCCGAAGGTCTCGGGATTTGGATAGCGTCAGAGCACGAAAGGAATGGAGAGACTCGGATGTTGGCGATGTAACGTAAGAAGGTTGATGTGGAAGAAAGGCAGCAGAAGTTCCTGTAGAACTTGGCATAGCGGGGGGATCAGAATGATTCATAGCAGAAACAGAAGGCATGACAGTAGGAGCTTGAGGAGAGGGTTGCAGGGGTGCTGGTAGCTCAGGTATATAGTCCAAAGGCGCACGAGGAGTGGACAGAGGAATATAGGATAGACAAAGACTAGTGGGGTATATAATGGTGATGCCCTTGTCTTCACCTTGTTTATTTTCGACTTTAATCCAGCCAATGATAAAAGTGGGGTTCTGGTGTGCACTATCAGAGACAGGGGTCCTGCCTGGACTTTCCCATTCACCGGCGCCCATTCCTTGAAGTGATAAGCGAAACTGTTTGGTAAGGCCAGTGGTAGGACCTGTATAGCAAGCAAGAAAAAAAGCAGGAGTGCCATAAGGAAGTAATGTGATGGGAGTGCCAGGAGGAAGAGGTAAAGACCGAGATATATCCAGAAATGATGTCAGCAACAGCATAGGATGAATTACGAGGTGTGAGGGTAGCCCCGTTGATAAGTACGAAAAGTTAACCTGTAGTTGACAGAAAATCAAAGGTCTTGATAAAAATAATCAGAAAAGGGTACATTTTATGGGAAAAAAATAGATAAATACCTAGTGATCACTTTGTATTCCCAGTCGGAGGCGGAAGAAGGTTGGCTCATGAGAAACCCATTCTTGAAACGTTTTACTTGACGAGAATTTGGAGCTTTCATAGATGCTGTAACGATATCATCAATTATTCTTGAACGAACCGCTTCGAAAAAATGACTATAAACATTTCGTTTATCGGTAGTAGGTAGCATGCTGTCAATGTTGATTGTCAGAATAGAAAGACAGAGTGTGAGAGAGAGAGTTTCCACGCACAGAGAAACGCTGGGCGGCGAAAATGACGATCTTTCAGCCACTGTTCATATAAATTGGATCAGCATGGCCGAAAAAGGTAATGGCTGTGATACGACGAACCTGCTAGGCCATCGAAATGCAAAGAATCAAGGGATTGAGCAGTGATGCTGAAAACGTAGATGAAAGGTTCAGGGCCAATATGGACGCTTGTGAGCAGGGCATCTAAAATGGTAGCTGATATATGATTTCTGGATAGGATTGATCTGCGAGCGTGTTCTATAAAGTCATGAGAAGAAAAGCAGGTTGACAGTGGTCTGAAGAGAGCATAAGAGATGTCAGTATTCTGTGGCAATGCAATTGTGGATGCGAGCAGTGTGGCCATCGTAGTAGCCAGTGAGTAAGGGCCCGGAAGAAGCCGAGGCCTGTGGACAACATTTTTTTGTCAGCTTTTTCTTTTTCCAGTTCAACTTGGACAAAACAATGCAACCCTCCTCAAGACCGGCGTCTACATCCACCCGCCCTCCCGTATCTCCCCATCCACGACAGGTAAACACACAGACAAAAGTACTCGATACAAACCATGCGAGAATCCTATGCATCGCTGACATTCGTGGCCGACTTTCTGCCCTTAATGACCTTGCTCGTGAAGCAAATGCAAAGGCTATAATTCACACAGGAGACTTTGGTTTTTTCGGTATCCATCCTTTCTCTGATGCTTCTCATTTTTGTCTTATCTTCTTCCTATTAGAGGCTAATAGTCTTGAAAGAATTAACGACCGCACCCTGCGCCACCTCACCATGTACTCGCCCCTCATCCCATCTGCCCAACGTACACATCTTCTGGCTCCAGAAAACCCCCCTACCGTTATTCGCTCTACCGTAAACATTGAACTTCTTTCAGAATTCCCCCTTCTTCTCTCTGGTCAAATCAAACTACAAATACCTGTATATACCGTCTGGGGCGCTTGTGAAGACGTCTCCATCCTCGAGAAGTTCAGAACAAGTGTTTATAACATCGAAAACCTCCACGTTCTAGACGAAGCCACTACACGTTGCTTGGATGTTGGCGGCGTTAAACTGCGGCTTCTGGGTCTTGGTGGTGCCTTGGTTCCTCATAAACTCTTTGATAACGGTGATGGTAGTGCTACTATTGCTGGTGGTCAAGGCACAATGTGGACCACTGCACTCCAGATCGGTGAACTTGTCGATACCGCACAGAGAGTTTTTGACCAATCCGAGACGCGTCTTCTCGTCACCCATGCCAGTCCAGGTCGTGAGGGTATAATTGCACAATTAGCCCTCGTCCTCAAAGCAGACTTGACCGTGTCCGCTGGCCTCCATTTCCGTTATGCCACATCATACAACGAGTTTAGTGTACAAGCTGACTTTGAAGGCTTCCGTCACAAGCTGGCTTTAGGAAAAGATGGCTTTGACAAAGTTTGGGACAGCGTCAAGGCTCAGGTTGATGTCGTTATCGATGAACACCAACGTGTTCTACTTGACAAGGCTTTAAATGTCATTGAACGATTGCCACCTGCCCAACCTTCAAGTGGCCCAGGTGCGACTGCCACCGGTGAAGAGCCTGCTTGGAAAAACTGCTGGAATTGGAATCTTTGCGACGCTGCTTATGGCTCTTTAATTCTGGATGTAAAAGAAGGCCGGATCAGCGCCGAACTAAGAAGTCAGGGTTAGTATGAATTGGTGTTGAATTGGTGTCGTTTCTGCGCTTTTGCTTATCCATTTTTTCTTTCTCCAGGTTTTAATTTTGCTTACCGTAGATCTGCTACTGTCACTCACACCCCCAACTCTACGTCGTCTGTCCTCCCCACTGCCGCAAGTAATAATATTATTGCTCCGGGCCAACCCCCAAAAAGTTCAACTCCAGGATCTGACAAGCCCCTCCCCCCTCATCTGGCGAACAAGTCTACTGCGCCCACCCCTCCACCCCCTGTAGCTGAAGTTGGAAAAGACAGCCCTAGTTCAGGACCAAAAGTCAACGGCACTTCTGAGAGAGCTGAGAAGGAAAAGGCCAAGAGGAAGGAGAAAAAGGATAAAAAAGAGAAAGAAAGGGCCGAGAGAGCAGAGGGTGGAGCCAGTACGCCGGACATCTCTACTTCAACACCTGCAGCTCCGGAACCGTCAACGTCTGGTACTCCAGACACCAGTGTCAAGATTGACCTCGACGATTCTAAGTCACCTGTTGAAAGTAGCGGACAACGCACACCAAAAACTGGGAAACCGCCCAGACACCCATGGACGATTTTCATGAGGATGGTGGCCCACCTTCAAGTTACGGAGAGCGAAATTAGGGAGTTCTACGGCGAAGCGAAGGAAGGGGTAAGCTGGATTATTTAAAACCGGTTTGATTATCATGCTAATATCCCTCAGATCACTCGGGTTAATATGCCCCATCCATTTGTTGGCAAGGCGAGATTAGCTTATGTTGAGTTTGGAGATGAAGAGGCGATGAAAGCTGGTCTGGAAAAACACGCTGAGGTTTGCCTTGTTTGTCGTATATATCCTTCTCACTGACATCTTTTTTTTCTCCGTAGACTCTGAAGGATACTGTACCCGAGGTGAAACAAGCTACAGACCGCGAATCGCGTGGAGAACCGTTCAACCGTGGGTTTGGTCGTGGTCGCGGTCGCGGGGGTGGGGGCGGATTTGCGGCCCGAGGATTGTCGGCTGCTGGTCTTACTCGAGGCACTGGCCGAGGTAATGGGGATGCTAGTGGAGGTCAGAGAAGCGAATCGCATGCTGGAGGCACCTCGTCAATAAATGCGTCTTAAAATCGTTCCATCGGGCAGGGACCATGATGCCTAGTTTCTTCCATTTCTTTTTCGTGTTTTTTCGAACTGGCGTTTCGTTATTTCCTCCTCTCTTTTTTTCCCCCTCCGACTTTTGGAATGGGTTGATGCAGTCGAAGTTGACGGTGGTCGTTTCTTTTTTATTAATGTTCTCTCTTGCAGATGGTATGCAATGCCCCCCCCCCCCAGATTCGGCCTGGACCTCCATGCGTACACACTTAAAATATCATATACTCGCTATTAGTATAGCTTGTTTTCAAGGATGTTGATACCGCCTAATTCTATTTCTGAAGTGACACATGTGTGACAGGGCATCTTATGAGCAAACGTCCACCCAACGAACTTGAGAGTCGTCTCCATCAAGCTGCTCTTTCAACTTCAAAAAATGTATTGCACTTCATTCTAGATTACGACAGATGCTCAACGGTTGATAGGAAATCACAGCAAAACAGGCTGAATCTATTATTCCTGATCCCACTGCTAGACAGAATGCTCTCAATTTCCTTCTGGCCGTTGGGTTGTTTAAAAGCTTGACTAGCTCGAATGGACAACTGATCTTTAGGGCGGTTACCAAAGAAGAAATCGTAGCGTGAGTAATAACAGTGCTTGCACACTGCATTGCTATTGTTTCTTATTCTTCGCCAGGACTAAAGGCTTGACCGGAGAGGAAAACCTTGTGTTGAGTCACATCAAGATCTCGGGGAACGAAGGTTAGCAGTCGCGTACGATAGACATTTGTTATATTCAAGCCTTTCCGATATAGGTATATGGACTAAGCATCTCAAGGCTAAAACCAACCTGCACCAGACCGTCATCGATCGATGTTTGAAAACTCTTACGCAGAAACGGCTGATAAAGCGCGTTCCATCCGTTCAGGTTCGCATCTATATCTATCCTTCTTCCACCTTCATTGATTAGAAGTATTAGCACATCACACGCAAAATATACATGCTCGAGGGTTTAGAACCCTCGATTGCTCTGACAGGTGGACCTTGGTACACCGACAATGAATTGGACACAGAGTTTATCCAGAACTTGACAGATGCTTGCTATAAATTTATCAGTGATATAGTGCGTCACTTACTACACCTCCGCACAACTTCCGTAACGTTCACTCAGAGCTTTCCAAAAGGTCGAAATGCATCCGTCGGAGCCCTCTACCCGATATCCAATCCCCCAAAATACCCGAGTGCGGAAAATATTCGAAATTCACTCAGGAAGGCTAGGCTAACGGAAACCGACCTCACTGTGGAGCATGTTGAAATGCTTCTAAATGTCTTGATTTTAGATGGAAAGATCGAAAAAGTTGGTCTAAAATCTATTCTTCTCCCATGCAGCCATCTAATTGTACCTTAAAGATACCCTCTTTCGGGGCCGCCCTTTGGAATTCAGATGCTATTGGGAATGATGAATCAGGAGAAGATGAAGAGCAAAAAAGGCGCAAGAAGAGAAAACATCGGTTGGACGACTCTGAAGAGGATAAAGTACCGAAAAAGAGGCGCAAAGACATTACTGAAGAAAGCGGCTCTTCAGAGGACAATTCATCACGCAAAAAGTCTAAGAGAAAACGCTCGAAGGGCAAGTACGAATCCGACTCTGACCAGGAGCAGGTTAAAAAGAGGAAGAAGAAACAAAAGAAGAATGATAGCGATTCTCAGAGTTCCCCAAGTGACGACACAAGCCGGAAGAAAAGTAAGAAGAAAAAAGGGAAAGGGGGAGATATTTCATCGGATAGGGACACCGACTCCGAAACCGATTATCGGAAGAATGGCAAGTCCAAGTCTATGAAACGTCCCCAGTTGGAAGCCATCGGACTCGATGACTTAGATACAAGCGCAGGCAATAGCGTCTATCGTGCTTTGAAGGAAGGTACAACTCCATTTGCATGGACAGAATCTCCTTGTGGGGTTTGTCCTTCATTCGAGTTTTGTAGGCCGGGGGGCCCAGTCAATCCTCAAGAGTGTGTCTATTATGGTGATTGGCTAACAGGGGGGACTGTGTCGAATGACATTGAGGAATAGATGAGTCTTATCGTAGACAAGTCTATGTATGCACTGGCTGAATACAATCTTACTCCACCAAGTCTACAGCATCCTCGCTGAACGGAGCTGCGTCATGTATGGTCAACCAGTCAGGTTTCATCGATTCATTGACAACCTCAGTCGATGTTCCTCCCAATTGTTCTGCAACTACACCCTGGTACAAGTCTTCCCCATCTTCGATTACGAACATACTAAAACGCCATCCTTGAGGAATCTGTCCGTCGACACGCACAATTCGGTTGACAACGTCGAACTCCACTCGTCGAAAGTCAAATCCAAGTCCCAGTCCCAGAGCTTTTGTGTATGCCTCTTTCAAGGTCCACATCCAAAAGAAACGCCGAAGCTGTTCGGATGGTGGAACCTCGATATTCAACGAGTCTCGTTCAGTTCGAGTCAACTATCCCGTATTCAAGTCGGCTAAAGGGCGCACACAAGGGATGACCTACCTGGTCTCCAACAGTCTCTACGAAGGAGGCAAAAGATTCACGTCCAGGTATCCTGACTTTCATGACATCAATTCCAATGTTGTTGCACCTCTGTTGATCTCCCGACGTAAAGGCCATGGCGACCAAGTTGTTGTCATGGGTTATATTATATTCGATGGGTGGGTCTAGGTCCGGAGCGACCTGGCTCACAGCGACAGCAAATTCACGTCAATATTTCTTAAGTTTCGTGCGTTATGGACACACAATGTATGGCTTTCCCTGGGCGGTTGTGGCAAACTTCATTTGGTCGCAAGGAACTCCGCGTTTCTTTAGCATGGCCCTTACGAGCAGGCGACCGATGAGCGTTCCTTGATAGCTCTTTGAGTTTTGGTAGACATATTTGTGTTCAATTGTACCTACTGCATGAATCGTCGCGACGATGAAATCTTCTTATGCGTATTTGACTTTCCTGATCAACCAAGGAAAGACAGTTTTGATAAAGCTAGGGATGCAGTTGTTAGGTCGCTTAGCAGCCTATGTCCAAGGACGAACCGTGTCTGTGAACAAGGGAGCCTTGTAGATCACCGCCCATACCTGCATCGAGGAAAGATGAAGAGGCCTCATCCTCGGCTAATACCGTGCCTCTCCTTTGACTCCAACTACTACATTCTACAGTAATGGAAAATTCTTTTGTCACGCTGGGCCTGTTTATAATCGATGAGTTCACCTTTGAGGATGAGGATGGTCGACCTACTGGCCGATTTCTTGCTCCTCAGGCAAGCTGGCTTGGACTTTGTCAACAATTTTTCCTTACTGTGAACCCCCCACTCATAGATTGGAGGTGGTGGAACTTATGCCGCAATCGGAGCTCGTATATGGTATGCTTTTTATGTCATCGAATACGCACAAGAGCACCGTTTATTGCAACCTGGCCTAGGCTGCCCCCGAGCCAAGTCGGAATGATTGTGGACAGAGGACATGACTTTCCTATCTCAATCGAAGGAAAGCTTTTGGAATATGGGCTGGAAATATGGCTGTTCAGAGATCAGCCACATCACAGCACAACACGGGCTAACAATTCTTATAAAGGAGAACATCGAGGGTACGGTTTGATTTGCTTGACTTGCCATTTAACAATCTTGAAAACCAGGTTCGAATATATCACTCCACGAATTCGCCTGACACCCAAAGATCTTGTAGGCACAAAATTGGAGAAGCCAAAGATTTTACACTTTATATGTTCTCCGTCTCGAGCATTATCCATATTGTTGGAAGTCGAGGGCGCATGGAAGCCCACAACGATTTTTGAGCCAATTCCTGTTCGCCCGAATCTTCTTTTCTTGCCCACTAGCATGACAATTTTGGTACCTTACCCAGGATCGTTGTGTACCTGAGGAACTTCCAGCGTTGAAGAAAGTCCTACCGTCGATATCGATCTTAAGGTGCCCTGTGTCCAAGCAATGCTCTCTGTCATGCGCTTACTTTTATAAGCCCGAACGCCGAGGAAGCCTTATCACTATTGTCTCTCTCTCTTCCGCCATCAAGGGAGTCGATTGAACTGGCAGCAATTAGATTTCTCGAAATCGGTGTAGGACAAGATAAGACCGGCTGGGTAATCATCCGAAGTGGGCCACTTGGCTCATACATGAAAAGTCAAATGACAAAGGGGGCATGGGTGGATGCATATTGGACTCCGGAAGATAACCACAAAATTGTCGATGTGACAGGTTTTTTTAAATCTCAATATCCATATGGCGTTTTCTAACACAAATATCAAACTAGGGGCTGGGAATAGCTTTTTGGGAGGTCTTGCAGCTGGGATAATACTTTCTGGTGATATGTACGAAGGTCGGGGATGTTCTTCAATTCCTGACACAAAAAGATCGACGTACAGTATTCTTCTTCGCTCTTTCAGCCGCGTTGCATGCAACCGTCTCGGCGTCTTTCATCATCGAACAGGAAGGTTTACCTGCAGTGACCTTTACACCAACTGAAGCGTGGAATGAGGATCAACCTTCAAGAAGGCTTCGTGTATTGCGCGAGCGTCATTCTCCTTCGCAAGTACTTAATGAGTGATAGAGGCCATAGAATGGAATTTTCAATTTGCCAGCTTTCTAAGTCAAATTTTAATGAGCAGACTTTTAGCTATTGAACTCCTCTAGTACTTGATTCGAACAACTATTATAGATTTGATCTCCGATGAGTATCCAGTCTACCCACCGCCAGTGTGGAATGGAGAACAAGGATGATTCCCTGTCTTTTGTGACCCTGGGCATGTTCATCATCGACGAATTTTCTTTTTTGGATGAACATGGACGTCCCCTCAGCCGTTCTCTTGCTCCTCAGGAAAGTTACTTAGGTTGTAGAGTTTGCTTTCTGCCTGACGATTTATTCCACCGCAGATCGGGGGTGGGGCCTATACTGTAATCGGAGCTCGTATCTGGTAGCCATTCATTTTTATCAGCAGAGTAGTAGCAAACTAATGTACATACGAATAGGCTTCCCTCCAACCAGCTTGGCATGATTGTGGACAAAGGGCCCGATTTCCCCATTGATATAGAAAGGACACTACTGGAATTTGGGTCGGAAATGTGGATGTTCAGGTACCAACCTAATCATCGCACAACGCGAGTTCTCAATTCTTATCGGGGAGAACACACAAGGTGAGAAAACAATAATTTCTCGCTAACTGTCCATTTGTTGAGATTCGTTCGAGTTTCGAGTATAAAACTCCTCGAATACGTTTGACACCAACAGATCTTGAAGGGACGAAGTTGGCAAAGCCAAAAATGTTACATTTCATATGTTCACCATCTCGAGCGCTGTCTATTATGTCGGAGGTCGACGCAACTTGGGAACCTACAACCATTTATGAGCCAATCCCTGTTTGCTGACGTTCTTGGTTATGTTAAAACCGTTCTGATTTATTTTGCCCTTCAAAGGTTTGTTGTGTGCCAGACGAACTTGACGAGCTGACGCTTGTCCTGAGGTCGATATCGATCTTCAGGTATGTTAGCCCAATCAACACTCCCTTGCAATAAGTATAAGTTCGTCACTTATTGATAGCCCGAACGCTGAGGAAGCCTTATCACTCTTATCATTCCCACTTCCACCGTCAAAAGAGTCGATTGAACTGGCGACAGATAAGTTTCTGGAAATCGGTGTCGGACGAAATAAGACAGGCTGGGTAATCATCAGAAGCGGTGCACTTGGCGCATACATGAGAAGTGAAATGACAAAAGGAATGTGGGTTCAGGCATATTGGACTGCGCAAGATAACGACAAAATTGTCGATGTGACAGGTTGTTATTTCAGAGCACAAATTCTGTATGCTTTCCAATGCTGACATCGAAGCAGGAGCTGGAAATAGTTTTTTGGGAGGTCTTGCGGCCGGGATGATAATTTCTGGCGATATGTACGAAGGTTGGCCTTCACTGTTTCCTGTAGAGGAAAAATTAATGAAAATTTCTCCGTTTGGTTAGCCGTGTTGTACGCAACCGTCTCGGCGTCTTTCATCATCGAACAGGAAGGCCTGCCTGCCGTGACCTGTACACCGACTGAAGAGTGGAATGGGGATCAACCTTTGAGAAGGATTGACGTATTGCGCAAACGTCATGAAAATACGCTGAATTAGGTTTATACACGTACGTACTGGATGTGTAGAAATAATGATAACCATCGCTGCTACTACTGCCCTGATTGGAATTTGGCACGACTTGCTGCGAAAAGCTCCTCTTGTTTTGCAAGCAATTCTTCTTCTGTCAACCCAGATTGCTCGAACTTGGACACTTTCTTTTCTCGGTCCTGGCAAATAGAAAATGAGCGGTGGCATCTAACAAAAAGCTATACATAAAGACCTTTTGCTGCTGTTTATGATCCTTGAGAACGTTCTCAACTTCTGGTGCAAATGTTGTGAAACCCAGACGCTAACGGAACATATGAGGGAGTATCTAACAAAAGTAGTGCGTACGCACTGTTAGAGCGGTGATTATGTGTTCAGGGGCAATGGTTTTCTTATTCTCCTGCTCGCATATTTCGTTTGCCTCTGAGGATATCAAATGGATGAATTCTGTAACGAATTCGGGTCAGTGCTCAAGGGCGATCGCAGTGAAGGTTGATTAGTGTTCACCTACACAACATTCTATCACCAAATCACGCGTTTCTTTAGCACATACAACGTCGCTGGGTAATAGCTCTGGAGAAAGAATGAGGGATGGCCAATTGAAAGAGAGACGAGGATTTACACACCAGCGATCATCTTGGAAACAGTAGCCTTTGGCAGAGAAAGGTCTTCATCCGTTGGTGCTCCGTTCCCAGAATGACCTTCTCGGTCGGACATGGTTGGATATTGGGAATAAGGCGAAATGATCTTTTTGAGGGATATTATCATTATTGCCAATATTCATTCGAAGTCCGCACGTGCTCGAAGTTTCTCAACTGACCACCATGTCTGCCGTGTGTTTCCTTACTTTATGCAATAGAAAATCTTTTTAATCGGTTTTATAGGTCAACCCTGTCAACCCAAAGCCGTTTCTGCAGGAGCTCACTGGAAAACCTGTCTATGTTCGTCTGAAATGGGGATTGGAATACAAGGGGTTTCTTGTTAGCACAGATGGATATATGAATCTCCAGGTTTTCCTTCTGCTGGTCTCATTGAGGCACATCTCTAAAAGGTTTCATATAGCTAGCCAATACGGAGGAATATCAAGATGGGAAATCAAACGGCGCTTTAGGCGAGGTTTTCATTCGGTAAGCAGTCGTTCGTTCAACACTAGCCATATTGGTTACTTAAATGTAGTAGGTGCAACAATGTGCTTTATATAATAAGTTTCTTTTTACTCTGGAATCGCTGAGACTTTGGCCTTAATTTTTCTTTTCTTCTACAGAGAGGCCCCTCCAGAAGCTGCAGACTGATTAACAATAATCAGTGAAGAACATATTAGTTTGTACAGTTATGTAATATGATTTTCTTCGAGTCGGCACAGCCACACTATTTAGAGTCAGCACTTTCCGCGCAGCAGTTTTACTAAGTTTCCCTTCCCCCCACCCACAACATGGCAAAATCAATGCGATCTAAAGTAAAACGTGCCCATCGGTCTAAAAAGCGGGAATCTGGAGTTTACGCTGCTACTGAGGCTGCAAGGTTACACCGCCTCAATACAAGACTCCTTCAAATCACAAAGATGGACGCAACAGATATAGTCAAAGAAGCTGAGGGAGAAGGCGAAGAGGATCCAGGTTGGTGTTGGTTTGCGTTTTTTGGACTTTTAAACCCAAGCGACATTACGTTGGAGAGCCTGGAACGATTTGCGCCCAGCCACATGGACTGCTACAGACCTTCATGATTTCTCAAGAGTAGACTATCATTAACTTCTCTTTCACAGTTCGGATTCTTAACGTTTCAAAGGGTCAAACAGGTTCGTTTGGGAGAAAATATGGTCGTGGGCATTTGTTTATTGGCTTTTAGGTTCAATGGAGGTGGACATGGAATCGGTCCCGCGCCAATCTACTCATGGGCCTCGTGGGTCACGTAGAGAAGAATGGCGGAAATCGAAGGGAATGCCCATCAGACCCTCTGTGAAGGGCATGAATCGCCAAGGAGGTGTTGCTGCTAGAAGAAAAGCTGGTCGTTCAAAAAGAAGGCGCTAGTGATATACTATTGTATGTGATGACTCAATCTGGCTAATTTATATTTTCAAAAATTTCTATCGCCAGTCCAGTCCAAGTTTTGTCTGCTGATATGAAATGAAAACGTCCTCTTGTGGAGGTGCTACATATGCATGGGACAGTCTATGTCCTTGACTGCTATGTTGAAGGATGCAACCTCTTCCTTGTCAGAAAAACCTTGTGTATCCCTTGTCGACTGCACATCGGAAGACGGTCGTGCCTTAATCCTCCTAAAGTACCTTTTAATTTCTTAAAATGTATCTCCCAGGGAGCAAATTACCGGTAAAAACTATTTGGTAGAAATCTGAACACTCTAGACTAGGTACTTTTGAATTTTCACATGTTCACGAAGTCCTTTGGTGTCGTAACCCCAAATTTGATAATTTTACGCAAATTTTTAGCTAAACCACACTGAAACTCTGCTATCTGCTCCAGCGCTCACCAGCCAAGGTTGATTGCTACACCATTTTACTTGGAGGACGCCAAGACCATCTATAACTTCATGTCCGCGAAGAATTTTTAGTGGAACGATGAGAGGATCTGTCATAAGATCATTGTAAACTCGTGAGTGAAAGATCTGGATGGTTCCATCATCGGAAGACGAAGCAAATAGTGGATACGATGGATGAAAATGTAGAGATCGAATAGCCCGTGAATGGTAGCTGATGGCGGGAAAAGGTTGGTATTCGATGCATGAGGATGAGGAAACGATAATCACCGTAAAACTTTGTAAGGTTTATCGCTTAGTTCCAAATCGAACCAGCAAAGCTTTCGATCATATCCACCCACAATGAGATGATCGCCCAATGGATGGATATCCATTGAAGAAATCCATTTGATTCCGGGAGTTAGAGTTTTAATTAGTTTCTGTTCTGCCAGGTTATACATCCTGACATATTGTTGTGTCTATGAAACAACGTAAGCATCAGCCTTGAATGGAAAATATCTAGGATACTTACCGCAACAAAAAAATGGGGTTTTGAAGGATGGAAAAGCACGAGCTGCACGGAACCTTTAACTTTCTTGAACGGGGCCTGTGAATGCCGCCGCGTTACTTGATGTATCCATACACCATGGGAGCTGCCTCTTGCTGGTTGAGATTACAGTCAATAGAAGGTTAATTATCAAATGCCTGACATACAAACGCTAGCAAGGTAATCGCCTCGACGGTGCCAGCACAAATAAACAGTCGCTCCTGATGAACCTGGAAAATGAATAGTCAAGATTGGAGTATCAACAGACCATAGATTCGAGCCGGGTGTTATCCATTTGAGCATTGACGGGTTTATTGGAGGGGGTGGAAGTGTTGTTGGCGCCAAAGCTGCCTGCGTGGACGCCACAATCGCAGAAGGAATATTTGGTGGAATTATGAAATGAATGCTTTCCTCTCTTTTGCTTCTTCAGAATCAAGTAGGGGAAAGGGGGGGATGCAGACTTACACTGCAACAACAAAGTAGCTTATATCTGTTCGAGGACACCAGCTCAATGCTCCGATTTTACTGCCAAACTTCCACTGCTTAATTTCACGTCCCACAGTAAGTTCCCAAATGCTCACAACACCTTCATCATCGCCGCTGATAACCCATGCGCCATCGGGACTGAGACTGACACATCTGGCACGACCATGAGAATGACGGAAACAGATACTGCGATAATTCGGGAATGGCTTGAGAGTGTTTGGGCTTGGTAATTTAGGTATCAGAGTATTTGGATCGATGTTCAACTTCACTCTCTGAACTCGGGGGGCTAGATATAAATCCAACTGTCGATTAAACCGTTCCTTGATGAAAGAATCATAGGCGGGTACAATTCGAAGAGAAGAATATTTTTGGGGCAAATAATCGCGTTCGCGATCCTCAGGGTCAAGATTTTCCCAGGCTTGACGTTCCTCATCGGTAGGTAGATATTCCTGTGGTGGATTGTACGACTCTGCGTTGGTGGGTAAGTGTGGTTTCGGTGCTGCCAAGGGGGGAGGATGGGAGGTCGATGGTTCGGACCAAATTGCATAGGGTGCAAACTTGGAGGCATTTTTTGGTTTCGAAGGGAATATACGACCTTGCCGAATTGCACGAACAATTTTCAAGACCTTGTAAAGCAGTAAACGACAAGCGGAAGACATGAGTCTGCTGTAATACCTTTTGTTTTTCCCATTTACTTGGCACCCATCGGCGTTTTGGCTGGAGCGCGCCAGACATGGGCATGATCTCTTCTTTGCCTTTGCCTGTGAACCACTCCGTGGTAGGTTCATATGGATTATAATTTGCGTCCGGCACCTCATTTGCATAAAGTCTACGAATAAGTTCGAGTTCCTCAGAAGTAAGAGGCTTGTCCATTTGGGTATTTGTATCAAAAGCTGAGGTCCTGAGCGTAAGATTTAGTGGGTACATTTCGAGGTTGCCACTAGACACTGACCAAACTGAAGGATTCTCGACGGTCGAAAGAAACTTGTCCAGTTCATCACCGCGAGCAGGTCTTAGGATCTGTTTCCCGTTGATATCATATCCTATGTACGGCAAATCATCATACCAATGCGAAGGTATGTTTCCGATGCGGTTTGGTGCCTTTTGAACCATGTTTAACAAGCTTTATAAAGGTAATAAGAACTCACATCTTCTGTTGAGGAGTCGGAATCATAATCTGGTTCAATCTCGGGATAAACGAGTGAGCCATCGCCATTTTTTGCAGAATCATCGTCGTCCTCTGCCGTTGAATAGCCTGTTTCGCTGCCGTCGCTATCCCTTTGAACGTTGAGTTCCGGGAAGTCGTCCACAAGGCTATCATCAGATACCAGGTCTTCAATCCCTTCTTCGCTTAGCATTTCTAACTGACCATCGTGGTGCAGATGATCTTCCTGAAGCGATTCTTCGTCATTCTGCTTTCGTTTTGCCATGAACGTTGAACGTTGAACGACCACTTTTTTTTTCCATGCATGGAGATATAAACAAACCATAATAGAGGAGTCCGCTCCGAACTTGCAAGATGGTCAATTATGGAGGCGGTAAGGATGTCCAAGTACTTGAGTACTCCTACCTCACCCGTATCTTGAACCAGATGAAGTCTCGGCTTTGGTCATTGACATAGGAACATCCTCATTACGAGCTGGGTACGCCGGAGATGACACTCCCAAAGCTATCATATCAACATCATATGGCTATCACAACGCTCCTCCAGATGCTGACGTCGTCATGTCGGACAACTTGGAGAACGCTGAGACAACGGCGCGGCCCAAGTTCGCACAAATTTACATCGGTCAGTCTGGTCCATCTGTTTGGAGAGAAAAAATGGAAATCGGCCATCCTCTTGTTGATGGACTTAGTTCGTGCTTCTACCTGGCTACCTTGACTTCACTCATTCCCAACAGTTCAAGACTTTAATCCTATAAAACCTCTTGTCGATCATGCGTTAAACAAAATAATGCATTGCAATTCATCTGAGCACCCCATTCTCGTGACGGAACCTGCATGGAACACTCCGTTTAATAGAGAGCGGATGGCGGAGATAATGTTTGAAGAGTTCAATGTCCCTGCTTTCTACATCGCGAATACTGGTGTCCTGAACGCGTACTTGCCAATTTGTCTCTATTTTCTTCTCCTCACGCTCTTGTCAGATTTGCTGCTGGGAAAGGCTCTGCTCTCGTAATCGACGTGGGGCAATCTATGGCCAGCGTTACTCCAGTGATAGACGGTTTTGTTCTTCGGAAAGGCGAGTTACGGAAATGCTGCTTTGACACTACCATTAAATCAAATTTGTCAGGTCTTGCGTACTCCCCTCTTCCTAAATTAGTACACGCTCATGCACGTCACATTCTTATCAATCCTACACCGCATAGGCCAGCAGGTATCAATCTCTTACCGCATCAGCTAATCGCAAATAAAATGGTAAGTTTAGGATTCGATTTCTCAATAATATTTTCATTTCAATCTTGCAACCAAGCCTGTAGATCCAGGGGTTACGCCTAAATATACTCTTCGACTGGAAAGAGAATTGGGACTTACTGATAGCTGGCGTCAATGGGCGGAGGCACGAGAGGTGGAAGAATGGATACAGAGTGTTGCTGGTGTTCTAGAACAAGGGTGGAACGATCAGTGTGTTTTTTATACATGAATTTTGAGATCCCTTTGTTAATATCCCTTACAGAGCTGCGGCACAACGTCCACCACGACCTTACGAATTCCCTACTGGGTTTAACACATTTTTTGGCCCTGAACGGTTCTCCGTGGGAGAACAAATTTTTTTCCATTCACCACAACTTGTTGTGCGCACTGGATTGTCACGTATGCGTCGCTTATAGGGCTGACTTATTTAATGCAGGCCACGAACCCAAACTTACCCAAGAACATTCCCGCTCTAATCACTGAAGCTTTGCGTGCTTGTGATCCCGAACTGCGCCAAGTTCTCATGGGAAATGTAGTCTTAACGGGCGGTGGAAGCCTTTTTGCTGGTTTTGCTGATCGCTTGTCGACTGAGCTCACAAGATCCTTTCCTCATGTACGTGTCTGACAACACGAAATCTCATTGACCTTCTTCCTACATTGCATCCTAGACTAAAATCCATGCCCCTGGCAACCCCATTGAGCGCCGCTATGGTGGTTGGCTTGGTGGGAGTATTCTTGCTAGCTTGGGCATCTTCCATCAACTCTGGATCAGCAAAGAAGAGTGGCAGGTTGGGCCTTTGCATATCCCTTGTAGACTGTATACTTACATATTTACTTACAGGAACATGGAAAGGCAATTGTTGGCCAGAGGTGTAAATAATGCAGGAAGATGTACATGTATATAGTATATCAGTTTCGGAGAGCTTCGGGAGCTAGCATTTCCATTGACAAAACCAACCTTAGACCTCTGTAGTAATACCAAGGTGTCATAAGGTAAACAAAAATATAATAAGGAGCGTAGATGCACAACAGGGTAGGAGTCAAACAAAAATCTGAGCGCTATAGGCTGCAGAAAATGCGTAGATTGGTACTACGAAGTTGAAAAGGAAGGAATGCGAGCCGGGGTGGTGGAGAAAGGGTAGGGAAAGAAAATTGGAATATTGATATCAAGTTTTCTTGGAAAATAACGTGTCAATAAAGGAGAAAAAATTCCATTCCTACAGAATCGTCCAGCTGGTCGACAGTATACAACTCCAATTAAGAGGCACGAAACAGCGTAGAACTCCGGAATCATTATCAGAAGGATGCACGAACTGAGGAGAGAGCCTCATCGAGCTTGACTGGTCAATAAGCTTCAATGACCTCTCGTCTCTCTCGTGCGCCCATCAACATGCCAAGACCACCAATGGCCTTCCTTCTGATACGGGAAGCGAAGTTCTTCGGTCCCAGTTCGTCACCTGATGGCGGCCCACGGGGCTGCCTCGTTGGCTGGCTGACCATCCTGTGGCCAGGGCCACCTGAAACGGTTAGGTATGCATAACCACCGTCAGAATGAGTGGACGACACTGGGCGTCCAATCCCGAGTCCTTCATATAGCCTCTTAGAAGCCTCCTCGCGCGGCGAGAGTGACAATTCGTTCGAAGTAGAAGAGCGCGGTGAGGAGTTGGAGGCAACAGATTTTACGGATGAACCAGACGAGTGCGTTTCCCCATCCGTCTCATCGTCAGTGGTGTCAATGGCAACTGTCGGCAAAGGTTGCGACACGGCGGAACTAAAGCGAAGCGGTTGGGGTCGAAACTTAAACCCGCTAAGGGAAATGGGGGAGCTTCCCACAGGAAGAGAGGGCGAAAGATGCTCCTCGTCGCTGGGGGGAGGTGTCACCTTGAGACTTGGGGAGGACACAGCACGATTGGCGTTGAGGACCGAATTGTTATTTCCGCCCCGCCTCCAAGAGGATGCGGAGTCAGATTTTGAAGGCGTTGTAATCTGAGCACTGGGAGGGTTTGAAGCAGGGTGACCCAGGAAGGTTCCGCCGCTTATGACAGTGGTTGAATTGGGGGTTAAGGGCATATCACCATGCTCGCCGAAACGAGCCAAATTAGCAGTATGAAGGTTCCCGCTCATCGTTCGACTACCGAATCTGCCACCAAGGGCCGCCGTCATGGGAGCGGAGTCGTCCGAAGCACTTCCAACACCGAGTTGGGACCTAATCTGATCTGTCTGATTGGCACGGCGCATCTGAGCGCTCAAAGTGGCTGCCCGAAGGTCGAAAGAATTCGTCATGGGACCGGCAGTGGCTGGAGGGTTGAAACCAAGGCTGGTGCGCCTTTCACGACCTTGTGCCTGTAAATGCTGCTGTAGCGTCGCCTGAGCCATAATCTCCTGATACTGTTGCTGAGCTTGCATCGCCTTAAAAAAAATCAGCCTCATAGTTATTCTGTAAAGGAGAGTTAACATACCTGGATTCTCATCATCTCCAAATGGAGCATTTGCATCTGGATCTGGGCCTGGGGGGTCATATTGGGGGCTGGGCTGAAGGGAATGCTATTCGGGTTCATCCCACGAGTGCCCTGGTGCTGAGGGAACAGATTGATGGGTCCATCGACATCAGTCATAGGTGTGTCCCTATCCTGAGAGATGTTCTGGTGGAATTTCTCAGTAGCTTGGTCTTCCTCCTCCGAAAAAGGGGTGGCATGGTATTTAGAAGAAAGGCGACGGAGATCGAAAGTGCCAGTAGGAGAAGCGGTATGAGGGGCATCTATGGTGGATGAACGCACACCGCCTGTACGGAGACCTGCTAGGAGAGACGCGCGGGCATTTGTGTTTGCGGTAGTCATTGCTTTTGTGGTGTTGGGACAGACAAGGATAGATAGGTCGATTAAGAAGATTATTGGACAGAAAGTAGGGAGTGGTACAGTTGGGCGATGAGAGATTTAGGAAGCAGGCCAGACGTGAAAGAGGACTGCTGGACTCTCTTTGGGTGAAAAGAAAAGAAGAGGAAGATAGTATTTTTTGTATGTTTTATAGATAATGGAGATAAGAAGAGAGGATAATTCAAACAGGAGGAGGAAGAGAACGCCACCCAAGCCAAGTCACCAGCGGCGGGAACCAACATTCATCCCCAGTCACTACAAACACCCCAAAACTTCCTTACATAACTGAGTTTGTAGAGTAGTAAATCCTTTTCATCTCAGAGCTTTCCAAAATAGATGAATTTTATGATAAAAGAGCTGATATATGACTCAAGCAGGGGAGACTTTAATGATTGGAGAGCTCCAGAGGAGTGGTGAATTTTGTAAAATGATTAATTTTGGTCACTTTGACAAAGTTGCAATGGGAATGTAAATGTTATAGAAAAGAGTGATTCAATGGTTACATCAAAAAATTTAACAGGGTTTTACATTATGGGATTGAACACTTGTATGCAGGTCTCATGAGGGTTCAACAAACCAATCTCAGCTAGATAAAGATCATTCATCACTCCATGCTGGTGATGTGCTGGCTTGGCTTTGGCCTGGCTTTTCTTGATTCCAATGTAGAAATGGTAGTTTGAAGTCTACTTGTGTTATTTTGATGTTACAATTTGCTTTTGTGAGTGCAAGCTATGGCCTGAGCCAAAAGCCAAGGCCAATGGAAGCCCACACTGGAAGCCACTCAAAAAAGGTCAGAATCAGGATCAACATCTATTTTCTGGGGACTAGAATGGAAGAGGTGAGAAAAAGGGGAGAAGAGAGTGTTGTTGGAAATTGGGGTCGGTTTGATGAACAAGTCTGGACTGGTCGCTAGACACAAGGCAGGGACTAGTACAGAGTGGGGATACTATATGTATTGGATCAAACCGATGAGGGATTCCGCCCCCATGAGCTTAGTATATATACACAAGGAAACGTGGCTATGCTATTCTACGAGTCCATTCTGCTATTGGTTAATATCCGCTTACTCATGATGATGCAATATGATACGATTGGTGCGAAATATTCCAACATGGGTCTCCATCTCTGTAGTGCTACAGAGATAGGGACCCATGCTATAACTCACTATGTCAAAAATTGGAGTTTGCTGATGAAGAACTCCTCATGCCCATCCACCACAATTGCGCCAGGCTTTTCAAGTGTGCAGGAAGGGAATTTGCTATTGTTGTTTTCATGGAAAGGTTTGACCAAGGAGGAGTGAAAAGTTGGAAAAATGTTCAGGGCACTAGGGATCTCCAGTGTTACAGTGGATGCTTCATTGTGAGTGTTATTAACAAGGTAAGGTCCATCAAATTGTGGCATGAATTTTGCTACATGTTTCTCAGCTGAGTTCTTGTACTCCCAACACCTATTAAGAGTACTCAGCATCACTAAGTTGCCTACCTTGTATAGAAAGGAGTCAGATCTAGATTTGTTAGCATGGTGAGATTGTGCAATCTTTGCAAGCATGAGGTTGTCTTTGGTGTTGGTGACATCAAGACACATTTTCTCAATGACTTCTCTCACCTTAATGTGTTCTAAGGAATTGGGGGGGGGGGGGGGGGTTGGGGGACGCTTTTCACCATTCTCCATCTTTTTCATCATTTTATTATTTCGACTCTGATTTTTGGTATATACTGTAGACATGCATCCCACCTTAGTAGGGCTTTATCCTTTTCTTTTACGATCCCCTGCTAGGTGTGCTTTCCTGTCGTATTTTATATTTATATATATGTTTAGGATCCCCTGCTAGATCTTGACTAAGTCATTCCGCAGTTGCCCTAACATCAGAAAAGGATCTCCCAGAGGACTGATCCCAGCAGATAGCTAGTCCACCATAGTTGTCTTTCGCAGTTCCGATTTGGACTCCGCCGACTCCATGTACTCCTCCGCTCTTGATCCCTCCTCAGCACTACCCAAAACCGTATTTTCCAACAAGGATCCATTGCACTCCATGGAAGGTGAATGACTCACGACCCTGGAGCAAGCCCTTGCTGAATTACAGGCAAAGGATGCAAACACTCAACACAAGTTAGACATCCTTATTTTCCATATTCCTCAGTCCAAAAATCCGATCCCATCTACAGAACTCACACCTGTCACTTCAAAGGCCCACAGCTTAAAACTGGCCCTTCCATCGGAGTTCGACAGAGACCGCATCAAGGGAATGGCATTCCTTAATTCCTGTCAGGTCTATATCCGTCTCTGTCCAAAGTCCTTCACAGACAAACAAGCCAAAATTGTCTGGGCCATGTCATACATGAAAGCAAGATGAGCAGCTAAGTAGTCCACCTGTGTATTCCGATGGGAGGAGCAACCGGAAAATGTTGGCTACCATAAATTCGTTGATTGGGAAGACTTCCAAGACGAGTTCAAAAGAGAGTTTTGTCCAGTCTATGCAGACTCAGCGGCCATCAACCAATTGGAATCCACAGCTTATTTCCAAAAGAGTCGCTCTGTGGATGAATACCTCGATGAATTCCAAGACCTT
>Ga0193743_1000310_pt1 | contig 38249 bp, 31 predicted proteins | sample L2c2metaG_FD_143038 | JGI IMG/M metagenome (GOLD analysis project Ga0193743, IMG submission 143038) | Soil microbial communities from a riparian zone of the East river system, Colorado, United States - L2c2 | ecosystem: Environmental > Terrestrial > Soil > Riparian zone | place: USA: East River... | reverse complement strand
AAAGAGCTGTATATATCATCACACGTTAGGTTTTTCCACCGGGACATTCTATCTTGTCTATCGCAGACAAGCGTCGTAATACACGTAAGCAATCGCAACCCAGAGATATGCGGTTCACGGTGAAGGTGGTATAAGTTAGGTCAGGGAATCGGAGCAAAGCTAGAAAATCATGTTCAAGCAGGACTTCGACTAGTTTTACATTGGGGTGACAGCTTCAACTGACACCGTGCCGTTAGCACTGGCTTGAAAGGGATGCATCATGATTAACCTGGGGCGACTCACAGGGTGTGGGCTTTCGATAATGTGGTCGGCATTGGATAAACTTGGCGTGAACCCCAGAGGTTCGATGGCCGACGGCGACTTGGGTATCGTTGTCACACCAGAATTCCTTGATCGCAGAAATTCTCGAGTATTCAGAACAGCAAGAACGGTGTTGACGTAGACTGAGGTGGACAATCGTGTGTTAAAGGTAATGAATAGTCATAGGTAAGACACGTCAAACTCACCCTTGCCAAGCACGAAATAGATGCCTATGTAGACGAACTGGTGCCGCCAGATGGCGAACTAGTGAGGTGTTATCTGAATGAGGACGGATGGGTATTCAATGAACGTCATTTAAAATCTCACAGTTATAAAACAAGCCATTGCGCAAACCCTATATAAGAGAGGATAAGGTGGACGTGGAACAAGAATCTCCAGAAAAATCCTTACGATGTGAGTAAACCTGCAGAAATGAAAGGTCAGTATTCAGACGAAAAAATTTCAATCCAAGATCAGGCGGAACTCACCAGTATTGATGCTATACAGCATGAGAGTGTTGACCAAAGAATCCGTCCTGATTACCATGCTCAACATTCGCCTACAAGCAAAAAAGGCGAATGATGACACATACGATTTAAATCCCGTTCGACTGTGGTCAAGCAACACACAGAGGGCGGCAGCGACAACTACGTCAGCACAGACGCCGCTTCCCAGAGCCGCGTAAAGCAACCACTGTAAAGGAAACAAAATCAAGCTCGGGGACTGGCTAAGATTCACCACGACGCACCGATTCCTGCGTTACTAGTTTATCAAATGAGACATCGATGAACCTTATTTAAGAATGTTCAATTATGTACACCCCATTTTATTGGTGAGATACTCACCCCCGAACCGCAAAAGCTAGACAGATCGCATTTATCAACCCAAAGAAAGATCGTGCAAGGATTCGAGCAAAATACGAACCTAGTCCGGCCCCTACAGACAGCAAAATTAGCCCATTGTCCTCCATAGATGTATGAATATCTTCTCACCGAAAACGAAAATGCTGACTACTACCTATTCAGGAAGAAGGTAAGAGCCCAAAGCGTTCATAGTGGAGAAAAGACACTCACGATACCGAACACAAGGGGTTTGTTGCCACCACTCACTTCAGATGATTATATGAACATTGTCATCCAAGGAACAAAAAGGGGAAGAAAACATACAAAACCATATTCTCCGAGCGAATATGCTTGTATGACAAGTCAACATTTTCCATGACGGAACTAAAACTGAGGAGTTCACCATCTCACGATCAGATCACTCATGCACTGAACACGCGAAACCATAAGGGTTTTTCATTCGATAAATATCAAGAAAAATAACTCACGGTGACGATGACTTGGCTCTGTACCCAAAAATGAGCCACGAGGCTGAGATGTGATCTTAGTGCTCACTACTAGGGTCCTGTTTGTCGTTTCAGCAACCATCTCAGCAACCAACAGAAAACAAAAAACAAGGAAAAAAGATGGAACGCTAATTACCAAGGGGGATTGGAAAGAGCAGAGAAATTCAAAAAGTTGAGAACTAGATAATGATAAACCCCATGCGTCATGAATGCCATCTGGACAGAGTCAAGTATCCTAGAAGCACATATCAGCATCGGTCTCAGAAAGATCACGGAAGCAGAGGCATCAAATGACGAACCACAGGAAACCAATCTTTTAGAGAATATCAACATTAGATGAAAGTGCAAGGAGGGTTTTTTGCATACCAAGAGCCTGAATGACGGACGATCTCGAGGTTTCCCTTTGAAATAAATGAATGTTTGCATTAACGTTATCCCATACAAGCTGAATAACAATGTCATAATTAGCAAATAGATTTCGATGATAAGGATACTTGCATCCCCGCAACAATGTTTCCGATGAAGACAGCACCGAGAGTTTTGTTGAGGTTGATATGAGGGGGATCCATAATATGAGTGGGATCCATGATGGTGGGCGGAGAACCGAAAAACTCCACCAGAACCTTAGCCCTCAGCTAGATAAAGCTTGGAAAGAATGTAACGAAACTTGTTAGACACATGCTCAACCATGGCATGCACGTAAATAACTCCCGGCGTCACCATACTTGCTTGTTATCCGCCAGACGACAACTGACGGAAATTCAAATAAGTAATCGATCATGGAACCGGCTAGTCGAGCACCTGATCTTTCCTATCGAGCGTGTCAAAGAAATACGCCCGGTGCGGACGTTTGCATGTATTGAATTCCCATCGAGTTGTGAGATGAAAAAAGGACCGACAAATGACAGAAAGCTTTGATCCCAGACAAAATACCCGGCCCAGGTAGATTGATAGAGGAGGATTGCCTCCTTCGAGATAGAGGAGGATTGCCTCCTTCGATGTGGGGTTCTCTGAGGGCGAGGAAGATAACATGTTGGTCAAGGTGGAGTGATCAGACCGCTCGGGAAAAAAACTTTGACATGTAACCATATGGACGATGGCCAAATTTAGAGACGAGGTGGGGTGCTTGCCGTGCGAACGGACGCACAACTATCTGCCGGATGGGGTAGCTATCAGAGTCAGACAAGAAACCAAATGGCCCTTGTCAAATGTTTAGACGTTGTTCGGCGTCTAAGATCCGATATCAAAATAAACAAACTTGGATTATCGACATATAACATAGTTGAAGAAGTTCTGCCTCAAGTTACCAAAACCCTCCTACAGCAGATCAACCCACCAGACCATGGAACATCGATAGGCCAGATATACCGTCAATCTAAGCCTGGTGATGCTGTAGTAGCAGGAGTCAATACTCTTGTTGGTTGACCTTGAGCTGGGCCGCCAAACAAGGAAGACATCATATCTCCAAAAGGATTCGCAGCTTGACTACGAGGAGGCGGAATGGCGAAATATAGGGTAGCTATTTCATTTAGACACTAAAAATGACCATGTGGATTGACCATGACCGAACTTGAGGAAGAAAAAAAAAACCCACGCTGCGCATCTCTGGAGTAGCCAACTGAGTTATTCTGCCTTGATAAGTGCCGCAAAGCCGTACCCAACTCTCCCTCATGAGTTTGTTCTGATCTCCTTGTGCCCGCTGGCATGTCAATACGGCCATTTGAGCAAAATTTTGGTTCTGATCTCCTTGTGCCCGCTGGCATGTCAATACGGCCATTTGAGCAAAATTTACAAGTGAATCTTTAGTCATGACAACTTCATCCTTTTCGCCAACAGAGATCACCGAATCTGAATCAAGTCGAAGTGATGAGGGAACCCCTGCAGTGAAATGTTTGATGAAGGTGCGGGCAGCAAGAATATTGCCGTTCTGCAGATAACTTGATATAAAATGAAGCATCACGAGATAAAACAAAAGGGGTGGAAATAACATACGGTATTGTACCACGAATTGCAAATAAACCATAAACTTGATTTGGCAACGCCCAACGGATGAACATCTCTGCAAGAAGGCGAGCACTGTCACGTTTTCCTGAAGCCAACAGGTGTAGTTCAGCGGCCTCAAATGCACCCTCTGAGAAAATCTTTTATTGTAAGAGACGTTCAAAGATGCGGTTATTTTGATTAAAACGTACCCTTATACAGCAGTTCTCCAACATAGTGATGTAATCCTGGATCACCGGCTGGGCATATCCCATGCTTAGCTGACCATCTGGCTGTGATTCAGTGAGAAGAGGAATGAGTAAACTAAGGGAACTGACGCTATTGATTTATCAATGATAGTTTTCCTCCAGCCTCCAGAAGGCCCTGCGAGAGCTATGAGCTGGGTGAGTCTCCCTGTGTCCGAGATAATAATAAAAACGTGAACAATCAGATATTAGGCGATAACTTGGAGGGCTCACCCTTGCTTTCCTCGTTCACAGTCTCGCCCTTAGTCTCATAGACATCCAAGAGAAACCCAGTCAGATCCGATCCACTTCCAGGTTGCCCATTCTTTAACAATTCTCTGGCACTTTGGAAAAGAACATCGATAGCAGTGTCATATTGCTTTGATTTCACGTATCGCGCAGCAAAAGTACGAGCTTTTTGGTGCGCCTCATAGGGGGCCGTTGGTATTTGTGGTAAGATCGCGTTTAAAGCTCTAGTTGACGATGCAGCTGCCATTTTATAAAGTCCACGGTTGACGTTAGGGGATGAACTAGCGGAGTCCAAATTAAGTACCGGGAGCTCGCTTCGAATCCTAGTTTTGGGTCATGCAGTTCTCTGATAACGCAACTATTAAACAAGTTCTTGGAATTACAAATTGAAGTCCGGCCAAAAAAGACCGCCCAGGATCTCATTCGTTGTACAGCCCAAGTGAGGAATCAAATTGTATGTAGTAAACATGAATATGATCAGTCGTTGGAAGATACAGTTGAAGAATAAAGTACAGTAGTACAATACAAAAGACAAGGGTCAGAACAAGACGTCACTGAAATGAGCACATACAAATTAACAATTGCCTCAGAACAAGACAGCAGAAATTTTAATTACAAAATGCCGTTTACATGAAGGAAAATATGTATTCAGACACGTCTCTGGAACGAGAAATAAGACGGACATCGACATATTTCTTACATAGATAAATAAAAATTTGGCTTTATTTGCCTACTGGCCCTTGCTTGTGAAATGCCAAACCGTGATGATGCAACTAGCATGAAGTTCTGGGACTAAAAGGAAACTTCAAAGCACCGTTTTCACCGTATATGCCATATCCCCGCTCTTGATTGTCAGTGTAGATATGAGCAAACCATCCAATGCCGCCACCAGCGACAGTCTTAAAGTACGAACACTTTTCGTCGAGCAGAGTATAATAATCCTGCAACGTGTATCGAAGCTGAATATGGGGAATGAATAGATAGTTCGGGAACTCACATGTTCATTCTGCACATTAGTTATTGCAGACGGGCTGTTAGGTTCGACACTTTCATATGTAACGGATGGCCAACCGTTCTGTGTCCAAGGCTGCGTCAGATGAGATCTTCAACACAAGGCCGTTTCCCAGCTGAAACTTCACCTGACTGAGGTATATCTTCTTGTTTTGGCCATTGTTCACAAACCAGTCGATATCAGTCTTTACAATAGGCCAAGACTCACTGGCTATAATGAAAAAGGACCGCAAACAAAGATGTTGACGTTGTCGACTATCTGGCATCCACAAAATATCGCCTACCGCAGGATGCTTGTTTAGAAAAAAAGGGCAACATATGCGCATCAATCACATTAATCGCGTCCATGATTTGCTTTGCACCATTATTTTGGCTCTGGAATTTTTTAAAGTGAGTAATCCGTCATTCGACATCATTAAGCAAAATTGACCAAACCTCTTGCCACCCGTAAGCCATCTCGCTGATGGTGACTGGTATGTGGAGGCTAGTTAATTTGATCTTCGCCGCTCTGATTTGTGCTGCGAGATCCTTGGGATCCAAAACATTATCATAAAGAGGCTCTGAGCCAAATTGCACCACCCGAGTGACGAATTTTGCCTTGGGGTTCGAATGCAGAAGTCCAAATAGCTCGTCACGACGTCTTTTCCACTTGTCATCGCCATCCCATCCGAACTGAGGTAATATTTTTTTCTTGTCATTGTCCCTTGAATTTAACCCTGACCTGAGCATAGCGTACCCATATTAGAGCATGTACTCCGACCCCAGCAACCCAGGCAGCCTCAATAACATTGTTACTACGTGTGTGCAGTGAGGCCTAACAATCGTTTTTTTTTTTCAATAGGTCTAGCTTACTAAAATCCCTTGTCATCGCAGAAACCGTAGAGCCGCACGTATCTTCCTCTAAATCTGTTTCTAATATCCAAAAATTCTTTCTTCAATGTGGCCAAACTCTGGCCTGAAAAAAAAAAAACAAAAAAAGGGATCGTGGTGAGCATCACGACAACATGGATCCCGTAAAAAATTCATCACAAGTCGTTATTTCATAACTGAATCCTACGAATGCGTATTCAGTGTCATAGTTACACCACCAATTACTCAGGGAGGCGGGTATTGCTGTTGGCATCGTGAAGCCAATCGCTGGGAAGCAATCTGGTGGAACGCTATCGGTGGGATGCTTCGCGACGCTGACAGTAGGGGTTGACAGCTTTGGGTAAGCGCATGCCGGCTCAATGACGAGGGATCCTACAGCTATTGCTCCAAGAATAAACTTGTTCAAAATCATGGCTGTTGGAATTCCTCCAGGAGCGAAAAATGGATCGAAGGTACCGAGACATCAATATGGGTCCTGCTTTTATATCTACCTATGAATATAGGGCTTTTCGTGGCTCGGTGACTCCATCCCACCTCATTGGGTGGTGAGAGAAGCCAATGATCTCAGAAGAACCCCTTATTCCCGCGGAAGACGAAGCAGAGACCAAGCTCAGTGCTGCATTGAACGTGTTCAAACTAGAAGAAGAAATATGGGACTAGTACATATCTTTGACTTTGAGATGCCAGGAAAAAAGCTCGATTTTCACGCTTCTGCATGTTCAAAGGGCAAAGTGGTATAGGAAAGCTGATCATTGAGGTATTTAATACTGCGACTTCTCTACCACTGTGAACTATGAGCTTACGCCAGGAGTGAAGAAACATCCTGGTCGACATCATGGAACCATCGCATGGTACCAAGGTATATATCCCTCCCAAAGCAATTAAACTATGCTATCATTGCGCCTGATTCTCTTTTGTGCATCCTTTCCTCGATCGTTATCTCCATCTATTTTCGTGGCGTTACCTACTTGCCCATTGTCATCCTTCTCTGCTTCCATATTTTCATTTTTGCGGTTACTATCACCTTCGACCGCCGCCGTCAAACTAGCAAGAGGATCGGGCGACTTTTTTGGATCACTAGTCGCTTGGTCGGGGTTAAGCCTCCAATAATGAAAGCTATCGATGGGTAATGAACACTGATGGATGGCACAGGAAGGCAAGAAAGGGGGACATACTGCTTGAGCATGATGTAAAAGCCTGAGCCGAGGATAGACCCAAGGAACGGCCCTAGCCAGTACTGGAAAGGATTTTTGGGTGAGACAGAAGGATTAGTTTATGAAGAGGGTCTGCTGACCACCCAGTGATTGGGCGCAGGGAAGCCCGAGACAACAGCGGGTCCAAACGCTCTCGCAGTGTTCATGGCGGCGCCAGTGTAATAAACAGCAAAACTGCACACGGATAGTCAGTCGACATGTAAGCCCAGCGGGGACGTTATGAGAAGACATACAGGTGACAAGCGAATAAGGTGAGACCGATCCCAATCTACACATCCAGGTAGTAAAAAGCTGAGTGAAATCAACAATTGTAGGATCATCATATCCTCGTACCGGAGCAAAGGCCGTAGCTTGATGCTTTTCTGCCGCTAACATCAAAACCGAAAGAACGAGAGCTCCTGTGATGAACATTTCAATGAAAACCCCTTGCGCACGACTCGTTCCTTGCTGAAGAAATGTGCTATTTGTGGTCAGTAATCTGTGATATTTATGGTGAACGGACACTTACTTCACAGATAGATCGGCTGATGTCAGTCCACGCACTATAGCGGAAAGCCACGATGGCGCCGACCAGTTGAGCGATGCAGTAGAGAACAAATCGTACAGGTCCGAGACTCCCGATAAGCAGTAGGGCGAGCGAGATATTCGGATTAAATAGTCCACCTGTGATTCTGAAGAACATCCAAGCCGATATCAACAAGCTCAACCCCATGCATGTCGATATGTAGAGCACCTGTTCAAGAGTGGATGATGGTCTGGAGGCTACAGCACCCTCCGCAGTAGAAGCTTGGATCCCACCTAGACCAAAAAGGAGAAAAAAGACGGTCCCGATAAATTCTAGGGCAGCAGCTATACAATCATCTCGAAGATTGTCGAACAATCCAGAAGTTTTCAACTTCATTTCCCAAAGCCTTGGCGATACTCGGATGATATTATACCTGCTTTGTGATGGATATTCGAGAGAGACTTTATTGCTTGATCGCAGCCGCGTCTAGAATGCTGCGATGGTTATATGGCGCGCGCCGCGGCTAGGCTGGTCTTTATACAAATATCAAATTTCAACGTTTTCAACACCGATCGCAGGGCTTGTTGCAAGCTTTGAGCTTGAGCGGTCGTGCCCCCGTACGCTGCGTTGTATGAATGAAGATCTCGACCCATCGTCCTATGGCCAAGAGAGCTGCGCGTTCCAATACCCTACACCCGACGGTGTGGTGGAAGTCAATCATTCTCTATTCGAAGGGCGGTCGAAAAGTCTGCCTGATGACAAGATTCTTTTTTTGGCATAGCCTCATAGAATTATTGATTTTATTTTCGCAAGAAAACTCAGTTCTACAATTTGCCTGACATCATTGATTATCCAATAGCTGCATTATCACATTGTTGAACTTATCGGAAAACCCTTGTCTTTCCAGTAATTACCCACTCAAACCCTATACCTGAAATCTACGCCACTAGGTATTGACCTCAGCTTCTCTCTTCAAGTTGACATTTGTAATTGATCTACTCGCTAGTCCCGATCAGGTGCGGGATTCGGTATGACCTTTGAACACCCTTGCGCCCGACCTAAATTATGTATGATGGGGGTCGACATCGAATATAACATGTTGCCCCTGTTGACAGTAAATTCGCCGAAGGCAACCTTATCTTCCGGCCCATTGGCGTCGAAGGACGTCCATGAGCTAGTGCAGAAAAAAAGGTTCCGTGTAGCAAATTTCTCTAGTCCCATATTAGTAGGCAGGATCGTCATGTAGAAAGAAGACAATAGTCAGACAGATGCTGTAATAACGGCATTGTACTCACAGATTTTTCCATCAAACCTTCGAAAGTTGAGAAGCAATGCATATCATAGGGTCTTCACACCGGTGTATCCAACCCCCCGAACTGACATCGTGAGTTTAGAAGGAGAAGATGATGGGAAAGTCACAGCAGACGGGAGAAGGAAGGTGCGTTTGCAAAATTGAGGGCTCTGGTATTTACTTAGTTTTTGGTCTGACCTTCCGATTGACGTTTGGACAATGCAGTTGGTAATCAAACACCTTCGATGGCGGTTTGAGGAGACATCGTGGCCCAAGCATGGTGAGGTTGAGGTGCGCCAGTTCAGAATAAGCAACCAAAGGTTCTAATCACCACAACGCGCGATATTAAGCGCGAAATTGCGAATAGAACATGTATTCGGCTTCAAATTAGATATTAGAGAACAATGATTAGTCCATCTTCTTCCTGTTTCCGGGCGTGATGTAGCTATTCAATCAAAGGTTAGCCATCGCGATTGCCTCACAAGTAACATCAAGTAAAGAAGGAACTAACACGATGGTAGACGTATGAGCTCATCATCAAGTGCCACTGTTGCCGATCACCATCGTTTTGTAGTTCAATGTCTGGATCGACTGATATATATGCTCATTAATGACTGAGAGCTTCTGGATTAATTCCTGGATTGTCCGGTGGCTCGTGGCTTCCTGATGGGATGGGCACATGGTCAACTACATCCTGTCGACTATTCATATCCTGCTGGGTACCCAAGTGCGACGAAACGGGACGTTCGACGATGACTAGCCGACCCTCCTTTCGTAAACAATCTTCGACCAAGCTCAAAAAGGAACCCCCCTCTCGTTCTAAGACATCTAGCATCCGATAGTCATTAAATTGCAGTTGATATTCCAGGCCATCGCAGAATTCACGCAAGTTCTTGATGTGGGCACTCATGCGATCGTGATAGATGTCTGTCGATGGTCCAGAAGGATTATTACCGGTGGGCGTTGGAAAAAAGTTCGCTTGAAGGTCCTCGTCCATGTTGTCTAATGTGGCAGCCGGAGAATCGTTGTCTTCATCTGAGGATATCGATCCTTCGTCTGCATCCTGACGTATGGTATGGTGTGATGATCCAATTTCTTGTCCCTCGTCGATAACATTGTCATTGAGGGTTGGGGTAGGATATAGTCCCGACTGGCCAATCCAGCCGAAGCTTTCCCAAATTCCTTGAGCGACCTCGGGTGGCAAATTGGAGTCCACATATGGCTCATGGGTAAAGTGATGGTGCATCCGCACGGTGATTATACGCATGCCAGCCTTGTCTGAGTCGCGTGAAGAGATGAGCAGTCGGCTTCGACAGGGAAATCTTGCTTTCGCCATGATTTCTCCAGCACTTGACACGCGGGGCGTGTAGCAACTACCTTGAGCCTTGCGCGCTGCCCTAGATGACTTGGACCGGTGAGCTTCGTCCTGTGAGCACCAAAATCGCGTTTTATGTCCGTTAGTGACCTGAGGGTGATCTTTGACTCTGGAAAGTGGAAAAAGCCGTGAGCACTTCGTACTTCATATCACAAAGGAGGGGGGTGGAAATGTTAATAACACACGTGAAACGGTAGCCTGTAGTTTTCCAAATCTCATGTGTAACCGTTTGTATTCGTTGCTTGTGCGTGATGCCAGAATCAGACAATTCAAAAATCCCATGGAAATTAACGTCTGGCCCTTGTCCAAAACAGGTTTTCAGAGAACGCAATAATTCCTCTCTATCATGGTATATATTTGTTGGCTCGGGGGGGGGATAAAAAAAAAGTAACAATTGCTCAACATAAAATGAATTGTCCCGAACTCTTAGTATTACTCACCTCTCTTGTTAAATTACCCTCATGGTCCCGCTTTACAGCCCTGTCAGCCATACTAACCCCTGGTGTGTCTCTTTTCCGTTTCCCGGTGTGAAATCGTACACTCCATGGTTCATAAGGAATGTGTCGTTGTTCAATGACAGGCGGCCCAATTCCATCAAGCGGTTTAGCAGCGACAATGGCATGAAATCGAGAGAAGCTACTAGAAGCGGTAGGGACTTCATGATGAATGCCATTTGTTGTCATTTGTCCACTTTGGACTTGGGGGGACCTCAGTAAACGTTGTTGAAATGTCAATGTCGACGTTGCGTCGTGTAGATGAAACCCAAGTCGACTTGTGAGAATTTTTTTGTCTTTCTTTGTAACTTGTTTAAATTCGAAGCAATCATATACACGGTAAGCAGAAGTACTGTCAAAATTGTAGTATTGATCTAAAAGTCAATAAAAGTGATTCGAAGCTATCAAAGGGAGTGCAAAATGTTATTATTCTCCATCTCAAGTCTCCATCCATCACTGGTGCGAACGAGTTGATTCCGACTTGTAGAAAGTGAGCCAACAAAGTGGAATTCTTGCAGAGTGGCCGCCCTGAGTCGGTCGCTCCACAAAATAGTCGACTAGTGACAGGTTTACTTTCACCTTGATATCCGTAGATAGAAGAGGGTATGATGATAGGATGGGGGCGGAGAATATAGTATTGCCAAAGTCAGGTGTTGAGTCGTTGACTGTTGACAGTCCGAAGATCCTTTTCAAGTTTGTACATTCAATACATTGGTCGTGTCAAGTTCGGAGATTAATTCATACCCTTTCAAATTATCGATGCTTGAGCCGTTCTCAGTGTCCATCATTGTAATGTGTTGTCACTTCTTCGTATCCCTCCAGGGGTTCCAGGAGCGGGCGACTCTGGTACGCTGACCACATCTCCGTTTATGATATCCTGTATTGAAGCTTCCAGAGCATCCACCCTCGTAGACATTTGGGTCACTTGGTTATGAAGAAGATAGAGTCAGATGTTTTTATTTAGGACGTAAGTTGAAAGTCAAGTGACTCACTTCGGTCAAGAATTTGGGTAGACATATCGTCGAATTTAGAGTCTAGTTGCTCTAAAAGAGTTTCAACCTATGAAATCATTTTTTAAAAATTATCATCACATCTTTTTAACCAAAAGCAAACTGACGAATGCTGTCAGCTCATGAGGACTGGATATATCTTTCGGTGCTATTGCGCCCAATTTTGAAGGACCTGATTGTTTAGGGGCAACTGGAGTTTTGTCCTTGTCATTCTCTGAAGATCTTAGGGGCGTCGAAGGCACCTTCAGGGGTTGCGGAGGCATATTGGGAGCGAAGCCACTGAAGCCTGCGAACAAGAGCAATAAGAGGTCTGTTTACATATGTTTTTGGAGTTACATGTAATGCCGTTATTATTAATATTAAACAAACCATGGCTACACTGCTTTCTCTTTCAAGCCTGCCAAGGGCTAGCGCCTAACAAGCTTTAGTTTGTCGATTAGCTTGTAGAACTATTTAGTTGTCATTAGTACGGTGTACGGTGGAATCGGCGACAGTTTCTTGTAAATAAACTTCTTCCTGCCGTACTTTCATCATCATCTCCTGTTAGTACCATTTAGCATCCCTTCTCAGGCTGCAGATCGAGGCAGGGGCGACGGACAATTGTAACATTTCAAGTGACGCTAGAAAAGAACAGTGTGCATGGGAATAAAGATGTCTCTGTGGCACGACATTTTATGTGAGATTGCCACATTTATGGGTTCTAAAAGGGTGGTACTTAATCGAGGGGTTTCGCAAGGCCGCGCAGGGAGACCCGGCATTTTGAACTGGGTCGAACTTCCAATTACTGCATTCTCACCTACCCAAGAGTCGGCCGGTGCTTCGATGTGTTTTCCAAAGATACAAAGAACCGCATGGAATATATTTAGGCCCGCCATAAATAATTTACTTCATTCGACAATCCTGTCGCAATCCTATGCTGATATATAAGTTGGTCCTTTTTGTCTGTCCCAGACAGGTCAATGACCCATGTGATTATTCCTGATATATATGATCTGGACCACCATCTCCATATAAATGGTTGAAGGTTCAGATGCTAACCTGCGAGCGGCGATTAGTAGTCGCGGCCATTCGTCTCTGGGACTGACATGCGACAATGCCTCATTTTGTATCCCATGAGGCCGTTTTATGCGTGCTTGATTAAATATCACTGCAGATGAGATGGATAAACCCCTGATGTCAGTCGCACAGTTTTGAAATATTATCTTAGCATCTGAAGTCGTGGACTTCCTGATCACAAGGGGCATCGATGTGTTCATGGCCCATGCAGAGATGTTCGCGGAGATAAAACCAGCTGCCAGTGCGGCGGCATCATTATACCATTAACACTCACCAAGACTAATCGATGAGAGTATCATCCGGGAACTGGGCATAGACTCTAGAGATGTGACGCAGCTAGGCTGATCATGGGTTCCCAGGTTTCTGAGACAACTCCCAGAGGAGCGGTAAAGCAATGATTTTTGGGCCTCGGATGTGATTGGTAGACATTCAAGTTGAAGTTTTGAAGTAGTACTGCGGGCAGCGGCAAAATACGTTGAAATCAAAAAACTTGTTCAAACAACAAACGGTTCTCACCTCAGCTTGTTGATCGAATCTCGTAACTGTACCAGGATCCTGAACACGTTTCCGTAGCAGCCTTCTCTTAAATAGTATAAGTCGTGTTTAAAGATCGCGAAAGACACGATTGAAAAATGCAGCTGCCTACTATCTACTTTTAAATTTAAAACGAACAAGCCACCGACCGATGGCAACCTATGTCAGGAAATTATTGGCCCGATTTTGAACAAGAGATTGCTCGGGGGAATAGATCACGATTTGAACAAGAGACTGCGGATGCTGAATTGATCTGCAAATTCCTAAGTTCCTTCACTTTGACATGTTTCCATAAATCTACACTGGCTATGGTCGGAACTAATTGGTTCATCTTTCTAACGCACACCGAAAATATAGATACCATCCGGAGATATACACCTCATTTTTATTTTTTTCAATGCTTCCACATATATAAAGACACAAAGCAGAGCTGAAGAAGTATCAGATAAGATTTCAATATTTGCCATAAGGGCGAGCGCAAACCTGCAGGCGAAGTCAAGATGTTGTCATTCAACCAGTCTGGTGACTATCACAGCTTTTTATCTATACACATCGCATTAAACAAGGTCCATGCGGACTCGAGTCAGGATTAATCGATAAATGCGAATGAATTAGCTATTCATTAACAAACTTAAAGAAAAAATTTGGATGAAGCAATATACGAATTCGGCGGACATCCGGCGAATGAAGTCAGAGAACGACTTGCGATAAGTACATGGACCTCATAGATTAGTAAATGATATAGATGTCGGTGCTCACCAAGGTTAGTCTGAGTATGGACTTCAACATTCTTCCTTGATGGCAGGCCGCGGGCTTGGAAAAAAAAATCCCACAATCATAGCATTTAGATAGTGGCATCAATAGAACTTGATAGAAGACAAGCCTTCTTCTCTCCAGAAATTCTCCCCTTTTCCTTTGAAAATGAGCGAAATAAATATTGACACTGTGGGACAACAGCTATTGAATTATAGTTCATTGATCCATCTTTAAAGCGTAATCACGGAGTTATGTGTACTACTAGTAGCTAGCGGTCGGCAAACAAGATTCCGGTATTGGGTTACGGTATGATCTTTCCTCTCGAGAACCTTTGGAGGAAATCATCTCGAGTGCAATTAATTATAAAAGGTACAATTTGAATTGAATGAGAAAGACGCGTGCAGAGGGGGGGGGTCACATCGGCCCTAGAGGTATAACTTCGCTATCTATAGCTTCCTTTTATTCGGCTCAATCAAACGTGTTGGCCCGCCTTTTCAGACCGGTTATCGTCATATCGTCAGTTCTAGATGCTTGGAGATAATCGTACTGTCGATCTGTCTTCTGATCTATGGTTTCCAGGACTCTGCTGCGTGGCACGAAAATGAAAAAGAAGTAGGAACGGCCATCCTTGACTTCTGTAAAGTGACATGGCACTGCCTGCTCGACCATATTCTACACGACTAAACTTAGACTGAACAACAGTTTGTGCTAATGTTAAACAAGCCATTTAACGTTCACTTGATGCATGTGGCCTGGGTTAAATTGACCTCTATCTGATTTCACGGTCCATTGGGTGGACCGAATGCCCGAATAGAGAGTTGGAGGGCAGTCTGTGACTTCCAAAGGGAATCGGGAGGTTTACTCAGAGGTATTGGTATTATATCATTTGGCATCTCGCACATGAAAGAACTAGTGAAATCCGGACTACCCCTACCCGTTGTTCACCAAGTATGCTGTGATAATCAATGGATAAAAGCATGGTACATTGACTGGCTACCATTTAATCCGCAGATTTGATTTGCATCCCTTCATGGTCCGTTCCGAAATTGTGGCGTTCTCTAAAAAAAACACAATATGGTATTGGAAGTATGTGCATATTCCGGATTGGTTCAGCCACAATTCTTTTAATTGTCCTACTTATCAATGTGTTGGAGGCCTGGTCACCGCTGGTAAGGGGGCTTCGGTTCGACCATCCTCAACTCGTTTTTCTCAGCCATAAATATAACAAAGAGCCTTCCCAAATCTTGCTTCGCTATTCACTGCAGAAGGTACAATTATTCGTATTTTCTGATACATCCGTTCACTCGACTCAATATTTGTTTGTGATGTCTGTCCCTTAGGGCTATGTGCCATTGCCCAAATCAGTTTCACAAGGAAAGAATTATAGAAAATAGCCAGATTTTTTGACTCCCAGCTTTCCGAAGATGACGTCTCCAGCTTGGACAATCTAAGACGAAGGTTAGATTATCTTTGATCGTATATCGGGATATTACTCATGGCTGAACAAACAATGCATAACTCTGGTAACTGACTGGGACCCAACCGATTGCGAGTAACTTGATATAGTATGATTTAATCGAGAAGTATGGTTTGGTTTCTCCATAAATGTCGTTCGGATTTTGTCTTATCTTCCAGAGGTTTCCTGCAAGCAAATGGGTTCTGCCAACCGTTATCTGTTACCACGAAGAAGGGGGAATGTACATCCCAAATTTTCGTATCTTGGAATAAGAAATGAACTCGAAAGCTCTATCTCGAAAGCTCAGTTCAAACTAAGAGTGGTGACGGAGCAAAGGCTTGAGCGTGGTTTAGTTCTAAATAGATCGCTGTCGACAAAACAGATTGAGGTTTGTGATAACCTCGACATCAAAATCATAAGTCTGGGGAATTATATTACATCGGGATCAAAGCCAGTCAAACCGGGTGGCGATCTGACCATTGAGTCGGGGGCACTTGGACGAAACACATGGCACTGACTTTCCTCGTTTGAGGGGATCAAAACCTTCTTGTTGGAATTTTTTTTTTTTTTCTGACGGCATCTCTTTTTTTTAATAGTAGAATGTGATCCGGCCCCACCGAATTCTGGGACTGCATTGGATTCCAAAAAAAGTATATTGTGAAAAAAGGTTTTTGGGTGAACCCTACTAAGTATGTAGTAAGTGAATGACTTTACCATATACTAACCATTATGATTGGCATCTTGTTTCGTCAACGGTATGGACCTTTTCTGCCAGGTCCTCCTGCTTTATATTTACTTTTTGTAGTAGCTGCGCAAGCGCCGGGAAACAATGGAAGGTCTTATAAGTGAATTTTCGTTAGAATTCTGGCGTACAATAGTAGCATAAGGGGCTGAGTCTGCTTTTCATCATAGTTTTTGACGATGTTACTCATAGTTATATCTGAGGGTTGATGCACCTAATCTACACTACTGATGGCCCTAGTATTATGCTAGGGCCGGTTCTTACCTGTCCTTTATAGTTTTTAGCATTCCGCGTTCCTAGAATCAGCCAAGTGTGGGTGGTGTCTAGAATGCCATTTCCTTAAGGGCAAAGTAGCTTAGAGTGAGATAAAATATCATATATACTTTTCTCTTGCTCGGAAGCGTTTGCATCGTGTGGGAATATGTTCGTAAGGTGAGTCACACACTTCAACGTGGAAGTTCTTTTGAAGTTCTTTGAAGTTGTTTAGGATCCGACCTCTCCACCCTTTTTTTCCCTTGCCAGGCCTTGCAGGCAACATTGTCATATCCACGAGAAATTTTCTACCAGAGAAAATCTGATTGCCGCAGACTGAGGCTTTTTTCACGTTCTCTACCGATGGTTACCGCAAATGATACTTAAGTTTGACCAGAAAACCGCTGGCTTCCATGGACGACTCGGACCGACCGATGGTTGGAAGTTGTCAAAACGCAATGAGAACGTTTATTGATCACAGAGTCCTTCTAGAAACGAAGAAGACATCGTTCATCCAGAAATACTGTATTATCAAAGTGACGTGAACTAATAGGGATTCTCAGATAACAGGTTCAGTATACATCTTACCACTAACTGTTGGCGCAGTCAACATATGTTACTCATGCATGTCATTAATGTCATACTTCATTAGTGAACGGTGCATATTGATAATATACTTCTCAGGTCGGCGATCTGTCATTGTCAAAAAGTGACGGTGAGCTTCATATTGTTTTTTTTTTGTTTTGATGATCAGCTTGGAGAGACTTATCTATTGTTGTTATATTGCAATGAGTATTATTACTAGCAATATATATATATATATTCCAGAATCGTCCTCATTCGGAGAAACAATGTATGACGATGCCAACACTGTATGCACGAGGTGTAACTACCAGACAAATCTTCCAAAAGTTTCCGGTCCCGATTTCAGTTCAGAAATGTCAAAACGCTGAGTCGCATCGGTTAGCTTTCTCACTATTAAGAAATTAATTACTTTCAAGTAGTATCGAACATTCACAGCACATATCGAACGTCCTGCAAGCGAGTATACAATTGCAACGTGTAGGCTCTAAATAGTCTATATTAACTTTTTCTGACAAGACAGGGTGTCGCCTGCAACTTGCTACATTCATGACTCCATTCTGCCAATTTTTTGAACGAAGGACGTACAACAAATCTTTCCGAAAAAAGGTTTTCCTTCAAAAAGAGGTGGGGCATGTCCCGTGATTCTGATCCGGATCGGTACCTAAAATGGTTGACGTGGGATTTTCGGTCAAGCTTTGATCCGGAAACCACAGAGAAACTTGGTCATTCTGGCTTGAAAGCATCTGGGATTTTTGGATATTTCCACTGTACTTACTACCGGCCCGGAGTCCGGCATTGCTAGCGGCCTGATCCGTCATGCGTGCAAAGGCATCTGTTACTCATGCTGGCATCTACTGGCAAATCCTCGAACAGCAGTCCATTGCCATTCAATTCTCCAGAAATGGAATCCCATTGTTGGTGGCATAAGAAATGATTGATATATATATAAATAAAGGTTATAACGTAACGCAGGTGTGGCATTGATGACGGGGTATTTCTGAAATTGGACATGGAAGCGCGGCGATCATATCTCCTGAAACTTATAAAGCTTATGATCCCGCTCTGACCTTCTTCATAAAAAGGCAGTGTATTCCCTATTCCTCTTGGCTACAATGTCACCCCCCAAGGTCTCAATTGAGATTTTGACAAGCGAAATTTGGCAAAGGATCGCATTTTACACAATCGCATCACAGGAAACATTCTTGGGACCCCCGTCCGATTTATATTCTTTGGCACTTGTCTCGAGGGACGTATATAACAAGATTTATAGGGTAAATCTATCACATCTACTAGCAAGAATTTTCTGCTTCAAGTTCAATTTGGCTGCCACCATTCGGCGTGTTTCCAAGCGATGGCGTACGACTAGGTGTTTAGCAAGTGAGCTGGTCAAACGGTTCCAGGCCTTGAAACGGATAAAAGCAAAGGAATTTAACCCGGACGATATATGGACATGTTATCTTATGTGAGTATAATAACCTTTTGGGAAAAACCGCCCAAGTCCAACTTCTCCAGGATGTCTGAAAACGACGGGAAAAACGAAAGGCAACTTATCGATTATGCGAGACTTCCCGCGTATCTCCAATCTGTAATCATTTATCGATCACGACCTCACGATTTGGCTTGGTACCGGAATCCCACACTAGATTCTCTAATGGTCTGGATAATGTGGATGACTGCCTCCCGAGGTAAAATAAAATTAAAATTAAAAAATTTGATGGTAATGATGGTATATTGATGCTGAAGAGCCTTTGTTATAGATCAAATCACAGGTGAAAATCCTAACTTTCGTCAACTTGTTATGGGAATTCTACAGTCGTTCATTGTCACAGCACACCGAGTAAGGTTTGTTCCATGCCCACTTCAAATCATTATTTAACCATTCCTTTTCAAGCACTCTTCGCTTTACGGTCCTGACCTTTATTTTAGTTTACCACTTTGCAGCGGCGTAGAAGCCTTTACTCCGTTCGAGGTTGGGCCACCGCCCGTTTCTGAGATTCTACACTATTCACACACCCTCAAAATTGCCGCACCAGTAGCGACCCCAGCTGCTTTGCTCAACTATGTCTTGCGGGTAGAATCATTGCAAAACGAAACCACCTTTCCCCCACATGCCTCCAGCTTACCACGAGACAGAGCCGACGCCATAGCACAAGGGCTTACCGGTCCTACGCTGGAGGATATGATCGACTTCCATTACAAAAACCGCATCCCAACAATGAATAGATGTACCATGAACATCGACACACGGTTCCTCGAAGACCTTGAAGAAGAAGAGTCGCTTTCTGAGAATGGAAGTAAATGCTATGATGAAGACTGGAGTCGCCTGGTTGGATGTCAGGACCTTCGCGTTGGGGACACTCCCTTACGAGGGACCGTCTTTAAGCTTGGCTCAATGACGGGCTCCTGGGCGGGTCGCTTTTTGGTATCTATTCTTTCGTCTTCTATTAAAGGGAATATCTCAAACTGAGCTGTGCAGGCTGCATACTATGAGCCAATGACCTCCGTATTGACTGGCTCAGAACTTAACCCGCTTAGTGTTACAATTTCACCCAAACCGCTATATTGGGAATTGCAAGAGCATCACTGCTTGATCCCCAACGAACCTTTGCAGGCTGGGCTAGATGAAAATTCTTATGACGATATCTTGAATGCATGGTTGCCGCGAGGACTTTTGTTCACTCGTCTCGAGGTGCGCCCGCTATTCTGAACACCTTGACTCTGCATTGTCCGCTGATTACCAACACGAACTCAGGACGGCCTTGAGGTCTATGACCCAACCACTGGTAAAACCGCCCGATACGAAACTTTCTTTCCCAGGAATGAGGCTCCTTATTCGAAGTCGGCGTGTGATAAGCTCAAAACGAGTTGGATTTCGAGTGAATCCGACGAGGAGATTGCCGACTCAGGATCGTTCCATGGTTCAGAGGATACGGATCGCAATCTCCCGTCCAGTTCGTATATCGACGACGATGACCGATTTGTTGATACAGTATGGCGAGTACCATGATTTTCAGTCCTTGTTTGATTTAGTATTAATAGACAGGGCCAGCCACCTCTCCAGTGGTGTTTGTGATATTTTAATAACTGGGAAAGTGAGTTACGTTGTTGCCGTTCGTATGTTTGCCCACCCATTTTTGGACACAGACCGGCGAGCGGTACGGAGACGCCTGGGGTCATTTCACAATATATGGACGGGTGAGACCTTGGGATGGCCTGGTCGTTCTCTTGCGTTTTCCCGTACGTATTTACTATGTCTCTTTCTGAGCCTATCTATTAGGTATATTATTTATCGGGTTTTGGTAGACTGACCCTGCCCAAGAATACCTGGGAAAATGGATATTCAAGGGTTATCTACATGATCAGAACTTTGTCGGTCGTTGGCGCGAAACATCAACCCAAATAAACACCATTGGCTACGAAGGAGGCTTTGCGGTGTACAAAACGGACAACTCAGGAGACCCGGTAAGATAACGGTTCAACACTACATCATTCTTCCCTTCCATAGATCTATTTTTTCTTCGTCTTTCCAAGCCTTCCTAAGGCCTTTCCATAGCATCTCCTTTATGTATCCTTATTGTATTAGCCTTCTTCCAGTCTTACTTCCCAGCTATCACGCCAATGTAAGTTTATTTTTAGTACAGATATCACATCAGAATCTTAGTTTGGATGTATACATGGTGCAACCCCCTTTTTATACGATTTTGGTCGCAGCACAGCGATGTGTTTAGTCGTTCAGGTTCGACTTCTTTATTGCGCAGGTTTGGACAAGGTTAGGAACTAAACTGGAAACTGTTTCAATATGAATGATGGAAAACCCTTAAGGCGCCCAACGACCCTGGTCGATATTCGCTGGCTTTCAAAATCGGCCTCATTAATTCTCTCTTACCGTTTCTGGCGCCTTAACCGGCAGAGATCAAACCTCGACTCACATTTTTTTTTGCAAATTGGATATTGTAAACCTGAACCAACGTAAGTATGCCAAGCGAATAAACTCTATCCAACCCTGTCCCTCGGAGTAAGGAGACCCTTACTTATCAGATCCCATCGTCTGTAGGGATGAAACAACAAATTCCTTTCATTACTAACGCCTGGTATAAAATAAAAATAAAAATAAAAATAATAAAAGCAGTCTCATGCTCTTGACCATGAGGACAATATCAGCTATGCCGTTAGAGCTAGAGATGTCATGAGATCGATATGCCTTGTTCCTGGCGAGTCCATATCAATGTTGAACGATGAATCGAGCGAACGGCCCGATATGTACTGGTCCACGGAGAACGAGCCAAAGCCTTGAGGAAAGTGAGCGATACCCATCTTTCTGGTAATAGGTTGTCCATATGATGGACCTGCTCTCGAATTAACAGCAAAGACGCATGTTCTTCTATCCACAAATGAAAAAGAAAAGTTGTTTCTGGAGGTCGAGAAGACCGGGCGCGAGGAGGATGTATCCTAGGATTACATATATCGGAGAGAACCAAGCGTAGAGTCCGCTTTCAGATAGGAAGCACACATGGGGCACTGGAAACATCAGATCTTCATCCCAGGAAAACGGATTCGTCCACAACGAGATTTGACCAAATTCAGCAACTTCAGCGCAAACTTTTCGAAACACAATCCTGGTATATAATAAAATTGAGAAAATTGCTGGAGAAGACAGATGACAGGTGGCGTCAAATATATGTCATGTAAACAGGGCTTCGAGTAACGTTGCAAACCCCCCTCCCCCCCATACCTTGTAAAGGTTATTGGACGCCGATGTACGGTACGGTGGGACGTAGATAAAATGGCAAGTTGGGACCTATCGTTTATCGATCCGGAACCAGATTGATTCTACAAAAATTGGGAGCAAAGGACGGATGATAAAGAGGCTCACCTTCCCCGTAACTCAACCCACACAACCTCTCAATTGTCCAACAACCTCAAGCTCGAGTATACCAAGATGACGAGTAACCCAGACGTACCTCCATTCATCGGCTATGTCGAAACGACTGTCAATGCTCTTCGCCTCATCCATGCAGCACGACAAGGCGTCATCCCTCGCATCACTCGCCGACTCAACGACACCGAGCGACGAACCATGATTAAATCCGGCGCTGTCTTCGTCTTCTGCGTACAAGAAAGCCAGATCAAGAGGTGGACTGGTAGGTCTCTAGCTACTTATCGCTGAAACTTAGAGTTTGTGTTTAACGTTCTTCATGTCATCGCAGATGGGCTTTTGTGGTCCCCATCCCGCATTGTGGGCAACTTTCTGGTATGAATCGCATCAGCCTGAAGCCTCTTTATCCTGTTGACCTCAAATATGATTTAGGTGTATCGAGAAATCAACGAGAGGACAAGCAGCAGAGGCCATAAGAAACCTTACCCCCATGATGACTCCCCGACTCGATCCTTGACTGGCAAAAGCTCTCCAGACCAGGTATCTTTGGGCTTCAGGACGAATTCAGGTAGCGACCAAGGCACCTTCAAGGTCGGAGGACTCATAAAGAAGGTGAATCATCATCGTCTCCGTTGAAACAGGATTTTTGACCTACGGCTTCGTGTGGTCGTTGTAGACGATCACCGTCGTTATACAAGAGTCAGGTCCGGAGCCCACCCATTTACACCTTATCTCATACTATACATCAGAAGATATACGATCTGGAAAGCTCAAGGTAAGTCGAATGGGTAAAAAAACATTCTGCACTCCACTCAACACACATCTTTGGCAACATTATAGAGACCGTCGACACGGTCGGACATCATGGGCTTATACATGCCGCCTCATATTTTTCGTTTGACGACCTTTCGTGTTCCTCCCAAGGTGGAGATTGGCCCTGACGGAAAGCCAAGGCTTGTGTGAGTGTTCAGTACATGCAGGTGATCATTCACTGAGCATGACCCAGTAGCGAAGCTGAGGATCTTGAACCTGTTGAATGCAAAGTTGAGGACAGCGGGTACGGTATCCCAGCTTCGCCAACTTGGTCGTCTCAAGGCAGCCCTACGTCTCCTGTCGAGAATCCATTCCATGGAAGTTCCCTTTATCCACTCGGTTCAGGACATACAAGTACAAGTTCCAATGTTTACGGTCGAGGGGTTTCGAATGAGAAGTGGCCGGGACCGAATGACAGTATGTTATCCCCACTCCATCGTCAGGAGATGAGCTGGTCTCCACCTGGGGGGGCTACGCTGTCTCCAGGACATACAATGAGCCGCAGGCGAGATGCAAGTGTCATACAATCCGAAACTTGGCCGTCGTTACACCCTCAGTCCGGACGCTGGCAGGGACAGTCACACGAATCGTCGTCGTCGTCATCAAATTCGTCCGGTGGTGGTTTATATCCAGAACGTCCAAGGATAAGAGCCAACCACCTATATGACGATAGTCAGATTGTCCCGCGCAGAGATCACGAGAGCATGGCACCAAACTTCCCACTCCGATATCCACCTCATTCCACAGGAACTCGCGAAGGTGCACTACAACGTCTGCACTGGCATTCTAGAGACACGCCAGACAGCGCAAGAGATCCTCGAAGACAGCCCACGACGAATTCTTTCGCATCTTCCCCAACGTTGCCTTTCCCTTCGCAAGGGTATCACAGTACTCCAACCTATACCTCGTCTTGGACTTCAACCGACAACAACCTCATGACCACGCCAACCCTTCATTCGATTGCCCAGGCCACCCCGCCCTACGACGGGTCCTACTCTTGCAACTCTACGTCGATTCCAAGTCCTGACGAATTTACGAATGTTGAGGGTTTCCGTGATTCTTAATTTCAACACTTCAACGGACTTAAGAGTCCTTTTTTTTTTGTCACCATTTCTTGAGAAATACGTACCACACACACGATTCTGTACGCCCAGCATTTTTTCTACCTGTACATATCATCATCATAGAGCTAGCTATTTCACGCACGGATCTGACATATCAAACGATGTTAACATTTATCTTCAGACTTTGAGGTCACTTCACTTTCTGGATACGATATCTTTAGATATAATCAGGCTTATGCCGCAATTTCAGAAGAAAGCAATGCTCTCCTTCGATTCCGCGAATCTCGGTAGTATTCACGTCAAAGGTTCTTGGCCCGCTGGGCCCGCTGTTCGCCTTGAATAAACCTTGAAATGATTTCCAAATTCCTAGCCAATTTCCGATGAATTTGTTAATACAGTCTCCATGAAATTATTCAGTGTCGTTGTAATACAGTGAGAGCATTTTGATGAATCCGGGGGAAGGCAAGAAGGCTGAAAGTTAATCAAGGTGAAACTGTGATAGAAGGCAAAGAACCGGTATTCAACAGGATTCGTGGTTTAGAGTGTGCGCTATAACTCACCAAAGAACGTGAAACTGTATTGAATCGATATACCAGGATTGAGATTCTTTGGATTTTGGGGTTTCAATCATTCATGGGATGACGGAATACACCTAATAGTTAATTAAGATTTTTAGAGAATCCCTATCAGGAATAATATTGGCATCGCATCGCGGGCGGGCACCACCAAAAGGATATCACAAACCTAACTAGCTAGGAATTTTCCGTCTCTCAATGAATCCTTTGATGTTAGCATGCCCATCCAAACTACCGAAGAAACAGCGCTTTGAAGCACTTTCCCAAAGGACAACATTGAGCTCTTTTGCATAGTTAAGAACGAACTCGTAGTCTGCTAGAGACTGGAAGGCGGTATACAAATAACCTGCCAAGCATTGGTATTAGTCAATGTTACCCAATTTCTTATAAAGAAGACGAACCTTCATGTGATTTGAGACGATTTCTTTCCAATTCCCAGAGTCTTATCTGGTCTTGAACCGTAACAGGTATTAAAGGATTCTAAAAGGCGGTGGTCATTAACGGATGATCAAAATACCGCAGCCATGTACTCGCATTCTTCCGCATTTGTGGGTGAGCGTGAGTGACAAGGTAGCTGATGATCTGGATTGAAATGATGGCATTAGCTGCATCGACTGTTCTGAAGACGGAAACAAACATACCTGATCAGCAGAAATGCCGCTGGAGAGCGCCTCCTTGACACTTTCTCGTGTGATAGAACCTACAACAAGATTCGGGAAGCGGTACTTTAACGACACAAACAGCCCTAAAACTGCGATTTGTAAGGGGTTGTCTAAATTAGGATGAGAAAACGTTTCTGAGGACATTTATTACGCAAATTGGAATACCTGTGTATGCGTATACCCGATAATTGGTTTCGAGAATAATGAACCCTTCTTGAGGCCCGGAACTACCGCCGGTCGAGGTAGGAAGCGGTGGAGAAGAAGAAGTCAAGGTGGTCGCAAGACGGGTGGGATTGAAACGCCGTGATGTAGGCTTTGACGGAGAGGTCAGAAGCCGTCCAGAGGTATCCAAAATCATACCTTTCGCTGCCAAATGAGTCCATAATCACGCAGGTCCTCGAGCATAGCCTTTTGAGTGCCGCTTAGATTTTCGGTAGAGTATTCCTGTCGAGCTGCCATCAAATTAAACGTTCGTCGAAGAATCACTGAAGATAATCACCCTTCCAAGCTCCATGGTCGAAAGCATGAATACGAAACCCAATACCTCGACCAAATCCATTTGCCGCTCCTGAAACAGCACAATCAGCTGAGTTGAAAAACAATATTGCGGACACATAAAGATACTTCGGCGAGATGAAAATATTGCAATAAAAGGTCCCACAATTGGTCATTAGGCGTATGAAGAACGAACTGGAATCCAGGTGATGTAATTGTAGAATTGCTAGTTGATGAGGTCTCCATTCAGTAACGGAGGCCATAATACGTTAAAACTCGATAACGTACTGGGAACTCGTCATCAGGCCACTTCGTTGTAAGAGGAACAAAACACCTTGAGAGGGCTTTCTTGGTTGTTGACCTGATTTTGACGAAGATACCATGTAGTGCAAAATTGTCTACCGTCGCAAATTGGAAAGAAATTCAAGAGATTTGAATCTACCAATATCCTCACCTCCCATTTTTCCAATGCAAAACTATCAAGTGTCTCCAAATCGACAGCTTGTCTTTTATCCTCCTTTTCGGAAGGAACACCAAAGCTACCGCTAGTTCCTCTTTCGAGCAAGTCAGCCGAAACTGCCAACAAACCAAAAGGGGAAAAAAAAAAAAACCAACATACCCTCCGGTAATGGCCTGCCGAAAGCTAGACTTGAAGGTGGCATTCAACGCCAATTTGACTGGGGACTTTGGCAGAATATGCAAATTTCCTAAAGTCTCCAGAGCATCATTATAAAGCCTATCATTTCCTCCATCAGCACGTTACCCAAAAACTTGAATTCACGAACGTGAGTTGTACTTTTCACATTTGCTTTCACGAATGACCCAAGCCGACATGGCTTGTGTGGCAATCGCAGACTCAAGCCACAGCAAGTTCATAATGATTTGTCTCTCCAATGGAGCCAGCAATCTAGATGTATCATGGATTAGACGAGTTACGACATCCCGATCACCTGAAAGAAATTCCACCGAAATATAGAAAGGCATGATGACGGTCTCTGGTACAATCTTGTTAACGTATTTTGCGACTGAGATTGCAGAAATGTCAAAAGAGGGTGAGGTTTATATGGTCTCTCTTCATTTTCTGCATAAATGTATGGTTGAACTGAAGGCATTGATGCAAGGAACTTGAGGTCAATGAGTCAGTGGTTTATCAGAAGAAATTCCGGAAACAACACGTGACATCTAGCTTGGACGCGTCACACCGCGAATGGTCCGGACCGTGACTGATGACCACCCGATGTTGCAAATAACATTCCTCTTGAGTCTTCACCAGCTAACTTACGTACTAAAGGATACAAAGACATAAGGAGAATCAATGTCTGGATTCTCTGTACACTCGGCAGCTCAGAACAGTGAGTTTCCTGCCCAAATCAACTCAAATTTGCAAAGCAAGTTCGAAGGATAACCAATTCACACTGCAGACCAACTATCTCTCCTTCGGTCTCTGCTTTCCGAGGACCTAAAGCTTGTGAACTCTGTGGATATTGTAACAACCTTCCAAATTAATCCATCTTGAACTATACTGAACAATTTATCAATAGGATGATCGAACACCTCTCCATTGGGCTGCATCTTCTGGTTCCATTGACATCACACGGTTTCTCATTGATCAAAGGGCTGAAATAGATAAGCCTGACAATTCCGGGTGGACCCCTCTCCATATCGCTGGTAAATTGCTACGACATATTTATTTTTTAGGTTCTGCCCTGATCTCCCGTTGCTACATATTTGTAGTTAGCGCAGGACACGAGAACGTGGCACAAGAACTAATTGGAGGTGGTGCAGACGTAAACAGGTAAGGCTCTTTTGCAAGCCTCGATGGTTTCCCTTAGTCTGTCCGGCAGAAAAAATGACAAAGGCATGACGGCTTTGTGAGTCTGAGAAAATTCTTGGCCCGTGGCCCTGCCAATTCTAATGTTTTATTATTTTCTTTCTGTCAAATCTATACTCTACCAGGCATTACGCAGCCTCAAAATCCCGCATTGACGTGCGCTGTCACTCTTGCGTTATCATGCGCTATTTTTCTGATGGGCTCTTTCTTTTAGATTGGCAGGTTATTGATTTCGAGGGGCGCAGACGTACGTAGTCCTTTTTGACGCAGGCTCATGACCGAGGGGTTCTGAAACTTTACTTTATGCAAGATCAATGCGCGGGATAAGGCCAACCAGCTGCCACTGTACGCATGCACATTCGTCCCTTTCTATCGCTTCTCCGAGTTTCACCTCCTTCTAGCCATCGAGCAGCGACTACTGGGTCGGTTGGCTTCGTTCGACTTTTAATTGAGTCATCCACCCCTTTGAATAAGTTGCGCCTGAACACGGCTGATCGTATCGGTAGGTCACTTCTTTTTTCGTCGATCTGCGGGCGGCACATCTGTCTAATGTGTCGCTCTATTCTCCTTCAGGAAATACTCCTTTGCATCTTGCGATGGATTCGGCACATGCAGAGGCTGCTATCCTCCTTATGAATGCAGGTGCAGATCGAACTCGCGTACGTATTCGCCGGATTTATCCCCATGGTGTAGTCGATGCTGAGAGACCCCCTCCTTCTCCTCTCACAGGAAAATCTGGATGGTGAGACTCCAGAGAGTATCCCAGGGGTCGGAGGACAGGAGCAGAAACTTGCGAGACAGCATGTCATTGATCATTGTGGGAAACCGTAACGCAATAACTTCAAGCCAAACGAGGCAGACAGACAACCTTGTATTATCTATAGCCCCTGATACAGCCTTTTCCAATTGTCGGGCGTTATTAAGCCTTCTAGTTCACCTGTCTGATTCTTGGGGTCGCGATCGAGGAAATGAGTCTCTCAGTCATATCACTAAACTCGTTCATGCGACTTCTGAACTCATTTCTGCAGCATTCCATTTCTAGTTTCCAGGGATTATGTGCCGTTCAACTGCTTCTTACTCCGTTTGCTCTTTTTTTTCGTCACAGACACTCACGGGTCGCTCAACCTCAATCTGTGTTTGTATTCGATCATGAAGCGTTCTGGCTCCGTCATGAAAGCTCCAACCTGTGCAAGTCATTCCACTCGCTCCTCACTGTCCACTGGTCTACGTCACTTGAAGCGGAGCAAAAACCAAGAATTTGGTTGAGGGTCAATGGCGTCCCTATATGATATCACTTCAACGACAAGAAGGGGCACTTGTGTCACCGTTTATCTTATTGACCCAGTTGCATTCTAGGGTGGCTTGACGGAAATTTAATTCTTTGAAACGTATGGCGACATTGATATATTTATTCTAAGCACTAATCCTCTTCAGGAATCTATGGGTGGGATGAGCCCACGGCCTTCTAGTTGACATGCTATTAACGAACTCTGATTCTCGGCTTCTCTGTCAGCACTGCTGGCTGTCGTGTATTTTTTTTTCCCTCTGGCCCCGTGTACAATGCGGTAGGATTCAATTTCAATTTTTTTTTTTCCCCTCTAACCTCTTTGAATCTCAATGGTTCAACTGGTGGAACATACGAACCGACCCATTAACAGTGGTTTGAGCCGTCTAATAAGAATAAAAATATCTGATAAGTATTATTGTTCTTTATTTATTATTGCCGCACGTTTTCCAAGCCCGTCGAGCTCAACATGAAGGCACAACGTCAACGAGATAGCTCATTTAAGCTTAAGCTCTGACAATTCGTATCTAGCGACCTCTCCATTATGATAATAGAGAACTGGCTTGATATGAGCTTGCAAGTTTATCAACATAGATAGGAATACGGTTGAGGCCGACTAGAGTGGGATGAACGGTGTCTATTCGAAATTACATACATCAACCCCAGAAAAAGAAACGGCAAGAATCAACCAGGCATAGAACTGTCCCAGTTTCCAGGGGTTCGAACAGTTCGGTGGGAATAACTTGTAAGTAGCCATCGCGCATGATAGTCGGAACTGCCAAAAACAACAACAAAAAAAGGCAACGGATGTAGAGATTGCACCCATAAATACATTTATGATTTAAGGATGGCAATCAAGCTTCAATCAAATTGTGTTTTCCAGTTTTCAGGATTCCAGAAAGAGGAAAAAAATAATCAAGTGGCAGTGAACCCTCCAACACAAGCTCAAAGCTTGGGCTGGACCCCGGAAAATGATGTAGGTTGTTAGGATTCAGGATCAATTCTGACATCATTTTCAAGTCCAAAAATGTCGAATTTATAACGTCGAGATGTGTAGTCAGAAGGGAGTCGAAATGATGTTTCGAAAGTTCAGAACAAGTTTGACTCTTGTATGAGTTGATTGGCGGTCGTGATCCAATCATTGGTGAACAGGGCGCCTACTCTACTTGCATGATATTAAAAAAAAAAAAGATGGGTGTAAGTTTCCCATTAAAACATGTTGTGACTATATGATTATTGTTCACTAGAAATCCTTTTACAAAAGTCTAGCCTACCTAAAAATTGCTCAAGCTGGTCATTTCCAGACAAAGTCTATTCCGGGGTCCTACTCTGGGCCCATGAAAGAGACGTCATCATATTCGGCTTATATTCGGCAAAAGTAAGGTATATAAACCTGAGGAAGGCATGGATAATAGACCCTTTAAGCAACTCTTCACTCCCCTGATACTCACCTCACGAGCTTAGTCTTGTGTTCCTTTCTCTTCTTCTCATACCATCCTCCTCCTATCATCTTCCTGATGAAGAAGTATCGTATCAGATCCTTTCATACTATTGTAACAGCCAATCTCTTATAGTCCATCATGCGTTTCACTATTGTCGCCGTCGTCGTCGCTGCTGTTGCTTTCTCCAGCGCTGCTGTCATCCCAAGGGCTAACTTGCAACCATCGGACATTGAATCTCGCTACTTTCGTGGTGAGGTTTATGCTCGTGTGGAGCCTGCTCTCAAAGTGGTAGTACGCAGTGAACCACTGGCGCCAAGGCGTCTTCACGGTCGCGACCTCCGTATGCCGACAAACTAGACTGAGTATGCTTAGTATTTTTCATCGAACGCAATAAAGACTTATTGCTTTGTCGTTCTCAGATGTTGTACCCCAGATATGGAATTGATCAAGGGAATCGCCAACCAACCAACCACACATCCACATTTGTATTACCTTCGACAAGTAGACACTTGCCTGCTTATTGAAAAATGCATATCACTTTTCCGGTCCTATCATCATCTTTTGCGTGGTAAGCGTTTTGTAAAAACGAAAAGGCCTCCTTGGGTTTCGACAACTTGAAGCCAATAATAGGTTTCGCGCAGGCATTTCTCGCTGAATACTCATTCCAGACTCCACGGAATCTTTGGGTTGAAACTTGACTGTCATGTCTTGGTGCCGAGCGTTGCGCATGCTCTGCAAATCTAGGTCTGGGAAGAAATCTCCTTCAGGTGGCGTAGTTGTGGGAATAATAATATCGATATCGTATTTAGTCAAGTTCATGGGAACCTCTGACAAAAATTTACCATAGATGCGAATCAAATTCGAAACGGGTATAGCATGGTACTTGGAAATTAGTTCAACAGACGTGCTTGCAGAAAACAAATTGAGAGTATGTTCAAACAAAACATATATAAGATTAACAATCCAAGAATGAGTAAATTTGATAAAGTTGAGTCAACCACTTTCCTGCTATCTTTATTTTCATGTTGTTAATGATATTTTCATTCAGTTTCTCGGCTGTTTGTGGCGCAACATACGACGAAGCTCATCACGTGACTGAGAGCATCACACACAAAAAGGCAAGCCAAAGAAAAGCCAACAGTTTTGCCTGCAACCACCACCATCCCTCCTCCGTCATCTCCGAGAACGACATGGCAGCTATGGTAGAGAGGCCAATGTCAGCATTGAACGATATGCAAACTCCTGGTCCCTCAATAGAGATCATCGATGTTGATGCATTTGAAGACGACGGCCTCAACTTGATATCTGACTTGGGGGAACCCTCTTTGACTACTTTTAACCCTAGACCGGTTCCGAGACCTCTGGATAGGGGCTCACGAAGACCCACTCCGCAGACAATATATCTATTGGACAGCGATGATGACGACTTAACTGTCGCTTCTGGGATTAGTTCAAATCCAGGTGAGCCACCAAACTGCAATAGAAATGGAGAATGTTTAACCCTTTTCTCAACGGACATAGGAGGGCAACCATCCAACTCTCGTCGAATTTTATCCCCACCCCCACGCAACGTTCCAGCCACAATGATCCCCCCTGTGCCACCTGTTCCGGCGCGTTTTGCCGGACAAACGTCTTTCCCGATGAGGCTCCAACCTCCTCCCTTTCCTTCACCACCTGTAATACGGCCTACCAGCCGTCCTTTTTCATTTGAGAATATTCTCGATACGACTATTGCTGGCCCCTCTAACCACCAGCACCATCGTCGGAATGATGCGCCTGCCCCTCAAGCGGCGCCATCTTCTCACCATGTCCCTTCTATGGGACTGGGTGGGGCCATCATATCTTCCCATCGACTAGCAAACACTTCTGAACCACACATTGCAGCAGGATTCCCTAATGGGGTAGCCGCCACGCGAATTCGCATGCCCACTTTCACCTCTCGATTAGTCGATTTGGCGAGATATTCCAATTTTTCTTTCCGACATGCCCCAGGTTCTAGTGTAATCATGAATGATAATTCGGAGTTGGACGATCTTTTCGGCGACGGTGGTGGTGAGGGGCTATTTGGTCCCCGGCGCGATACCAACTACCGCCGGAGACAAACTGGTACGCAGGAGAAAGAACAGTATCTTCCATTTTACACGCATCCTTCCCAGCCCGACCCAGGATTTACTTTTGATTTTGCGCTACCTACATCATTTGCTGCCGATACTTACCGCCGAACTCGACTATTCCCACCTACTTCAATCAATAATCCCATTGTCTTAGATGACGACGATAACGGCAATAGCAATGGGACATCCACCCCCTTTGCAGGACCATCATCTTCAACTTCTGATACAGGACAAGTCACAGCTACTCTCGTGTGTGCCAACTGTTCAGACTTGCTCCTCATAAACGCAGCCCTTCATCCCAACGAGAGTGATAGACGTGTCTGGGGATTACGTTGTGGTCATATCATCGATGAAAAGTGTCTCAATCAACTCGGACAACCTCCTAGAGCTCTCGACGACTCTCCTGATTCTAGAAAAGGCAAAGCAAAAGCCACAGATTCAGGGCCTTCATATGGCGATACAACAGTTTCGGAAAACCAAACGGTGTTGGAAGCAATACAGGAAAATAGCATTCGTTCGAGGTTACGTTCTAGGCCAGGATCTATGAGTTTTATTGCCGCTTCATCAACTCCCTCGATTTCGCCATTGTTGGATCCGACATACCGTCTACCGCCTTTGAAACGTCGAAGAGTCTCGAGTAAGAAGAAAAGGGTGGAAGCAGAGTTCCTGTGGAGATGTCCCGTGGCTAATTGTGGTAGAGTGCATGTGAGTGTCAAGGTGGATGGCGTGTGGGGTCCTGAAAAAGAAAGAGGATCGGCTGGCAAGACTATGGGTGCTGGACAACTAGAAGCGAGAGGCGCGATTCCTATCTTTGCTTAGGTTTTTTTTTTTTTTTTCACCATGACGAACTTTTTCGCAGGTACTACATAAGCTTAGTTATTTTTTAACTTGTAGCGGATAAGCAAGAATACTACTAGTTGGATCTTCACCTTCGTCTGTCGGGGATTCATCACTGGAGGGTGGAATGGTGAACCAGTGACGGCTCATCTGGAGGAAGTCAACAATCTATCTCTGATGGGGCAACCCTCAGTGAACGACCCAAGGCTCGCTTTGCCTTTCTCGGTACCCCCGCAACTTGACCATTCGTTGTGCGGGCATCATACTTCTAGTTTCATCCAAGTCTGCTTCTGCTCTCAAGCTTTCAGAACAAATGTAGAAGATCTTGGCCGCATATACTGCTCGCTTGAAGGATGTCTTTTTGAGCCGACCAAATCAACAAAACAAAAAAAAACAAAAAAAAGTGTTGCAAATGGACCATTCGAGATTTCGCCGGGTCTCTCTACATGCTAAGAATTATCGATACTGTGCGGCGAAAACCAAAGAAGTGCATCCCCTTCTTCTTACCTCACACTTTTGGACATCTTTCCTGTCGGAGGTACCTCGTAAAAACGCCTCCATAGTGCGACCATTTATTGGGATCGTACGTGTTATCATTGCGAGTCGATTATATGCCATCTGTTGTTAAAATCTCATTAAACATTCAAAGTATCGTCAAGTTGAATGCGATTTGGGTCCATCTGAGAACGTTGTTGAAAGCACCATTTTCGGTACTTCATCCTGGTCCTGTATGATACAACCCCTTTCCCTCTAACCGTCCCGTCCCCCCCAGGCCCGTCACCTACGCATCCAACCCTTTCCCAAACATTGCGCATTTCATTGGAGCTGCCGCCACCGCGCTCTTCACCACCAACACTACTACCTTGATGTTGCAACACTCTTATCGACGTGATACATTCAAACACCCGACACCTCAACCGCGCGGGATGAACACGGATCTCAGATAATTTTTGTTTTGATTCCTCTCGTTTTGAACAACGATGGGGGTTGGTTCAAAGGACCTTGGGGGGCGCAGATCTCACCCCATAATAATAATAATAATCATTGGAAGATAAGGCTTTGAACCCAATTTGTTTGTTTTGTTTGTTTGATATTTTTGAAGGGTTTCATCCAACCGGAGCCATATATATACTAAAATCCCCAAATGATCATCCACCAAAAGTCGTTATGCTGCCTATAGCAATAACGTCGATGGTAGACGAGTAGCAAAACTGCTCTGTGTGCTATGAACTAGATTGCACCGTGGCTATCGACAAAGATGTGGTAGAAGAAGAGATTGGATATGGTGCGTAGCGGTGCCATTATTGGTATAGGTGTGGGGTGTGGGGTGTGAGGTGTGATCCGGGGAGCCATCGACGTCGAAAAACAATACGGACTCCATTTTATCGATGGGCATCAAACTATACTCGCCCCTTGGATTTTCCTCCTTCGTCATCAGCAAAAGTTGTGTGGAGATTGCACCTCTCTTGCTGATGCATCCACCTGTGCTTACGAAGACGTATTTGCAGATACTCGCCCCACTTTCTCATTCATCATTCGGGAGAGGCTGCCTGCACCATCAATTGATGCACTGTCGCTTACTACGATGTGTCCAGCCTCTGCCAGAGGATGTTGGGTATTACATTTTCCGCTGCCGTTCAACCCTAATAGCAATACTGATTTTATTATAATACGACATCGGTTCTTTGGCGTAGACCATTTAGAACTCTCGAGTCACTGAAATCGTCATCTTCAGTCTCTGTACGATGCCATCGAACTCGCCCCCCAAGTACATGACCATCCATACTACATATATGCAGTATCCTTAATATCTTCGTAGACGGAAAGGACAGATCATCAGAAAAGAAACACCAAGATTGTTGGGAATAAAAAAAGTTATTCGAAGTAATCCCGTCAAGTTCTGCCGACACCTATCCCATGCCAGTGTTAGTCAATTGGTCTCATCTCATCCTGAGATCATGGCGTAGATATCCAGAAACTTTCCCTTTCCCTATATGAACAGCACTCGAATCGTCTTCAGAATCTGTGATTACAATTTCGATTTGTTGCGAGTAGACACACTGGCAACTTGAACACTTTCTCTGCGAGTACCGCGTGATCCTTTCTGCATCTAGGGACATGTATTTCCACTATCTTCAAAAAATCAAATTCTCGCTGCTGGTTGATTATAATTAGGCCAAAAAAAATAATGCTTTCTGTTTCCTCACGGCTTTTCACGCTATTGGGATACCCATGAAGGTGAGCAGGTGCAAGTGTTTTGTCTCATCAGGCGTCAACAGACAAAGCTTATTCATGAAATAGACATGTTCAGTCCCAAGTTTTGAATGCTACGAACAAGTACAAGTCCAAACTAGCAGAAAGTAGAAGCAGAAGAGGGAAAATAGAAGGACATAGTCATGCCTGGAGATACTGAAAACCAAAATGAAAAAAAAGGTAAAATTAGTTTGCTAAACCAACAAGTCTGATTCACTGCCAATTTCAAATTTTGGACTTGGACCCTTTTTCAAGATCCTACTATCTTTTGTCATCTCCTGTCCTTGATTTATTTATCTTGTGGTCATACCTGGTGATGATTGTGTAATTGGTTGCCTGATGTTACCTGCTATCAAGTGTCCTCGAGAATGGAGGCACTTACAGTAGCTCAAAAAACTGTCCCAATGTTTGGGCATTTGGCAGAGATTGGCTAATAACACAAGATAACACTGATATCTTGAAATTTGGACATGTTATAGTACAATATAATACCTTTCAGATATCATCTAAAACTTCAAGTAGGGTTACCAAAGTTCAGTTCAGTTCAGTTCAGTTCTTGACCCTCCTCAACCTGAACTGAACTGGACCATCCAAGAACTGGTTTGAACTGAACTGAAGAAACATTATATCATTGGAAATTTGCATATATTTGAAAAAATTACTACACAAAGACCTTCCTTAGGTCCTAGCCACTTCATTTCTACACATAGATGATCTCAGTAGTCAGAATTCTTTGAGTCTAGTTTAAAGGTATCTTGTTGGAAATATTAGATGTTGGATTAAAGAACAAGACTATCGTGATCAATAGAGAAAGCCCACACTCCTGGCACTAGGTGGTGTTTCCCATGGAGAAACCTATTTTTAGACATGTTTTGTAATTTCCAAACAGTTTTTCTCATGGAAACACAAAAAAATTATCCAGCACTTTAAGTATTTCCTTGATAAACACTTAAAGTGCTGGATAATTTTTTTGTGTTTCCATGAGAAAAACTGTTTGAAAATCACAAAACCTGTCTAAAAATAGGTTTTCCCAAGGGAAACACCACCTGGTGCCAGCAGTGCCAGGTGATTAGGATAGGCGATGGATATGCTATGTATTGGTTTAATCTGATAGAGATCCACTCTAAATGGTTCAGGTACTTATACACATGAAAACAAGGCAGTGCTACTAAGGCTATGCTACAAGCAAGGGTGCACTGGCATCGAAAAAAAAGACCTGGGGTTGATTTTTTTGCTAAGGCCAGTTCTGCTGGACTGTCATGGTCTGTGCTTGGTCACGTTCTTTCCGAAGAACAATCAAAGGATGGCTCCAACAGAGTCTCTGATTCTGGCTGCCTCACCATTGTTCAGTGCCACCATTACCATCGGCCACCCTCATCAGACTTATATTGGAGCTCCGTCAGAATACTTCCCCTACTCCGATACCACCAACACAACCTGCATTCTTATCATTGTCATTACCAACCAGCACCATGTGCTTTCTACCACAGCACAACCAGAGCCCCACCATGCTCCACACACGTTCCATGTTCCAGGCCAATCACATCGCGCACGCACCAGTTCTCGAGGTCATGAGTTGCGGTCACCACAAGGACTCGCGAGGATTCACGTCGGCATCCCTCGGCACCATCTGGAATACGAGTCTCCTCATTATATGTTCATTCTACTACCATATGCTCTTCACAATAACTCCTTATATGTTTATGTTTTGCTTCTGTATAAATACTCCAGTTTTTTGTATGTATTTTGCTAGTTTGAATATCAACTTAGCAACCTACTTCTCTTTAACTCGCTCTCGCCTTTCTTAAGCTTCTTCTTGGCTTGACTCCAGACTCTGTCTGGGCCTCTGAAATTCGAGGCATCCATCAAGAGAGTGGTGCAACCTACAAGTTGAAGCCTTGGATGACTTCAGACCCGACATCTCCATCCGAATTCTGAGCTTAACATGGACTAACTGACTTACATAATCAGGAATGCTTCTAAATATAGTAATATTACCTCATCGGCATTGGCACTTCCAGGTGCATCCTTGCTTGGATGCTTCACAGGCCATGCACACCCAATTTTGTGGCTCTCGCTAAAGTTATATGCACTAGACATATAAAGTGAGTCAGAAAATGACTCAGTGCTCATAGTATGATGTACTTACCCACTTTTTCATCTTGATTAGATGGTCAATGTTTGCTTTTATACAACTTTATAGCTGGGATTTGTGACATGTACTGTAGACTCTTGAATAGTGCTCATATTTACAATCAAACAGTTTGCTGGTAAAGAGAATGCAAGTGTGTTAGGTACCTCACAACAATTGACTGATGATGCAAGAAAAAAAATTGCCCAAATATGGAAGGACATTCAAAGAATATGTTTTTTCACTTGCTTTCTGCTGCTAGAGGCCTTGTTTGAGTTGTACCACTCCCCATACCATCTGTAGATAGTAAGAATATGTTCTAATATACTCAATTTAGTGTTCTGAGGCCCTGTTCTGGAGGTGTCCATTTATTTTTTTCACAGCCTGAGGCTGGACTACACTGCTGGCGCCAGGTGGTGTTTCCCCTGGAAAAACCCATTAAGAGACACATTTTGTGATTTCCAAAGGGTTTTTCCCATGGAAACACAAAAAGTGTTTCTGAAAGAAAATCCAAGAAACACATTATGTGTTTCTTTCAGGTTTTCCATCGATAAATTTTTTGTTTTTCTCAAAATTTATCTTTTTGAAACATGATAAG
>Ga0193743_1000309_pt1 | contig 38313 bp, 31 predicted proteins | sample L2c2metaG_FD_143038 | JGI IMG/M metagenome (GOLD analysis project Ga0193743, IMG submission 143038) | Soil microbial communities from a riparian zone of the East river system, Colorado, United States - L2c2 | ecosystem: Environmental > Terrestrial > Soil > Riparian zone | place: USA: East River... | reverse complement strand
TCGGCTGCCGAACAGCTCGCTCAAAAGTCAGTTCGACGCTGGAGCAATTATAGGGGGGCTTCTTCTTTTGCTCAGTTCAGACTGTTTGCTGTCTTGGACAAGAGTGCTTCCACAATGGCTTTGGCTCCCCGCGCGGGGTCGCCTGCTTGCGCTCCGTGGGCGGTCTTGCTCCATTCCCGCGTGCGGCCCACAGTTGCCGCGTAAGCCGGCAAGCTGCGTTGGGTTACTGCCAGCGCGTCACCCAGGAAGTCGGTCCGGAATGGTCCCGGCTCAACTGCGGTAACGGAAATACCGAGCGGCTTTAGTTCTTTCGACAGCGCCTCGGAAATGCCCTCCACGGCGAACTTTGTGGAGGCGTAAATGCCCCATCCAGGTCCCGCCACCAAGCCGCCGATGGAAGAAATGTTCACGATGTGCCCGCTGCGGCGTTCGCGGAGGTGCGGCGCCACGGCGCGGGTAACACGCAGAAGCCCGAAGACATTCGTCTCATAGATGTTCAAGACCTCGGCGTCGCTGGCTTCTTCAATGGCGCCCAGTAAGCCGTGGCCGGCGTTGTTCACCAGTACATCGATATGGCCAAAGCGCTCGATCGCTGATTGGATGGACGAAGCAATCTGCGCTTCGCTGCGAAGATCCATTTGGATCGCCAGCAAACGGCCGCCCGCGTCCGGGAAGGCCGCCGCGACTTTGGCTGGAGTCCGTGAGGTGGCAGCGACTTTGTCCCCTCGCTGTAACGCGGCGCGAACCAGTTCATAACCGAACCCCTGGGAGGTGCCGGTGATGAACCACACTAACGGCTGTGATTGCTCCATACCGATACGATATAGTCTGTATCGGATTGGTTGCAGAAAAGTCCAGTTTTCGAGAATTGTAGGAGAGACCGCATGCTGCAAAAAGTGAACGAACCCGCCAGGAAGGGTAGACCCAGGAGCGAGGAAGCTCATCAGGCCATTCTGGCAGCCGCCTTGCAACTCGTTTTCGAGGATGGATTCCGCTCAGTGAGCATAGATGCAATCGCAGCCAAGGCGGACGTCGGCAGGGCAACTATCTATCGCCGCTGGCCAAACAAAGCCGCCATCGTCATGGATGCGTTTCTGCAGGACGTCGGGCCCAACATCAGCTTTCCTTCCAGGGCGGATGCGACCGAAAGTCTCCGGACCCAGATGCGCTTACTCGCCAAAGCCTTCCGCGGAAAACATGGCGCCCTGATCAAAGCTCTGCTGGGAGAAGCGCAGTTTGATCCGGAACTGGCGGAGGCCTTTCGGGAGCGCTGGATCCGGCCGCGAAGGGAATCCGCTATGGTTACGCTCCGGGAAGCGATGGCGAAGGGGCAGCTTCGCGCGGATATCGATCTCGACACCGCCATCGACGCGCTCTACGGCGGGATTTACTACCGGCTGCAGATTGGAAATGCGCCGCTGTCCGACTCTTACATCGACAGTCTATTTCAGCACGTGGTCTATGGGCTGCGGGGTCCGATGCAGAGCCTAGACTCCGATACAGCGCTTAAATAAAAATCTTAGCCGTCGAGCTCAACTTCCTGGTGCTGCATTCCGGCATATGGATAGACCGCGACCTTGTTCGAATCGCCGGGATGCAATTCTCTCAGCTTGGCGATCACGTCTTCCCATTTGTCGTAAAAGAACGTTCCCGTCTTGTAGTTGTTTGTCATGTTCCTGGTCAGATACTGCGAGTACACGATCAGGTTGGTCTTTTTCTGATTGGCGCGCGCGCCGGGTCTGATTCCCGATAAACGCCGGGCCGTCAAATCGAACTGGGTCGCCCCGCTGCGGCCTGCCAGGCGGTTGTTCAGGTAGTGGACCGGGTCTATACCTAGCGGATGTTGCACAATCACCACGCCCGTACCGCCGTCCCGCACCGAGTAATTCACCCACAACGCACCGTGGAATGCCTGGGCGTTCTGCGGGTACCCGTTGGCCACTACGATGTCCGCGTCCGTCACCATCGGTGTGCAATAGGTCTTGGCCGCGACGCGCACACCGGCATGATGGGCTTCCACAATATCGCCTGCCCAGATGTGCGTCGGCCGCAAGCGGTCGTTGTACATGATCTGGACCGTATAATCCACGTTGGCCATTTTCGCCGCTTCGATCATGTCCAGCCGCATATCGTTCTTGAAAACCTTGGCCGGACCCGTGGTACTGACCTTGGTCAGAATCTGCGTGTGGTTGTATTCGACCGACGACAGGTGGGCCAGCCCGGGGAGGATGGCCTTTGCGCCTCCGCCATATCCGGCGTCCTGGTGCACTTTGATGCCGCTGATACAGATCTTTAGATCGGACGCTAGAAAAGTCTGATTGAGGAGAACCTTATTCTTTCGCTCAGTGGTGCCGACTTCCTTCACGTTGTCGACCACGTCGTGATTCAGCCAAGCGTATCTCTTAGCGATCTGGGGGCCGAGCTTGCGGCTCACCTCCTCCTGCGTCATCGCGCGGTGCGTGCCGAAGGAGCCGATGAAGAGAATGTTCTCGTCCTTGATTCCCGCTTTGGCTAATTCCGCCTCTACCCACGGCGTCACGGCAGACGCAGGTGTCGTGCGCGTCAAATCGTCAAAGCTAATCGCTACGGTTTTTTTGCCCTCGGCCATTTCACGCAGGGATTTTGTGCCTACCGGCTGGCTGCACTGCGCCGCGATCTGGTCTGAAGTCAGCACGGGGAGGCTGTGGCCCGCCATGTCCTGCACGTGGACGTCCCAGGCTGCCGGGAAGTCGATGCGTTCCTCGATCCAGGGCGCGCCGTTGGGACCGGCAAATTCGTGTGTCGGGATGACCACGGATTTCGCCGATCCTTTCAGCTTTGGAACAACTCTTGCCTGGTAGGCCGAAGACGCCATCGCGGCGCCAATTAATGGCGTCGCCGCCATATAGCGTGCGCCTTTCAGAATATCTCTGCGGCTGGGTTTCGACATAGAAGGTCCTTAACGTAAACTGAAGGTGCGGGTGGGAGATCCCTCTTGATGATTAAATGCGGTCATCCACGATGGCAAGATTTAACAGGTGAATTCTTGGTGAATCACCGTATTCTGTGCCAGTTTTTCATCAACTTCCGTGACCCCGCGCCGGCTTATAGGTCTTATTGAACCCGTTTCGGTTGTTAGTGAGTGTGAACGATCCGTCTCCTGCTACCGACAGTTTACTCAGTTTGCCTTCCTCCGCGGGATCCAAATTGGCAATGAAATCGTCGGGTGGGTTGGAGTCTTGGTCCCCGCCCTGAGTAATGAACCTGCCAAATGTCTTCGGGGCCTGGGTCGCGCGAAGAACCGGCCAGGTCGGCGGATCGGCAGCCTTTCTGCCGCCGTTTCCGCCGCGCCGAATCGCGCAATATCGACACTCCGTTACTGGCAGGCGCGGCCAATCCGGTCAACGGCATTACAACAAACACTGCTTATACGTGGAGCAAAGTGATGACGGACGTCCAGGGACAGAACGGCATCAACGGTGTTTACGCCGGAGACAGCGAAAACAGCAACGATCCAGGCATCCAGTCTCAAAGTGGGGTCCGGCTGGCTACGACCGGACGAATAGATTGGTATTGGTTTACCTCTGGAATATTCCAGCCCTGGCGAGCGGTCCCACCGCATTTCAAAAGGTTCTCAAAGATTGGTCCTTTTCGGGAGTGACCACGATACAAACCGGTACGCCCCTTACCATTACCGATTCCAGAGGCGGGTCTACCTACGGGTTCTCCAGTACGTCGCGGGCGCAATTGTGCCCGGGATGACTTACTGCCAAATCCTGACTCCCGGGAGCGCCGGCAGCCGGACGAACAATTACTTCAATCCCGGGGCGTTCTGTACAGAACCGGCCATTGGCAACGGGACTGATTTCGGCAACAGCGGAGTCGGTATCGTGCGCGGGCCTGGCCAGAACAATTTTGATCTGGCGCTTTCCAGACGATTTCCTCTCGCGAAAGTGAGAGAGGGTAGCGCTCTGGAATTGCGCAGCGAATATTTCAACGCCTTCAATCGCGTTCAGTACTCGAATCCTGGCACCGCTTTCGGCACGGCCAGCTTTGGTGTCATCGGATCTACTTCAGTCGCTACAAGTTGGCCGCCAGCCCTTCCACGGTGGTTTGGGGATATTACTCGGCGAAAGCCAAGCCCGCACTCACCGTTCATTCGGGCGATGTTGTTCAGATGCAGACGCTCTCCACTTGTTCTCCGGAGCGCATGCAGCGGCCGGTCTTACCGTTCCGCAATACGATCCCGATATTCATTCTCAGGTCACCGATAAGGGTCCTGGCGGTCATATCCTTACGGGTTTAGTGGCCATTGAAGAAGCCGAGCCAGAAGATGTGCTCGGGAACGGAGAAGTAGATATTACGGCGCTTGAAACCTGGTTGACCGGCACGTTCAAGTTCGTTGTTCACAAAGGCCCACGCTTGCTATGGCCAAGAGGCGGAAACGCCGACGAGTTATATCGCCATGGGGTTCGATGAAGATCTGAAAACTGCCACCGGGATGGCCGTTCGCAACATGATTGATTTTCTCGTTGCCGAGAAACACTTGAGCGGGGACGACGCTTACACGCTGACCAGCGTAGCTATCGACCTGAACATTACCCAACTGGTGGATAGCAAGGTCGGGGTCCATGCCACGTGTCCAGAAGGTATCTTCGACACTGTCAACTCGACGGCGAGCGCGGGAGGTGCATCACCCGGCGGCCGCTAGCTTCTAACCGCTGGCGGTGCGCTGCACCCGTTTCAATCCGTGCGGCTTCTTTTCAGCCGGCTGCTCCTCAGCGGTCTGGTGTTGCTCCGCCTTGGCGGCCGGCTTGCGCGGCAGGTCGCCCAAGCTCTTCTGCAATGCCTGCATCAGGTCGATCACTGGAGCGCGTTTCCGGGGCGCTTCCGCACCCACGGTCTGCCCTTCGCGTTTGGCTTCGAGCATCTGCATCATTTTGGTCTGATACTCGTCGTGGTACTTGGACGGATCGAAATCGGACGCCAATCCTTCCACGAGTTTTTCCGCCAGCGCGACTTCCTGTGGCTTCACCACAATGTTGGGGTCTTGGCGGAACTCCGGAACTTCCCGCACTTCTTCCGGATAGAACATAGTGTGCAGCAATAGCCCATCGGCGTGCGGCCGGACTACGACCGTGTACTCGCGCTGGTGCATGGCGATCTTGGCAATGGCGCTAAAGCCCGACTTCTGCATAGCTTCATACAGCAGGTGATAGGCCTTCTTGCCAGCCTCTTCCGCCGTCATGAAATAGGAGGCATCGAAGTAGATGGGGTCGATTCCGTCGGCCTTGACGAACTCCAAAATCTCCATGGTGTCGCTCGAAGCGGGCGCAATGCCTTTGATTTCTTCGTCATTGACAATGACGTAGCGGTCTTTCTCCACTTCGTAACCCTTCGCCAGTTCGCTGCGTTCCACCACGCGGTCGCAATGCGGGCAGAAAATCTGCTGTTTGATGCGGGTGCCGCATACCTGGTGAATCTGGTTAAAGCTCACGCGCTCAGTGCGCGCGGCGGCGAACAGGCGAACGGGTATGGTGATCAGCCCGAACGTGATGTAGCCTTTCCAAACCGTTGAAGCCATAAAATCCCTACTTAACTGGACGCGGGAACCCATGCCAATGCAACAAATCCGCGTTCCGGACGCTCTTCAAACAATATACTGTCGATATGTCGTTTGCAACTGGGCACTTAGCGAAACTTCGTACCGGTACACGGGGTCTGTGAAGATTTTCCTGTATTTCATTGGCAAACCGCGCGATGAACACGCCAACGCCATAGCCGCCGAGTTCGTCAAGCGCAGCAGCCGCTATGCTGTCTGTGAGATGCGCGAGATTGTCCCCTCCCGCTTCGATCTTTTCGCCCGCCACCCCACCGCCCGCAAGGTTTTTCTCGATCCGGCCGGCCGGTCTCTCGATTCGGCCGGTTTCATTCAAATTGTCAGCACGGCGACACAGCAGGCGCAGGATCTGTTATTCCTGATTGGCGGTCATGATGGGCTTCCCCCCGAGTGGAAGCCCCGGGCCGAACTGCTGCTGTCGCTTTCGCCTATGACATTTCCGCACGAATTGGCGCGCGCCATGCTGGCCGAGCAGATTTACCGTGCGTTCACTACCTTACACGGACATCCTTATCCCCGATAAGTCGGAGTAACAAAAAAATGTAACTGCCCATTCATGCGGGTTTAACCTTATCAAGACATGCTGCATGTATGCATACCAGGCAGTTACCGTTTGACGTTGCAGCCTCGTCTCTAGTCCCGGCGCCATGGAAAAATGTGATCCGTCCCCTGGATCCCGCGCTATTACGCCTTTTCATGCCGGAAGCCCTGGTGCAGAGCTATTCCGCCTCGCGCAACGACGGGCAAAGCGCCGCCGATTTTGCCGCCAACATGCTGAGAAATCTTGACATCCGGTATCACGTGGAACCGAGCGATCTGCAGCGCATTCCCGCATCCGGCAGCGCGCTGGTGGTGGCCAATCATCCATTTGGGATTTTGGAAGGACTCATCCTGGTCGATATGCTGGAGCGCGTTAGAAGCGATTACCGCATCGTGGCCAACTCGCTGCTCTCTACTACACCGGCGCTACGCCAGCGTGTTTTTTTTGTGAATCCGTTCGACGGCGCCAGCGCTCAGGAGAACGGTCGCAGCCTGCGTAGTTCTATCGAGTGGCTGAACGCCGGCGGCCTGCTGGTTATGTTCCCGGCCGGCGAAGTCTCGCACCTGAACTGGGGCGAATCCCCCGTCACTGATCCCAAATGGAATAGTGCGTCTGCCCGTTTTGCGCGCAAAGCCGGCTGCCCCACGGTTCCGTTGTTCTTCAATGGCGCCAACAGCCTGCCTTTCCAGATGTTGGGTACCATACACCCACGGCTGCGGACGCTGAACCTGGCTCGCGAACTGGTAAAGAAGAGCAGCCGCACCATACAGGTGCGCGTGGGTACGCCCATTGCCGCTAACGTCCTAAAGAAGTATGCGGACGCTGACGCTGCCACCGAATACTTACGCGCCCGCACTTATCTGCTGTTGAATCGTCCGGCGTCCGCCGCCGTGCCCGTCCCGCACAAGCCCGCCTTCTCTCGCCTCAGAAACAAGAGCATTGTCGCCGCTCCTACTCCGGAATCGCTTGACCGGGAAGTGGCGGCGCTAGGCCGGAGCCGCATACTGGTCTCCGGCAATGGCTTCGATGTGATTCTGGCCTCGGCGCGGGAAATTCCAAACGTTCTGCGTGAAATCGGACGCTGCCGCGAACAGACTTATCGCGAAATCGGTGAAGGCACCGGCAACGCGATCGACCTGGATGCGTTCGACGATTACTACCAGCACATGTTCTTGTGGCACACTGCCGACCGCCGGGTGGCCGGAGCGTACCGCTTGGCCACGACTGCGGATGTGTTGCCCAAATACGGCGCGACCGGGCTATATACCAGCAGCCTGTTCCATTACGAACCGGGTTTCTTCGAGCGCATCGGGCCGGCCATAGAACTGGGCCGCTCTTTCGTCTGCCTCGATTATCAAAAGCACTACGCCCCGTTGCTGTTGCTTTGGAAAGGCATCGCACGCTTTGTGGAGCGGCGGCCGGAATGCGCTGTGCTTTTTGGAGCGGTGAGCATTAGCAGCGACTACCAGTCGCTTTCGCGCACGCTGATTGTGAACTATCTCAGCGGCCATTTGGCCAATCACCTGGCCGGCCAGGTCCGTCCCCGCCGCGCGTTCCGCGGCCATGCCATGCTGCCCAAGCATGTCAAACAGCTCAGCAGGCTGCTCAGCAGCGTGGAAGAACTCTCCGCCTCGATCCAGGACCTGGAGCGCGACGGCAAGGGGCTTCCCGTCCTGGTCCGCCAGTATATGAAACTCGGAGGCCAATTTCTGGGTTTCAATGTCGACTCGCACTTCTCGAATGCGATCGATGCCCTGGTGCTGGCGGATTTGCGAACCGCTTCCCCGCCCATGCTCGACCGCTGCATGGGAGCCCTGGGAGCGGCGTCATTCCGGGCGTGGCATCAATTGCCTTCCGCGCTGTCGAAAGCGCTGCCGCTGCAGTAGGTAAGAAAAAATCCCGCTTGGTTTAGGAACCTCTTGACAGCACGCTGTACCATATAAGGTGCAGGATGGCGGCGGACCCACCACCACGAAAGATACCGCTGATCTTTTTTCGCTCGCGAACCGGAAGTGAGCCTGTGCGAGATTGGCTGAAGGGACTACCTGAAGCTGAGCGTCAAGCCATAGGAAGCGACCTTCTGCGGGCACAATGGCGATGGCCAGCGGGAATGCCGCTATGCAGGCAGTTGGGAGATGGACTTTCGGAAGTTCGCACGGACCTTCCGACAAAACGGACCGCGCGTGTATTGATTTGCTTCTACCGGCAGCACCTCGTGGCACTGCACGGTTTTATTAAGAAGACGCGCTCGACGCCGGATGATGATTTGGCGTTGGCGCGTAAGCGTCAAAAGGAATTGGAGCAATGAGCAAGAAACATCTGGGTTCGAGCGTTGATGATTTCCTAAAAGAAGAAGGCATCTTTGAGGAGGCACAAGCGCAGGCGGTTAAAGAGGTCGTTGCTTGGCAACTTGCCGAGGCTATGAAGAAAAACAAAATCTCCAAAGCGCGCATGGCCACACTCCTGAAGACGAGCCGCACTCAGGTGGATCGCCTGCTTGATCCAAGGAACGATATCACGCTTTCCAGCCTCCAGCGGGCCGCCGCGATGGTCGGACGCCGGGTGACGATCGCCCTGGTGTAAGACGCCGTCTGGCAGATCGCAAAGCAGCCGTTGATACACTCGCTGATTGCTGCTCTCCCTTAAAGGCATTCGCAAAAGCTTTGGCGGCGTACACGCCCTGCGCGACGGCAACCTCGAAGTTCACGAGGGCGAAGTGCATCTGCTGATGGGCGAAAACGGCGCGGGCAAATCCACGCTGATGAAGATTGTCGCCGGATTGTACCAGCGCGACGGCGGCGAAATGTTGTGGCGCGGCCAGCCCGTTTCTTTCACGAAACCTTCAGAAGCCTCGGCCAACGGTGTCGCCATGGTGCACCAGGAATCTCTACTGGCTCCGCATTTGACCGTAGCAGAAAACATCTTTCTGGGGCGCGAAATCACTTCGAAAACCGGCTGGGTGCAGCGCCGGGCCATAGTCGAAAAAGCCGCGCAAGTCATCTCCGAACGCGGCTTCCGGATCAATCCGAGAGCACTGGTTGGCAAGCTTAGCCCGGCCGGTAAACAACTCGTGGAAATCTGCCGAGCTGTTGCCCAGGGCTCCAGCCTGTTGATTTTCGACGAGCCGACCTCCTCGCTTTCGGAAACGGAAACGAAAGAAGTGTTCCGCGCGGTTCGCGAACTGTGCCAGCGCAAGATCGCAGTGATTTATATCACTCACCGCCTCGAGGAGTTGCGCTCGCTCGGTGACCGCGTCACGGTTCTCCGCGACGGCGCCACCGTCCACAGCAGCCCTCTCAAGGAGTTAAGCCGCGACCAGTTGATTCAGCATATGGTGGGACGTTCGGTCAATGCCGTTTACCGCCGCGAGCCGGTCGCGCCCGGCGAGATATTGCTGAGCGTCAAAGGCCTGTGCCGGGGCTTTTTGCGCGATATCTCCTTCGACCTGCGGGCCGGTGAAATTGTGGGCCTGGGCGGGCTGATGGGCGCCGGCCGTACCGAGCTTTGCCGGGTCCTGTTCGGACTGGATCCCGCTGAGAGCGGAACTGTGGAAATTGCCGGCAAACCGGTCACGCCGAAAAATCCCCGGCAGGCCGTTGCTTCCGGAGTGGCGCTGATTCCCGAAGACCGGCAGCATCATGGCCTGGCGTTGAAGCTTTCCATCTCGCATAACATCACCATGCCCGATCTGGGCCGGGTCTGCAGCTTCGGTATCTTAAACAAATCCGCCGAGGCCGGTCTTTCCGAAGAGTATCGCCAGCGTCTCCGCATCAAGTGCAGCACGCCGCGCCAGCTCGCAGGACGCCTGAGCGGCGGCAACCAGCAAAAAATCGTGATCGCCAAATGGGCTGCGCGGGGTGCGCGGGTGTTTCTGTTCGACGAACCGACGCGCGGCATAGATGTCGGCGCGAAACAGGAAGTGTTCGAAGAGATGGACCGTCTGGCTCGCTCCGGCGCGGCTGTGCTGATGGTCAGCTCCGAGCTGCCGGAACTGGTCCAGGTTGCCGACCGCATACTGGTGATGGCGCAGGGCCGCCTGACCGGCGAACTGCCCGGCCACGCCACGCAAGAACAAATCATGCATTTAGCTACCCCCACTGACGCTGCGCCCATGGAGGCTCTTTAGTGCAACGCCTGCAAGGTCTGCTGCCCTTCGCTACCCTCATTGCCCTGTCTATTGCCCTGACTATCGCCACTCCGCACTTTTTGACAAGTGTGAATTTGGCCAGCGTCGCCCGTCAGACCGCGGTCATCGATATCATGGCGTTGGGCATGACGCTCGTCATCATCACCGGTGGGATCGATCTCTCTGTCGGCTCCACGCTGGCGCTGAGCGGGCTCTTCGGGACCATGGCGATCAAGGCCGGCCTGTCTATCCCGCTCTCCATCTGCATCGGCATCGGCACCGGAATTCTGTGCGGACTTCTTAACGGCGTGCTGATTACCCGGTTGCGCATCAATCCGTTTATCGTTACGCTCGGCACGCTGGAAGCGTTTCGCGGTTTAGCCCTGGTCATCTCGAAGGGGCTGCCGGTGCATGAGATTCCCGATGCCTTTTCGTTCCTCGGTGATGCCAACGTGCTGGGTTTGCCGTTCTCGCTGTGGGTTCTGGCCGTGTGCGCGGTCTTGATGCACTTTCTGCTCGAAAATACAAAGCTGGGCCGTTACGCCTTCGCCATCGGCAGCAATCAGAATGCCGCCTACTATGCCGGCGTTCCTATTCAGTTTCATCTTACCGCGGTCTATGCCATCGCCGGGCTGCTGGCAGGCTTGGCGGGCATGGTCGAAGCCTCGCGCCTCATGACCGGTCAACCTACCGCCGGGCAAGGCTACGAACTGCAGGCGATTGCAGCAGTTGTTATTGGAGGCGGCAGTCTGCAGGGTGGGGAAGGTAGCGTGGTGGGTACTCTTATTGGAGCCTTCATCATAGGCCTGTTGTCGAACGGCAGCGATCTTCTCGGCATTAATCCCTACTGGCAGCAGGTGACGATCGGCGGCGTCATCGTAGCGGCGGTTGCGTTTGATGAATTTCGCAAACGCACCTTCGCTTCCGCATGATCAAATCCTGATTTTATTCCACAGGGTTGTAAGCTGTTCTATTGGGAAAGAATCCTTCTTTCTAAGGTAAGAACAGCTCCATGGCAACAACCGTAGTGACCGCGCCAGCAAGCCACCCAGCCCGTTTTCTAGCCTCCACCAATGGCAAGAAGGCCGTAATGGGGTTGACCGGCGCTATCCTTTTTGCGTTCGTGATTGGCCACATGCTTGGCAACCTTCAGATTTATGAGGGCCCCGAAAAAATAAACGCGTATGGCCGCTTCCTCCGCAGCGTTCCTGAGATTTTGTGGGGTGTCCGAATCGTTCTGCTGGCTGCGGTGGGCCTCCATATTTGGGCCTGCATCGGCTTAGCTGCCCGGAAGCTGGAATCCCGCCCCGTTGGCTACAACAAGAAGCAAAACGTAGCCTCCAGTTATGCCTCCCGCACGATGTACTGGAGCGGTCCTATCCTTTTGGCGTTCATCATCTTCCACCTGCTGCAGTTCACTGCCGGCGTGGTGCACCCCGGAGCCGATTTCCAAGACGGCGAGGTGTATCACAACATGGTGGCGGGCTTCTCGGTCTGGTACGTCTCGGCCTGGTACATCTTCTCCATGCTGCTGCTCGGCCTGCACATCCGGCATGGCGCCTGGAGCATGTTCCAGTCCCTCGGCTTCAACCACCCGAGTCACACTCCGCTGCTGAAAAAGGGAGCAGCGATTTTTGCCATCGTCATTGTAGGCGGCTTCATCTCTATTCCCATCAGTGTCTTGCTAGGGCTTGTCAAGTAGCGGTATCGGTCAAAAAAAGAAATGGAATTAAACTCTCGCATTCCCTCTGGTCCAATTGAACAGAAATGGGACAAAGCGCGGTTTGACTTAAAGCTCGTCAATCCCGCCAACAAACGCAGGCATTCCATCATTGTGGTGGGATCCGGCTTGGCCGGGGGCGCCGCCGCCGCCACGCTGGGTGAACTCGGCTACCACGTAAAGTGCTTTTGCTTTCAGGATTCGCCCCGGCGCGCGCACTCGATCGCCGCGCAGGGCGGTATCAACGCGGCTAAGAACTACCAGAACGACGGCGATAGCATCTACCGGCTCTTTTACGACACCGTAAAGGGCGGCGATTTCCGCGCGCGCGAAGCCAACGTGTACCGCCTGGCTCAGATCAGCGTAAACATCATTGACCAATGCGTAGCGCAGGGCGTGCCCTTTGCCCGTGAGTACGGCGGCGCGCTCACCAACCGTTCCTTCGGCGGGGCGCAGGTCTCGCGCACCTTTTATGCTCGCGGCCAGACGGGTCAACAGTTGCTGCTCGGCGCCTATCAGGCGCTCGAACGCCAGGTGCAAGCCCGCACCGTCACCATGTTTCCGCGTACCGAAATGCTGGACCTCATCGTCATTGATGGGCGCGCGAGGGGCATCGTGACTCGCAACCTGGTTACCGGCAGCATCGAAACGCATCTTGCCGACGCCGTCGTCCTGGGCACCGGCGGCTATGGCAACGTCTTCTTCCTGTCCACCAACGCTAAGGGTTCTAATGTGACTGCCTGCTGGCGGGCGCACAAACGCGGAGCTTTGTTCGCCAATCCCTGCTACACGCAAATCCACCCCACGTGCATCCCGGTTTCGGGAGACTATCAATCGAAGCTCACGCTGATGAGCGAATCGCTGCGCAACGACGGCCGCATCTGGGTGCCACTGAAGAAAGGCGATAAGCGATCGCCCGATCAGATTCCCGAACCGGAGCGCGATTACTACCTGGAACGCCGCTACCCCAGTTTCGGCAACCTGGTGCCGCGCGACGTCGCCTCGCGAAATGCCAAAGCGGTTTGCGACGAAGGCCGCGGCGTAGGGACAACCGGATTAGGTGTCTATTTGGATTTCGCCGATGCGATTGGCCGTATCGGTAAAAAAACGATCGAAGAGCGCTACGGCAACTTATTCGAGATGTACCAGCGCATCACCGACGAAAATCCGTATAAAGTCCCTATGCGGATTTACCCGGCCATCCACTACACGATGGGCGGCCTGTGGGTGGATTACCATCTCATGAGTACGATTCCCGGCTTATTTGTGGCCGGCGAGGCAAACTTTTCCGATCACGGCGCCAACCGTCTGGGCGCCAGCGCGCTGATGCAGGGACTCAGCGATGGCTACTTCATCATTCCCTACACGGTTGGCGATTACCTGGCAACCAACAAACTAGACAAAGTGAGCGACGCGCATCCCGAAGTGAAAAACGCCGTTGCCTGCGTGCAGCAGACCATTCAGAAACTGCTCAACATCAAAGGCAAGCGCACCGTGGATTCGTATCACCGCGAGTTGGGAAAAATTGTCTGGGACTACTGCGGCATGTCACGCAACGCGGCCGGTCTCACTGCCGCTATTGAACAGATTCGTGCCCTGCGTGATGAATACTGGCAAAACGTCAACGTCCCGGGCTCGGGCGAGGACCTGAATCAAAGCCTGGAGAAGGCCGGCCGCGTGGCTGATTTCTTTGAGCAGGCAGAGTTGATGTGTATTGATGCTCTCGAACGCAACGAATCCTGCGGGGGCCATTTCCGTGAGGAATATCAGACGCCCGAGGGCGAAGCGCAGCGCGACGACGACGATTTTTCTTATGTGGCAGCCTGGGGCTATCGCGGCTACGGTAATTATCCGGAGCTTTCGAAAGAGCCGCTCGAATTCGAATATGTTCACCCCAGCCAGAGGAGCTACAAATAGATGCGGATCACGCTAAAAGTCTGGCGCCAGACTGGGCGTTCCGATGCGGGTAGGTTTGTAAGTTATCCGGTCGAAGCCGACCCCGATATGTCGATGCTGGAATGCATAGACGTGCTGAATGAACAGCTGATCGAAAAGGGCGAGGTGCCGATCGCGTTTGAACATGACTGCCGCGAAGGCATTTGCGGTTCCTGCGGCTTTATGATTAACGGCGTGGCGCACGGCCCGCTGCCCGCCACCACCGTTTGCCAGTTGAGCATGCGGCATTTCAAAGAGGGGCAAGAACTAGTGCTGGAGCCTTGGCGCGCCAAAGCGTTCCCAGTACTCAAAGACCTGGTGGTGGACCGCCTTTCTTTTGACCGCATTATTGCCTCCGGCGGCTATATCTCGGTTTCCACTGGCAGCGCTCCGGACGGCAATGCCATTCCCGTCTCAAAGGAAGAGTCGGACCGCGCCATGGATGCGGCTGCCTGCATTGGTTGCGGCGCCTGCGTGGCGGCGTGTCCCAACGCGTCCGCTGCATTGTTTACGGGCGCCAAGATCGCTCACCTCGGCATCCTGCCGCAAGGCCGGCCGGAACGCGACCGGCGCGCTGTCCATATGGTGACGCAAATGAACGAGGAAGGCTTTGGCGGCTGCACCAACATCGGCGAATGCACCGGAGTGTGTCCAAAAGAAATTCCGCTCGAAGTGATCGCCGCCATGAATCGCGATTACCTTGTTGGAAGCTGGCGCGAGCGCTAAACAGGTCTAAATTAGATCCTTCGCCTCTGAGCATGGCGCCGCTCAGCTTTACTCGTGCGCTGGCAACTCGCGTATGTGCTGACGCCAGCGCTATCCCACCCGCTAAATTACGTACTTCCATCGCCTTGATCTAAAGACAACTTACGCACTGCTAGATTTATACCATCTGGTCAGGAATAATTCGGCGGCAGTAGTGTCTTTACATCGGCCCAGGAAGTACAATGTCGTCTTCCAGTTTCTAAGACGGGCCCATAAAGGACGAAATAACGTGGACTTACATCGGACATATGTGTTTCCTTATTCACATTGTTTTCAATTGATTCATTCGGCCGCAACAGTTACCGGCTCACCTGTAACAAATTCCATGATGTTTGTTACTAGCCTGAAAAATCATAATTTGAGATACAAACATGAGATATAACAACGACCGGATGGGAGTCCATGGCCCTTCATGGCTTGCGTCGATCTGTTACGCCGTCTGGCTTGGAGTCACATTGCTTTCTTCGGCGGCAACGGCACAGGTGAGCGTAGCTGCCTGGCACAATGATTTGTCGCGAACAGGCGCTAACACAAAAGAGACGACCCTGATTGTCTCCAATGTAAATCAAAATACGTTTGGAAAATTGTTTTCCATGCCGGTCGACGGACTGATATTCGTGCAGCCCCTCTATCTTCCAAACCTGAATATCGCTGGGAAAGTGCGTAATGTCCTCTTTGTCGCTACTGCCGCGAATAGCCTCTACGCATTCGATGCGCTGAGTGAGGCTCAATTATGGCGGAAAAACTTCGGCACTCCTCCGGATGCGGCCGACCTCAGCACGAGCACTGATATCGTCGGCCCGGTTGGCATTATCGGGACACCAGTTATAGATCCGGCAACAGATACGCTTTATCTCGTCGATCGGACGAAGAACACCGATGGATCGCTGCATCAAATCCTCCGTGCCGTTGATGTGATTTCGGGTCCGACAAACTCGGCAGCCCACAGGAGATCACGGCCACGTTTGCGGGATTCACGTTCAATCCACAATTCAAAATCAACGTCCAGCCCTGGCCCTTGCCAACGGATCTGTGTATATTGCTTGGGCTTCTCATGGAGACAACGGCAACTACCACGGCTGGATCATGGGCTATGACGCCTCGGATATGAACGTCCAACGGTATGTTTTTTCTGTTAGCCAGGACGACGCGAACATCGACAACACAAGAGGGCTCGGAGCGCTCTGGACGGGCGGTGGAGGTCGCATGGGGCATTTCGATCCCAGCACGGATAACGTCTTGCAGGAATTCCAGGGGTTTGCCAGGCAGCTTCGTAGCGGCCCGGTTTACTGGAACTCGCCGGTTACGGGACCCACTATTTACCTCTGGAGCGGCGGTGGAGATCCCGCCAGGGCCTACCAACTGCAAAACGGTCACGTGAATACTACTCCGGTATCGGTTACTGCGAACACCAGCGGTAATGGGTCTCTTTCCATCTCCTCAAATGGCAGCACAGCGGGGACGGGGATTCTGTGGGCGGCCGCTTCGAATGGCGCTCTCCACGCTTATGACGCCTCGAATCTCGGCAATGAACTGTGGAACTCAGGCCAAAACCAGGGACGCGATGGCCTTGGATCCACCGCTAAATGGGTGCCGCCAACCGTGGCGAACGGAGTCGTTTATATGGCATCGTCCTCCGGCGCTGTTTTCGCCTACGGACGGCTAGGTCTCTTGCCTCCGCCAGCCCCTAACAATCTCGTGGCAATTCCCGGTGACGGTCGAGTGTCGCTTGCGTGGAATCCAAGTAGTGGAACCACCAATTACACCGTTCTCCGCGGTGCTTCGCCCGACGCGGCAGCGGCAACCCCGATCGCAAACGGAATCCAAGCGGGCGGTTTTGTTGATAACACCGTTACGAACGGAGTGAAGTACTTTTACGCGGTAACGGCAAGCAGCGCTTCCGGTGCTGTTTCCGATCCGTCCAACGAAATTAGCGCCACGCCAGGAACACCAGTAACGGGAATGCCGGTCTATCAGGTGCGCGGTGGCGGCGGCGCCGCAAGTCCCTTTGTTGCGGACCAGTTCTTCACTGGCGGAGGAGCCGGCGCTCCGGTCAACGATCCAATTTCGACTGTGGGTGTGATTGATCCTGCTCCCGTACCGGTCTATCAAACGGAGCACAATGGTGGTCAGTTTACGTATACTTTTCCGAACCTTACGCCGAACGCACCGTATCTGGTCCGGCTGCATTTTGCCGAAATCTTCTTTTCACAGCCGGGTCAACGCCTCTTCAACGTGGCCGTCAATGGCATTCCGCTCCTCACCAACTTCGATATTGTCGCCCTCCGCGGGCGGAAAGGACATTGCCCTTGTCGTTCCGGCAACTACGAACGCCACTGCTGCCGGCAGCATCGTTCTCTCTTTTACATCCGGCACTGCAAACCAACCCAAAATCAGCGGCATTGAAATCATAAACACCGCCGGGTCCGCTTCTGGAACCCCGCTGCAACCGCCCACGGGGCTCACCGCCACTGCGGGCGACCGGCAGGTAGTTCTCAACTGGACGGCCACCTCTGGCGCGGTCTCCTATAACGTGTTTCGCGGCACAAGCGCCCACGGAGAGGGAACCTCGCCCATTGCGGCGAACGTTACCGCCACAACCTTTACCGACGTCGGCCTGACTGATGGAGTCACCTACTTCTATACGGTCCAGGCCGTAGCCGCTTCCGCCTCCTCCGCTCAATCTACCGAAGTTTCGGCAACGCCCATAGCCGGAGTCGCCATTCCTCCGGTGCCCACAGCTCTCACAGCGACTGCCGGAACGGGCCAGGTGTCTCTCAAATGGAGCGCGAGTACCGGAGCAACGTCTTACAACGTATATCGCCGCACTTCGTCCGGAGCAGAGGCGTCGACACCGGTCGCCACTGGCATCGCCGCACCGGCCTTCGTTGATACGGCTGTTATGGGAGGCGCCACTTACTACTACACAGTAGCGGCAGTCAACAGCGCAGGCGTGTCTGGTAAGTCGAATGAAGCGTCCGCGACACCTCAACCGCCATCCTCGACAATGGTTGCGGTCTATCAGATGGACGCCGGAACGACAACGTGAGTCGCCCCATTCTCGGCGGACGAGTTTTTTGACACCGGCGGTACCTCGACGACGACTGCGTCTGTTGCTACGGCTGGAGTGCCCAATGCGGCCCCCATGAGCGTGTATCAGACTGATCGCTTTGGAGGCGGTTTCACTTATACGCTCCCGGGACTCACTCCCGGCTCTAGCTATACGGTGAGACTGCATTTTGCCGAGACTTTTTGGACTGCCGCCCAAAAACGCCAGTTCAACGTGGCGATCAACGGCGTTCCCGTGCTGTCCAGCTTCGATATCTTTGCGGCTGCCGGGGTGCCTAACACTGCTGTTAATCAAAGACTTCCCCGCAACCGCGGATGCGAACGGGCACATTGCCGTTGTATTCAGCAAAGGCTCCGCCGACCTCCCCAAAGTCAACGGGCTGGAGAAGGAAGCGTCCCGATCGCATCGGGACTTTCCAGTACACACTTCATTGATACTTCCGTCGTCAACCAGGTCACTTACTTCTATACGGTGAAGGCGACCAATAGCACCGGAACTTCTGGTGCTTCGAGCGAAGCCCGTGTAACCTTGGGAGCGCCCGTAACTGGCGTTCCCCTCTACCAGGTCAATGCCGGCGGCCCAGGGGCCGGATCCTTTGCGGCCGATGAATTCTTCACGGGGGGCAACTCTTCGAAGACCGCGAACGCAATCGACCTCAGCCATGTTATCGCCCCTGCTCCCGAATCGTCTTACCAGGCCGAACGGTCCGGAGCGAACTTCAGTTACCGCTTCTCCAATCTGACGCCCGGAAAGAACTATCTCGTAAGGCTGCATTTTGCGGAGTTCTATTGGACGGCAACTTGGCAGCGAGTGTTCAACGTTTCCATCAATGGCCAACTAGTTATTCAGAACTTCGATATAGTTGCCGCCGCTGAAGCTCCCAATACCGCTCTTGTCGAGCAATTCACGGTTTCGGCGGATGCCACCGGTGCTATCACGGAGAGTTATTTGAACGCGGCTGCCGATCAGCCGAAAGCGAGTGCGATCGAAATCTACCAATGAGCGTAGATCAACGCTAGACTAATACACCTTCGACTGAGTCTTTGCCGGGGGGGGGCACGTGATCACATCACAGGTGAATCGGTAATTTGCCTATCGCACTACAGAAGTAAGTACCTCTAAGCATACAGCTTATCTGGCTAGTACTGTAAGATTCGGTACTGTGACGTTTGACAACCTTCGGATAGCGCGATACTATCTGGCCACACTGTTAGTATTTCTGATGGCGCGTTAGTACTTCAAACTGCTGTCAATCATTCCTGTTAGCCTTTTGGTGCGCTTTGGAGGATTATGTGAGCGACCACAGACAGGTCAAGGTGAGTCTTGGCATCCCTGTTTACAACGGCGAACGATTCGTAGGTAGCGCAATTCAAAGCGCGCTCGACCAGACGCTTACCGATTTTGAGGTGATTGTCTGTGACAACGCATCTACCGATCGGACCCCGGAAATATGTGAAGAATTCGCCCGGAAGGATCCCCGCCTACGCTATTTTCGCCATGAAATCAACCTCGGCGCAAAGGCGAACTTTAACCGGGTGTTCGAATATTCAAGAGGCGAATACTTCAAGTGGATAGCAGCCGATGATGTTTGCGGTCCACGCTATCTGGAGTTGACCGTTGCCGCGCTCGATCAAGATCCGGCAGCCGTTTTGGCTCACACGCTAAGCCGGATGATTGACAGTAAAGGTGATCTCGTCACGGCCGAAGCGCTGGAGCGAGGCGTCATTTGGGACGAGGGATTTCCTGTAGATGTGCGGCCAACCGATTGTTCCCGGCGCCTTGACGTTGCGTTGCCGCACAAGCGGTTTCAGGCAGTCTTACTTAGCACTTACTGGTGCTTTGAGATTTACGCCTTGATCCGCCGCGAAGCGATGCTGCGGACCTACCCCACACGTCCCTACTACGGTTCAGATAAAGTGATGCTTGCCCAACTGAGCTTGCTTGGCCGGTTTGTCGAGATACCTCAGGTGCAATTCTTCCGGCGAGCACATCATGGGAACTCGACTAACTTGCCTGCTAGAGATCGGGAGAAGTGGAGCCATGCCCCAAAAACACATTGGAAGCTTCCGACTCAGTTTCCCTGCCTGGAAGGCTACACCGCTTGTGCGCTCACTTTCCCGTTGAGCTTCCCTGACCGGATGAAATGTCTCGGAGTCATAGCGCGCTTTCTGGCGCGGCCGGGCCGGTATCCCAATCTGGCTCGCCAGATACTGAACATTGGCGGCCACCGGAAGACCGGCAGCATAGTCGCCGCTCCAAAGCCCGTCCATTGAGAGTTCAACGGGCTGCATGTATCGACAGATAGAGAAATCCTGGAACCTGTTGACGTTACCGCGGCTGCACTTTGGATTGCTGATCCCTTCCATTGCCCTGATCGTGGCCACCACCTTCATTCCGGTAGGCATTCGACATCCTTTGAGCGGCTACATCGACTATACGTTCAACTCTGCTGACTTTATAAACAATCTCATCCTGTATGTGCCTTTAGGGTTCGCTCTTGGCCGTTCGCCGTTCATCCGGACATTCCTGTTCGCGTTCTCTCTGGCAACTTGTGCCGAACTGTTGCAGCTTGGATGCGTTGACCGTACTCCATCACCATTTGATATCGCGGGCAATACATGTGGAGCCTTGATCGGGTACTTGGCTGCAGGGCTTTGCATTCGAACTACAGGCTACTATCCCAAGTCACTTAGTGTTCCTCGATCGATAGCTGCGGCGGCGATTCCCGTGGCGATGCTCGGAACTGTGATTCTCTTCCGGCACCGGCCAAGTTCGGATTTCTCAAACTGGAGTCCGTCGTTTGACTTGGCAATCGGGAATGAATTGACCGGCGGCCAGCCGTGGGATGGAACCATCTCTGGATTTGCAATTTATCCCTTTGCCATGGCTCCGTCCTCGATCCACGATCTCGCGGGCAAAACCACCAGTTCTCCAGCTACTGCGATAGTCGACGCGCTTCCTGACCCGCCCGTTTTTGAATGGAAACCCTCGGCCGATGCAAGAACGCGTGCCAGTCGGTCCCTCTTATCGAAGCAGCAAGAGCTTAGCTTATACGACACACTCGTAAGTGCAAACAAGCTGACCCTTCTCGTTTGGATGCGTACTGGCAACCTCGAACAGAGCGGTCCCGCGCGCATCGTCACGTACTCTCGAGATAATTTCAATCGGAACTTTACCTTGGGCCAGATCCAGAACACGCTCACATTCCGCTTGCGGACACCCGCCTCCGAAGGCAATGGCACGAGCCCGGCGTTATACTCCGGCCCCGTTCTCTCCCGCAATCGTACGGCGTTTATTGCAGCGGTCTACGATGGACGTATCTCCAGATTGTATGTGGATGGGAAACGCGTCGCCCAAGCTGATCTGGGAGCGAAAAGGCCTCGCTTACCGGGCCGGATTCGGTGGCGGCTTCCAAAATCACTACCGGTTCACGAGATCGAATTGAGCGTGTCCGAGATCCTTTTTAGCAGCCTGTTCGCGCTCGGGGTCTTAGGGATAGTCGGGACGCCTCGCCGGCGATCGATGCGCGCTCTGATAGGTGTCCTGGCGGGAGTTGCCATAGGTGGAACCATCTGGGTCTTTGGAGTATCCGAAACAAACTTGGGAATCCGCATTCTGTTGGAGTGCGTGGCGGCGGGTCTGGTAGTTTCTGCCTCGGTTGAGCCGCGAGCCGCGGGCGAACCCGCTACGGTCACGGTCGACTCGCAGGAACCCTCCGCTGTATCTTGCTAACAGGGTAGAGGCGCTCACTAGATTGGCTATCACGTCAGTTAGACTGGTGATTGGCGGAACTGCTTTGCAGAAGCTCCAACAACTCGCGGATCGGATTGCCAGGCTGAACTCAGAAAAACAGGCAATTGTCGAAAATTTCGTTGAAAGCTGGAATCCAGTCCGTCACAATCCACGCTGACACTGGATCAGGTCATTGATGAATTCGAGCGCGAACACCCTAAGATCTTGCGCCTGCTCGCTCAGTGACGACATCCCTGAAGGCAGAAAATCACGCCCAATATCGTTTACTTAAGATGAAGCCCATAGTTAGCTTCATTTTTCGAACGTCCGAAATACCCGAAGCGGAGCCGGAAGCGTGAGCGCAATGTCGTTTACTTAAGAATGGGGCTGATAGTCGGCGTCACTCTTCCAACAGTCCAAACTGTTGATTCCGAGCCGGAAGCGTTAGCGCCCACGATCTTCCATTACTCACAAAACGCCCTAAGTAAACGGCATTGGAATTACGGTCTCTTAATCCGCAATCGTAATGGTTGGGCGCTGTTTCTGTCGCTTGCTGGCTTCCGCACGTTCAATAATCGTCCGCGCGAGCTTCTCGAATAGGGCCGCCTGCGCGTTCGGCTCCGTCAAAGTGGCGATGGGCTTGCCGGAATCGCCGCCTTCGCGGGTTTTCGGGTCCATCGGAATCTCGCCTAGCAGCGGCACGCGCATCTTTTCCGCCGTTCTGGCGCCGCCGCCCTTGCCGAAAATATACAGCTTCTCGCCGTTGTGTTCCAGGTAGCTCATGTTTTCGACGATGCCCAGGACCGGCTCGCGCACCTGTTCGAACATGTTCACCGCTTTGCGCGCGTCTTCGAGCGCTACGTCGGACGGCGTGGTCACAATCACCGCACCGGTTAGCGGCGTCGTCTGAATCAGCGTCAGTTGCACGTCTCCCGTACCGGGCGGCAGGTCGATGATCAGATAATCGAGCTCGCCCCAATCCACATTGCGCAAAAATTGCTGAATGACGGAGTTGAGCATCGGGCCGCGCCACACCAGCGGCTTGTCTCCAGGATTCAGGAACGCCATCGACATCAGGCGCACGCCGTAGGCTTCGAGCGGCTGAATACGCTGTCCCACGGCATGTGGCGTCTGCTGAATTCCCATCATCAGCGGAACATTCGGACCGTAAACGTCGGCATCCATTAAACCGGTGGCATAGCCAAGTTTCGCGAGAGTGATGGCCAGGTTGACCGCAACCGTGCTTTTGCCCACTCCGCCCTTGCCTGAGCCAACCGCAATGATGTTCTGAACGCCGGGAATCGGTAACTTCGGTTGCTCACCAGGAGCTTGAGGACCCATTCCCTCAAGCTAACACCAAGCTTGCCTGGGCCTTCAAATCGAAACCCGCGAAGTCGCGCTTTTGGAATTTCGGAAACGCCGCCGCGCCGATCATGGCCGCGTTGTCGGTGGATAGACCGCGGGTGGGGAAATAGAAATGGAGACCGCCGGATTGCAGCGCCTGCTTGCGTAAACCCTCATTGCCCGCCACTCCTCCGGCGATGATGACCGATTCGGCTCCGATCTGGTCCGCCGAAAGATGCGCGCGCTTCATCAATTCTTCAATCACCGTGTACTGAAAACTGGCGAGCAGATCAAGCGTCGTTTGGGGCGTGGCGGCCAGCAGCTCTTCGAGCGATGGGTTGCGCAGTTTGCGGCGCGCTTCTATTTCGGCCTTGATGTCATGCTGCTCAGTCCATCGCAGCACGGCGGTTTTGAGCCCGCTGAAACTGAAATCCAGCGTGTTGCCCTTCATTTTGGCCAGAGTGAACTTCACCGCGCGGGGATTACCGAACGAAGCCAATTTGTCGATCACTGGGCCGCCGGGATAGCCGAAGCCCAGCAGCTTTGACACTTTGTCATACGCCTCGCCCGCTGCATCGTCGCGGGTTTTGCCGAGCAGGCGGTATTCACCTATTTCCCGCACCTCGAACAGATGGGTATGCCCGCCGCTGACCACCAACGCCAGGGCGGGGAAGCGGATAGCATGCTGTTCCAGCAGCACCGAATGAATGTGCCCTTCCACGTGATTGACGGCGATCAGCGGAATCTGCCGGGCAAAGCAAAGCGCCTTCGCATAGGTAACGCCAACCAGCAGCGAACCGACCAGCCCCGGGCCGGAGGTTACCGCGATGGCGCCTAGCTCCGCCAAAGACACGCCGGCCTGTTCCAGCGCCTGGCGGACCACGGGCACTATGGCGCGCAGATGTTCGCGTGAAGCAAGCTCCGGAACTACGCCGCCATATTGGGCGTGCGTGTCGAGCTGCGAGGCCACAATGCTCGAGCGAATATGGCGTCCGTCCTCGACGACGGCCGCCGCCGTTTCATCGCAAGAACTCTCAATACCTAAAATAAGGGTTTGCAAGTTTCCGACTTCTATTATGAGCTGCCCGAGGAGCTAATCGCCCAGGAGCCTCCTCCTGAACGCGGCGCTTCGCGCATGCTGGTGATCTCGCGCGAAAAGCAAACCTTTAACGATGACTCCTTTCGCAACTTCAGCAAGTACATCCGCGCGGGCGACTGCCTGGTGTTGAACGACACCCGCGTCTTTCCGGCGCGCCTGCACGGCCGCCGTAACCATGCGAATGGAGCCGAAGTGGAGGTGTTTCTGCTGCGCGCGCAGGATGAAGAGGAAACAGTCTGGAAGTGCCTGGTGAAGCCCGGCAAGCGCGTCCGGACCGGCGACAAAATCGTCTTCAGCTCAGACTTTGCGGGAGAGGTGCTGCAGCAGGGCGAGTACGGCGAACGAATCCTGCGCTTCTCCGCTAGCTCGCCTATTCGTGAACTACTAGAGCAGCTTGGCGAGATGCCACTGCCGCCCTATATTCATCGCAAACCCCACCGGCAGGACAGGGAACGATACCAAACCGTCTTTTCCGCGCATTCCGGTTCAGTGGCGGCTCCCACCGCGGGGCTGCATTTCACGCAAGAGATGCTGGCGGAGTGCCAGGCCGCGGGCGCGGCCATCGCCCACGTCACCTTGCACGTCGGTCAAGGAACGTTCGCGCCGCTGCGCGCGGAAAAACTGGCCGACATCCGCTTGCACGAAGAATACTTTGAGATCGGTGCGCGAGACGCGGAAATTCTGCGCAGTGCCCAGCGGCGCTTCTGCGTGGGCACGACCAGTGTCCGCACCATTGAGACCGCTATGCTGCGCGGGGGCTTTGCGGCCATGCAGGGCGAGACGAACTTATTCATCTCGCCCGGGTTTCACTTCCGCGCGGCGGGCGCCCTGCTCACTAATTTCCATTTGCCGCAATCCAGCCTGCTGATGCTGGTGAGCGCGCTGGCCGGGCGCGAACTGGTATTGGATGCCTACCGGCACGCAGTTGCGGAGCGCTATCGTTTCTTCTCCTACGGCGATTGCATGTTGATTGAATAGCAAAGGAGCGCAAATGCCCTCCGCAGAAGCAGAAATGGTTCAGCCGCTTGTGATTGCGCCGCTGAGTTTCTCCAGCGACACCGAGATCGACTTTTTAACCTTGGCCAGCGGCTGCGAAAGCTTTTGCGCAATTTCATGCGCGGAAAGACCGCCAAAATACGCCAGCTCTAGAATTCGCCGCTCATTGTCTTCCAAGCTGGCGCACGCCTTGCTAAACAGGCGCAACTGCTCGGGATGGCGCCCGCGGCCAATGGTTTGCGGAATAGACCGGAACAGCAGGGGATTTTCGAGAGCATTTGGCCTTGGCGAATCGCCGGAGGCTGCGCGCAAGTGCTCAATGCTTTGATTTCTCGCCAGCGAAAGGACCCAGAAACCGAGTTCATCGCCGTGGCCATCTTTGAAGCTGCCGATCTGGTTCCAAACCTTGACGAAAGTCTCCGCAAGCACATCTTCCGCCGCCGACGGATCGGAGACTATCCGTAAGATCAGCGCATAGGCGGGTTTTCCATACCGGTCGTATAGCCCACCCATGGCCTGCGGGTCGCCGCGCTTGATGCGGGCCACCAAGTCCGACTGATCTTTCGTGCTAAGCAGCGCCGACAGAGGCGATTGTGACATCGAACCCGGCAAGAGATGGATTATAGCAACAGCGGGCGCCTAAGTCGCTTCGTAGCCCGAGAATTCTTGCTGGATCGTATTGCCTTTGTACTCCATTTCCTTGTGAATTCCAATCGAAGAGGAATAATAGGCGAATGTTGTACTGGCCTTTAGCTGCACAAAAAACTTCTCCGGCTCGCTGTGTGGTTCGAGCTCCCGCGCGGACAGCTTGGTGAGCAGCGCAACCTGTTCTCTCTCGGCCGTCTTCAAGAACGGCTTCTTGGAAGTGGCTTGCGATACCTCATCGATGACCGCTAGCCCCTTGCGCCAGGATTTCTTCTCCTCGGGAACATAGGCTTCGGCTACCGTCTTGTCGATGTAGAGCGCAACGCCCGCCGCGCGCGCGCCCGGTGAATGGGAATCGGCCGGAATGATCATCTCGGTCAGTGTATCGAGCAAAGCAAATTCGTCTTGCGTAAAGAAGAGGGGCTTGCCGGGCTCGGCGGCTGCAAGTTGCAGCGGACCAATCACCGCCGCGGCGCCGAACAGTTTCAGCAGATCGCGGCGCGGCAAATTGGCGTCCATTAAACCTCTCCTTTTTTGAGTTGCTCCGCCAGGTGGTCGCAGGAGCGCCAGCACAGCGCCATGATGGTCCAGGTTGGATTTTGACAGGAAGCGTTCACGTGAGTGCTTCCGTCCACCACCAGAAGATTGCTTACGTCGTGCGATTGCTGGAACTGATTCACCACCGAGGTCTTCGGATTGTTGCCCATGCGCGCGGTGCCGAGTTCATGAATGGACCAGCCTTCTGGCCGTATCTCCTCCGTAGATCCTACAATTTCGAACTTGGCCGCCTCGAACATTTCGCGGGCAGAAACGGCCATGTCTTTGGCCATTTTTCTTTCGTTCTCCCCGAACCGGTAATTGAAGCGAAGCACCGGGATGCCCCAGGCGTCTTTGGTGTTCTTATCAATCTCGACGAAGTTTTCGTAGCGCGGCAAAACTTCGCCGAATGCCCCCATTTCAATGGTGGCGCCCGTGTAGTCGCGGATATGTTTTTTATATTCTTCGCCGAAACCGGCAGTCAGCGAACTTGCGATCATCTTCGTGCCGCTGCTGCCTTCATATCCGTAGCCGCGCAGAAACGGCGACTTCTTGCCGTCCAGATTGCGGAAGCGCGCCAGGTAGAAACCGCCCGGGCGTCCATCGTCCAGGGTGCGCGGCTTGCCGATGAGGTCTTTCATCAATCCGGCCACCGACGGTCCCATCATGTGCTCACAGAAGTTGTGGCCGACATGCCCGCTGGAGTTGCCGATCCCGTTGGGATAGAGGCTGGATTTCGACAGCAGCAGCAGGCGCGCGGATTCGAGTGTCGAAGCCCCGACAATCACGGCTTTCGCTTTCGCCTGATAACTTTTGTGTGTTTCGCTGTCCAGGAACGAGACGCCGGTCGCCTTGCCGCTGACCTTGTCCACGGTAACTTCATAGACGGTGGAATTCGGCCGCATGGTCAGGTTTCCGGTGTCCATCGCCGGGCGGATCAATCCGCTGAAAGAATCGAACGCCGCATGAATATCGCATCCACCCGCGCGGCGGCCGCAGGCGCCACGGCCGTAGCAGTGGCTGCGGTATTTATTGTGCTTCAGGCCGTCCGTCGTCACCCCGGCGCGATAAGGTGTCAACACGCGGCCCATTCCCTTTAGCGTCTCGCGCAAGTGTATTTCAGAGGCGTTCAGCCTCACCGCGCGCTGGAACTTACTATCCGGCAAATATGGCAGATTTTCTTTGTGTCCCGAGACTCCGAGATATAAATCAACCTTGTCGTAGTACGGTTCGATGTCGGAATAGGAAATCGGCCAGTTTTCACCATAGCCGTCCCGGTCCTTTGCCTTGAAGTCGTAGTCGGACAGACGCAGGGCGAGCCGGCCCCAGATGTTCGTTTTGCCGCCGACCGCGCGTGCGCGTACCCAGGCATAGCGCGTGCCGGTGTAAGGATGCTCTTTCTCATTCACAACCAGAGTCTTGCTGTAATCGCTGCCGTTCCATCCCTGTACATAGGACTGCGTGGACTTATACGGAGAATCTTCCGCGTAGGGCGGTTGCCGGACGGTGTACTCATTCAAGCTGATCGCATGGTGATCGGCCGGCATCTGGCCCCGGCGGGGATGATCATACGGCCACTCCATCGAATGCAGCAGCTTGCCCGTATCCTGCGCTTTGCCGGCTTCAAGAAGCAGCACTTTCAACCCGTGCGAGGTGAGTACATGGGCGGCCATGCCGCCGGCCGCTCCTGAGCCGACGATCACTGCGTCGTAGGTGATTTTGAGGTCTACTTCCGGATTCGAGGTAGCGGGAAACTGCAGCAACATATAGCTGGTCCTGACAATTGCATTGTATGACGGCGGAGGACGCCCCTCTCTAATTGCCGAAGAATTGCTCGAGCACGCCGCGCCTGATCCTCCCTGCTTCGCTCCGGGTCGCCAGGGCTGCAAACGAGTTCCTGGCGAAGAATGGCGGCGGCACAGTCGCCAAGACCCAGCGGCGTTTGCACAGGGAATGCAACGGCTTAGGGAGGAGCGCCGCTCGCGAGTTTGATTGCTATTCTCCTGCTTGCTTGCCGTGTTTGGGTTGCATGACACGGACCGCCTCGCCTTCCACCAGGGAGTCAGGCGGGTTGGCCACAATGGCTGCGTCCGCGGGAAGCCCGGAGAGCACCTCCACGGTGGTTCCGAAATCGCGGCCAACGGTCACCGGTAATAACGAAATCTTACTACCACCGGCGATCACCGGCACGCGCAAACCCTGCGTTCCGAAAATGAGCGAAGTGGATGGGATGACCAGCGTCTGCTCATTGCCTTTAATGGCGAAGTGAATCTCGGCATAGGCGCCGGGGAAGAGCTGGCCGGCGGAATTGGGGATATCCAGTTCCACCAGTAGGGTGCGCGTGGCGGGGTCCATGGCATCGGCCGTGCGCACAATGGTTCCCGTAAAGCGGCGGCCGGGCATTTCCGGCACTGTGAGATCGGCGTGCATGCCCCGGTTGGTTTCGTGCGAATAGACCTGTGGAACATTCACGAATACGCGCAGCTTGTCCACCGTGGACACATGGAACAGTTCGCGGGTAGCGGCGCCGGCTTGGGAAGGACCGGATTCGATCAACTGGCCGACATCGGTATTGCGGGCCGTCACCACGCCGGTGAAGGGCGCCACCACTTTTTCAAAGGCCACCATTTGCAGCAGACGGTCGACATTGGCCTGCGCGGATTTCACAGTGGCGCTCTTGGCCGCGGCGTCTTGCACGGCGTTGTCCACGTCCTGCTTCGCCACGGAATCGGTCTTGAAGAGTCCGCTATAGCGTTCGGCCGTGATTTCGGATAGATGCAGATTGGCTTGCGCGGTATTCAGGTCTTCGCGGGCCTGCAGCAGTTGTTGATCCACCTCGGGAGAATCGATTTCGGCCAGCAGGTCACCCTGTTTTACGCGCGCGCCGATATCGAAATACCAGCGCTTCACATAGCCGTTGGTACGGGCGTAGATGGGCGCGTCTATAAATGCTTGGATGGTAGCCGGCAGAATCACCTCTTCCGCCTTTGCGGCCCGCGAGGCATGAACCACGGAGACCGGGGGCGCGGCAGTCTGATTGGTCAGTTCCACCAGGGCCTGACGGGCGCGCAGCCGCGGCGCGATGCCGGAAAATACCAGGGCGGCCACAAGCCCCAGGGCGACGATAAAACCCAGAATGGTCGCTACCCTCGACATGCCTTTAGTCATGCTGTTCCACGCCTTTCCGTTTGCTATGCAGGAGGCTGAAGAACACCGGAACGAAGAAGAGCGTGGCTACTGTAGCGAAGGACAGACCGCCGATCACCGCGCGGCCGAGCGGGGCATTCTGTTCGCCGCCCTCACCAAACCCGAGCGCCATTGGCAGCATGCCGATGATCATCGCTCCGGCGGTCATAATAACGGGCCGGAAGCGCGTGAAGCCCGCGAGCGTTGCGGCTTCGGCGGAGCTGTTGCAATCGGGCAGTTGCTCCTTTGCGAAACTGACCACCAGGATACTGTTGGCGGTGGCCACGCCCATGCACATGATGGAGCCGGTAAGCGCCGGAACGCTCACGGTTGTGTGCAGCAGGAATAGAATCCAAACGATTCCGGCCAGCGCGGCCGGCAAAGCGGAAATGATGATGAACGGGTCAAGCCAGGATTGAAAATTGATCACAATGAGCATGTAAACCAGGACAATGGAGAAAACCAGCCCAACGCTCAGGCCGATGAAGGAGGTACGCATGGTTTCGATTTGTCCGCGGACGACCACTTGCGTGCCGCGCGCCACGTGTTTCTGTTTCCTTTCGTTTTCGATGACGCGGTCGATGTGGCGCGAGACATCGGCCAGGTCGGTTCCCTGCACCCCCGCGAAGATATCGATCACTGGCGAAATATTCCAGTGCGACACGGACGCCGGGCCGGTATCGCGCTGGAAGCTGGCCAGGCTGGCCAGCACTTGCTGCGAACCGCCGCCCACCGTGAGCGGAATGTTTTTAAGGTCCTGCAGGGAAGCCACATCCGGCTGCGGGGTTTGCGTGGAAACGTTGTAGCTGACCCCGTTGCGCGGATTCAGCCAGAAGGTCGGCGTGGTTTGGAAGCTGCCGCTTAAGGACACTAGCACGTTGCCAGCGACGTTGAGCGCGCTGTAACCCACGGTTTGGGCCTTGGTTCTATCCAGGTTGATGAAGAGTTTGGGCTGGTTGAATGGCTGCTGTACGCGAAGATCGGTGATGCCTGGAATGTATCCGATCTCTTGCAGTAGTCTGCTGGTGAGCGCGCGATTGGCTTCCTCATTCCGCCCGATGACTTGAATATCGATGGGCGCCGGCAAGCCTAGGTTGAGAATCTGGCTCACCAGGTCGGCCGGCAGAAAGTAGAACAATACACCTGGGAACTCTTCCGGTAAGCGGCGCCGGATTTCCGCCATGTAGTGGGCCGTGGGTCCGTGCTTTTCATTCAAAGAGATGAGGATATCGGCGTCGCCCGGACCTATGGTGCCGTTGTTTGAATAGGACGTATTGAGCGCGCTATAGGGTAGACCCAGATTATCCAGCACGTTCTCGATCTCGGCGGGTGGAACGATATCGCGGATGCGGTTTTCGATCAGATCGCAGAGCCTGGCCGTTTCTTCAATGCGCGTCCCGGTGCGGGCGCGAATATGCAGGCGCATGTGGCCGCTATCCACGTCTGGGAAGAAATCTTGGCCGAGCCAGGGGAACAGGCCCAGAGAGGCAATACAAGCCAGGAAGAAGCAGACCGTGAAAGCGACGCGGTGGCGAATGCATCTCTCAAGCACGGAGCGGTAGGCAAGGCGCGCGCGTTCGAAGATGCTTTCAAAGGTCTGCTGGAACCAGACGAAAGGATTGCGGCGGCTCTTCTGCGCCACGGCCTCATGGTGCTGATGGCCCTTCAGCAGGTATTTGGCCATGGTCGGCACGATGGTGCGGGAGAGGACGTAGGACGCCAGCATGGCGAACGAGACCGCTTCGGCCAGCGGCACAAACAAGTAGCGAGCCACGCCCGTGAGGAAGAACATCGGCACAAACACGATGCAGATGCTGAGAGTAGAGACGAATGCCGGTACCGCGATCTGGGCGGCGCCGTCCAGAATCGCCTGCTCAATCTCTTTGCCCATTTCGAAATTGCGGTTGATGTTCTCAATTTCGACCGTCGCGTCGTCCACCAGAATTCCGACGGCCAGCGCCAGGCCGCCCAGAGTCATGATGTTGATCGTTTCGCCCAGCGCGCTCAGCGTAAAGATGGAGCAAAGTATCGAGAGCGGAATGGAGACCGCGATAATCAGCGTGCTGCGCCAGCTTCCCAGGAAGACCAGGATCATGATGGCCGTCAAACAGGCTGCTATCAGTCCTTCGCGCAGCACTGCGTTGATAGAGGCGCGGACAAAAATGGATTGGTCGGCGACTAGATCTATTTTGAGTTCGGGGGGAAGCGTGCTCTGGATGCCCGGCAGAATTTTGCGAATGCCGGCGATGATGTCGAGCGTGGAGACGTCGCCATTCTTGTACACCGACATAAGAGAACCGCGCTGGCCGTTCGAACGGACAATGTTGGTCTGCGGCGGATAACCGTCGCGGACGTGCGCCACATCGTGTATGTAGATGGTGGCGCCGTTTTGCGATTTGATGGGCAGATCGTTCAACTCCGCGACTGTTTTCGGACTGCCGTTAATCTGAACGTCATATTCGAGCGAGCCGATCTTCGAGGTGCCGCCCGGAAGGATTAGATTTTGATTGCCGATAGCGTTGACCACGTCCGACGGCCCCAATCCTTTCGACTGCAGTGCCTGCGTGTTGAGGTCGACCTGCACCTGGCGCTGTTTTCCGCCGTAGGAGTTGGGAACGGTGGTGCCGTTAACGGTAACCAGTTCGGGCCGCAGAAAGTTCTGGCCCAGATCATATAGCTCCTGCTCGCTGAGGCCAACGCCGGATAGCGCCAGCTGCACAATAGGCACGGCCGATGCGCTGTAAGACGCGATAAAGGGCGGCGTGGTGCCGGGTGGAAGCATTTTCAGCTGCGTCTGAGAAACGGCGGTGGCCTGCGCGATGGCCGCGGCTAGATTGGCATGCGGCTGCAAAAAGATTTTGATGACGCCGATCCCGTTCATCGATTGCGATTCAAGATGTTCGATGTTGTTGACCGAACTGGTAGTGGTGCGCTCGCTGTTATAGACGATGCGCTCCGCCATCTCTTGAGCGGAAAGACCGGTGTACTGCCAGACAATGCTGACAACCGGAATATCAATGTTCGGAAAGATGTCGACCGGCGTGCGCGAGATCACCACGGGCGCCAGCAGAAACAACATCAAAGATAGAACGACAAATGTATACGGTCGCTGAAGCGCGAGTCGAACAATCCACATAGTTAGAACTTGTCAGGGATTTCGGGCAACCTGGTCGGGTGTACTGAAACATCAATTATCAACTAGAGCGCAAAAGGCACAAGCCGTGCCGGTGTCGACAACAAGGAACTTACCGGATTCCGGCGGCCTGGACATGCCCGTTTTGCGCGAATTCTCGCGAATTCTCTAAAAGCGACGCGGCTACCTGTATGGGGCGCTCAAAGCCCGCCTGCGGTTACCCGTTGGACGTATAACGCATACAATATGGTCCAGCAGGAGGCAACGTGGTTAAGATTATCACGGTTGAGCGCGAGTATGGCAGCGGCGCGGGTACCATCGCTCGAGCTTTGGCGGCGCGCTTGGGTTGGACATTGTGGGACCGGGAGATTACTTTAGAGATCGCCCGGCGCTTGAAATGTGACGTCGGTTCGGTGGCGCAGCGCGAGGAAAAGCTCGACCCTGCGTACTACCGGCTCGTGAAAACCTTCATGCGGGGAAGTTATGAAGAGAGCTTTTCAGGGGGCGCCAGGCTGGAACTCCTGGACGCGGAAAGCTTGTCGGAGCTTTTCGAGCACGTGGTGAAGGACGCCGCGGCCAAAGGTGACTGCGTCATCGTGGGGCGCGCCGCGCCCTGGTTTCTGCGGGAGCGCGACGACACCATGAGCGTGTTCATCTACGCGCCTCACGAAGAAAAGATTCGGCGTTTACTGGCGCTCGGCAAGAGCCGGGACGAAGCCGAGGAACAGGTGGAACGGGTGGATAGCGAACGCGCCGCGTTCATCAAGAAGTATTACGGCAAGACATGGCCGCAGCGCGATCTGTACGATCTGATGATCAATTCGAAATGCGGCAACGAGGCCGTCATCGATTTGATGCTGTATAAAATAGCTCAGCTGAATGCGCCGCCCGTCTTAGCTGGCGGAAAACCGGAAGATGGTCGACTCCTTGAATAATTGGCCGGGCTTGAGCTCAGAGGTCGGGAACTGTGGATGATTCGGCGAATCCGGGAAGTGCTGCGTCTCGAAACAATAGGCGCCGCGCGTGCGGTAAGTTGCTCCGTTCTTCCCTTTGATCTCACCTACCAGATGGTTGGCGGTGTAGAACTGCACGCCGGGCTGCGTGGTCAGCACTTCCATGACACGCCCGGAGCCCGGGTCGGACACACGCGCCGCCAGTACCGCTTCTTTACTCGAGCGGTTGACAACGAAGTTATGATCGTAGCCCTCCCCGTATTGGATCTGCTGCTCTTTCGAATCGATGTGCAGGCCGATCGCGGTCGCGTGCCGAAAATCGAAGGGCGTTCCTTCCACTGCTTGCAACTCACCGGTGGGAATTAGATTCGCATTGACCGGTGTAAACTTGCCGGCGTTCAGGACGAGCTGATGCTCGAGGATCTTGCCGCGTCCGTGACCGGCTAGATTGAAGTAGGAATGGTTGGTTAAATTCAGGACCGTGTCTTTGTCCGTGGTCGCTTCGTAATCGATATGCAAAGCATTATCGTCGGTCAGCGAGTAGGTGACCATTGAGTGCAGATTCCCGGGAAAGCCCTCCTCGCCGTCTTTGCTCAAATATTTAATCTGAAGAGCCGGGCCGTTGTGCGCAGTGGCCAGCGCGCCGTGCCAAGCCACCTTATCGAAGCCAATGGCGCCGCCGTGCAGCGTATTAGAACCGTTGTTTTTGAGGAGCTTATAGGTGTGGCCGTCTAATTTGAATTCGCCATTGGCGATGCGATTGGCATACCGGCCCGCCAGGGCGCCGAAAAACGGGTTCTTGGCGACATAGAGATCCAGGGAATCGAAGCCGAGAACGATATCCTCGAACTTGCCGCCTCGATCGGGAACTTTCAGCGTAACCAGACGTCCGCCGAAGTTGGTGATAGTCGCCTCCAAGCCATGGGCATTGCGGAGCGTGTATAGATCGATTTCTTCGCCTGTGGGTAGTTTGCCCCAGACTTCTTTGCTGATTGCGCGCATTCTCTTATTTGTATCCTGGGCGCTTGCAAGAAGCGCAAAAGCGGGCGCTAACGCTAAAGCCTGCCGTCTGGTTATTCGCATGTGCAGTCCAATTCTTATGACACCGAACTACATGATATGTTAGACAACCTTGACCGCGGCGGGCGCGGTGCATTGTCAGGCTTCACGATCTTCGTTAGTGCGTTTCTTCTTTTCGCGCTAGAGCCATTGATCGCCAAACGAATTCTGCCATGGTTTGGCGGATCCGCGGCGGTTTGGTCCACTTGCCTCGTCTTTTTTCAATCGGCGCTGCTGCTTGGTTATCTCTACGCCCGGCTTGTGACGTCCTGTTTGGGCCGGCAGGCGCAAACGGTGCTCCACGTTGCCTTGCTGGCTGGTTCCCTGGCTTTGCTGCCCATTGGACCCACGGAACGCTGGAAGCCCGGCCCGGCATCCGATCCGTCGTGGCAGATCTTGGCCATGCTTACGGTTACCATTAGCCTCCCTTTCCTGCTGCTGTCCGCCACCAGTCCGTTGCTGCAGGCCTGGCTGGCGCGGGATGGTCACCCGGCGCCCTACCGCTTTTTCGCACTCTCGAATTTCGCGTCGTTGGCGGCTTTGCTGGCCTACCCGCTGCTGGTGGAACCCGCCTGGGATGCACCGTTGCAAAGCAGATCGTGGTCGGCTGTTTACGCCTTGTTCGCGGTGCTCTGCGGGTGGGTGGCTTGGCGCAGCCGCCAGCCTGCTCGAAGCACTCCCGCGCAAGTTATGGAAACGGCGGAACGGATTGACGAATCGCCCGCGACCGCCGTGCAAAAAGCCTACTGGTTCGCTCTATCGGCCTGCGGGTCCATGCTGCTGCTTTCCGTCACCAATCATATCGATGAGAACGTGGCGCCGGTCCCGCTGCTGTGGGTGCTCCCGCTCGCCATTTACCTGCTGAGCTTTGTATTGGGCTTCGGGGCGCAGCGCTTTTATTCACGTCCGTTGTGGCTGCGCTTTCTGGCGTTCGGCCTGGGCATGCTCGGCTATGCCATCTACAACATCGATTCGGTGGAGGCCATTCAGGTCAGTCTGCCCATTTTTCTCATCGGCCTGTTCGTTTGCTGTACGTTCTGCCAGGGCGAACTTTATCGCCTGCGCCCGCAAACATCCGGGCTTACTGGCTTCTATTTGATGATCGCTTTTGGAGGCGCGATGGGCGCCGTGTTCGTCGGACTCATTGCCCCCCGCATATTTTCCGGCATCTACGAGTTGCCCTTTGCGTTGTGCATCACGGCAGTCCTGGCGTTACTACTCACCTGGAACAGCGGCGCATGGACGGCGCGCCTGCTGTGGGTAGGCGTGCTGGCTTGCATGGTGGCCGCTTGCGTCGCCAACGTGCGCGCTTACCGCGAGAATGCGCTATCGCTGCGCAGAAGCTTCTACGGCTCTTTGCGGGTAGTGCAATCGCCCAGGGCGGGCCCGGAACAGACCAGAACACTGTTCCACGGCACCATTCAGCATGGCGCGGAATATCTAGCCGCGAAACGCCAGCGGCTACCTATTACCTACTACGGCTCCGAATCGGGCATCGGAATCCTGCTGCGCGAATTCTTCCCCGCGCCGAAGCGAGTTGCGATTGTCGGCCTGGGCACGGGCACCATCGCCGCGTACGGCAAGGCGGGCGATACCTTCCGTTTTTATGAGATCAACCAGCAGGTGATCGATATTGCCGGATCGCTTTTCTTCTACACGAGGGAAACGCCCGCCCGCGTCGAGACAGTGGAAGGAGACGCGCGTCTCTCCTTGGAGCAAGACACGACGCTTCCCTTCGACGTGATTGCCTTGGATGCGTTTTCAGGCGATGCGATTCCGCTGCATCTCCTCACCCGCGAAGCCATGGTCTTGTATCTCCGCCACTTGAAACCGGATGGAGTGATGGCCTTCCATGTCTCGAACAACTATCTGAATCTCGCTCCCGTGATTGCGCAACTCGCGGACGAAATCGGCTATAAGGCTATCGATGTGAAGAACCACGAAAACGGGGAAGACCTGGTTTTGGCCGCCGAGTGGGTGCTGGTCACCCGGAACCCGGCCGTGCCCGCAAACGAAACCATCAGGGTCCACGCTCAGCCAATTGCCTCGCGCGCCGGACTACGGCCCTGGACCGACAGCTTCAACAATCTGGTGCAGATCGTCAAGTGGCCCCAATTGCGTTAATCGGTATGGGCGTCCGTGCTCTTTGCTCCGAACGCCATCACGCGCCGGGGTTGAAAGTCGGCAATCGGCTTCACGCGTAGCGGCCGCTCCTGCAGGATCAAGTCGCTGGCCTGCACCACGCGGTCGGCATGGAACCAGCGCTGAAATACATCGTTGTGCAGAACGTTGCAAATGGCCGCCAGGCTCATGCCCTGGTGATGCGCCATCCAACAGCGAACCAGTTTGAACTTCCGTTCGCGGAACGAACTCCCGCTGGAACCCGTGTAATCGGCCGATTCAAAGAATCCGTATTCGGCAAGCCAGTTTTTGCGCGCCATGAGCATCAAGTTCTGCACGGAGGCCACCGGATCCACCAGAAGAGCCAGACAGCTGGAATACGGCGAAATCACCAGAGAACCGGCCCGCGCTACACTCAGCGCCAGCCCCGGGACTCCGAACGCGGCATACTGGTAATTGCCGTCGTTGTCGGTCTGGCTGTAAGCAGCTTCGGAAATGCCCCACGGAACGTGCCGGTTCTTTCCATAAGATTGCTGGGCCCGCACAGCCGAACGCGTGGCCCGATCTAACAAGGTATTTGGAAGCGATTTCATCCAGATGACGGGCATCAGGTATTCGAACATCGTGCCGGTCCACGAAATCAAGGACGTTTCTTTTTCGCAAACCGTATGCTGGCGGCCCAGCTTGAACCAGGCATCCTGAATCGCTTCGCCTTTCGCCACGGTGATGAAGGTGACGCTGCGAGCCTCGGAGGCCAGCAGGTCGTAGCAGGATTTTGCCAGCTTTTCGGCACGCGCGTCATAGCCTATGGAGAGCAGGTTGCGTCCCTTATCCACAAGCATGCTGAAGTTCATCTCATCTGACAAGTGCTCGCAGCGGTCCGCCAGGGTCTGCAGGCGCTCCGCCAGTTCCTCCAGGCGAGCGCGGCAGGCAGGCAGTTTATCACGCAGACTTCGGGCTAAAGCTGCTACCTCCGGCGCCACGCCTGGCGTACTCGCCGCCTGCAGCAAGCGGCTCTCCAGGCTACGGTAGAAGGCGGCCGCTCCGAACGGCGTGAGCTTCGCGCCCGCGAAGTCTAATCCGGAGGCAGTCCGCAATGGTTCGTATTCCGGCAGATACCAGGGCACGAAACGGCTTGCCTGTTCGCGGAGCGCGTCCACGCGGGTCTGCAGGTCAGCCTGGGGCGGCGCATCCCGCAGCAGCCGGGGAAGCCACTCCTCCACCGTCGTTAATTTGAATAGAGGTTGCCAAAACTCACGGCCGGTCGCGCGCCCGTTGCCGCGGCCCGGCAAGGCGCGGCTATGGTCCGCCAGAGAATCCAGCGCGCTTTGCCGCAGCAGCGGTTCGTGCAGCAGCTCCAGGCACCCTTCTTTCAAGCTCCACAGCGAAGCCACGAAGTTCCCGCTATCCACGCTGGAGATAAACAGGTCGCCGATCGGCTGCATGGTGAGCGTGTCGTACCAATTCGTGAAGTGGCCGTGGAAACGCGGCAATTTCAAGATCGATTCAAACGTCCTTTCCGTCAAGCCCAAAAACTCGGCGAGAGTGATGTAGCCGAACTCGAGCGCCGCTTGGCGGGAATTCAACAGCAGTCCGAGATTGGTAGGCGAGATCCGTTCGGCAACCCGGTGCGGCTCCTGCTGCACGTTATCCGGAATCAGCCAGTGGTTGCCTTCGTTGCTGAACTTTTCGAAGTAACGCCAGGTCCGCAGCGCCACTTCACGCAGGAACAGCCGATCTTTTGCGGACAGC
>Ga0193743_1000308_pt1 | contig 38355 bp, 27 predicted proteins | sample L2c2metaG_FD_143038 | JGI IMG/M metagenome (GOLD analysis project Ga0193743, IMG submission 143038) | Soil microbial communities from a riparian zone of the East river system, Colorado, United States - L2c2 | ecosystem: Environmental > Terrestrial > Soil > Riparian zone | place: USA: East River... | reverse complement strand
CGTCACCTATCACCAAACCCGCGCCGTAACCGCCCAGTTTTACCTCGAATGTAAGGAACAGCACCCGGAAACCGCCATCGCGCGCGAAAATCGGGAGGCCTCCATCCAAAAAGCTGCCTAAACCACCCCGAAACCCCGTCGAATCGAACCCATTCACTTGAGCCTGCGCCCAAAGTGTCCCAATCGCAATGTCATTTACTTAAACAGTCCAAACTGTTGACTCCGAGCCGGAAGCGTCAGCGACCACGATGTAAGCGCCCTAGTGTATTTCTGGCTCCGCCGTAGTGCCGCTCTGGCTGAGAAAATCAAAGTCGCAGCCTTTGTCCGCCTGCGTCACTCTCTCCAGATAAAGCGCGCCATAGCCGCGTTCATAATGGCGGACCGGCTTCACCCATCGCGCCCGCCGCGCCGCCAGCTCTTCGTCGGAAACCAGTAGATTGAGTGTTCGGTTAGCCACGTCGAGCGAAATAATGTCGCCATCTTCCACCAGCGCCAGCGGCCCACCGATATAGCTCTCCGGCGACACGTGCAGAACGCAAGTCCCAAAATGCGTACCGCTCATGCGCGCGTCGGAAATTCGCACGATATCGCGTACACCCTTGTCCAGCAATTTTTGGGGAAGCGGCAGCATCCCCCACTCCGGCATGCCGGGCCCTCCGTGCGGTCCCGCGCTCTGCAGAACCAGCACAGAATCTTCAGTCACAGGCAAATCAGGATTATTCAGGCGTGCTTCCAGGTCCAGATAATTCTTAAACACAACCGCCGGACCCTTGTGCTGCAATAGTTTGGGCGTGGCGGCAGAGGTCTTAATCACCGCGCCGTCGGGAGCCAGGTTGCCGCGCAGGATCACCGTGCCGCCGCTCGTCGCGATAGGGTTATCACGGGGGCGGATGACATCATGGTTCACCGTTTGCGCCCCTGCCAAATTTTCACCCAGCGTCTTGCCGTTGACCGTAGCGCAGTCCAAATGCAGCAAATCGCGAATCTCGGCCATCAGTGCGCGCAAACCGCCGGCGTAATAGAAATCCTCCATCAGGAAAGCGCCGGAGGGGCGAATATTCGCCAGCACTGGCACGCGCTGCGAAATGCTGTCAAAATCGTCCAGATGAAACGGAATGCCGCAGCGCCCGGCCAGCGCGACCAGGTGAATAATCGCGTTCGTCGACCCCGCAATCGCCATATCCACTGTGATGGCGTTTTCGAAAGATTCGCGTGTCAGGAGATCCTTCGGCTTCAAATCGTCCCAAACCATTTCCACTATCCGCTGGCCGCAGGAAATCGACATGCGCGGATGGTTGGAATCGGCCGCTGGAATCGACGCTGCACCGGGCAGCGTCATGCCCAGTGCTTCCGCCAGCGATGTCATCGTGGACGCCGTGCCCATGGTCATGCAAAAACCGGGTGAACGCGCGATGCCGTCTTCAATCTGGTGCCATTCCTCGATGGTGATCGTGCCCGCGCAGCGCTCTGTCCAGAATTTGCGCGTGTCCGTGCCACTGCCTAGCGGTTTGCCGTTCCAGTTGCCGCGCAGCATCGGTCCGGCGGGAAGGTAGATCGCCGGAATGTTCATACTGATCGCTCCCATTAGCAGCGCCGGCGTGGTCTTATCGCAGCCCCCCATCAGCACCGCGCCGTCAATTGGCAGGCTGCGCAGCAGTTCTTCTGTTTCCATCGCCAGCAGGTTGCGGTAAAGCATCGGGCTGGGCTTCATGAAAGTCTCCGTGATCGAAAGGGCCGGCACCTCCACCGGGAAGCCGCCCGCCTGCCAAACGCCCCGCTTCACAAACTCCGCGCGTTCGCGCAGATGAAAGTGGCACGGATTAATCTCGCTCCACGTGTTGACGACCGCGATCACCGGCTTGCCGGTAAAATCCTCGCGCCGGTAGCCGGCTTGCTTCATGCGCGAACGGCTCGTCCAGCCCGGCACGTTCTCGGGGCCAAACCATTTAAAACTGCGGAGTTGCTCGGGTTCTATTTTCCTGGGAATGGACACTCACACATAGTATGCCCAAGCTCGGGCACAAATTTCGAAAGTCCGAAATACCGACTCCGAGCCGGAAGCGTGAGCGACCACGATGCTCCATTACTCACGAACGCCCTAAGTAAAACGGCATTGAACTCGTCCATCCAACATCATTTGAGAATTCGCCTGCTCGTTCCTCACTTCCTGGCATCAGGTGATGGTGTGAAAGCAGCCGGGAGGACGTCAGTCTTACTTGTCGACGGGGAACATGGCTTGGCTTTCAAAGTGTTGCGTTGTCTCTCAACACACAAGGACGTGCGAATCCACATCCTTTCGTCCGATCAAAAGAGCCCGATTCGCTATTCCAGGCACGTAGCGACGTTCTTGCCTTATTCCATCCGTTCCGATGACTCTCTGGAATCGGAGGTGCGAAAGGCCGCCCAGTCCACCGGGTCGGAAGTACTCCTTGCGTGCTCGGCGCCCGGTACGGAGTTTCTCATACGCCGAGGGTCCACAATTCCGAATATTCGATTGATGCAGCTTCCAGGTCTTCGGGCATTTAGAGCTGCAAACGACAAATGGGCGTTTCACCTGACGGCGCATTCCTGCGGCACGGATAGCCCACGTACTTGTCTCGCCGGTGGCTCTGGCCTTCCGGAGGATATGGTATTTCCCGTGCTTCTCAAACCCCGCGTGGGGGAAAGCGGCCGCGGCATCCTGCGTGTGAACAATGCTGCGGAATTGACAGCCGGCCTGCAACTCTCCACGGTGACCCCGGGTAGGTACATCGTACAAGAGTTCGTCCATGGCAAGAACGTAGGCTGCAGCGTCATTTGCCAGGAAGGCCGCATCCTTGCGTGTACCGTTCAACAGCCCATCCGCCCTCAGGATCGCGGGTTTGCGTCCGCGCGGGACATTCGGTTTCGCATGCACGAAGGTGCTGTCGCGCTGGCGAACAAAATTGTGAAGTACCTGAATTGGACGGGAGTCGCCCACTTTGATATGCGCATCCGCGACTCCGATGGCAGGGTTCTCGTGCTGGAAATGAATCCCAGGTTCTGGGCTAGCATTTACGGATCGCTTCGAGCGGGAGTCGATTTTGTCAGCCTCAATTGTGCGCTGGCTCAGGCCGGTTCCACTTCTCCATCGACCTTTAGCGAACTGGATTACTACCAAGGATTCGCAGCGTTTGGTCCGTGGCTCCGAGGCTGTCCGACCGATTTCGGCTGCCGGGTCCTCGACCCGCTGCCCGACCTAATGCAGAAGCTATCTACTCTTCGCCAGCGGTTCACCGGCACTCGCAGCGACAATTTACCAGCCGATACCTTGGACCCGGTCGCCACGGTACTTCCGTGAGCAAGCGAGTGTTTGCACGTCCTAAGTAACTTCCAACCGCACGGTATGGATCGCGTTGCGCCTGCCCGAGATCGATTGGAGTGTCCCGCCCGTTGACTCGGCCAGCGACGCCAGCACCGCTGGGCCGCGCTGCCGCGGCGTCCAAATCATCGAAAAACGCTGCCATTCGCGCTCGTGCGGCGGCTCGAGTTCGGCGGGCCGCCACGTCCCCGCGTCGTCGGAGATATAAACCTCGCGAATTCCGCCATCTGCCCACGCCCACCCCCATATTTCCCGCGAGTCTCCTGCTTCAATCAGCTCGCCAGGTGCGGGCGAGACGATCAAAGACTCTGGCGCGATTGACCAGACGGGCGTGGTCTCGCCGGTTTCCCGGCCGGCGCCGTCCAACACCGGATCGTTGTACCAGCGAGTGGTGAACGGTCCCGGCGCGCGGCGTTCGGCCAGACTGATCCGCGTCAGCCATTTGACGCTATTGGTTCCATAAAAACCTGGAACAACAAGGCGGGCCGGGAAACCATGCTCGGGCGGCAGCGCGCTGCCGTTCATCTCATAGCCGATCACTACGTCGGCGTCAATACGCGTGATCGGAAAATCCTTACTGTAAGCCTCGACCGCAACGCCGGCGAATTCCCCGAAATCAGCGCCAGATGCCCAGACGTACCTGGCCGCCGCGGTTGGCCGGCAATCTGCCAGTACGTCCGCGAGCCGGACGCCTCCCCACCTGACGTTGCAAATGCGCCGAGTCGGTTCGAAGGGCGCCATCGGACTGCCGCAGCATTGATGAACACTCGTCACCTCGGTCCTCGGATAACGCATGAGGTCGTCGAACCGAAGAGTGCGTGGACTCTCGACCATGCCGTCGATTGTCAGCGACCATTGATTGAGTTCGAGGCGCGGAACGCCGAGATGGCAAAGCACAATCACTTCGGGCGTGCGAGTCAGGCGGTCGCGCATTTCGTGCGGCGCTGACGGCTCGCGCCGGAAAGGGCCTTTCGGATCCAGCCTTACGGGGTTCACAGTGCCTCCTTATCAGGCGCGGTACCTGATATTGCGATCCGTCTACGGCAACGGACTCTGCGGAATCGCCGCTCCATCGCTGCGCGGATCGGCGCCCGCGAAATTCACGCCGCGTTTGGCGTCATGCATCACCACTTCACCCTGGCCCACACCAAAAGAGATCGGCTCCAGGATCTTCAGCACATGGCCGCGGTGTTCCAATTCCTCGCGCACCGCCGCCGGTACACGCGATTCCATCGATACATCGCACCCTTCGAAACTGCCCTTGGTAAACCGTGCCGATTCCATGGCGGCCTGGATGTTCATCCCGTAATCCACCACGTTCGCCACAAATTGCGCATGCGCTTGCGCCTGGTTCCAGCCGCCCATGATGCCGAACCCTACCGTCAGGTCGCCCTTTTGCATAAAGGCCGGAATGATCGTGTGCAGCGGACGCTTATGCCCCGCCAGCGAATTCGGTTTGCCTGGCTCCAGATCAAACCCCGCGCCGCGATTCTGGAACGAGAAACCCGCGCCCGGAGCAACGTATCCCGTGCCATAGCCCGAATAGTTGCTCTGGATCAGCGAAACGATATTGCCGTCTTTGTCGATCGTCGAAAGATAAATCGTCGAATTTCCATGAGCGTTCAACTGCGTGGTGATCTGCGACGGCAGCACCTGGCAGGCCGCGTGGTTCATCTGAATCAGCTTGGCGCGCTCGGCGGCCAGATCCTTGGAAATCATTTGCTCCGTCGGGATAGGCGTGAACCGGGGATCGCCCACATAGGTGATCATGTCGGAATACGCCAGCTTCTTGGCCTCGATCATCACGTGCAAAGCATCCGCCGAGTTGTGCCCGTAGCTTCCCATCGGGAATTTCTCCATGATGTTGAGCATGGAAAGCGCCGCCACGCCTTGGCCGTTGGGCGGCAGTTCCGATACTTTCCATCCGCGGTAAGTAGTGGAAACGGGTTCCACCCATTCAGGTTGGAAATCGGCAAAGTCTTCCACTGTGTGCGTGGCGCCTTGCTCGTTGAGAAACTTGACCATCACCTCAGTCAGCTTGCCGTGGTAAAACGCATCGCGCCCGTGCGCCGCCACCTGGCGCAAAGATTCCGACAGCGCCGGGTTTTTGAAGGTATCTCCCAGCCCCGGGGCAACCCCTCCCGGCAGGTACGTTTCCTTGTAACCGGGCCTATCCAGCAGCGCCTTGCTCACCCAGTAGCGCGCATTCTTTTCCGCCAGCGGGAATCCATTCTCGGCGTAGAAAATAGCCGAGGCAAGCGACTTCTGCAGCGGCAGGTTGCCGAAGCGATGCTGCAACGCATCCCATCCCGCAACCGCTCCGGGGACGGTAATGGTGTGTATGCCGGTAGGACCGATCTTCGTAATGTTATGCGCCTTGAGGTATTCAATGGTGAGCGCTTTAGGTGTCCAGCCGCTCGCATTGAGGCCGTACATCTTGCCGGTCTTCGCCTCATAGTAGATCGCAAACAGGTCGCCGCCCATGCCATTCACATAAGGCTGCACTACGCCCATCACGGAGTTCGCCGCGATAGCCGCATCCACCGCATTGCCGCCGGCCTGCAGGACTTGGGCGCCGGCCTCCGCCGCCAGGAATTGCGGTGCTGCTACAATTCCATACTTTGTGACGGTCATCGAGCGGCCCTGCTCGGGTATCGAAGAAAATTGTTGCCCCGCCGCGACCATTGCGATCACGAGACTGAGTAAAATACCTTTGGTTTTCATGGTCTTTAGTTTTCCTGTAGATAGAGTGGAGGCTACGGATCCGACGTGGGGAAGCGTCCAGTATAACGCGCGGCGCATGACCACAATGGTGTGGGCCTCTTCGCGGTATCCCTTGCAATGACCAGTCCTTCCTCTCTCCCTGAATCGCCGCTTCCTCTCAAGACCCACGGCTTTGAGCCGCTCTTTCAGCCGCTCTTCAGAGACCGTTGGATTGCTTCGGTGGTTTCGAACATCGGTACCTGGATGCAGGACACTGCCGGCACCTGGCTGATGACCGTGCTCACGTCGTCGCCTTTGCTGATTGCGTTGATGCAGACTGCCGCCAGTTTGCCGGTAGTCTTATTGGGACTTCTGGCCGGCGCGACGGCCGATATCTTCGACCGCCGGCGGTTGCTGATTATCTGGCAGAGCTGGATGCTCGCGGCGGTGCTGGTCCTCAGCGTCATCACGTTCTTCGGAGTCGTTTCGCCGTGGGTTTTGCTGCTTTTTACGTTCGGCTTGAATATCGGCGCGGCTATGAACAATCCGGCCTTTCAGGCGATTGTGCCGGAATTGGTGCCCCGTTCTCAGTTGCCCGACGCCCTGGCCATCAACAGCGCGGGCTTCAATCTGGCGCGTGTCGTAGGACCGGCGCTGGGCGGCTTTGCCGTAGCGGCCTTTGGAACTCGCGTCCACACTGGCGCGGCAGTGGTCTTTTTCCTGAACGCGCTGTCCTTTGTGGGAGTCATTGTGGTGCTCTACCGCTGGCATCGCACGCCGCTGTTCAAAAGCGCGTTGCCATCCGAGCGCGTGTTCGGCTCCATCCGTTCGGGCCTGCGCTACATCCGGCACGCCCCGCTTCTGCAGGCCACGCTGTGGCGCACGGTAGTGTTTACTGTATTCGTAAGCGCGGTTTGGGCCTTGCTGGCTGTGGTGGCGCGGCTGTATCTCCATCAAGGGGCCGTCGGCTATGGCATGCTCACCGGAAGCATGGGCCTGGGAGCCGTTACGGGAGCCTTTTCGCTGGCGCGCATTCGCAAAGCGTACTCCGCCGACATCATCATCGCCGCTTCGAGCGTAGTGTTCGCCGCCGCGCTGTTCGTTATGGCTTTCGTCCATATCCCGGCGGTAATTTTGCTGTTCCTGGTGGCTGCCGGCTTTTCCTGGACCAGCACCATGTCCACCTTGAATCTTTCTGTTCAGCTCTCCGTGCCCTCCTGGGTGCAGGCGCGCGCGCTGGGCGCCTATCAAACCGTGTCTCAATGCGGGCTCGCCTTGGGAGGCGTTTTGTGGGGCTTGGTCGCGGAACACGTCTCCACTCCGGCAGCCCTCGCCTGCGCCGCCATTGGACTGCTGGCCAGCTTGCCTCTTGCTTTGCGTTTCCATGTACTGCGCGGCGAAATGCCGGACCTCAGTCCTTTCCGTACAAACCGCCCGGCCCCGGAAACGATGGTCGTCCCACAGCCTACCGACGGCCCAGTGCGCGTTTCCATTCAATACCGCATCCGCCTGGAGGACTACAATGCCTTTACTCACGCGATTCATGCCTTTCGCGATGTGAGGTTGCGCGACGGCGCCATTCGCTGGGGTGTGTTTCAGGATGTGAACGACCCTTCGCATATGGAGGAGACCTTCGTGATGGAATCGTGGATTGACTATCTCCGTCAACGCGAACGGTTTACCGCTTCCGATTCGCAAATCAGGGACAAAGTCTGGAGTTTTCACCAGGGACCCGAGCCGCCCCGGATCTCGCACATGATTTACGCGAGAGAGGTGGAAGGTCTGCACAATAGTGACCTGCAGGATAATGTGGGATAGCCAAATAAATTCATGCCGCAAATCAAGAACTACGACGTTGTGATTGTCGGATCGGGAGCCGGCGGCGGAGTCGCCGCGCAAGTGCTGGCCAATGCCGGCGCGAAAATCTGTATGCTCGAAGCGGGAGCTTGGTACGACTGCACCAAGCATTCGAAAATGTTCCAGTGGCCGTATGAGGTTCCGCACCGCGGCGCGCCCACGCGCGAGATGCCGCTCGGATATTTCGACGCGACGCTCTCGGGCGGTTGGGAAGTGCCCGGTGAGCCATACACCAATGCGCCGGGATCGAGCTGGATGTGGTGGCGTGCGCGCATGCTCGGCGGCCGCACGAATCACTATGGACGCATCTCTCTGCGCATGGGGCCATACGATTTCAAGCCCTACAGCCGCGATGGAAAAGGCTTCGACTGGCCGATCACTTACGAAGACCTCGCGCCGTACTACGACAAAGCCGAAGAATTAATCGGAGTGTTTGGAACAAGAGAAGGTTTGGAAAATACACCCGATGGCAAATTTCAACCTCCGCCTGCTCCGCGCGGTTATGAACGGCTGATCAAGCAAACGTCGGACAAGCTGAGCATCCCTTGCGTTCCCTCGCGCCTGGCGATTCTGACACGCTCACTGAACGGCCGTCCGGCTTGCCACTATTGTGCCGAATGCGGCAGATCGTGCGGCGTGAACGCCAATTTCAATTCACCCGGCGTCCATATATTCCCCGCGATGAAGACCGGCAATCTGGAGGTTGTTTCGAACGCCATGGTTCGCGAAGTGCTCCTGGGGCCTGACGGACTGGCGCGCGGAGTCTCCTACGTCGACAAAAACACCCGGGCCGAGCTCGAAGTGCGCGGAAAGATTGTCGTGCTGGCCGCGAGTTGCTGCGAGACGGCGCGCATCCTGCTGAATTCCAGGAGCAGCAGTTTCCCCGACGGTCTCGCAAACTCATCGGGCCTGGTGGGCCGTTACGTCATGGATACGGTCGGTTCGGCCGTGGGCGGCTATTTGCCTATCATGCAGGATCTTCCTTCCCACAATGAAGACGGCGTGGGCGGCATGCACCTTTACATGCCTTGGTGGCTGTACAAAGAGCAGAAGGCCGGGAAGCTCGATTTCGCCCGCGGCTACCACATTGAACTTGGTGGCGGGCGGCGGTTACCCGGCGCGGGTGCGATGAGCAGCTATGTGGACCGCTTTTTAGGCGGCGGCTACGGCCCGGAACTGAAGCAGGGCCTGCGCAGACTGTATGGCGGCGACGTCCACATGTCCGGCCGTGGCGAAATGATTCCCAACGCCGACAGCTATTGCGAGATCGATCCGCAAGTCGTCGACCAGTGGGGCATCCCGGTTCTGCGTTTCCATTTCAAATGGAGTGAAGACGAGTTGAATCAGGCCAAGCACATGCAGCAGACCTTCAGCGAGTTCATCGAAGCCATGGGCGGCGTGGTGACCAGCCGTTCCACTCAAGCCGATAACTGGGGAATCGAGCATGGCGGGCAGGTGAAACACGAGGTGGGCGCCACTCGTATGGGCAACGATCCGAAGACATCGGTGCTGAATTCACATTGTCAGTCGTGGGACGTGAAGAATCTGTTCGTCACCGACGGTGCGCCGTTTGTGAGCAATGCTGATAAAAATCCGACGCTGACCATCACTGCTCTGGGATGGAGAACGTCGGATTATATCGTCGATCAGGTCAAGAAACTGAACGTAAAGGTTTAAAATCCTTCGAGCACTACCTTCCCACGCGCTTTGCCGCTTTCGACCAGCGCGTGGGCTGTTTTCAGATTGGCCGCGTTGATCGCGCCGAGCGACTCGGAAAAAGTGCTGCGAATGACGCCCGCGTCTACCAGGTCGGCGACCTCGTCCAGTAGAAGATGTTGCGCAATCATGTCCGGTGTTCCGAACACTGGACGCGCGAACATGAATTCCCAGTGCAGGGAAGCCGCCTTGCGTTTTAGAGGCAGCGCGTCCAGTGTTTTGGGGTCGTCGATCAGACCGAATTGTCCTTGTGGTGCGAGTGCTTCTACTAGCTTTGGGTAGTGCGCCGATGTGGCCGCGACACTGGCGATGATCTCCACTTCTTTGATGCCGATGGCCTGCAACTGCGCCGCCAGCGGCTGGCTGTGATCGATGACGAAATGAGCTCCCAGTTCCACACACCATCGCTGCGTTTCCGGGCGTGAGGCGGTGGCAATCACGGTAAGTCCGGTGAGTCTGCGGGCGAGTTGAATCAGAATAGAACCCACGCCGCCGGCGCCGCCGATGATCAACAGATGGCCGGCATTGGCTGGCTTTCCGGGCTTCACTCCAAAGCGGTCGAACAACAGCTCCCAGGCCGTAATGGTGGTGAGAGGGAGCGCCGCCGCATGCGCGAAGTTCAAGCTTTTCGGCTTCTTTCCAACAATGCGTTCGTCGACCAGATGAAATTCCGAGTTGGTGCCCTGACGCGCGATGGACCCCGCGTAATACACTTCGTCTCCGGCCTTGAAGAGCGATGCCTCAGGCCCCACCTGCTTGACGATTCCGGCCGCGTCGAAGCCCAGGATTTTGTATTCTTCTTTATCCGGCTCGGCTCTCATGCGTACCTTGGTGTCAACGGGGTTGACCGATACCGCTTTGATTTCGACCAAAAGGTCGCGCCCCGTGGCAGCAGGCGTGGAAATCTCGACGTCCAGAAGCGACTGCGGGTCAGCGATAGGTAAAGATTTTTTGTATCCGACTGCTTTCACGTTATCTCCTACTCTCAAGGTACGCTGGTGAACATGGTCAAGAATGTTTTGGGCGGCGTTTTGCAGACTTGCTGCACGGATCCGCTGACAGGTTTTTATCGGGACGGGAAGTGTAATACAGGTCCCGACGACTATGGCAAGCACACGGTCTGCGTGCTGGTGAATGATGAGTTTCTACGGCACCAGAAGTCAATTGGGAACGACCTGATCACGCCGCGCCCAGAGTTCGGCTTTCCTGGCCTCAAAGCGGGTGACCAGTGGTGCGTGTGCGTTGAGCCTTGGAAGAAGTCCTATGATGCCGGAGTGGTTGCTACCGTACGTTTGGAGGCGACACACGAAGCGGCGCTCGAAGAAGTAACGCTCGAAATGCTCTCAAAAAGAGCGCGAGTCAATTGACGCTGCTTCCGTCCTCCTTTGCATTACAGACATCGGCGTTTTCGCAAGCCCCGGCGCCACTTCCCCGGTACCTTCTGTATTTGTTACCCCCCGGCAAATTGCCGCGCAACCTCCCGGTCCCAGCGATCCGTTGGAAATGGCCGCCGGAAATGCGCAACCGGTGCAAGATGTGATACAAGGGGCGATGGCTGTCGATCTACTCGACAGGGCGCATGCGCTTTCCAATGTGCGCAAATGGCCTTACGATCTAAAGACGCGTTTCACTTCGGCGGGTTCTAGCTCTTCTGACGGAGGCTGGCAGCTGGAAGACATCTCTTCGGGTCCTGGACGCCCCGATCCCACGAGATATTTATCACGACGCTGTTCCTGCTTCCGTTAATTCGATTCTATGTTTCGGGATACATCAATACCTTAAGGGCTTTCTTCTGATTGCATAAGTCGAAAGCCCGGGTCCAATCCGAAATTGGAAGCTTGTCGGTAATGAGATCGTTCAAACGTAGATGCCCCTGCGCATAGATTTTCATCACGCGATCCCACGTGCGAGCGGTATAGCAGACGGAGCCAGACAGCTTGAGCTGCTTGTAGAAGACCTGATCAATGGGAAACGAAATATCACGGCCGCAAATGCCGACCTGTGTATATTGCCCCATGGGCCGCAATGCTTCGAGACAGGTTCGCACCGAACTCGGGTGACCGGCGCACTCAAATGCTACATCCACGCCCTTGCCGCCGGTGTGTTCTAGGATCGCTTCCCCAAGGTTCTGCTCGCCGATATTGACGACCACTTCAGCCCCAATACGCTTGGCCGCGGACAGGCGCGCTCCATCGCCAGGCGCTCCCGCAACGATCGTTTTTATGCCATCCGCCACTAGGAGCTTTAGGCACAGCAGCCCGATGGGGCCTGGGCCGGACACCAGAACCGTGTCACCTAGACGCACATTCGTGATTTCCGTGACGGCCTGGACTACAGCGGCAAAAGGCTCACTCAGCGCGGCTTCCTCCAGCGTGAAGTTCTCCGGAACGCGATAGAGTTGGTCCGGACGCATCACCACATAATTCGCAAACGCTCCGTTGACGCCATGCCCCATTCCACGCCGGTTCGGGCAAAAAACAAAGTATCCTGAGAGGCAATACTGACAGTGGCCGCAGGTCACCGCTGTGGCGCCGAGACCGGCCACTTTCTCGCCGATGCGCACGCCACTAACTTTAGATCCAACTTCCACGACCGTGCCTGCGAATTCATGCCCCAGGATGACGGGTGGATAGTTGCGAAAGGTATCGTGCAGCACGTGGATATCCGTCCCACACACTCCACAGTAGGCGATTTCGAGCTTGACCTGCGTGTCGTTGCACTCAGGTTCCGCTACATCCATTATGCCGACGTTTCCCTCGCCTGCGGCATACTTAACAAGAGCCTTCATTTCTTTGCAGCATTCCTTTTCTGCTCCGAACAAGCATCGGCCAATCACTGATTCAACACAAACGCGAACAATTGATCTCCGCCCGTGGCGAGGATGAACTGGCGGCCATCCAGCATATACGTTTCGGGTGCGTTACCCGCCGGCCCGATGCGGGAGTGCCAGAGCGGCTTACCAGTTGCCGGGTCGTAGGCCACGAGGTTCTGGCCGTCTCCGCTGAAGAGCAGATTGCCCGCGGTGGCGAGCAATCCCACGCCGCCGGCAATTTCGTGGCGCCAGACGATTTTTCCGGTCTTATAGTCGATGGCGTCAATGTAAGTGCCATACGAGAGAAAGCCGCCGCTCATGATTCCGCCCAAACCCATCGATCCGCGAGGATCTGTATCGATCAGGTAGCTAACGCGCAGCGTATTGTTCTCGGGAACGTAGAAGAGGCCAGTGTCCGGCGAAAACGCCGGGGGCGGGAAGTTGGTGACGTCGGCATTTACTAGCGATCCCGCGATGGTCGCGTCCTTAGCAGGGTTTCGCTTTGGACGCCCTTTTTCATCGAGACCCAGCGCCCAGTTGTTAACTAGGCCCATCTTGCCGGTCACTAGGTGTTCGCCGGTGACGCGGTCGAGCACGAAGAAGTAACCGTTTCGCTGGGCAGTGAGCACAAGTTTCCGCATGCGTCCATTGAAAGGTGCGTCAACGAAAACCGGAGTTTCGGTGGAATCCCAATCGTGCGTGTCGTGCGGCGAGGTTTGGTAGTACCACACCATTTTGCCGGTATCGACATTGATGGCGATGAGTGAGCAGGTGTAGAGATTGTCGCCTTCGCCGCGGCCCGTCGTATAAGCCGGAGTGGGATTGCCAGTGCCGAAGACGTAGATATGCGTTTCCGGGTCGTAGGCGCCGGGAATCCAGACTTGCGCGCCACCATGGCGCGCCGCGTCAAGGCTGGCCCAGGTCTCCAGGCCGGGGTCGCCGGAATTCATGGGCACCGTATAGGTGATCCATTGGCGATCGCCGGTTTCCGGATCGAAGGATTGGAGGAAACCGGGCGCATCCATGTCGTTGCCGGTACCAACGAGAAGGTGATTTCCAATCACAATCGGGGAAAAGGACGAGAAGTACTGCTGGTCGAAGCTGGAGATTTCCTTCTTCCACTTCTCCCGCCCGGTGTGGGAATCCAGGCAGATCAGGTAATCGTCATGAACCTCCAGGTAGAGATTGTCATGCCACATGCCCATGCCGCGGTTTCCCGTGTGCGTGCCGCCGCGTGTCTTCCAGTAATATTGCCAGAGGATGGTTCCGTCACGCGCGTCGACGGCCCAGGCATTATCCGGCGCGGACATATAGAGGATGCCGTCGACCATAAGAATGCCACCGCCCAAGCGCGGGTTACCACCGGCGTTGAGATCGCCTGTCCCCAGGCCTCCGATATTTACGGGATAAGGAGCGGGGGCCCCGCGTCCAGCCGGAGGAGGGGCAATATTCCCGTTGGGGCCGGACCCGGCGGTGAAACGTGTGACCCAGGCGAGGCTTAGGTTCTTGACGTTCGCCTGATCGATCTGCTTCAGGGAACTATAGCGCCGCGCGGAGTAGTCGCCATTGTAAGTCGGCCATTGATCGCCGAGCGGCTTAAGAATTTCGGATGGATCAAGACCGGCCTGTCCAAACAGCAGAACTGGCGCCGCGAATAACAAGAACAGCACGGGGGTGTGCAAGAGCATTTTCATGGGTGTGATCTTAGACAATTCACTTAATGGTTGCGAGGTAGGCCGTGACGTCATGCATGTCCTTGTCGTCGAGCGTGAGAGCGATTTGCCGGTGAGCCTGGAGAGGCTCATGCACTTCCACTTTGGGCACGTCGCGCGCGCCCTCAAGAGAAATCGAGCGCCGGGTACCGTCAGGCAATAGCAGGGTCACAATGAAATCATCTTTCCGGACAAGCGTGCCTTCGAGTTTCTGACCGTTCGCAAGCGTAATGCTTACGGAAGCAGGCTTTCCCGGAGCACCGGCGCCAGGAGTGCCGCCGCGCGGGCCGGCGCCCCCAGCAACCCAGGTATTCTGGAGAGTCCTCGGGTCATCATATTTGGCTGCCAGGCCTTTCAGGTCGCCAGCAACGGAATGGCAACTGGAACATTTCGCTTTGAAGTACGCATCCCCGGCGGATGCATTCCCCACCAGGACGTTGAGGGCCGAGGGATCTGCCGTTCCCGGCGGGCGCGCCTTTGGGCCGACGAGCGCAAGCACGCTGTGGATGTATTCGGCGACGGCCGTAGAGTCGGCATCCGAAAGATTAAACGCGGGCATACCCTTGTCCTGCCGCGAGCCGCGAATAATCGGCGAGATAAGCTCGCCATGCTCGTCGCTCAGGGCAGTAAGGGAACGCAGCAGATTGGGACCGCCTTGGTCGCCACCGCGAAGATCGGCGCCGTGACAAGCGACGCAGTTGACGCCGAAAACGGCCTTGCCGCGGGCGATGACGTCGGGCGATGCAAGTTTGCGCGTCTGCTGCGGAAAAGTGACGAATAGACCACCGGGTCTGCCGCCCGGTCCCGCCTGCGCGGGAGGAGGCGCGCCCTGAGAGGCGGCCGGGGCCTGCGCGGCTACCGAAACTGCAAAGAAGAAACCGGTGAGCGCCGCCGCGAGGAAGGGGGTTCGTCTCATTATTATTAGCTCCGCTTAGTGTTTCGGAACGGAGATAGTGATATTCCGGTACCGAATCCCGCCGTGGTGATCTCCCTGCATATAGATCGGACCGGGTTTGCCTTCATTACTGTCGATAGCACCCCCCGTGATGCCCGGGATCTCCTGATTATCGATGCCCGTGAAGCCGTTCAAGGTTACCGTGACATAACGTCCGACTAACGCGATGTCATAAGTCTGCCATTCGCCGGCCGGTTTCGGATCTGAGACTGGGAACTTGAGAAAACCGTAAATGGAACCCAAACCTGGCGCCAGATTGGTACTGGGGCCCGCTGGGTGGCTCGCGGCTTGAACTCCCTGCGGCGGAGCGCCACCAGCCACTTGCGTTTCGTAGCGGCCACGCAGATAGATGCCGCTGTTCTCTCCGGGTGGAATATTGAACTCGATGTGAAGTTTAAAATCATCGAACGTGCGCACGGTTCGCAGGTTGGAACCACGCCCTTCATTTACCAGTTCGCCATTCTTGGCGACCCAGTGACTGGCCGCGGGCTTCGGAGTCGAGCTCGGAGGCGTATTATTGATCGGCTCCCACCCGGTCAGATCTTTTCCATTGAAAAGGGTTTCCGGATCCGTCCAAGCGCGCGGCGCCGGGTGTTTCAGAGCGGGTGCGCGAAACCCGGCGATTTTGGCATCTTCCGCGTCGCCGTGCTTTTGAATTCCGGTGAGTTTGTCACCTTTTACGGTCAACTCCCAATAACCGTCGGATGCCGACCCGGGCGCATCGGTAGGGGCTGGCGCCGTTACGATCAAGTGTGGCCCATCCATCTTTGCGTCAATGAAGCGTACATTGCCGGTGCGCAACTGTGCCCGGACTTGTAGGCCCCCATCCTTCTCAATGACTTCCATCCAATTGGGGTAAGTTACCGTAGCCGCTGTGACCGTTAAGTCCCAGCGGCCCACAAACGGGTTACTGTTTGTGCGTGAATATACGGCAGGGACGGTCAGAATAATTCCTAGAGCCGGTAGAATCAAGAGTTTCTTCATGTCAAATCTCTTCCATTTCTGTTAACGCTTCAATCAGCCCAGGCTCTTATACTTTGAGGTCGTGAAGATAAACAGCACTGATTTTCAAAGCTTCCATGGGGTCGACGGGCGGTTTGACCTCCATCTCGACTGCATAGTTCTTGATGCCTCCTACCTTAGCGGCGGTAAAAACGCCTTTCCAGTCGATATCTCCTTGACCGACCGGCAAAGAGCCGGAGCCCGTTTGACCCTTCTTAATATCCTTAACGTGCAGCGAGCAGAATCGACCCGGATGTTTTCCGATGTAATCGGCTGGATCGACGCCGTTAGTGACGATACCGGCCATATCCAACTGGCCTTTGACCAGTTTTGCGTCTACGCTGCGCAAAAGTTCGTCAAAAACCATCACGCCGTCTATGACTTTCCATTCGGTGCCGTGCGTGTGATAACCAAACTGCATATCGGCTTTTTTTACACGCTCGCCGTACTTGTTCATCAGTTCGAAATTCTGTTTCCAATCATCCATGGTCATTACTGGCTTCTGCTTGGCCATTGAGAGAATCATGAATTTCAAGCCAACTCCGCGCGCCCACTCGATCGTTTGATCGATGACCGGATCGTCCCACTCCCGAGCGTTGAAATGGCAGCTTTCACACCGGAGATCCGAATCTTCGACCACTTTGCGAATATCGGCAGGCTTCATATCCTCCAACGGGCGAAAGCCTTGCTTACTGTAACCATGAAAAGAACACAGTTCGACAGCCTTATATCCGATTGAGGCCGTCTGCTTGAGCGTCCCAGAAAGATCCTTTGCCGCGACATCTCTTAAACCATAGATCTGAAATCCCATTGGGAGGCCAAGCGGATCAGCTCCCAAGGGGAAGCCCTTCGCGAACGTGAATACCGCAGCAGTGGTAAGGCTGCTTCCCACAAACTGTCTTCTCGAAACTTGTTGCATAATGCCTTCCTTTTTCAGCTATCGTGTGTAATGTGTTGGGCGACAAAAGATTCACTTTAGAGTCGCCAAATAAGCTAAAAGATTGTGGATATCCGTATCGGTGTACTTGCCAAGTAATTCTCCGTGCGCGGCGAGAGGATCCGCCACTTCCACCGACTTGACCGAGCTCCGCGGCCAGGAGTAATAGTTGCCTGCGGGATCATCCATTGCCACGTTGAATTCATCAAGATACTGCAACCGGCCGGTGTATGATTTACCGGTAGCCAGTATAACCGTTACCTGTTGAACAGGATTCGGCTTTGGGGTCAGGAACGCTGACGTCAGAGCTAGAGGTCCGTACTTGCTTCCGATGTGGGCTAGATCACCCGTCGGTGAATGGCAGGTGCTACACTTTCCTGCTCCTTTAAAATAGGCTTGCCCCGCATTCGTGTCGCCAACAAGCAATGCTTCCTCTGTCAGGCCGCCTTTGAATTCTCGAGATCGGACGCGCAGGAATGTTATCAGATCTGTAACCTGATGTGCGTCGAGCGACGGGAATGCCGGCATGCCACGGTTCGGACGGCCATCCTTGAGCACGGCGGCAATTGCTTCACTGTCAGTACGGGGTGTCACAAGCTTTGAGCGGAACAGATTGGGGCCCACGCCCCCGCCGGCATTCTGCATTCCGTGACAGAAGGTGCAATTGGCCGAATACACTTGTCTTCCCCGTTCAATCGCTTCAGCATCGGGAGTCTCCTGCGCCGGGAGATAGGCAGGCGCCAGACTCGCTAGAAACACCGAAAGACCAAGAAGCCACCTTGATGCGACTGAAAACATGCTTATTGTTCCTTTGCCTTTAATTAGCATTCGGGGCATCTCACTCGTGCGGCAACGCGAATGCATACATTAAATCCGCCGTCCCAAATGCAACGTATTGGCGATTGTTCAGTTCATAAGAAATCGGGCCATTCATGACCACTTGGCCGACATTGGCGTGCCACAGTGTGCGACCGGCGGCGGAATCCATCGCCAATATACTGCCGTTCGTGTCGCCGCCGAATAACACGCCACCCGCAGTGCTAAGAAGGCCCGAAATATTAGGGCCGCTTTTATCTCCTAGTTCGTGCTCCCAAACAATCTTGCCCGTCTTATAATCAATGGCCAACGTCATGTGCTGGGTCGGATGGTCAAGGCGACCAAATCCAGCAGTTGACAGATAGCTATAGGAACGCGAGGCGTTTATAAAAAGTAAGCCAAGTTTAGGGTCAAAGGTGGGCGGGAACCAGTTGGTTGTGCCAAGAGCATTTGGCGAGACCAAAGTACCCTCGGGCCGTGCGTCCTTCGTATAATCTGGAATTGGATGTCCTTGCGCATCCACACCTTTGGCCCAGTTTGTTTGCGCCACATACTTGGTGGTTAGCAGATTGTTTCCAGTCGCACGGTCTAACAGAAAATAGTAGCCATTCCGGTTTATCTGCGCGAGCAGTTTCCGCTTCTGTCCATTAAACTCTCCATCGAAAAGGATCGTCGTCTGAGCCGCATCGTAATCGTGAGTATCGTGCGGAGTGGTCTGAAACGCCCAAGCCAATTTACCGGTATCGGGGTTCAGGGCCACGATGGAGGCAGTATAAAGACTGTCTTCTCCAGTAGGCGAAGGGTGCGGGGGCCGGTTCATCGGTACTCCATTGCCAGTGCCGAAATAATAGAGATTCAGCTCCGGATCATAAGTACCAGGCGTCCACGGAAATCCCCCGCCTGTCATCATTGTGTCGGCATCCAGCCATGTTTCCGACCCTGGCTGCCCCGGTTCTGGCGTCACCCACCAACGCCATTGCAAGGCGCCCGTCTCCGGATCACGGGATTCGATGTACGCGCGAATATTGTCGTCATTTCCCGGCGCCACGATCACATGATTACCGATGATCATTGGTGCAGTAGTGCCAAAGAAATCCATTTTCACGTCCGCGATAGGCACCTTCCAGCGTTCCTTACCGTCGGTTGCATTCAAAGAAACAAGGTAGTCATCCGGCGTCAAGAAAAACAACCACTTTCCGTAGATGCCAACGCCTCGATTGCCCACGTGATTGCCGGTGTTGTCGCGCCACGCGTATCGCCACACCTCCCGTCCTGTTACAGCATCAAGCGCCCAGATTCGATCCGGCATCGTAATGAAAAGAAGACCATTAAATAGGATGGGTGTCGATTTTAGTTTCGAGCCTGAGTTCGCCTGTCTTCCCCAGGAGGTTGTATCGCCGACCACAGCCCGGTACACCCAAGCTAGCGTCAGGTTCTTAACATTACTGGTATTGATTTGTGTCAGCGAGCTATGCCGGCGTCCACTGTAATCGCCGTTGTACGTTGGCCAAGAGTCAGTAGGCGAATTGATAAGAGTTGCCGGGTTAAGGGGCGTCTGGGCAATCAGCCCGATCGGCATTAAGCTGAGCACAAGGTAACTTAGTAAACAGCGTGACATCAGAGTTGAAGGTGCTCGCTTAGTATAATCGTTTGCGTTAAGTTTGCACAGCACAAAGATCTTTCACTGATGGGGCAATGTGAATGCGAATATCAAATCTTTTGCTGCTAAGACGAGATACTGCTGCCCATCCAGCTCGAAGGTAATTGGGCCATTGCTCACGGTCGATCCAACCTTCGCATGCCACAGCGTTCGACCGGTCGCGCAATCCATCGCCAGAGCATTGCCGAAAGTATCGCCACCGAATAGCAAATTGCTCTCGGTGCTAAGCAATCCTGATATCAGAGAACCACTCTTGTCGCCCAGTTCGTGGTCCCATATTGTCTTGCCTGTCTTGTAATCGATTCCCAATGTCATGTGCTGTGTGGTGTAACCTAAACGGCCAAATCCGGCCGTCGTAAAGAAGCTGTAAGAACGCGACCCATTCACTAACACCAGGCCGAGGTTGGGATTAAAAGCTGGTGCGAACCAATTGGTTGCACCGAGAGCATTGGGCGAGACCAGAGTTCCGGCAGGACTGGCGTCTTTGGCGTAGTCGGGAATTGGGCGGCCTTGCGGGTCAATTCCCTTAGCCCAATTCGTCTCGGGCATGTATTTGGTAGTCAATAGATGCTCCCCCGTTACACGGTCAAGCAGGAAATAGTAGCCATTTCGATTCACTTGGGCTAACAGCTTTCGCTGTTTTCCGTTGAACTCTCCATCAAAGAGAACCGGCGTCTGTGCCGCATCCCAGTCGTGGGTGTCGTGCGGAGTCATTTGGAAATACCAAGCCATCTTTCCGGTGTCGGGGTTCAGTGCAACAACTGAGGCAGTGTAGAGGCTGTCTCCCGCCGGTGTTGGATGTGGAGGTCTCCCCATAGGCACGCCGTTGCCGGTACCAATATAGTAGAGATTCAGCTCTGGGTCATAAGTGCCGGGCATCCAGGGGTTTCCGCCGCCCTTCATCATGGTTTCCACATCAGGCCATGTTTCCGAGCCCGGTTGGCCAGGGTCCGGATCCACCCACCAGCGCCACTGCAGGCTCCCGGTCTCGGGATCGCGGGATTCAATAAACGACCTGATATCGTCGTCGTTCCCCGGGGCGACAATGATGTGATTGCCCACAATCACAGGCGCGATTGTCGAAAACCAATTTGCCTTTACGTCGGCGATTTGCGCACTCCAGCGCTTCTTCCCGTCTTTCGCGTTCAAACAAACAAGATAGTCGTCCGGCGTCATGAAATAGAGCCAGCTGCCGTAGATCCCGACGCCACGATTTCCGACATGGTTACCCTCGTTTGGCGGCCATCGAAAATGCCATAATTCGCGACCGTTGCGCGCATCGACTGCCCAGACATCATCGGGAACAGAAAAATAGAGCACCCCATTCACAAGTAGGGGAGTCGACTTGATCTGGCGGCCCGCGGCAGCTTTGGGCCCTGTTGAGACGGGGCCAAAATCAACGGGACGAACCCAGGCGAGCGACAAGTCCCTCACATTTTCGGCATTGATTTGTTTTAGCGGGCTGTGCCGGCGTCCACTGTAGTCACCGTTGTGGGTCGGCCAGGAATCTAGCGTTGGCTTAAGAAGTGCACTGACATTTATAGCTTGGGCCGCCAGCCAAATTGGCGGGAGGCCCCACAATATCGAAATGAGCAAGCGGCGCATGATCAGATTCGGATGACTCGATGGATGCTTGGCGCCCATCAAAAGAGAAACTTCAGGGCGAACTGAATCTGCCTTGGGTTCGCAAAGACCGACAAGGCGCTCACAGTGCCAAATGTGGCAGTCCCCAACGCAGCGTTCGGGTTAGCGAAGTTCGGCGTGTTGGTGATATTAAAGCATTCAGTACGGAACTGGAGAGTCGCGGTTTCTCTGACTCGGAAATCTTTAGACAAGGATACGTCCAGATATCGCGAGGGCGGTCCGGTAAGGATAAAGACTCCCGAATTGCCTGGTGTATATAGCGGTTGGGCAACGAATGCCGACGTGTCGAACCACTTCTGGATAGTCGGGTTATCCAGCGTCCCGTTCGCTATGCGATTGGGACGATCGCCGCTACCGGTGTTAACGCGCGAGGTGTTATTTGTCACAGTGAACGGCATGCCGGTTTGCCATACACCGATCCCGTTGACCTGCCATCCTTGAATTAACACTTTGCTGAAGCCGCTTAGCGAGGAGCCGAACGGGAGTTGATAGTTAACCTGTCCAACCCAGCGGTGGCGAACATCTAACGGCGCGCTGCCGTAATCCAACGCGTAATTTGTAATGACCTGAGTTCCTGCTCCGCTCTGCAGCGCGTGACTCCAGACGTAATTTCCAGTTAAGGTAAGGCCCCTCCGTAAGCGACGCTCAATAACAACTTGCAATGAGTGATAATTCAAATTGCCGTCACTGGTGCTGTAATTGATTGACGTCGCATTGGGCATCGTTGAGTAGAATGGCCGCCGCGGCGCAATGGTTCCCGGACCCGGTAGAGGCTGATTGATGTTCGGAATAATAACGTTGTGCCGCGTGAGTTGCCCTGAGTACCCGACACTTAAAAGGTTCCCGGCAAATTCCTTCTGCAACGAAGCGCTGATCTGCTCTCCGTAGGTGGACACAAAATTACCCGCGAGAGCATAGATCAATCCGCTTGGATTGCTGGGGTCTTGCGCCACCGCAGGCGGCAAGCCCTGCGCTATTTGGTAGGTCGGCTGCGTAGTGCTATTGACTATGGCGGCTCCTGAAGTAAACGGTGCATTTTTCATTTGCGAACCATTTCCGCCATTATTCGGGAAAAAGCTCATGCCGAAGCCGCCGCGAAAGACCATCTTGAACGGAAGCCGCGCTGCAAAGCCGAAGCGTGGCGCTATGTTGCTCCAATCCGTCCTGACTCCAGCGGTGTTCGAAGTGTTTACTCCCGCTACCACCAGTCCCCTAGTAGCAAGGCTAAGGTTCGATAGCCGATTCGCGACTTCGGTTTCTGGAGTGAAAACGTCATACCGAGCCCCGATGTTCAGCGTTAGCCATGAGTTAACATGCCAGTCGTCCTGGAAGTAGCCGCCCACCTCCCACGCCCTGTATCCCGGTAAGACGGGTTGCAGATAAACCTGCATGCTACCCGGATATCCGAGCAACATGGAGGCAATGGAGTTGCCTGAACCGGCAAGCAAACCCGAAGGGTCGTTGGTAGCATTCGCATCAAACGAGAACTGGCCGCGCGGATACCCGCTTTGATAAACGGTCCATTGCCGGCGGATCAAGTCGGCGCCGAATTTGATCACATGCTTTCCTCGTATGTTTGTAAAACTGGCGTGCTCCTGGTAGACATTGTCGAATTGAATCAGGGGGATAAAAGAGCCGTCACCTAAGGTCTCATATCCGGAAGGTTGCATCAAGGCCATTCCAGAGTTGTTAGGATCGGAGATCGAGTTCGCTAGTCCGAGTTTGCCGTTGACATTGTTGCCTTGATTGAACGGCACGGATCGCAGGGCGAAGCGGCCATAGCCACCTTTCAACTCCATCAGAAAGTTTGGATTGAAAGTATGCACGAAATTGAGCTGAGCGCTCATTGCATCCTGGTGCGCCGGTCCCGGAAAAATACCGGCATTACCAGTGGGAAAAATTCCGTCCACTTCTGGTAACACCTGCGGAGTAACTGTGGTGGTGTTGTTGTAAGAAAAGCGGCCAAACAAATAATTCGCCTCGTTGAAATGATGATCCACCTTGATATCGAATGTACTCGAGTCCTGTTTTCTCACGAAGTCTGAGTTGTAGTTGTTGGCCAGACCAGGTAAGTTCGGCGCGGGATATAGCTTGAGGAAGTTGACGGCGACCGGGTCAAAGCGAGCGGTGGGAATCTGATTATTTGCAAAGGGCGTGCGCACGAATCCGGAAGAATTATTTGGATTTGCTTTTGTGCTCATGGGGTCGAAAATCGTGGCCACACCCGCATAATTTCCCTGCACCATCGCGGTCGTAGGCACCGTAGCCAGGTAAGGCCTTCCTTGCCGCTGACTGTATCTTTCGAGATCTCCAAAAAAGAAGGTCTTATCCTTCCGTATACGGCCGCCAACGCTACCGCCATACTGATTAAGCCGGAATTCCGGATTTGGACCTGGCGCCGCGAAAAATGGTTTGCCGTCCAATTTGTCGTTCCGGAAGAACTCGAAGAGGGTTCCATGGGTGGCGTTAGTGCCGGACTTCGTGATCAGGTTTACAACAGCCCCATTTGTGAGTCCGACTTCCGCGGTGAACGAGTTCGTCCTTATGTTCATTTCCTGGATGGCGTCGATGGAGGGTCGTACAATGATCGTAAAAATCGTTCGGTCGTTGTTGTCCATTCCGTCGATCAAGAAATTGACCCTACTTGCTCCGCCCACGGATGCTGCTGAGGACTGGCGACGGTCATCGGGACGCGTACCGCTCCGGATATCGTTTTGAGCACCCTCGGAGCCTCCGGGCACCAATTGCACGAGTTTTGCAAAGTTACGCCCGTTGAGAGGCAAATTCTGAACTGCGGTATTCGTGGCAAGCGTTGCCACCTCAGAACTTTCGGTTTGAAGCGCCGTGGCCTGCGCCTGCACCTCAATCTTCTCCATCCTCTCTCCGACTGACATCTGCGCATCGAGTCGCTTTCGGTCGCCTGAATTCAAACTAAGAAGAGGCACCGAGAATTCCTTGAACCCTGCGGCGTTCACCCTCAGGTTGTAGTTGCCGATCTGCAAAAACGTAAGGGCGAATTCCCCCGATTCGTTAGTGGTAACGGATCGCGCATCGTGTGTATCCAGATTTTCGATGGTTACGGTCGCTTTAGGCAGGACCGCTCCACTGCTATCCGACACTGTACCCACAACATCGGCCGTCGTTACCTGGGCTACGAGGCCGGGTATGACGGCAAATAAGAACAGACAGAAGACTACTGACAATCTTCGTAACATGGAAGAACCCCTTTTTACCCTTCGTTAATGCACTGAGCCACACAAACACACCAAACTCTCAAATGCGCGCGCTGGGTGTTTAAAACTCGCACTGCGCAAGTGTTTATCAAACTGACAATTGATGAAGGTAGGCGTAGCTGACACGTAGCGCCTCCACCGGATCTTTTGGGGGCCGCACTTCCATCTCAACGAAGTAATTTCGGACGCCACTCTTTTTCGCCGCCACAAACAGTTTTTTCCAGTCAATATCGCCCTGACCCAGTTCTACGGAGCCATGCCCTGTTTCGCCCGTCTTGGCATCCTTGACATGAAGTGAGCAGAATCTACCAGGGTTGTTCTCCAAATAGGGAATGGGATTGTGCCCGGTAGTAACCACGCCACCCAAATCCATCTGCAGCTGAACGAGTTTCGCGTCCACGCTTCGCAATAACTCGTCATAGACCAGCACGCCGTCGATCGTCTTCCACTCGTTACCGTGATTGTGGTAGCCAAACTGCATACTCGCAGCCTTAACGCGTTCACCGACTTTATTCATGTGGTCGAAATTCCACTTCCAATCGTCCATCGTCACGTTTGGCTTCTGCGCGCCTTCTCTGGGAGACGACATGATCATGTATTTGAGTCCCAGTTCCTTTGCGTACGCGATATTCTCGCCAATGGCTGCGTCTTCGTACTGCCTAAATTGAAAATGGCAGCTTTCGGCGCCCATGCCGGCATTTTGGATAACTTTACGGACATCGGCAGCCTTCATGCTTGCCAGCGCGCCGAAACCAGAGTTCACATATCCAGGGAAGGAACATAACTCGACGCGCTTGTATCCGAGGGCGGCTACTTGCTTGAGAGTGCCTTCAAGGTCCTTTGAGGCTTGTTCCCTTACCCCATAAATCTGAAACCCGACGGGCATGCCCAGAGGGTTCGCCTTCAGGCGCGAGCCTCTCCAGGACAAATACACCATTCCGGATATCCCGGCACTTAGGAACTTTCGTCTCGAACTAATTGGCATTGATCTCTTTCCCCTTTTTCTTCGGCTCACTTAGTTCGCACGAAGCAAGTCATAAAGGCCACGCTTTGTCCGGTTGTTACCGGCAAGCATTGACGGCGTGGTGCTAGCTGACCAGCAGACTCCAACGACCTTGAAGGTTGCTGGCCGACTAACGGTTCCCTTATGAACTAGTTGTCGCTAAACCTCGCAGGCAATTACTATAACGAGTCTTCGAATCTGTCAAGAGAATTTTTTCAACTCACAATGGTCTCTGCTGTATTGTCTTGTCCCTCAGACAGTGTTACTTCCCTGGTGTAAGCGCAGAGATCCCCGTTGAGTCGGCAAGATCGACGAGGAACGCTGGCAAGTTGAAGCTGAGGATAGCGCCAGTCCAGCCTCAACGCGCCATGGAAATCGGACAGCCTAGTTGCGCAGAGCGAACACGAAAAGAGAATGGCCCGCGGCAATGGCGACGTACTGTTTGCCGTCAACTTCGTAACTCATTGGGCTTGCTGCGGCCGTGCCTCCGACCGTCGACTTCCAGAGTAGCGCCCCTGTCCGTGCGTCGAGTGCGTAGAAATAGCCTTCCCGTCCTCCCGTGAAGAGGAGGTCGGACACCGTGGTCAGAATTCCGCTGTCGCTGACGTCCTGAGTCTCAAACGCCCATTGTTGTTTGCCCGTATGGGGATCAATCGCAAGAACCGCTCCATGGCCAGCCTCTGCGGTCCAAGTGTTGATAGGGCCGCGGCGAATAGAGGGAAGCGGCGATTTGTACGATCCGCCGGTGTACCTTCTGCCGGGCGCGTAGGCACTGGGCGTACGCAAGTACGTCGCAAAGGTATCCAGCCAAGCCGTAACGTAGAAAAGACCTGTGTGCGGACTGAAGGAAGGAGAATACCAGTTCGTTCCGCCTTGGTTGCCCGGATTTACCGGAGCACCTTCTTTGCTGGGGAGGCGAATCGGCCGGCCATTCTCGTCTAAGCCGGCGGTCCAGTTCTGCTTGACGAACGGGTTGCCGGAGAGGAAACGGCCAGTGACGCGATCCAATACATAAAAAAAACCGTTGCGATTGGCCCAGAGCATGGCCTTGCGTTGACCGCCGTTCCAATCCAAGTCGACCAGCACGGGGACTTGCGTAGCATCCCAGTCGGATCCATCGTGCGGTGTGAACTGAAAATGCCATTTGAGCAGGCCGGTATCCGCGTCGAGAGCGATTGCGGAATCCGTATAGAGATTGTCACCGAGGCGTTCGTCCGGGCTCCAGTCCGGCCCCGGGTTGCCTGTACCCCAGTAGATTAAATTCGTGGCGGGATCGTAAGAACCGGTTACCCAGAAGGATCCACCCCCATGTTCCCAAGAATTTCCTTCCCATGTTTCGTGGCCCGGCATCCCCGGAGCGGGAACAGGATAGAAACGCCAGTTTTCCTTTCCTGACCTGGCATCGTAGGCGGCAAGGAACCCGCGCGTACCGTATTCGCCCCCGGCAGTGCCGACTACTATCTTGTCCTTCACGACCAGAGGCGCATGCGTTATGGCATAGCCGAGGTTCCTATCCGCGACCTCGACGTTCCACAGAACATGTCCACTCCTCGCGTCGATAGCTAGAAGGTGGGCATCAACCGTACCCATGAACAACGTGTCGCCGAGAATCGCGAGACCGCGATTCACCAGGCCGCAGCAGAGTCGCGCTCCAGGGGAAACATGGTACTGATAAATCCAGAATAAGCGTCCTGTTTTGGCGTCTAATGCGACGATGTCATTGGGTGGCTGTGTGACATACATGATTCCGTCAACTACGATTGGAGTCGCCTCGAACTTTTCCAGTGATTGGGCTTGAAAGACCCAGCTGAGCTCGAGATGTTTAACGTTCGCGGGAGTGATTTGATCGAGAAGGCTGTGCCGCTGGCTGAAATAGCCACCGGAATAGGTCAACCAGTTCCGCGGTTCCTGGTTGGGGTGGAGCAGTCGTTCGTAGGACACCTGGGCGAATAGACCGCTAGTTGTCAACAACCAAAGAAACAATGTCGCGCATCTCATTTAGAAACGAAGCCCTTCAAGGAAATCAAGTAGCTCACCACATCATCAAGTTCACGCCGCGAAAGCTTGTCCTTGTACGAGGGCATACGAGGTCCCCTGAGGATTTCGTATCCGTGCAAATCTGGCTTAAGGAGTGAAAGAAGATGCCCTTTATCGTCGATTAGTTGGACTGTAAATGTATCTTCGTTGAGGCGGCGGCCAGTGATAGCCACACCATCACGGGTGATCGCGTGTATCAGCCTGTGCTCCGGTAAGTCGGAAGCATTGGGATCGAGAAGGGATCTCTCAAGGTAATCGGTGGAACGCGTGGTTCCGATATCGCTCAGGTCGATTGCCGAAAACGATCCCCTGTCGTTGACGCGGTGGCAGGTCAAACAATCACTTGTGCCCTCGAAAACGATCTGGCCGCGACGAGCGTCGCCAACGGGCCCTAAGCGCGGCTGGACGTCCCGCATCGATCGGATGTAGCCGACGATCGCCTCGAGGTCAGAATCACTAAAGCTATTGGGGGGCATGGCGGTTCCCGGGATGCCTCCTCGCACAATACGCATCAGATCTTCATCTGAAGACGCTCTTCCGGACTTGCCGCTTCGCAAGTCTATTCCGGGGATAACGTTGCCGTCCGCTCCGTGGCAAGCTGAGCAGTGAGCAACGTACAGGCGCGCCCCGGTCTCCACCACGGATGCGCTAGAACGCCGCGACTGGCCTGGGAGCTGCGCGGCCAGTGCTAGAAGGGCGAGAACCAAGTACAAGCCCGATCTTTGGCTCAGATCACTCCGCCATTGAAGACTCGATGTGAAAGACTCAACTGCCGACATGATTACTTCCGGCCGGGCTCATTGAGTTCTCTGAGGCGGCTGAGGAGCTTCCCAAGGTATATGTGAGGGATAGGTAGTCCGGTCCGGCAATGGACTTGGCTCTCGTTTGTTGCTTGTATAGCCCTTGTTATAGAAGATGTAGAGTCCAGTCCGGCAAGCAACGACAATATCCGCTCTTCCATCTCCGTCCATGTCCGCCGCATTTAGCTTCATGCCTGTGCCGATCACGTAGGTGGGCGGCGGTTGGCCATTACTGTTCTTTCCAAAATAGGGAGTGAGATAACTGTAGGACAAAACGTGGCGTTCGAACTGGCCTTTATTCATTTTGTAGTAGAAAAGGAAAACCGGCTCGAGAGCGGCGACATCACCCCCGTTGTGAGCAAATAGCTGCTTTCCCGTGATGAGTTCGGGCTTGCCGTCACCGTCCAAATCGGCTAGAACCATCGTGTGGATCGTGGGATAGGCCTTTTCGATCCAGTGTTCACTGAAGCTTCGCTTTCCATTGACCATTCGCTGCTCAAACCATGCCAACCCATAGCCGTGGGCCGAACCCATGATAATGTCGCTCAGTCCGTCACCGTTCACGTCGCTGATGAGAATGGGCAATCCGGCGCCGCCGGTTTGGAACTGATAGTCGGGGTGCCAGATCCATTGCTGCCCGGTTGGACGCTCCGGGGCTTCGAACCAACCAGAAGCCGTAACAACGTCATTGCGTCCATCACCGTTAATATCGCCAATTCCGCTCCCATGGCTCACTCCTACGCCTTCGGGCCCAAGCGCATGTTCCTTATACCAAGGAGCTTGGTTCAGGTGTTCCATCCAGATAAGGCTGCGGCCGGGCTTCTTGGCGAAGTAATTTACGAGTAGATCTTTGTCGCCATGGCCGGCTAGATTCCCGATCACCATTCCTTCCAATCCATCGGCGGCTAGGATGGCATGCGACTCCCATTTCGAACCCAACTTGTTCGAATTTTCATACCACCAGATGCCCTGCCTGCGCATCCAACCCGAGCTGACGACGTCCATATGCCCGTCATTGTTGACATCTACGGTTCCTTCATAGTTGTCGTCGACGTCCGGCCCGTTTGTTTCCGCACCATCTCGATAGTCCGAATACTTGGTCCAGTTCGGAGACATATAGTAGTTTCTACCCGCGGCAATATCGAGCTTGCCGTCGCCGTTAATGTCCAGAACAGAGGAGCATTCCGCGAATGGGCCAAACCAGTAGGTGTGTTTTGCCGGGTCATGGACTGGGGCATCAACCCGAATCGGCTCGAACACTAATTCCTTCGGCGGCTCTCCCGGGGAGTCGTCAGCGGGAGACCGGCCACTGGAGCGTAGCGCCGCACACCACGTGCAGATGACAACTGCCAATACCAACCACAGCCATCTATTCTTCATCTTGTTGTTTCTCCTAATAACTAGTTGGCTACGTCCCAGGGCAGCCCAGATTAAGTTAGATCATGTTATAGACGTTGTCAATAGCTTGCTGATCTTCATCCTATTGCTTAGTCGGGTTGAGAGCTCGATGCGATTGTCTATCTCCACGGCCTGGTTTCATTGGTGGATTGATCTGTTGTAGGTGTCAGCGTACTATATGTTCGTTCAAGAGCTGAATTGTTAGTTCCCATTGGAAAAATGCCGATGAAAACAAGCCAACATGGTTGCGCGACACCTCTATCTCGCTTGCGGGGGAAAACGTGAAAAAACGTGCGGGGCCGTCCTGATAAACGCGCCCCGTCCGAGCCGCTATTGCTTTGATGGCCGGCAGGACTGCCGGTTAAAAAGTTTTGATTCTGATATTCCGGATTTCAATTTTCATGGCGGCCTCCGTTTTATGCAATTGAATACCGATTTCCCCATCCATCTTCCGATTCGCCTTATCGTCGTCGATTAGCATGCTCATCACATGTCCATTAATGAGCTGGATAAGCGTGTTGCCGCGCGCGATGATGCACAGGTCGTTCCAACCGCCGGCTTTGATGAATCCTTTGAGCTCTGCGTTGTCGCCTGTAGATCCGATGGATCCCACTTTCTTGCCGTCCGGAACATAAGAGATCTGCCCGCGTAACGCCAGGAATCCGCGGTTGCGCTCTTCGTAGATCTGGCCGGTATACGCTTGCCTCCCGTCGATATCCGCCTGGTAGCCCTTCAGTACCCACTTGGCTACCTCCGGCAGCTCCACGCTGCGGTATTGAATGCCGCTGTTCCCGGTTTCGCCGCTGAGTTTGTACTCCACTCTCAGTTCAAAATCAGCGGGCGTTCCGCCTTTCCAGATGCAGAAAATGTTTTGTCCCGGCTGGTGATCGGCCTTTGTTTCTCCGACGATCTCTCCGCTTTCCGCACGCCAAAAGTTCGCATCGCAATCCCAGCCATCTAACGACTTGCCGTCGAAGATCTGCTGGAATCCTGTCTCTTCCAGCGGCTTGACCTGCTGTGCCCGCAGGCTCATGCACGTCATTCCCAAAGCCGCCCACAATGCCGTCTTAGATCTCATATCTCCTCCTGACTTACACAACTCGAACCTTCATCCCGCTCTGATTCGCCGCCGTTTTGAAAGCGCGCCAGGAATGTGCCTGTGTCGTCGATCTCGACCGGTTTCGTCTCACTCACCAAGGTGTCGGTACGGTAGATCATTGTACCCGTATACACTGTCCGTTATGAAATGGTTGAGCTGGAGTTTGATGGCCGCGTATTGCCTGGCAGCCCCAGCTCAAGTCAAAATGGACAAAAACTGCCCTACTCCCACTGATTGGGCAGGCTTGAACGTCTATGGCAGCGACGATTCTGAGCTTGCTCCCCCCTCACCGAACGAGCAACGCGTAGTCTTCATTGGTGACGACGTAATAGCCCACGCTGTCTTTCACAACCGCGCCTACATCAATCGAAGCATCTCCGGGCAAACAACGCCGCAGATGCTGGTGCGATTCCGCCAGGACGTGATTGCGCTGCACCCAAAGGTAGTCGTGATCGAAGGCGGCTTGAATGACATAGCCGGCGTGACGGGACCGGGAACCGAAGGCACCCTCACTGATAATCTTGCGTCTATGACGGATCTCGCAAAAGCGCACAGTATTCGCGTAGTCATCGCTTCGCTCTCGCCCGTTTGCGATTGCGTCACCAACCAAACGGGCCGTAGATCGGTCGGAAGAATCGCGGCTATCAATCGCGCGCTCCAAAAATTTGCCCACGAAACGGGATCGGTTTATCTCAACTACTACTCTGTCCTTGTTGAAGGGCGCACGCGCCAAATGAAAAGAGAATTGACCGCCGACGGATTTCTGCCAAATGCCGCCGGTTACGCCTTGATGACGCCTCTGGTGGAGAAGGCGATTGCCGAAGCGCTGCCGGCGAAATGAACCGGAAAGAAAATAAAAATGATTCATTCAAGAATGATTCCGCTAGTGACCATGGCTGTCGTTTTTACTGGTGCAGCATCGGCTGAACTGCCTCCCGGTCCAGGAAGAGACGAGACGATCCGAACTTGCAGCAGGTGTCACGCACCCGAACTGGTGGCCGCCCAGCATCAGACCCGCGACGAATGGCAGGTGACCATTTCAAAGATGGCGAATCTGGGAGCCGAGGCGAACGACAATGAATTCGACGTTATTTTGAATTATCTAGCCCGCCATTTCGGCCCGGAAGCGGCTCAGCCGGTCAACGTCAACAAGGCAACCGCCGTCGAGATGGAGTGCGTACTGGAGCTCACGCGATCCGAGTCAAAGGCGATCGTTCAATACAGGCAGCAGAATGGCCGGTTCAAGACGGCTGACGATCTAAGCCGGATTCCGGGACTCGATTTCAATAAAATCGCCGCGAAGAAATCGCTCGTTTTGTTTTGACCATATAGAAGGGAAAATGCGAAAGCTCCTGTTGATTGCACTAACGGCGCTCTTGGCCTGCTGGGTCGTTTGGGGGTCCGATTGGCCTAGTCAGAGCGGAAACCCGCAGCGCGACGGATGGGCGAAGTATGAGACGGCCTTCACGAAAGAGAATGTGGGCGGCCTGCAGCTCTTGTACACTTACCAGGCCGACAACCAGGCTAGAGGTTTGAACGCGTTGACCGCGCCTCTGGTCAATGGCTTGCTCATCACGTATCGGGGATTCAAGGAGATGCTGGTCTTCGGCGGCAGTTCCGATACCGTCTACTCCCTTGATGCCGATTTGAACCGGTTGATTTGGAAAGCGCAATTGCTTTCGAAAGCCCAAGCACCCGAGAAAGAAAAGCACGTGAGTTCTTGTTCCGGCGGACTAACAGCAGCCTTGGCGATGCCGGGCAGCAGCACGGCGTCCGGCCGCGGTACGGGCTTCCGGCGCGTTCCTGTGCCAGTCATTCCTGCCGGTACTTTGCCAGCGAATCCGCTTCCTCCGATTGTGCTTAGTCTGCCAGTAGTCCCCCTCAAACCGGGATTGCTCGCCACCGGGTTTGGCCGCCCCGGTGCGTTTTTGGCGGTCGGCAGCGACGGCAACTTGCATATTCTGAATACGGCCACTGGCGCGGATCGTGTTCCTCCGATTCCGTTTCTGCCTGCCGGCGCCAATGTGAGCAGTTTAAATATCAGTAACGATACCGTCTACGCCGCTACGTCAGGCGATTGCGGGGGTGTTCCTAATGCCCTGTATGCGGCTGATCTCTCATCCGAGACGGCAAAGCTCGCATCGTTTCTCACCAATGGCGCCGGACCTGCTGGCACGCTTGGCACGGCGATTGGAAAGAATGGGACCGTCTATGCGCAGATCTCCTCCGGCCACGGAGAACTGGCCGGTGAGTATAACAGCACTGTTGTGGCTCTGACCCCCAAGACTCTTGCCGTAAAAGACTACTTTACGCCGGAGTCCAAACAAAAGGCGTCTGTTTCCGGCGCGACTCCAATGGTCCTTGAATGGAAAGGGAAAGAGTTGCTGCTTGCCGCCGGGGGCGATGGGAGTCTATATTTGCTCGGCTCGACGTCACTGGGCGGCCTGGATCACCATCAACCCTTGTCAAAAACCAGTCCCATCGGGAATGGATTCCGCGGAGGCTTCGCCTCCTGGGAGGATACTGCCACAAGAACGCGTTGGGTCTATGCCTCGCTCGAGGGAGTTGCGTTTTCTTCAGCCAACTTCCCGGCGGAGAATGGAAAGGCTCCTCACGGCAGCGTCGTCGCGTTCACCGTTCAGGAACAAGATGGTCATCCGGCGCTCGTTCCCGCCTGGATCTCGCGAGATATGATCGCGCCCTCTCCTGTAGTGATAGCCAATGGGCTCGCGTTTGTGTTAGCCAGCGGTGATACCAGCAATAAAAAGAACTCCCATGCTGTCTTGTACGCTTTAGACAGCGCAACCGGCAAAGAATTGTACTCAAGCCAGTCCATCGTCCGGTCTTTTTCCCACAATGGCGGCCTCGCCATTGCGAACCGCCGGATTTACTTTACGACGAACGACAATACCGCCTATTGCTTTGGATTCTTCGGGGACCACTTGCAATTAACCGGGAAATAAGGAAAACAATCATGGACAAACTGCGCTACATCTGGATCGGCCTCGCGTTTTGTGGCTTCGTTTGGGGAGCCGACTGGCTGACGGACGGCGGTAATCAACAGCGGACCGCTTGGCAGCAAGACGAGCACATTCTTTCCAAGGACAACGTCAAAGACCTAAAAATTCTGTGGAAGATCCAGTTGGATAACCAGCCTCGAGACATGCACTCCTTGTTCGCTCCACTGATTGTGGACAAGGTCAACACTAGCAGAGGGACCAAACAGATCGCGATCGCAGCCGGCGTCTCCGACAACCTGTATGCCATTGATGTGGAGACTGGCACGCTGCTCTGGCAGAAACATTTCCAGTACCCGCCCATCACCGCCGGACGGGGCTTGCGTCCAGGAGATCCGCTTTGCCCCGGAGGCCTGACTGCGACTCCCATCGCCGGGCCCCCGGACGCTTCGGGAGCGCGCCGTGTGTATGCGTTGGCCGGAAATGGAGAGTTGCATTCGCTGAACGTCGCCGATGGAGAAGATGTTGAGCCGCCCTTTTCTTTTGGATTTCCCAACGGCAAGTCCTATGCCTTGAATATGTGGCATCACACTCTGTTCACCACTACCTCCCAGAGTTGCAATGGGAATCCCAATCAGATCTGGGCGGTGAATCTGGACGATCCCACCCACAAAGTAATGACTTACAATCCCAAGAGTGGCGGCCTTTGGGGCCGGACTGGTGCTGCCATCGATTCAAACGGCGTCGCCTGGGCGCCTACCGGAGATGGCCACTACGATAAGGTTGCGCAGACCTACGGCAACGGTCTGGTCGGCGCCAAGGTCATTGATGGAGAGTTACATCTCGAGGATTACTACATGCCCCTGAACTGGTCATGGCTACAGAAACGCGACCTCGATTTCCAGGTGACTCCCGCGATTTTTCCGTTCAATGGCCGCGAGTTGATGACCACGGCTAGCAAGGAGTGCCGGGTGTATCTTTTGGATACCAAGGACACTGGCGGAGAGGATCACCAGACGCCGCTGTTCCGCACTCCCCTGATCTGCAACGAAGAGGTGAACTTTGCGGGCACGGGCATCTGGGGTTCCATGGCGAGTTGGGAAGATGGGCAGCGCAACCGCTGGGTACTGACGCCTTTTTGGGGACCTCCGCATTCAAAATTCAAAGTCCCGATCTCCTATGGTCCGGTCGAGTACGGCGCAATCCTGGCGTTCAAAGTCAAAGAAAAAGCTGGAAGCTATACGTTGGATCCAGTTTGGATGTCGCGCGACATGAACCGCGCCGAACCGCCGGTCGTTGCCAATGGTGTCGTCTACACCTACGGTAGTGGAGAAAATACCGATCAGGCCTATCCCGACATAGGGCTAGCCGATCTCAGTCCACTGCGAATCCAACACTCGACTCATGCCGTTCTCTACGCACTCGACGCGCTGACCGGCAAAGAGCTCTATTCGAGCGGAGACCAGATTAAGTCGTTCAACCATTTCTCCGGCCTGTCCGTAGCCAATGGCCGTGTTTATATTGCTACCTACGACAGCGTTCTGTATTGTTTCGGTCTGAGCAACATGTCCACGGCACAATAAAACAGGGGAGCACCAGAAACAACGCTACTTGCGTGGACTGCAGAAGAAGTCGATAAATAGCCGATCGACTTCCACTGAGCTAGTAAACTGCTGCCACTCGGTTGCGCTCAGCGTCTTGGGCCGTGCCGCGCCCTTCGGAAATTCACGGTCCGCCCTCAGAATTCGGCCTTTCGTTCTCTGCTGGAGCGTGTCATACAGCTTGTCCGCGGGCATCATCCAAGGAATGGGTTTCTTCGCCTTGGCGAACAACTCGTCAACGGGTATCGCGGCGACCAGCTTCTTGTTCGTCATCGACTCGAGCCCGTGCTCTTTAAGGGTGGCGTTATGGCTTCCGTGATGCCCCACTTTATAGAAAATAGTTCGCTTCAATAGATCTTCCGACACTTCCGCCCACGACAGCCAATTGCCTATCTGAGCATCACCGACAAACAATAAAACATCGCCGCCGTCACCGAACTCGAACGCCAGTACGAGCGACGTGTTGTTGATGGCGTTGTCGAGTTGCAGCGCCAGGTCACTAGCGGCATTCAGCCATTCCGTGTCGACACGCCGCGAACGGTCTTTTCGATACTGCTCCTGGAATCCACTGTCAAAGTTTGCCAGCCACTTTGCTTCGTTATTCCATTGCAGGCTCCGATCGAAAGGCAGCCACTCTCGCGACGTTTGATCCAACGGCACACCGACGGCCGACGCAAAGCCCAGTTCTTCACCGTTCATAGCCATGCCGTACATGTCCGTGCCGATCTTGCCATCCATCTTCTTTAATGCCTTTTGATCCTTCGGCGGGCCCAACGCCCGCACACACAATCCCGGCAGCCAATCGCGCTTAACCATGTCGCCGGGGGACAAATACTTAGGATTTCGCTTTTCATTTGTCGCCCAACTCATCGCCTCGTCCGTCTTTTGGGAAAATGCTCCGAGAATTCTCGAGGGATCAAATCCACCCAAGAAATTCATGGTCTGCGATATTTCACCGGCCCGAGTAACATCGTCCGGATTTCCGGATAGTCCCAGCCGCGAAACTGCGTTCGCTAGCGCCGTCAGACGTATCGCGTTGGCCTTGCGCCGCTCCATGACAATATCCTGAGAGGGATCCTCCGTCCAAGCAATCCAAGTTTCGCCGATCGTCAGACTTTCAAAAATTTCCCGCGCGTCCGTGAAACCCGACACGTGATCCCAGTGCTCGTGTGTCACGACAAGCGCATGGATGTGCCCCGCCGTGCAATCGTGGACATGTTGGGCCACTTCCCTGATCTTCGCCGGGCCACTTGGAGTACCGGCCAAGAGTCCGCAGTCGATGAGGATATGCTTGCCTGTATCAAACGTCATAAGGAAGCAGTCGCCTAGGCCTTGTCGATACATCCGGATCCTTACTTCGCCCTTCCCGGGCATCCGCGAGGAAGACGAAGGTGGCGGGGTTGGCGGACCCGGAGGTGGCGAAGTTTTCTTTCGCGCTGCTTTCTTCTTAGTCGCGGCAGCTTTTCGAGTAGCCATGGTTACAATGCCTCTTTGTGCAACATTGCGAAGCGCTGGTTGGGATCATCCAGAAAGTACAGGTCACGCAGAGAGCGCTGTGCGTTTTGCAAGTAGTCGCGCTGCAGTTTCAGGCGGTCATTCGACAGGATGTTCTTGTTAATTACAAAATTGATTTTCAAGTATTGCGGGTCAATGATCACCGTCGCTCCTCCCTCGAACGTCATGTTCGGCCCGCTCCCATCTTCAAATAGCGAGGCCTGCCGCTCCTGTGCAACGGACAGCATCACCTGCGGAATGGACCGGCCATAAGGCCCTTGTTTTTCAGACAACCGTAAGGAAAACACATGGAACGGCAACGCCGGGTCCAATCCAAATAGACGGATATCTTCGGGCGCCAAGGCCCTGATCGTATCCTCGAACTCGCGGCGAACTCTTACTAATTGCTGATGGATGACAGCCCGTGAATAGTACCGCTTAAAAGCGTCACTGAACTCGCGAATCTTGTCGCTCAAGCCCAAGCGGCTCAGCAAATTGTGATCTGGGTCGTCCGGGCTTCTCCATTGCAGGGAATCCGCTGACATGGATCGGACTCCCTGGGGATAGATGCCGCGCGCGCGGAATGCCTCGATGAATGCGATCCTGTATCCCTTGTCATCTTCAGGAACCAATTCCATGTCGGCAGTGATGATGGCGCGCAGATAATCGCCGAATGTCAGGTCCATGGGAGGGCAATAATCGAGCGCCCGGATGCACATATTCAACACATGTTGAGCCGATTTGCCCGCTTCCTCCGCTAGCCGAACCGCCAGATCATGGCTCACCGGACCTTGCGGCAGCTTGTCCTGGCCGCCGAATGCAAGGCGAATCAAACCCCGGGTGCGGAACTCGTAAATCCGGATGAACGCATCGAACACCGCGCCAAGGAGAATCGCGCCGCGGTCATGGGGCTCCCATACTTCGCGAATGCGCGTGTCATTGTCTAACTTCCCTGTCAGAGCCGTACGCAAGGAACCATGCAGCCCTGTGCCCCGTCCGAATTCTTGCGCGAGGTCGCCCATCAATTCGTCGGTGCGCAACGTGCCGCCCACGGCCGCAATGCGGGCCTCCAGAACTCCCGGCAAGGAGAAGTGCTGAAATACAGCCACGATGTCCGCAAACGCCTCGTGAAACGCGAGCAAATCCGGATTGGTGGGGTGGTTGAAATATGTATACATCCCATCGAGCAGAGCATGTGTCGTTTCGTGTGCCACTACGTCATGAGACAGGCATGTGAACACGACGCCACCAGGCATGATGTTGTTCGGGTCTCCCGACGCCGCTGGAAAATAACCGAACAAGAGGGCCTTCTTGCCGGGATGATAGTACGCGTTTTGTGCCCGTAGCGCATGCGGATAGATTCTTAACCGCTGTACAAAGCCGGATCCGTCGGCATTTGCAGAAGCCCAGAACGCTTTACGTCCCAGCGCCGTCTCAAAGTTATGGATCGTCCGCATCGATACCGCATACGCCATCTGTTGGTGAAACTGCGGGTTGCCTTCTGACGGAGCGAGTCCATCTGAAGCGAGCAGGAATGGATCATTCAAATCCACCGGCGCGTAAAAACACCCCGTCGCTG
>Ga0193743_1000307_pt1 | contig 38378 bp, 32 predicted proteins | sample L2c2metaG_FD_143038 | JGI IMG/M metagenome (GOLD analysis project Ga0193743, IMG submission 143038) | Soil microbial communities from a riparian zone of the East river system, Colorado, United States - L2c2 | ecosystem: Environmental > Terrestrial > Soil > Riparian zone | place: USA: East River... | reverse complement strand
CTTTCTCGGGCACCGTTCCGGCGAACTCGGGCGCGTCCTCGAAGACGGACACCATTCGCTCATGGTGCATGTGTGTGAACATCTCCGAGACGGATGGGCTGCCCTCCATCGCTCTGGCCTCCAGTCCGCCTTCCGGGAAGGCGCGGAGTAGGTTGAGCAGGATGGTGTTATTCCGGTCCCAGGAGTCCAGCAGAGCCTCAAGCAGGCGTTGGTCTGGTGCGTCCGACATATCCACACCCCCCCCCGTTTGTCGATGCAAAAAATTTTGACGAATTTTTATGCTGACACCGTATTGGCCTCCCGGTCAAGCCTAGCCCGCCGAGAGGGAATCACAACTTCAACTCTCCTCTAACTACCTGAGGCGAAAAGTCGAACGCACCGCTCCGGCACCGGCCCCATGCTCCAGCCGTTACCTTGTTAACCAATGGCACACAGACCACCCAACCTTCACGGAATTGGCTTCGTTCCGCAAAAAGCACCGATCCCACCGTGCCTATGGAAGTCCGTTTCGCAAAATACGCCGTTTCTTCGCCTTTACCGCCCCACCTTAACCGCGCTTCCCAGTTTCGGTTTATTCAAATGACTATGCCCGCGCCCGTACAGAAAATACACAAACAACCCGACCACCATCCAACCAAACGCCGTCAGTTGCGTCCGATTATCAAGCGACACAATCATGCCGCCGCAAATCAGCACGCCCAGAATCGGCACCACGGGAACCAGCGGCGTACGGAACGGCCGCGCCATGCTTGGCTCCAGGTACCGCATAATCCAAACGCCGATGCACACCACCGCAAACGCGAACAACGTCCCAATGGAAGTCAAATCGCCCGCCATGGAGCCCGGAAGAAATCCCGCGAACGCGCCTACAAAGAAAAACAGCACAATGTTGCACTTGTAAGGCGTGCAGAATTTGGGGTGCGTGTCGGAGAACAGCTTGGGCAGCAAACCGTCTTTCGCCATCGAATAAAACACCCGGCTCTGCCCCAGCAGCATGACCAGAATCACCGACGAAAAACCCATCAGGATCGCCAGAGTGACGGCCAGCGCCAGCCAGTGGTAACCGGGCATGTAATGCTGGATCGCGTACGCGACAGACGCTTCCTTACCCGCGATTTTGAACTCCTGCCAGTTGCAAACTCCGGTCAGCACGTACCCGAAGAGAATATACAGAACCGTGCAGACTGCCAGCGAACCCAGGATGCCGATAGGCATGTCGCGCGCCGGATTCTTTGCCTCTTGCGCGGCCGTCGAGACTGCATCGAAACCAATGAAGGCGAAAAAGACGATACCCGCGCCGCCCAACACTCCGCCCCAGCCGTGCTTAAACAGGCCTTCGTGGCCCGGTAGGGAAGCCGGCACAAGGTACGGATGCAGGTTCGCCTGGTTGACGAATTGCCAGCCCAGCACCACAAACGCGATGACAATCGTCACCTTGATCGCCACGATCACGGTATTGAGGCGGGCGGATTCCTGCGTCCCCTTAATAAGGACCAGCGTCAGAATGGCCAGTATCACCAACGCAGGCAAATTGAAAATGCCATGGGCGCCCGTCACCGAAACTTCCATCGGCGAGTGGCTCCAGGCATAGGGTATGGCCCCGCCCAAAAGATTGTTGAGATACTCGCTCCAGGCAATGGCAACCGTTGCCGCGCCCAGCGCATATTCGAGCACCAGGGCCCACCCGATGATCCAGGCCACGAATTCCCCCATCGTGGTGTACGCGTACGTGTAGGCGCTGCCCGCGATTGGAATCATGGCGGCAAACTCCGCATAGCACAGGCCGGCGAAGGCGCACCCTATGGCTGCGACTATAAAGGATAAAGTAACGGCGGGTCCGGCTGCTTCGGCTGACGCGGCAGCGGTCCGGACGAACAATCCGGCGCCGATAATTGCGCCCACACCGAGGGCGACAAGACTGTTGGCTGTAAGAGTGCGCTTGAGTGTACTATGACTGACTTGGTCGAGCAACGCGCTGAGAGGTTTCTTGCGAGTAAGGCTCATGAGAAATTAAGGCTACGTTACCATATCCCGGCGCCTCCGGTAGTCGGGTGACGTTCGTTCGCTATACTCCGGTTTTCCTGCAATGCGTCGCTCTACACCTTTCCACGCGCTTCTCGCGCTGGCTTTTTCCACCTCCCTGACATCGGCGGCGGAAAAGGTTCCTCTTCCCGCGAATAGGCAAGCCGTACTCAACGCCATAACGGCTAGCGAGCTAAAAGGCGATCTCTCCTTTCTCGCCTCCGACCTATTGCAGGGCCGCTATACGCCTTCGCCCGGGCTGGAAATTGCGGCGGAGTTCATCGCCTCCAAATTCCGCGCGGCCGGCCTCGAGCCAGGCGGCGATCGGGATTATTTTCAGATGGCCCCAATGGTGGACCGCCGCATGCCGCCCGCGCAATCGGAGTTGACCTTCCAAACCGGGGGTAGCGCGCAGGCCATCACCGTTTCCCCGGACGACATTACTTTGGCCGATTCCAGCCAGGCCTCTAAGATCGAACGCGCCCCCGTGCTCCTGGTGGCCGCCAAAGACCCGGACAAGTTGAAAGACTTGCCGCTGGCCGGGTACGTCATCGTGGTCCCGCAGCCGGACTTTGGGAGTTTGTCCGACACCGAAAAGAGCGTAACCTTTGACAGGATGCGCAGTTTCGACCGCGCGGTTGCCGCGTCCGGCGGAGTTCTCGAAGTGACGGTATCTCGGAGCAAGCCCCGCCCCCCACGCCCCCGTCTGATTCCTCCTGACCAGCAGCAACCCCGCGTGCCTTCCGTGGTGGTCGTGAGCGAACAGCTTTCAAAATTGCTGGACCATCCATCTGGCGCTGCCGGCTCCACCGTATCCTTCGCCGTACCCGCCCCGGTTGACCAAAAGGCGCTGGTCAAAAATGTAATCGGTATTCTGCGCGGCTCCGACCCCGTTCTGAAGAGCACTTGCGTCCTGCTCACCGCTCACTATGACCACATCGGCACAATCCAGACCGGAGCCTCTCTGTCCCAAAGCACCACCGGCAAAGACGGCGATTCCATCTATAACGGAGCGAACGATGACGGCAGCGGCACGGTCTCGGTCATTGAAATTGCCCGGGCGATTAGCCGGCTCACTCCGCGTCCTAAGAGGTCCATCGTCTTCATGACTTTCTTCGGAGAGGAGCGGGGCGGGTTAGGGTCGCAATATTATGGCGCGCACCCGGTCTTCCCTATCGACAAGACTGTAGCCGACGTGAATCTGGAGCAGGTAGGACGCACCGATTCCACCGTGGGTAAACAGCTCAACAACGCGAGCCTCACCGGGTTCGACTATTCCACTCTGACGAAGTTTTTCGAACAAGCCGGACGCGCCACCGGAATTAAGATCTACCGTGACCCCGAGGCCAGTGATGCGTTCTTCACGCGTAGCGACAACGCGTCGATGGCGGAACAAGGCGTACCCGCGCACACCTTGACGGTTGCTTTCGATTATCCGGACTATCACGCCCTGGGCGACGAGTGGCAAAAGATCAATTACGCCAACATGGCCAAAGTGGACCGGATGATCGCGCTGGGGTTGCTGAATATCGCCGATAGCCCGGTGGCGCCGGTATGGAACGCCCGCAATCCGAAAACCCTGCCGTTCCGCGAAGCCCAAAAAAAATCACGCCCGCGTTCACAGTGACTTAGCTGGACTGCGGAGGCTGGCGTGGCTACGCGCGTGTGAAACATAGATCCGGGGAACTTCCTGCATTTCCATGCGTATTGATCACTAGAGCGAATCCGATGATAACTGTTCTTCTATGGTGCCTGTTGTTCGTTGTCTCCTGGCCGCTGGCTCTGGCCGCCCTGTGCCTCTATCCCATCATCTGGCTGATCCTGTTGCCGTTCCGGCTCGCGGGTATCGCGGTCCACGGAGCATTGGCGCTGGTGTCGGCGATTATCTTCTTGCCGGTCCGGGCCATTCGGGCTATTGCCTGATCCGCTCTTCTCCCCGCGAACATGTTCGGGTGAGCATGTTTACACTGAGGTTAAAATAGGAAAGTATGCCGCTTCCATCCAGTGAGGAGTTTTACCGGATAAAAAAACTCCCCCCGTACGTCTTCGCCGTGATTAATGAGATGCGGGATGCGGCGCGCGCGGCGGGCGTCGACATTGTCGATATGGGGATGGGCAATCCCGATGGGCCAACGCCTGAACCGGTGGTCGAAAAAGTGATTGAAGCGGTGCGCAATCCGGTCAATCACCGCTACTCCGTTTCTCGCGGCATCGCGCCGCTGCGCGAAGCCATTGTGCAGCGCTATGCCAGGCAATACGGAGTATCGCTCGACCCCGACACGGAAGCTATTGCCACCATCGGCGCTAAAGACGCGCTCGCGCATCTGCTGTTCGCCGTCATCGGACCGGGTGACGTCGTGGTTTCTCCGAACCCGGCATACCCCATTCACCAGTACGGCGTGATTATGGCCGAAGGCGAAGCCTGCATGCTGCCCATGCCGGATGCCGCTACCTTCCTCTCCGAACTGAAACGCTTGTACCGCACCGCCGCGAAGCCGCCCAAAGCCATCCTGATCTCGTTCCCGCATAACCCGACGACGGTCTGCGTGGATCTCGATTTCATGCGCGAGATTGTGGAACTGGCGCGGCAATATGGCGCCTACATCATTCACGATTTCGCCTATGCCGAGCTTGGCTTTGATGGCTACCGGCCTCCCAGCATTCTGCAGGTGCCGGGCGCGGCGGACCACGCCGTGGAAATCTATTCCATGACGAAGAGCTACAACATGGCCGGCTGGCGCGTGGGCTTTTGCCTGGGCAATCGCAGGTTGATTGCGGCCTTGGCGCGCATCAAGAGCTACCTCGATTACGGCATTTTCCAACCCATACAAATTGCCGCGGTCACGGCTCTGCGCGACTGCGATGCCGAGCCGGCCAAGATCTGCGCCGTGTATCAGTCCCGCCGCGACGTGCTGCTCGAAGGCCTGCAAAAGTGCGGCTGGCGCGTGGAACCGCCCAAGGCGTCCATGTTTGTATGGGCTCGTATTCCCGAGCCGTTTACCGGCATGGGGTCCCTGGAGTTCGCGAAGCTCCTCATGAATGAAACTCAATTGGCGGTTTCCCCCGGAATCGGTTTTGGACCGCTCGGCGAAGGCTACGTCCGTTTCAGCCTGATCGAGACCGATAAGCGCGTGCGGCAGGCCACCGCGAGAATCGGTGAGTTCTTCCGGCGGCATGCCGCAATGGCGCCCGCTGGCGCCGAAGTTCTTCATGTCTGATACCGCGCCTTATAGAAGCCGCGTATAATTCAAGCGATGGCGGCACGCTCCGAGCCTTGTTTACCCGAACTGGTTGAGCTGAGCAGTTTAACCGTCCACGAATTCGAGCTGTTGGTCGAAGAAGAGATTGTCGCCTGGCGGGAGCAATTCGATTGGGACTTTAAGCCCTCGGCCGATTTGCTGCGCCGCTTCCTCCAAATGCGTTCGCTCAGCGGTTACGCGCTGCGTATCGATAACACCGTAATTGGCTACTCCTACTACGTGGTGGAGGGCCGAAAGGGCCTCATCGGGGACTTCTACGTGCGCCGCGCCTACCCGGATGCCTCTTACGAGATGATGCTGCTGGGAGCCACCGTCCAAGGCGTCATGCTGGTTTCGGGCGTGCACCGCATCGAATCGCAACTGCTGCTGCTGCACGCTCCGCTAACGCAATCGTTGCCGTTTCATCGCTCCTTGAAGCGCTACGACCGTTACTTTATGGAAGTGAGCCGCTCGGCGGCCCAGGCGCTGGAGCCCAAACCTCTCGGCTTCCGGGCCGAACTGGTCCCGTGGACCGAGCGCTTGAGCGAAGAGATCGCGCACCTCGTGACCTATGCCTACCGCGGACACGTGGACAGCGAAATTAACGATCAATACCGGACCATCCCCGGCGCCCGCCACTTTCTCATGAACATCATTCAATACCCGGGATGCGGACGTTTCTCTCCCAAAGCGTCCATCGTAGCCCTGGATTCCAGCAGTGGCAAAGTTTGCGGTGTTTGCCTCGCGAGCATGGTGTCTGAGACGGCCGGCCACGTGACACAGCTTTGCGTCCTGCCCGGTGTCAGGGGCGCGCGCTTGGGGTACGAACTGCTGCGCAATTCACTGGAACGCCTGACCGCGCTTGGTTGCCGCTCGGTCAGCTTAACCGTCACTTGTTCGAACCTCGAGGCCATACGGTTGTACGAATCGGTAGGATTCCGCGCCACTAGCGTCTTCCCTGCCCTGGTTTGGGAAGGCTTCTAGTCCGCCCGGCGTTATTGCAGGCGCACAACCACCAGGGTCATGTCGTCATGCTGTTTGGCGCCCGCCGTAAAGCCGTCCACGTCGTTCAGAACATAGGTAATGATGTCGGCCGCTGTACGCGCCCCGCAGGCGCTCAACGTTCGCATCAGCCGTTCCTCGTCAAACTCTTCCTCTCTCCTGTTCATGGCCTCGCTAATGCCATCGGTGAAGGCGACCAGCACATCGCCCGCTTCGAGTTGCACCTGCGCGTCGCGATACGGAAAATCGGGGAAGAGACCCACCACCGTGCCGCCTTCATCCAGGCGTAGAAAGACGTCCTCGTTATTGAGGATGCGATGCACCATGGGCGGATTATGCCCGGCGTTCACATACCGCAGCACGCGTTTGCGCGGGTCGTACTGCGCGTAGAAAAAGGTGGCATACCGGTTATCGGCGGACGCGTCGTAGACCAGGCGGTTGATGTGTTGAATCATCTCCGACAGGGTTTCAGCCGGCTTGATCGTCTGGCCTCGCAAAGATGCCTGCAGGCTTGCCATCATCAGCGCGGCGGCTATGCCTTTGCCCGACACGTCGCCAACCGCTATCCCCAGGCACCCGTCCGGTAAGCGTATAAAGTCGTAGTAATCGCCCCCTACTCCCTGCGCGGGACGGCAGTAGCCCGCAAAATCCAGCCCATCCACCAGCGGCAGCTTTTGGGGAAAGAGCCGCTGCTGCACATCGCGCGCGATTTCGAGTTCACGGTCGAGCCGTTCCCGCTGCGCCACTTCGAGCCGCATCTGCTCGGTCAAATGTGCGTTCTCAAGCGCCAGTCCGGTCTGTGAGGCCACTGCGCTCAATAGCTGCAAATCCGCCCTGGTATACGGCAAGTCTGAACGCTTCGAGCCCAAGCTGATCAACCCCAGCAGACGGTTGTCGAAATTCACCGGAAGCAGCACCTGGGTTTCTAAGTTCTGCAGCGCGGCTTGCTCCGTGTCGGGCGTACCATGCACCCACGACTGCGGATCGTCAAAATAGATGCGCGAGGGCGAGCGCAGACGCTTCAGCGTGCGAATGGTCGAGGTTTCGTTTTTGAACTCCACCAGCGGCGTGGGGCCGCCGAAGCCGAGCGCATACGCCGGCTGGAACGCACCGCCGTTTTCCAGAAGTACCGCGATGTGCCGCACATGCAGAGAATCGGCAATGCGATGCGCGATGGTTTCGAGTAATTTCTTGCTGTCGCGAATGCCGGCCACGGAATTGCTTAGCTCCGTCAGGATGCGCTCGGAGTTGTAAGCCTCACGGAAGAAACGCCGGTCCATCCATTGGCTTGCGCGCCGCGCGAATTTACCTACCGTCAGAGTGAGCCCCGCGCCCGCTAGAAAAATGAGAATCGCCTCGCTCTGGTGATCGGCTCGTTTTTCAAATTGAATGGTAAGCAGCACTACCGCCACAATCAGGACCGCGCGCAGAATCTTCAGGCCGGTGTTGGCCACCGCGTAGCGAACGCCGCTGCGCACCACCATGCGCACGTCCATCGCGCGCTGCACCACGATGACATAGGCCATGGTAATAGGGAAGAGCACCAACATGGAGAGGCACGCAACGGCAAGCCAAGGCGGCAAGGGCTGGATTAAGCCAGCCTGCCCGCAGACGACAGGCAGGATGGGAGCGAGCGCGGCGGAACAGCCGTAAATCATCACCCGTAAGCGCCTGCGCGCGTCATTCGACTGGACCACCCGTTTCTTGAATCCAAGCAGCGTGAAGAACGAGAAAACGTAGGTCGAGAAAAGAACCGTAATCGGCGTGGCGAGGTTTTTCTCGAGTGCCGCGAGCGCCGCCAGATCACGCAGGTGCGTCCCTTGTTTGAAGTCGCCGTAGATTTCAAGAGCAATCAGCAGCGCCGGCGGCACGGCCGGCAGCCAGAGTAGCCATTTGCGCTTCTTCAGGAACGGAAACGGGATGGGGAAATAGTAAGCAAACAGCAGCATCCACAAGGGCCAGCTATTGCTGAGGATCGAATGGTAGATCAACAGCATCTCGCGCCAGGGCGATCCGATTGACCAGGAGTTCGTAACGTCCACAAACTGCCCGAAGGATGCCAGCATGGCCATGGTGATCCAAGCCAACGGATCGAGTGGACGGGCGAAGGCGATGTAAAACCCAACCAAAAGGCAGCTCAACGGCAGCACGCCGGCGAACATGATCACCACGGCCCAGCCGAGCGTTCGGGAGCCGTACTTTCGCATCTGAACCGGAATAGTGAGCGTTTCGGTCCCGCCATTCTGCCGGCGCTGCACCGTGACCGGCAGCACGTCGCCCGGACGCAGGGCAAACCATTGGTCCTCAAGCTGCCTCTGGCTGTCGAGCGGCTGGCCGTTGATTGTCACAATGTCGTCGCCAGCCCTCAATCCACTGTTTTGGTAGGGCGGCAACACCTGGGCGATTTTGGTGCTGAAGGTATCCAGATAAAACGGTCTCTCGACAGGCTTCGCGGCGGTAGCCTGCGTGTGGATGAGAAACCCCGAGTAGGTAAGCTGCGCAATCAACGCCCAAAACAGCAACACTGCCAGCACGGCGTATTGTAGAGTTGGCTTTTTTGTATACACGGTCTTAGGACCCAGGTCTTAACGGGCTGCGTCTACGGCTATAGAGAAAATAAATGAATAATCCGATTATCAGCCAGACCACAAAGCGAATCCAGGTCTCAAGCGGCAGCCCCAGCATCAGACCCAGGCAGCACAATACCGATAACACCGAAGTGAGCGGCGTGAACGGTACGCGAAATGCACGCGGCCGGTCGGGCTGGGCGCGGCGCAAAATCACCACTCCAATAGAGACGATGATGAAGGCGAATAAGGTCCCGATATTGGATAAATCCGCGAAAGTTCCGATGTCCCAGATCCCCGCCGGTATGCCGACCGCCAAGCCTGCGAGCCAGGTGCTGACGTGCGGCGTTTTGTACTTGGGATGGACTTTCGAAAACAAGTTGGGCAGCAAACGGTCGCGCGACATGGCGAACCAGATCCGCGCCTGGCCATATTGATAGACCAGGAGCGAAGATAACATGCCCAACAGCGCGCCCACGGTGACCGTAAACCGCAGCTTGTTCATGCCGATGGCCTCCAGCGCCATGGCGACCGGCGCGGCATTACCCAGCGTCTTCCAATTGACAATGCCGGTAAGCACCAAGGCCACGGCAGTGTAGAGCAAACCGCAGATCACCAGCGTGCCGATAATGCCGATGGGCATGTTGCGCTGCGGGTGCCTGCATTCTTCCGCCGCGGTGGACACCGAATCGAAGCCGATGAAGGCGAAGAATACAACGGACGCGCCGCTGACGACTCCGGGAAAACCATTCGGCAAAAACGGATGCAAGTTAGAAGCTTTCACGGCATGCGCGGCCCCAAAGATGAAGAGCAGAACCGCCGCGATCTTGATGGTGACCATCAGGTTATTCGCTCCGGCGCTTTCCTTGACTCCGCGCACTAGAAGCCAGCTCAGCAGCATCACAATCAGCAGCGCGGGAACGTTGAACCAGCCGCCGGTCAAATGGCCTTCGACAATGGCTGGTTCGGAAAGGTATTTGGGCAGATGCGCTCCAAATATGTAGTCGCACATCACATTGAAATAGGCAGAAAATCCGACCGCGACAGACATGTTCGAAACGGCGTATTCGAGGATAAGATCCCAGCCGATAATCCAGGCGAAGATTTCACCTAGGGTGGTATAGGCATAGGTGTACGCGCTACCCGCGATAGGAATCATGGAGGCCAGTTCGGCGTAGCACAACGCGGCGAAACCGCACGTGATCGACACCAGGATGAAGGACAACGTTAAGCCTGGTCCGGCGCCAGGACGGCCGATCATGGAAGTGGCTGAGCGTCCGTGTAGTAGCAGGTCGATGACAGGGGCGTTCAATATGGAAGGCACGCTGAAATGCTGGCCCGCGGCCGCTGTACCGGTCACGGTAAAAATTCCGGCGCCGATGACCGCGCCGATACCAAAGGCGATAAGACTCCAAGGACCCAAGGAACGCTGTAGCCTTTTGCCTTCGATGCCCGTCTCTGCTACTAGGGCATCGATGTCCTTGGTCTTCAATAATTGCGTCATCGTAATGCGTCAGTATAACGGTTAGAGAGCTTTGCGTTTAAGATGAAGTTAGTTCCGAAACTAGTCCTCCTTTGACGCTTGTGGGCTCCAAGAACTTTGGTTTCTCTAGGAGAGAGTTGCTCTTTTCGGCGGCAGGCGCTGCTCTGTCCGCAAAAAGCATGCTCGCGGCCGTGCCGCCTTCGGCGGTGCTGCCGGTGCTTAAGGTTGAAGATCGCCAATTCCTGGAAGACTACGCCAAACGCTCATTCCGCTTTTTCTGGGATCAATGGAGTCAACAGACCGGGCTGTTCATGGACCGCAGCCGCATGGACGGTTCGCCCGCCGGAAACGAGGTCGGGAGCACTGCGGCCACGGGATTCGGACTCACTGCCTTATGTATTGGCGCGGAACGCGGCTGGATATCGAAGGAACACGCCCGTCAGCGTGTATTGACCACGCTGCGCTTTCTCTGGCGGCATGCGTTTCACGACCACGGCTGGTTCTATCATTTTATGGACGCCAAGACCGGCGCGCGGCGGCTGGATTCAGAAATTTCCAGCATCGATACGGCCCTGCTCGTGGCCGGCGCGTTGACGGCGCAAGGCTATTTTTCAGCGGACCGCGAGATCCGGATGCTGGTCAAAGACATCTTCGAACGCATCGATTTCGTCTGGATGCTGAATGGCAGTCCGTTCTTCCTTGCGCATGGCGTGCGGCCCGGTTCGGGTTTCATCAGTTACCGCTGGACGGCGTATAGCGAAGCTTCCATTCTGTATCTGATGGCGATCGGGTCGCCGCGCCACGCAATTCCCGCCGATAGTTGGTATGCCTGGCTGCGCCCCGAGGTGCATTATGAGCAGTGGAAGTTCATCAGCGGCGGGCCGCTGTTTACGCACCAGTTCTCGCACGCCTGGGTGGATTTCCGGCATCAGAAAGACGGCGATCCATCGTTCATCGACTATTTCTGGAATTCGCAAATCGCCACCTACGCCCATCGCGATTTTTGCATCAGCCTCAAAACGAAGTATGCGGATTACGGCCCCGATATGTGGGGCATCACCGTTTCCGACAGTCCGTCCGGCTATGTGAGCTGGGGCGGCAGCACCACGCCCGGTCAGGTGAACGGGACACTGGTGCCGTGCGCGGCCGCCGGCTCGCTCATGTTTGCGCCGGAGATTTGCCTGCCCGTTTTACGCCAGATGCATAGCGTCTATGGCGAGCAGATTTATCAACGCTACGGGTTTACCGATGCGTTCAATCCAAATTGGCGCGATGCGAAGCTCTGGGTGGATCAGGACGTGATCGGCATCGATGTAGGGATCACGTTGTTAAGCATCGAGAATCTGCTGAGCGGAAACGTCTGGCGGTGGTTTATGCGCAATCTGTATATCCAGAGCGCCATGGAGCGGGTAGGATTCAGGCTTGCGACACCCGGCATTGGAATCCGGGAAACCAAGTCTGGCGCGCGGCGAGGCGGCGTTTGACGCACGCCCCGGCACGCCAGTCTTGCACTGACGCCGCAGCTAGCGTTTACGCTGGCCCTTTACAATCTTCTTCACTTTCTTCTTGTTGTCGCCGCGGTTCACGCCGGAGGCGCGCTTCGCTTTCGGGGCGGCCTTCTTGCGCGCTACGCGCTTTAGCTTCTTGCGTTCGTCAGTATCTGTAACGTGCTTCGTATTCATTCGTCGAGTTTTATCCCTGCGTACTTTTCAACAATCTTTTTCAACCCGTATCCGGGGAAACTAATAGTTAGTTTCGCATCTTCGCCATCGCCTTCGCGCCGCAGCACGGTGCCCCGCCCGTATTTGGGGTGATTGACCACGGATCCGGAGCGAAATCCCGCCACCCTGGCCGACGCGTTTTGCCGCATCGGGAAGGCGGACTGCCGTGGAATTTGCGGCGCCGCCGGTGGCGCTGCCGTACCCTGTGCGCCGCTCGCTTTTGGCGCGGATTGCGAAGCGGGCGCGTTCGGGCGTTGCGTGAACCCGGAGGGCAGCGGCATGCCGCGCTCGGAGAAAAATTGCGCGATGTTCTCCACCGAGTTCACGGTGCGCCCGGTGTAGAGGTTGCGCTTTACCGATTCCCGGACTTCGTGCTGTTCTGAAAAGAGGTCGACTTCTTCGGTTTGCCGGCTGCTGTAAGGAGAAAGCTTCTCACGCAGAGACGGCGGCACTTCATTCAGAAAACGAGATGGCAGGCAGACTTCCGGCTGTCCACCGCCGAACCGGCGGCGATAGCGGGCCCACGTTAAATAGAGACGCTTCTCCGCCCGGGTCATGCCCACGTAGCAGAGACGCCGCTCCTCTTCCATGGCTGAGTCGGAAATAAGCGAGCGGCTGTGCGGAAACAGTCCTTCTTCCATCCCGGCCAAGAAGACGTTCGGGAATTCCAGCCCCTTTGCGTTGTGAATGGTTAGCAGGGAAACCGCTGCTTGTTCATCCACCGAATCGGCGTCGGAAACCAAAGCCGCGTGATCCAAAAATTCGGCTGCCGTTTCGCCACGCTCGGCAGCTTCGGCAGCGGCATTTACCAGCTCTTCCAAGTTGGCCAGACGCGATTCCGAATCCTGCGAAGTGTCGCTTTTCAGCATCGCCTCGTAGCCGGTCTTGAGCAGAATCTCGCGCAGGACTTCGTGCGTGGGCTTTTCGAAGATCTCTTTCAGACCCTCGATGAGAGCGAGGAACGATTTAATGGCCGACTCCGCGCGCGTGGGAAAAAGCTTGGCTTCGAGCATGCGCGGCAACGCGTTCCACATGCTGGTTCCGTTTTCGAGGGCAAACTGTTCAATCTGATCGATAGTGCCTTTGCCGATGCCGCGCGCCGGTGTGTTGATAATGCGCATCAGGGCTATGGAATCCTGCGGGCTCATCAATACTTTCAGGTAGGCCAGCAGATCCTTCACTTCGGCGCGCTGATAGAAACTGAAGCCGCCGACTACGAGGTATTTGCGGCCATAGCGGCGCAGCGCTTCTTCTATCTGGCGCGATTGAAAGTTAGTTCGATAAAGAACCGCCACCCGCTCAGCAGGGTTTTTCGAAAGAAGTTTTTCGATGGTGTCCGCTATGTAGAGCGCTTCGTTCTCGCCATCGGGCGCTTCATAGTAGCCGATTTTCGACCCGGTGCCGGAATCGGTCCACAACCACTTGCCTTTGCGCTCCTTATTGTTCGCAACCACGGCGCTGGCCGCTTCCAGAATGTTCTTGGTGGAACGATAGTTCTGTTCGAGCCGGATGACCACGGCGCCCGGATAATCACGCTCAAAATCGAGAATGTTGCGGATGTCCGCGCCGCGCCAACCGTAGATGGACTGGTCTTCGTCGCCGACGACGCAGATGTTTTGACGCACCTGCGTCAGCAAGCGCATCAGTTCATACTGGCTGTGGTTCGTATCCTGATACTCGTCGACCATGACGAATTCGTAGCGCTGGTTGTACAGCGAGCGCAGGGCTTCATCGTGCCGCAGCAAGCGAACCGATTCAAGCAGCAGGTCGTCGAAATCGAAGGCATTGGCGAGCCGCAGACGCTCTTCGTACACATCGTAGATTTTGGCTAGGCGCGTGGCTTTCGGGTCGGTGGCCGACTTATACCAATCCTGCGGCGTCTGGTCATGGCTCTTGGCGTGGCTGATGCTCGAGAGCATGGCCCGGTACTGCATGAACTTGTCGTCCAACCCAAGCTGCTTATAGATGGATTTCATGAGCGCCACCTGGTCGTCGGCATCGTAAATGGTGAACCGCGGCGTGAATCCCTGGCGAATTTCCGCGAGCGAGGCTCCATCGCGCCGCAAGAGGCGCACGCAGAAGGAGTGAAACGTGGAAACAGTAGGAGTCTTCGACCGGCTCTTGTCGCTCAGAAGGCTGCAGACGCGCTGCCGCATCTCGTCCGCCGCTTTGTTGGTAAACGTGACCGCAAGAACGGCGGGCCCCGGAATATACTGCGTTTCCACCAGGTGCGCAATGCGATGCGTGATGACGCGCGTCTTACCGCTGCCAGCGCCGGCAAGCAGTAATAGCGGACCTTCGACATGAGCAACGGCATCGCGTTGTTGCGGATTTAGACCAGCAAGGAAATCCATGGATTACGTGGAACGCTCCGCGCAGCGGAGCGGCGAGGGAAGTGCTTCCAGAATAACACCGCATTCAATCGCTGACGCCGGGCAGCATATCCTGGAACCTTCATGCCGACCACCACATTGCTGCAGATTTTCGAAAGCTGTTTAGTGGTGTTGACGGCCCTTTTTCCTATTGTGAATCCGCTAGCCGCGGGACCCATTTTCCTGAGTCTAACGCCCGGCTACGCGAGCGCGGCGCGATCCGCGCTTGCCAGCAAGGTGGCCCTGAACAGTTTTTGGCTGCTCACGGGCTCCATGCTGATTGGCAGCCACATTCTGGACTTCTTCGGAATATCGATACCGGTTGTGCAGATCGGAGGCGGCATGGTGGTCATTTCGACAGGCTGGACACTTCTGCAGCGCGAGCCGGAGCAGGAACGTGAAGATGTGCAGCGAAAGGTCTCTCCCAAGAACATCGCCAGCCGGGCTTTCTATCCGCTCACGCTGCCGCTAACCGTGGGCCCGGGCTCCATTTCAGTGGCCATCACCCTGGGAGCCAATCAAGCCCTTCACCCGGATAACACCGTGCGTTTTGCCGCCGCTATCATCGGGCCCGCGTTAATGGCCGTCACCATCTATCTGAGTTACCGCTTTGCCGAACGGCTGGCCAGATTTCTAGGTCCAACGGCGATGAATGTGATCGTGCGGCTGGCGTCTTTCACCCTGGTGTGCATTGGTGTTCAGATCGTTTGGAACGGCATTAAGGCGTTACTTACGCTGCCGCGCTAAATACTTATCCGCTAGGCTAGGAGTAACTCGCTCGCTCTTTTCATGTTCCGTCGAATAGTACTTGTTGTAGCAGTTGTCTGCGCCGCCTCCACGCTTTTGCGGGCGGACCTCTTGCGGACAGTCCTTCTCCAGGCAGATCAGGAGAATCCGGACCGCCAGGTATTCGGCCAGATTGATTCGATTGTCAAGACGCTATCCCAAATCACCGACCTTAAGGAAAAGCATCCCGTACCGTACGGGCGGATGTCGAAACGGCAACTGCGGCAGTTTCTCGGCAAGCGCATCAAGAAGACCCTCCGGCCGGAAGAAATCCGGGCCGATGAGCTTTCGCTGAAGATGTTCGGCCTGGTTCCGCCGGATTTCGATTTGAAGAAATCAACCATCGATTTATTGACCGAGCAAGCAGCGGCTTTCTACGATTACGACGAGAAGAAATTGTTTCTCCTGGAAGATTCGTCGCTGACGGCCGAGACCACCACGCTTGCGCATGAGCTGTCGCACGCGCTGGCCGACCAACATTTCGACCTGGAGCATTTCATGGAAGAGACGCCGAGCAATGACGATGAGAATATGGCGCACACGGCAGTGGTGGAAGGCCAGGCGTCCTGGTTGATGATCGCTTATGAATTGAAGCACGCCGGCCAAGGGCTGGAGCCCACATTGGACATGCTGAAATCGGTGGCGGATTCGAGCGAAGCATCCATGGCCGACTACCCGGTTCTGAAAGGATCACCGCTTTATATCCAGCGGTCTCTGCTATTTCCGTACGCCGAAGGCACGCTGTTCTTCGATGCGGTCTACAAAAAAATGGGGAAGGCCGCGTTCAGCGCCGTGTTCGCCGATCCGCCGCTGGATTCCTCGCAGATCTATCATCCCGCGCGCTACTTCGCTCACGACAAACCAGTGAAGCCCAACTTGCCGAAACTCGAGCCCAAAAGCGAGGGAAAAGAAGTGACCGAGGGATCGGTGGGAGAGTTCGACCATAGGGTGATGCTGAGCCAGTATCTGGGAGAGGCAAAAGCCGATGAACTGGCCCCACACTGGCGCGGCGGCCAGTTCCGGATCATGAGCCGCGGCAAGAAACACAACCCGGTGCTCGAATACGCCTCGGAATGGGATTCTCCGCGCGCGGCCGCAGACTATTTCGCCGCTTACCAAAAGATTCTGTATGGAAAATGGAAGCAGTTAACCGTGCTTTCGAGCGGCTCCGGAGTGTTTGCGGGCCTGGGCGACAGTGGCTATTTCGTATCGCGGCTGAAGGGTGATGTGGTTTCGAGCCTGGAAGGTTTGAGCACCAAACCCGAGCTTCCCTAAGCTAAACTAATATGTGGAGTTTTAACCCCGTGAAGAATATCTTTGCTTCCCTTGCCGGCATTGCGGTCCTGAGTGTTTCCCTACTCGGCGCGCCAGCGTTCGCGGCGTCCAATCAGACCTTACGGAAGGCACCCGAACTCTCGTTCAACCTGCCGGGCAAAGGTCCACAGCTTCTCAGTCAGTACCGGGGAAAAGTAGTTGCTTTGAGTTTTATCTTCACCACGTGCCCGCACTGCAAGGCCGCGTCGAAAGTGATGACCAAGCTCCAGGCGGAGTACGCCGCGCGCGGGCTTCAGGTCATTGACGTCGCGGTGAATCCCAACGCGGATTTGCTTGTGGAGGATTTTGTAAAAGAGAACCACGTGGGCTTTCCGGTGGGATGGGTTCCGCAGGAACAGATGGTCACGTTCATGAATTTCCCCTCGGCGCGTTTTGTTGTTCCGCAGCTCGCGTTGATCGATCGCAAAGGCTTCATTCATTACCAGACCCCGGCCATTGAGGATGAGAATTGGGATAAGTTGATGACGGAAGATGCGATCCGCTCGCATATTGAAGAATTGCTGGGCCGCGGCGGCGCCACGACCTCCGCTCGCCACTCCGCCGACGGTAAAGTGGCTCTGGCCAAACGGGGATTATAGGCGTTCGCGTTATAGTTTGTAGAGTTAGAGTTTGTCGATTAAGATGCGCCCGTAGCTCAGCCTGGATAGAGCGTTTGCCTCCGGAGCAAAAGGCCGTAAGTTCGAATCTTACCGGGCGCACCATAGAATCTTCCCGCCAAGTACCAATAAAACAATGAGTTAGCGGCAGACCTATTCATGCCTGTTTCAGCGTCGACTTCGGGGGAATACGGCGTAAACGGGCCAAATCCTGGGGAAGACTTGGCCCGAACCAAGCCCGGGCCCTGGCCAAAGGCAAATTTTGGCCCAGGTGTATCCACTAGCATTCCGGATAGCGTTAATTCCGCGGGCGGCTTTAGGTCAACATCGGCAGGGCTTTTCTAGCTTCCCCGTCCGGATCATTTTTGGCCACGCATTTATCGTCGAAGATCATCGTTTCCCCGCGAGCGGCCGAGTACTTTGGCCATTGGGGAAGAGCTGCTCCGTTGGGATCACCGGTCTTCATGAACTGCAACAAGGCCCCGGCCATCTTGGTGGAAAGCGCTCTTGGCCGAGCACCGCCGCCTGTGTGCGTCAGCATCAGGTCCGTATTGTACAACCAAAAGCAAATATCCACCGTATGGAAGGCCCGCATGCGGTTGTCGAACAAAGGGGGCTGCCACGTAAACCAATTGACGTAGACCGGCGCGGCCTGTTGGCATTTTACATTCGCTAAGGCCACAACGCTTTGCCGGTTGCTGCTGACCAGCGACCAGATTTCAACCGGCTTCCTGTCCGGAAACGCCTTTGCGTAAGCCGCCACCACTAGCTGGGCTTGGTCCCCGAAGCCTGCGCCGAACCCTGCTCTGGCCTTTACTTTCTCCACCACCTGTTCCATCGTGACCGTTTCCAGTGACGAATCGGTCCAGCTGGGCGATTGCTCATTCTCAACCGAACTGATGATCATCGGTATATCGGCTGCCGTGGGCGCGGCCACTGGATCGTAGGGATGTTGCGGCAGAACCTTGCCATCCACGACGGGCGCAAATCCGAACGCCATTCCTGCACCGCCGCCGGATTGCTGGGCCATGGCTCGCTGTGCGCCAGTAGCAATTGCATAGAAATCTTTCCAAGGCATGTTTTGCAACTTCGTCAGGTCGTCTCCCGTCAGGCCGGCCGCTTTGACCACCGCGGCCCCGAGGCTCTCGGAACGAGACTTAACACCGGCTTTTCGAGAAGCCCCGCTCAGCACGACTGCTTTGTGGAACAGACTCTTGGCGTTCGGCATTGCGGTCAGTAAGCACACTTTGGCGCCACCGCCGGATTGCCCCATGATGGTGACGTTCCCCGGATCGCCGCCAAAGTTGGTGATGTTGTCGCGCACCCACTCGAGAGCGGCGACTATGTCCAGCATGCCTGCGTTTCCGGAAGCGGCGAATTTTTCCCCGCCGACACCCGCCAGATTGCAGAACCCAAGTGGACCCAGCCGGTGATTGATGGAGCAAAACACGACGTCCCCAAAGCGGGCGAAGTTCTCACCGTTGTATCCGTCGTGTTCAACCGCGTTTCCATTCACAAACCCGCCGCCGTGAATCCAAAACAGCACCGGCCTTTTCTTACCGTCGTTGATGCCAGGCGTGAGGACGTTGATCCGCAGACAGTCTTCGGTGACATCCCCATAATTCCAGTGATCGCGGAATGAGCCGAATGGGTTCGCATACCGGTTTTCCATATTCTGCGGCGCGGAATCGCCCCACCAGATCGCGGGGTAAACATCTGTCCAAGGCTTGGGTTTCTGCGGCGGCATGAAGCGGTTTGCTCCGGAGGTATCCGCGCCATATCGCATACCGAGAAAATAGTTGATGCCGCGCAGCCTGTACCCTCTCACCTTTCCGTATCGCGTGTCGGTCACTGCAATGTTGTCGCCGATAAGCAGAACCTGCTCATCCTGACCTTTCGCCACGGCATCTTGTGGAACCGCGGCAAGCGCTGCGCCAAGGGTGATTCCAGCGGAACTCGTCCCAAGCGTTTGCACGAACCGGCGTCTGTTTGATTTCATGATTTTCGACTCCTTTTAGCGACTGGCAATTCGGAACTCGCCTAGGGGCTATTCCGGCAGCAAACAGTCTATCGAGAGTCTTTGGTGCGCGCCTGGACACCTGCATCAACTTTTCAAAATGTGTTGCGAGAGCGCACGGCTGTCCGTCTGGTGAAACCTCCTCCAATCGGACTTATCGGGATCGTGTGCTCGCTTCCACCTATTTGTCGTCAGCGACTGTCATTCTGAATCGGAAATCTGGCGTCTTGTGGTGACTGGCCAACTCACAGCGTTTCAGAAGAATTCCATCGAACGCCATAAGACGCGTTAACTTCTGGCTCTTAGATGCGATTGAGCCGGCGTTGTAGACCAGATTGTGGAGTTCGCTGAGATCGACGAGGTTAAGAAACGCCTTCGAATTTCCCAAGAGGGACAAAGCGAGCTTGGGAATGAGTTCATCACAGTCCGCGATCAGGCTGAGTTCCGGAACGAGAATGATGCAGTGTATCGGCCAGTCCCGATTTACTGTGATGTCCTGCCCGGCTTTGTCCGTAATACGCAGGCCCCTGCGAATGTTGGCACAAGCACCCGCAAGCTGATTGGCGGCCTTGTTCACGTGTCTAAGGACGCCCTTTCTGAGAGCGCTTCGATCTGGTATATCGATACGGTCAAAAATCCCAAGTGTCTTCGACTCCAAAAGAAAACAGCCGTATTCATAGCTGAGCAGTAAGTCGGAAAGTTCGCGAGTGCGTCGTGGTTCATGAACCAATGGGTTCCGGACTGCCGAAGGCTCGCCAAGAACGTCTATGAGCCATTCCGCCATCGACTCCTGCTGCTCGCCTTCCTCACGCGCCATTGCGTGAGATGGCATCGACCGATGTTTTGGGTAATAAGGGTCGAGCGATTCTCTGTCCATTCGCACAATTCTGCTGGATTGGCCTCGATCAGTCTCGCAAGGCTGGCAGGCGCCAACAATCCGTCAACGGCGCTCTCGTATTGTTTCCAAGTTCCCTCTGTGGCGATTTCGACTCCCGCGGTCAGCGACTTCCCGTCGAATTCCGCTGATCGCATCCGCACCCTTGCGGATGCCACGTTGATGTCTTCCTCGTTGAAGAGGAAAATCGACAAATCCTCCGCGCTGAGAAGTTGGTTAATGGCGGTAAGTTCCTCCTCGCTTTCGGCAATTGACCACAGGGTCGCCGGATTTGCGGGATCATCCGCGATTTGGACTCCGTACCAGAGATGTTGACGTGGCTGCAATTTCGAAAAGAGAAGCCGAAACGTCCGCAAACGGACGAGGTACTTCAGCTTAAGCGTAGTGGCCTTAATAAGAAGAACTGGCCTGAACACAGCCGGGGAACTGGGGCCATCAGCCTCTGCCATGCCGACGCGTACCGCTTCGACGGATCGCGCGAATTCCCGGTGGTAGTGGATAGACGGATTGTGGATCATCAAAAATGCTCGGGGGCGCAGCAATCCGTGTAATTTACCAGAAAGTGATGGCATTCGCACCGGATCTGGTCGACGCCTGTTACGGCGATAGGTTGAAGTTAGATTATCCGAATGTGCAAGGGTCGATCGGGGGACGTTGATACGTTGAACCATCATTCGGGCGAGAAGTTGGTCGACCCGACTTGTCTCTCGCTTCCACGATACGGCGTTCGCGTCTACGACTGGCCGACGTAAATATTCTTACTTCTTATGTCGACCAATGAACTGAGCACCTTCTATTCGATCATGTATATGGTATTAACTCGAAACGTGACGAAACAGTTGATCTCAGATTTAGCAAACGTCTTCGAGCGATTTCACCAAGCTATGGAAGCATTTTGCGAAAGCGACAATTTGCGGCAGCGCCTGCTTGCGGTCCGTCTGCAACTCGCGCCTTTGCTACCGGACGATTTCCCAGCCCAGAGCACATGCGAGAACCGTTTCGTGCGTTTATGGAGGAGATCCCTAAATCTGAACAGCCGTATTTCAGGGACGCGAAACGCGTAAAGCTCGCCAAAGCTCTCCTCTCCCTATACACGAAAGCTGCACGGCTCGATGGAATGTTTCAGGATGAGGTCTGAAATTCCTCGCCCCCGGCATGGCTAGCCGTCCATAAACGGCGTTCTGGGAAGTAGATGCCGCCTGATCAAAAAGGATAATTCTAACCTCCCTATTTGTGTAACGTGGAGCTTGAACGACCGTAAACAAAAGAATAATGGCGCGTATTATTCGCATGAACAAACTGGCCTGCGAAACCCGACCTTGCCCAAACACCAGGCCCGCGGATACTGGCGCGCGCTGAAACCCCTATGAACAATGGCTTCTAGCGCGTTTTTGCTTTTTAGCTACTTGCCTCCGGAGCAAAAGGCCGTAAGTTCGAATCTTACCCGGCGCACCAGAATTTCCTGACCCAAAAGAAGTCAATTCAGTTCAGTTTCCCTAGTTTCGCCATCATTGCGCGCTCCTGGCTGGGCAGCGCGGCGGGTGCTTCTGCATATCGCGCGCGCCCATCTTCTGGCCGCAGGCTGAGCACTTGCGCATCTTCTTCGAGCGGCCGCCGGCGCGGGTTTGGCGGAGCGCGCTCAGTGCGCGCCCGATTTCGCTTCTCTGTTCTTCCGTCAGCATCCTACCGTTCCTCCAGATGCTTCAGGCGCGCGTCGATGACTCCCGCGACGCGAAGCAGGCCTTGCTGAGCGGCTTCGAACTTGGCATCGACAACGTCAAAGCGAGACATCATTATCTGTTCAAGCGAACTGATGCGGGCCGTAAATGACTTTTCAAATGCATCGAGCCGGGCGTCAAAGCCATCGAAGCGCGCGGTGCCCGACTTTTCAAAGCCATCGAGCCGGGCCTTGCCGACCGCGTTGTTTACTAAGATGCCGAGCAGTACCGTCAAGATCATGGCGATCGGGCCGGCGGCGATTAGTGCCCACAATGGGAACACCGTCAATGTGGGCGTCATGAGCAGGCCGCTGTGTTGTTTCTGTCCTGGTGGGCCATAGGATAACGCCAGCATACATTCTTCGTTGTTTGTTTAACGATGGTTTGGCTTAAATGATTATAAGTAAAGCTGCAAACATCAAATGTTGGCCCGGCTGAACCCCTATAGCGGCACTCCATTCAGTGCCTCTAATGAGCCGTTGGCTCTCTCGCAATAGAAAACCAGTCAGCATCGGTTGACAGAGAGCCTCCGAATCTTCTAACCTACGTTTTGGAACTCGGATCAAATGAGTCCGATATTCTCTCTTTCCTTTATTTGGCTTTCATGTTGCGCAAGATCGCATTTCAAATTCATCTCTGGTTAGGCCTTTTTGCCGGAGCCATTCTTCTCGTTCTGGGATTATCCGGCAGTCTTTTGGTGTTCCGGCCTGCCATGGAACACGACGCCTACCGGCCGCTGGTGCATCTTCCCTCGTTGCAGTCGCCGGTTGCTGCTCCTCTCGAAGCCGGCAGGCGCGCTGTTGAAAGCGCGAACCCGGAACACCGTATTCGTTTCGTCATGCCCGCCAAAGCCGGTAGCGCAGTCAATCAGTTCCTCTTGCTTCCGCGCAAAGGGTCGGCGCACGACCCGCGGTTGGCTTCCACCGACGCGATGACAGGTGAACTTATATCGACAGACGCCGTCAGGAATGGGTGGGTGTTTTGGATGCACGATCTCCACAGCAACCTGCTCGCCGGGCCGAACGGGCGCACGGTCAACGGCGTTGTGGCCCTCCTGCTGATGAGCATTTGTGTGTCTGGCCTGGTGCTCTGGTTCCCGAAGCAGCATTGGCGCTTGTCCTTCCGGGCGGCGTGGAAGCGGCAGGTCTGGAACCTTCACAATGCCGTCGGAATTTTCGCACTGCTGCTGTTGGCGGCCCAAGGATTCATCGGCGCTTATTTTGCTTTTCCGAACGTCTATCGCGCTGCACTTGGGTTGCCCGCGCGAGCAACCGCGGACGCGGAGGAAGGAAGCAATTCGCCACGAGGAGCGGCGAAGAAACGAGCGCACAAGAAGACGGCACCGGGCGCAGTTGAATCGTCTGAACTTCCTTTGGACATTCTCCTGAAAAAAGCTCATGAGACCTGGCCCGAATACAAGATCGCCACGATTTATCCGCCAGTTCGCCCGCATCAGGCCGTCACTTTTCGTGGAAGAATGCCAGGCGATCCGGCCGGCCGGGAAGACGTGAGCCGCCTCCTGTTCGACCCCGGCTCCGGCAAATTGATCCGATCTCTTCGCGCCGGCAATCTCCCATTCGGCGAAAAAGTAATTTTTCAGATGCAGGCCATTCACTTCGGCCGCTTCAACGATTCCGTTGTCTCGCACGTTGTATGGGTGCTGCTTGGCTTGGCGCCCGGCACCTTGTATATCACCGGCTTGCTTATGTGGCTCAATCGCATGAAGGCAAAATGGCGCGTGCGACGGATCATGAAACAACGTCTTCGTTCAGCGCCAGAACGCGAACTGTCTATGACGTCGGCATCCTGATCCTCGCTGCCCGTTTTCGCGGCGCCTTTCACTGTTCTGTTCCTAAATGCTATGTATCCCTTGTGTACCTTTTTATCCCCGCGTGTTGTTTTGTTCCCGATTGCGCTCTTGTGGCTCCTCGCGTCACAGTGTTTGCTGTCTGGCCAAACAGCAACACCCACGGCCACTCTGCACGGCCATATCAGCGCGGATGAGGATGGCTCTCCTGTCGCCAGCGCGCGCGTCCATCTCTCCGCTCCCAGCGGAACGGATCTGACCGCTAATTGCGATTCCGACGGTAATTTCGCGTTATCGAACATTCAAACCGGGATTGGCTACACGTTGTGGGTTGAGGCGATCGGATTTGAACGGCTTGAGAGGACGGGCATCCTGTTAAAACCTGGCGACAACCAGCTCGATACAGTGATTAAGATCGATCCCCTACAGCAAAGCATCACGGTGTTTGCCGGAACGCCGGAGATCAACACGAATAGCGAAGTGAGCACGTCCATCGATTCACAAACTCTCGCCGCGCTCCCCTCTAACACCCGCGATCTTCCGCACTTTGCTCTGCTCGATCCACGCGCGCGCAACACCTCAGGCGTTGGGAGCGACGGCCGCCAGGCGACTCGCCTTGCCATTAATAATCAGTCGTTCCGCTTTACCCAATACACGCTGGACGGCAGCACGAATTACGACTTCATCTTTGCCAATGGCCCGCAGCAGAACGTCTCGCTCTCGGCGCTTGGCGAGGTGAAGCTGCTAACAAACAACTACTCGGCCGAATATGGACGCAGTTCCGGCGGTATCCTGGTCGCTTCCACAAGAGGGGGTTCGGACCAGTACCATGGCGAGGCTTTTTTCTTTCTACGGCCCAGCGGCATACAGGCCGCTCCTCCAGTTTCCACTTTTCGGGTGCCGAATGAACGTGAGGACTGGGGCGCCGCCGTGGGGGGACCGATTCTAGAGAACCACACTTACTTCTTTGGTTCCTATGAAGGAGTTCACCAGGAACGCGGTTCTTTTATTCAATCTCCCACGCCTAATTTTTTCACGGGCGATCTGAATTCATGGATGACGCTTGCGCGGATCGACCAACGCTGGAATGACCACGAATTCACGTCGCTGCGCCTGAATTCCGATCACTTAGTAACGAACAACCTGAACGACACGGTGGGCGGATTTGTCCAGCCCAGCGCGGCAGTGAACGATTGGCAGCAAAGCGCCGCCGTCCAACTCACGCAGCGATCGCTCTTCGGAAACTGGCTCAATGATTTCCGCTTAAGCTATACCGACGCCATACCACTCTCCGATTCCGCGATTCAGCCAGGCCCCGTTATCGTTCGTCCGAGTTACTCGACCACGGGAAGCTCGACTTACCAGACTGTCCGCACGGGCACTTACCAGGCAGCCGACACAATCGAAAGAAACTGGAAGAAACATAACTTCCGCTTTGGAGGAGACTACGTCCGGCAGGTGGCAGCCGACCGTACGGTCACGCCCTTCGGAACTTACGCATTTGCTCCTGGCCCACCTGTTGCAGGGCAGCAGCCGTTGCAATATTCACAGACGTTCGGAGTGTCCGCCCTCAGCTATGGCCAGGCGTTAGCCTCGGTCTTCTTTACAGACGATTGGAAGATATCGCCCCACTTTACGGCCAACCTCGGTCTGCGGTACGACTACCAGTCCACAGTGCGCGATCTGAATAACCTTGCGCCAAGGCTCGGGCTGGCGTGGGATCCGACGGGACGAGGCAAGACGGTGATTCGAGCGGGAGCCGGCATTTTCTACGATGAGATCTACGAGCAGATTGGCCGCAATTTTCTCAACCAAGGACCGAGTTCGGCAACAGCAACCTATACTCTCTCCGCTGGGACTCCAGGATTTCCTGTCTTCCCTAATATGTTGACCGCACCGCCCTCGGGCGTAAGCGTCGCCCGCGATCTGTATCTGATCAATCCGCACCTGCGTACTCCGTATTCCCTGGAATTCTCGCTCGGTCTTCAACAGGCGCTTCCGGGCGGGCTGATGCTCTCGGTGGACGGCACGGATGTCAGTTCCCGGAAGCAAATCCGCGAAGCCAACCTAAATGCCGCCGTGCCGTTCATTCGCACGGCTCCCGGCCAGACTCGCACCGCAACGAAAGCCAATGCCAACCGGCCATTTACGGTCTTCGATGGAGTTGCCGTCAACAACGTGGCGCAAATTGAAAGCGATGGAAGGGCGCGGGATTCCGCCTTATCCCTGGGGCTCTCCCGCCGCTTCGCCGGCCACTATGAATTCCAAGGCACTTACCTGTATAGCTCCCAGATGACAAATACGTTTTTCACGGGAGGCCTCAATACGGGCACGCCCTCTTCGTTCGGGATTTCGGACGGCGAAACCGTTCCCGGCGACTTCTTTCAACGTCATCGTTTTGTAGCGAGCGGCGTCGCGGATCTCCCTTACCACTTTCGCCTCTCCGGCATGCTGGTGGCGGCCAGCGGCCTTCCGGTCAATCCGCTTACAGGCGTCGATAACGATGGTGACGGAATACTTACAGACCGGCCTTACGGCTTTGCCCGCAACTCCTTTCGCGGGCCTTATCAAAGCAGCATCGACCTCTCCGTGTCGCGTACGTTTCACATTTGGGAGTCGTTGAGTGTGGAAGTGCGTGCCGAAGGATATAACCTGCTGAACCGCTCAAACTTTCTCAAACTGAACGCGACTTACGGGAACCAGGCACTGCCGTCGGCAAGATTTCTGACTCCGGTGGCGGGCATAACCAACAGCGATCCTGGCCGTCAGTTTCAATTCGCCGCGAGGTTCCGGTTTTGAACCCGTCCGCCGCCTTTCCCGAGTAACTGTGATCGACTGAATGCACCTGGGGATTTGCTCGAATCTCGTACTGAGTCTGCTCAGTCCCGCGAAGTCGCGCGGACCGACGCTCAGCAAGTAAGGAAGCCGCGACCGGTATCGATCGACCATGAGACGTGTTCTAATGACTCGCTTCCTTTTGCGCTACGTCCAATACCCACTCCTCAATGCGCGGATCGGGCAATAGCCCTTGCGAGGCTATCTTGTAATTTAATCCTTTCAAACGTTCCCTTATTCCGTCTTCAATTCCTCCGTAAGACAGCACCAGCGGTACGATCAAAGCCGTCTGGTCATCCTTAACAACCGCTTGCACTCGTTCCCGCAACTGCTTGGCTGCCGCCTTCCGCACCTTGTCATCGGCGTCATCCCGGACTGTCAAATATTGAATGGCGGCATAGTGCGAAAACTGCTTCATCTGCTCCGCCAGCAGGCTCATATCGCTTAACCACAGTTTGTTTTCCTCGTCCGGAACCGGCCCATGCGCCACCAGGATTACCACCTCACGCTCCGCATGGGTGCTGATCGCCGCCGCACGGTCCAAAAGAATCTTGCTGACGAGCGGGTGATGGTCCAGCGCGCAAGTCATACGGACCGGCACGGACGAAGTGAGCGGCTTCGTCTGGCTCAGATCCGCGTGATCCATCTTGGAATGATTCGTACTCGAGTGGTCCATGCCGGCAAACATCTTTAAATCCTTCGGCATCACTTTCTCAAGACCCAGCAGATACCGAATGCTGGTGATCACCGAACTGTGCGAACTGACGAATAACGGCACCGCAATGATTTCGGTCACGCCCCACGCGGTTAATCTATCGACAGCTTCTTGCATCGTCCTCCGTGTCGCCATGCCGAAAGCCACTTCCGTCGGAATCGATAGATCCACGCGGTCCGCGACGTGCCGCACTTCTTCGTTCCAAGTCCGCACTCGTCCTCCATGCGCCAGTAAGACGATGCCAAAATCCGGGCCTTTCGCTTTGTCTTTCGAAGGCCCCGTCCGCGCGAAAAACAAACCCGCGCAAAAAAAGAAAACTAAAGCTACTGCCGTTTGTACTTTCATGAATTTCCTCTTTGCTACTCGCCATGAGGGAGCGTGTACCGCAAACCAAGTCGAAACAGCCTTCCATAATCCGCACGGTCACAGGACGGCTGTGGATTGTTCAATTTCGGATCCTTGTTATCAAACAAATTCTCAATAGAGCCGTACGCCTCCAGTCCTCTGGCTACATGCTTCGACGCGTAGACTTTCCAGACCTGATAACCAAACGCGTAAGTGCCGGCCGTATCGGTGGGCCACTTACTCAGAAACTAGCTCGTATATTGGCCCGGGAAGCCCCACTTCGCCCATTCATACTGCAGTTTGATCTGACCCTGATGCCCACTGACACCCGTAAGCCAGAGTTGATTCAACGAATCCACGCCTTCGACGTAGGTGTACGCGCCGCTGAATTTCAGCCACCGGTTCAAAGCCACTTCAGACGAAACGTTGAATCCCTGGGTATACGCGCGGTCCACGTTCTGGTTGACAAGCCTAAACAACGCCGCGCCAGTCGAGTCATATTCGAAGCTGGGCGGCACACCGTAACGCATTAAAGCTGCTCCAGCGCCCCCCCCGGCAGTTCTGCCCGCCGGTGGCATGGCGGACCAGCGTGGTATTGATCAGGTCTCGCAGATTATTGCGAAACAGGTTCACCGTAAGGCGGAAGCGGCCGGCGGTGAACGTGCCTCCCGCGGTGTAGCTTTGGCTCGTCTCCGGGCGCAGGTTCGGATTGCCGATGACCTGGTATCCATATTCCAGGTGCAGCAGATGATAGTAAGCTCCCCTAAGTTCGGCGCCCGGAATCCGTCGCGGCCCTCCGGGTTGTCGATTGCCAAGCCTTCACAGTGCTTCGCCAAAAGGTAGCTGCGAAGGCCTTCCAATGTTTTTGGCGTTAGTTCACTAAGCGCTCCGTGGTAGTCCCGGGCAAGCGCCCCTGTATTTCCTGGCATCGCCGGCACTTTCCCCTAAGCTCCAATGTGGTGACGCGAATCTCGAAACCGGTCAGTGAGGCTACTACCTGCTTGATCTCGTCGAATTCAGAACTCGAATACTCTTCCGTTTCCCCGCACTCGAAACAGGCCAGCCGGAAGCGGTCCTGCCAGGTTTTTACTTCGAAGTAGTTGGTCATAAACAAGCCCGATCCGATATAGGACCGATATGGTCTAGATTAAAAGCAACGGGGCCCGCTGTCAATCAAATCCGGCAAAAGGTAGAATTTCGGGGGTTAGCAGTCGAATCCGGGGTTTTCGGCTAAAATCGTTGATACGCCGTGACGGATGCGCTGCGGCATCTCAAGACATCCAGCCATACGTCGATAAGAGTCGCGGGGGAGTGCCCGTGAGTCTCGCTTTAAATCGCTTCGCAGCTCTTACCGGCCTGCTGATTCTTCTCGGGCACGCCGCTGTGAACGCGCAATCCTCCTCCAGTAATCCTTCCAGTCTGGCGGACCAGACTCTCGATCAACTGCTCAACACACCTGTCGTGACGGTGAGCAAGCGGGCACAGCGACTATCGAAGGCGGCCGCCGCTGTTTATGTAATCAGCAAGGAGGAGATTCATCGCTCCGGAGCGACGACTGTTCCTGAGCTTCTACGGCTGGCCCCCGGCGTTCAGGTCGCCCGCATCAACGCCACCCATTGGGCCATCAGCATCCGCGGATTTAATGGACTTTGGTCGAACAAGCTGCTGGTGATGATCGACGGGCGCACTATTTATTCGAAGGTTTTTTCGGGCGTGAACTGGGAGATGCAGGACGTGGTTCTGGAAAACATCGACCGCATCGAAGTGGTGCGTGGGCCGGGTTCCAGCGTCTGGGGCGCGAATGCGATGAATGGCGTCATCAACATCGTTACCAAGCCCGCAGCCGATACCTCCGGCACTACTCTTGCGGCTTCCGCCGGAAACCTCCACAGGTTCCAAGCTACGGCGCAGCATGGCGGTTCCCTTGGCGGGACGGCTTATCGCGTCTACAGCAAAGTCCGAGACGACGCGTTGCCAATGAACAACAATCAAATCTCTCCGTACAGCCACAGACAAGTGACTGGCGGATTCCGTATCGACTCCACTCTCAATTCGCGAGACACGTTGACGGTTCAGGGGGATGGGTATCTTGGCAGGACAACCGATTGGGAAGTCAATCCCCCAAACTTGCTCAGTCCCGTCCCGCAGACGGCCGACATTGATGGACATCCGGCTTCCTTCGACTTGCAGGTTAAGTGGATTAGGACGCTTTCAGACCAATCGGAACTTTCCATTCAGGCTTTCGGGGCGCATACGCAACGCAGTGAGAGTGGAAGCGATGCTCGCGAATCCACGTTCGATGTGGAATTGCAGCATAGCTTCGCGTTGGGGGGAAGGAATTCCATTCTCTGGGGGCTGGAGGCCCGTTCCATCAAGGACCGTCTTTTGGGAACGCCGAGAACCTACTATGTGCCCATCAGCCGCACCGACGTCCTGACCGCCGGCTTTGTTAGCGACGATATCTCTCTGGTTCGAGACCGTCTGGAACTGAGCATAGGCGCCAAATTTGAGAAATTCAACTTTACGCGGTTGCAGATCGAGCCATCGGTTCGCTTGGCCTGGACTCCGAATGACAATCAAACGGTATGGGGATCCGTGGGACGCGCGGTTCGAATCGCCTCACGATACGAGCGGGACATACGCTTCGACGCGGCAGTCATTCCCGGACCCCTGACGGTAGTCTCCACTGTATTTGGCAATCCCCAAGCAGCGCCGGAAACGATGATCGCCTATGAGATGGGACACCGCATCAAGCTGGGACGTAAGCTTTCCTTCGATACCGCGGCCTATTACAACCGCTATGGAACGCTTCGTTCAACGCAGCCGCTCCCTTCCCAGTTCGTGCTCCAGCCGACGCCTCATCTGCTAGTGCCCTTGCAATTTGGCCAGTCGGGGCAAGGGACCGCGATGGGTCTGGAAAGTATCGTGAACTGGGACGTGGTTCCCCGGTGGCGCATCACTTCCAGCTATAGCTACGGTCAACTCTCTATCGGTTCCATCCAAGGCGATAATTCCGCGGTAAGCGTTTATCAGACTGCTCCGGGATCGCTTCCGAGGCATCAAGCGCAAATACGTTCTTATTGGGATATCAACGCAAAGCTGCAGCTCGATGCCTCCACCTGGTACGTCAACCGTTTACCGGCACAGCAATTGCCCTCTTACACAACGGTGGACCTGCGTCTTGGATGGCGGCCCGTCCAACCGCTCGAATTGAGCCTCGGTGTTTCGAATCTCTTCAATCGCGTCCATACCGAGGGACCTTCGGACCGTATTGTCGTGTATAGCAGCAGGCCGTTCGGAAGAATGGGAACGGTAGGCGTTACGTGGCGCTTCTAAGTTGACGGCTATGTTTTCAACTTTTGCGCGGATGTTAAGCCGGCTGATGATCCTGCTTCTCTCGAGCTTTCCACTGGCGGGCGGAGATCGCGGTGAGTATGAGGTGAAAGCCGCATTCCTGGTGAACTTCACTCATTTTGTGGAATGGCCGGCTTCCCCTCGGGCCGTGCCGTTTTACTTGTGCGTCATCGGACCCGATCCGTTTGGTGACGTTCTGGAGAAGGTCGTCGGCAATCGAACCGTCAATAACAGCCCCATCGTTATTAAGCGCTTCCCGGCCGCCGCTGACGGGAAGTCTTGTGATATTGCGTTCGTAGGCGACGTCGATCGAGAAACTCTTCTGAAGCTGTCCCGGGACCTGGAACTCGGCCACGTCCTGACAGTAGGCGATTCCCTAAAATTTGCGGAACGCTATGGAGTTATCGGCTTCATTGTTGAGAACAATCGGGTGAATTTAGTTCTGAACATCGGCCGGGCCAACAAGCACGGATTAAAGATCAGTTCGCAACTGATGCGGGTGGCAAAGCCTGTGGCCGCCGGCCATGGTGAAGGTGAGCGATGACACGTTTGAAAGGAATTTCTCTCCGGCTCAAGCTGCTTGTAGTTCTCGTGGGCACGCTGACAGTCGCCCTGGTACTCGCCTGGGTCAGTTTTATGGCGGAGCAGTTCTTCAGTTCCCGCGATCGCGCGCTGCGGCAGCTCTCGATCATGACGGAAATGGCCGGTAAAAACAGCCAGGCGGCCCTGGCTTTCGACGATCGGAAGACGGCGATCGAGACGCTCAGTTCTCTCTCCGCTCAACCCGGATTTATTGGCACCTGCCTATACGACAAGACCGGAAAGCTTTTTGCTTGCCACTGCGCGAACAACGATTGCCGGCTCCCCGCAACGGCTCCACAAATTGGGCAATACGCGGACTCAAAGAGGAAGGCTCTGACGGTAGTGCGCGCCATTTCCCTCGGAAACGAGGCGGCCGGTACAATTTGCGTCGTCAGCGATTACCGCCACGCGACGCGAGAGTGGCTCCGGAACGCGGCGATCGCACTCTGGATTCTGCTCGCGGCGTGCGGCTTCGCCGCTCTTCTTTCGCTCCGCTTCCTGCGCGCCGTTTGCTCTCCAGTTCTCAATCTTGCCCAGGTTGCCCGGGAGATTTCTGTACACAAAAATTACAGTGTTCGGGTTCCCGCGCAAAGCAAGGACGAAATCGGTGAGCTGATTTCAGCATTTAACGGCATGTTGGAGCAGATCGATGCCAACACGCGCGACCTGATCGAGGTGAACGCCGAACTGACCTTGGCCAAGGACCGGACCGAGGCGGCAACCAGAGCGAAGGGTGATTTCCTCGCAACCATGAGCCACGAAATACGGACGCCTATGAATGGAGTGATCGGGATGAACGGTCTGTTGCTGTCCACCAAGCTTTCCACCGAGCAGCGCGACTACGCGGAGATGGTACAGCACTCGGCGGACGCGCTACTGATCATCATCAACGACATTCTGGACTTCTCGAAGATGGAAGCCGGCAAATTGACCATAGAGCCGATTCGTTTCGATCTCCGTCTGACCGCGGAGGAAGTCGCGGAAACGCTAGCGCCGCAGGCCGCTAAGAAAGGAATAGACGTGATTTTGGGATACGCCACCGAGGTGCCGCGCCGCGTGATCGGCGACCCGGGTAGAATCCGCCAGATCCTGGTCAACCTGGTCGGCAATGCCATCAAGTTCACGAAGCGAGGGCACGTTTTCATCAGCATCGAGTGCGCTGACGCTAGTGCGCTCATTCCCCATTTCAGGTTCTCCGTCGAGGATTCCGGGATCGGCATTGCGGCCGATAAGCTGGAACAACTTTTTGAGAAATTCACTCAAGCTGATGCCTCCACTACCCGAACCTACGGGGGAACTGGTCTCGGTTTGTCTATTTCCAGGCAGTTGGTGAAATTGATGGGAGGCGAGATTACGGTGACCAGCCGCATCGGGGAAGGATCCCGTTTCATGTTCGACCTTGCGCTGCCGTTTGACATCACTGTTCCCAGGAAGCGCGATTTGCCGGTGCACCTGCAAGGTGCAAGGGTGCTCGTGGTGGATGACCTCGCCATCAACCTCCGCGTCGTGTCGGAGCAACTCTCCGCCTGCCAGGTGGAGCACGTCTGCGTGTCATCGGCGCTTGAGGCGTTAGTTCTGCTTCGAAGCGTCGAGGAAAGCGGCCATCCGTTTCATATTGCTATTCTCGACCACTTGATGCCAGACATGGATGGCGAAATGCTTGGGCGAGCGATAAAGGCCGAATCCCATCTTTGCCAAACCTCATTGCTCATGCTCACCTCGTCCGGTCAGGAATCGGACCGTGCGCGATTCGAAGCAGCTGGTTTCGCCGCTTACCTCGTCAAACCAGTGCGGTCCGCCTACTTGATTGACGCTTTGACGGTGTTGTGGGGAGCGAGGATTCATGGGATGCCATTAACTGAAATGGTCACCCGCCACACTCTGAACGAAGCGCGCGCTACCGATCAAGAAGCGCCGCCCGACCAGCAAGCGGCGCCGCCTTCTCGCATCTTGGTAGCGGAGGACAATCGCGTGAATCAAAAACTGGCAAAACAGCTGTTAGAGAAGCTCGGTTGCCGGGTGGACATCGCCTTCAACGGTATCGAAGCAGTCGAGATGTTCGGCAAATGTTCGTACGATGCGGTTTTCATGGATTGCCAGATGCCGGAAATGGATGGATTTGAGGCTACCAGTGAGATCCGCCGCCGTGAGCGAACTTCAACCAGCCTCCGCCGCATGCCAATAGTCGCCCTGACTGCCAACACGATGCAAGGCGATCAAGAGAAATGCCTGGCTGCGGGAATGGATGATTTCATCGCAAAACCATTCAAGGCCAACACGCTACGCCGAGCGTTGGAACGTTGGGTTTGGTTCAGGTCCGAGGAGCGCGAGCCCGTGGCTGAATCGTCTGCTTCTATTTGGTCTTAAGCTAGTCCCCAACTAACACTGCCAGGCCTGTCGAGAAACGGAGCCGCCTCGCGCTTTCATACGTTGCAGAACCCGCTCGATTCCGAGCTTGTTCACGATCTTGATACCCTTGGCGCTGATGCGTAACTTTACGCATCGTTTTTCGCTATCGATCCAGAACCGCTTTACGTGCAGATTGGGTTTGAACGTTCGCGGGGTCCTGTTATTCGCGTGGGAGACGCGATTTCCCGACATGGCTTCTTGCCTGTAACCTGACAGATCTTCCCCATTCTTGCTTCTCCTATTTAGCCTTCTTCTGCTTCTGCTGTCCGACGCGCACCTTGAACTGGGCTGCCTGCGCTTGTTTATGAGCGTTCCAGTCGAATCGCCCGGCAAGGTCCTTCAAGTACGCTCTTCGTCGGTGAGAAGACAGTCATCCAAGCTGGCACGCCGTACAGGCGCTGAGGGTGCATGCGCCGGCGCGCCCGGTACACGAAGCTGCCAATGCCGTATTCCATCGATTCAGGAACATGAGCTCCCCTTATTTCCTGCAACCATCCCGCGCTGTTAGAGGCATCGGATAGGTCGAACAGTTTCGTGTCCAACACCTGCCGGAGATCGACGCGACCGCGTTCAGCCGTGACGATACGCGCCTTGGGATTGAGGGCGCCAAAATGGCATGCAGTTGGCTCAGTTCCTCCTGCGTTAACAGGTCGACCTTGTTGATGACAAGAACATTTGCGAATTCGACGCAGTGGCGCCGCGCTGGTTCAGTTCGTCGAGCGAACGGTAGTCGTCCAGGAAGCGGTCTCCGTCGATAACCCTCACCATGGTGTCCAGGCGCGCGACCTCCGCAAGCGAGTTCCCATCCTCTAACTCAAACGTAAATGTCTCGGCGACTGGCATGGGCTCGGAGATGCCGGTGGATTCGATCAGCAGGTAGTCGAACCGGCCCTCACGAGCCAATTTGCCGCCCTCGATCAACAGGTCTTCGCGCAACGTGCAACAGATACAGCCGTTACTCATCTCGATGAGGCGTTCATCGGTACGCCGCCGCGATGTTTCACCTAGGAGGCGGCCGTCGATATTGATTTCGCTCATGTCGTTCACAATCACGGCGACCTTTAGGCCTTGACGGTTATCGAGGACGTGATTGAGGAGTGTCGTTTTTCCGGATCCCAGAAAGCCGGATAGCACCGTCACGGGGAGATACTGTTGGGCCACAGGGCCAAGATGCTCTACCATTATTGATATCCTCGTATCATCAGTATCAGGAGTCAAGTTTGGAGTTGATTTTCGCAGGGCGTGTTGATGGAACCAGCATAGGCGGCGTCTTACCGGTAAGTGGCCATGTCATTCGCTTTAACGGGCTGATTTTATCGCCCACGTGCTACCATTCATTCGAGTTCTTAGGCGCCCGCAAGGGCTTAATAGGGAAGTCCGGTGTAAGACCGGCGCGGTCCCGCCACTGTAACCGAGGAAATCGCTCTCGTTGTTCCACTCAGCGTTTTTTCGCTGGGGAAGGAGGGAGCGCGGCATATAAATGCCACCTCCAAGCCAGGAGACCTGCCAGGAACTAGGACGGCGGATTTCCTGCGGAGAACAGGGGCATGCGAACTCAACACATTGATCTCTTCAGTGTCATAGCGAGCAAGTATCCAAAAATTGACCAGGAAGTCTGTCACCAGATTGGAGACAGCTCTCATGAGCAGCATTGGTATGCGGCGTTGTGGCCGCGGCAGACCCTTTGGTCAAGCGAATGCATTGATTGGACCGGTGGTAATTGGTATTCTTTCAGCCGCTCTTGCGTGGGGACTTGGCGGTGGAAGGATTTCTGGCTCTTTAGAGGACCCCAGCGGCGGTGTCGTTCCCGCGGCTCATCTCACTCTGACCAACACGGCGCTACAGACAGAGTTCAAAGCCGTTTCCGACGCCCAAGGTTTCTATATTTTTCCTGCCCTTCCGGTTGGACGTTACGATCTAAGGATTGAAGCAGCCAGATTCAAGACGCAGCGAAAGACGAATTTGGTTGTGGATGCAGATGCGGCGCTCAAGATGGATGTGCTGTTGGAATTGGGCGAACGATCCGATAGCATTACTGTCACGGCAGCCGAGGCCGCTATCCAAACACAGCCCGATACGGTCTCCACTCATTTGGGCGAGGTTGTATCAGACACTCAGATTGAGTCACTGCCGCTGAATGGCCGCAGTTACACCGATCTATTAGCGATTCAACCGGGAGTCAGTCCAGTCACAACACTTACACCGACCTCCGTCATTATGGCAGGCGTGACGGGCGCCATTAACCCTTCCGGCGACGCAAATCCTGGAACCGTTTCCATTGACGGCCAACGGGAGTCGTCGAATGGGTTCATGGTTAATGCGATTGACGTTCAAGAACACATGAATGGGGGAACTGCGATCATTCCCAACCTCGACTCCATTCAGGAGTTCCGCGTCCTCACGAACAATTTCGATCCCGAATACGGCAACTATAACGGCGGCATGATCAACGTCGTGACAAAATCAGGCAGCAACTCTTTCCACGGCAATGCGTTTGAGTTTCTGCGTAACACCGATCTCGATGCCAGAAACTATTTCGACGCCACGCGCGGAGCCTTCCGGCAGAACCAATTTGGCGGCACGCTGGGAGGTCCGGTCAAAAGGCGGAAAGTTTTCTTTTTTGCCGATTATCAGGGAACCCGCACGGTGCAGGGCATCAGTTCGCCTCTAACATCAGTGCCATCCTTACAGGACCGGGCCGGCAACCTCGGCGATGTCGCCAACTTGTTGACAGGGACGGTCAGCGGGCCTTATACTGCCAACCTACTCACGCAGAAGCTCGGTTACAAGGTGTCTCAGGGAGAACCGTATTACACGCTTGGATGCGCTAGTTCGGCTGCCTGCGTGCTCCCCAATGCCGCTATTCCCATGACTGCATGGGCATCGCCCGCGGTGAATTTGTTGAAGTACATTCCCGCGCCGAATACGGGTTCGAATCTCTTCACGACATCCGCGTATCCCGAGACGGTGCGCGATGACAAGGGATCAGGACGGATCGATGCAAACACCCGATTGGGACAAGTCTCTGGTTACTATTTCATCGACGATTATCGACTGGACAACCCGTATCCCGGGGCGCAAGGCGGCGCGAGCGTGCCTGGTTTTGATGCGTTGACCATCGGCCGCGCTCAGATGTTCACGCTCGGTGACGCCACCGTTCTAGGACCGAGCATGATTAATGAATTTCACGCCGGTTTCTTGCGGAATGTGAATGACATCGGCCAGCCTCACGGCGGGGTGGGAACATCGCTCCAGTCGCAAGGATTTGTGACTGGAGCAGGGACACCAGGCATCGTCGTACAGGCTCCGCAGTTTGAAGGCGTGGAGAACATCGTTCTCCCGTCGTTTGTGATAGGCGTGCCCGTCACAAATACAGTTCAGTGGAATAACACGTTGTACTTCAGCGATACAGTCACGAAAGTAATCGGGACTCACACTTTGAAATTTGGCGGGCAGTTCCACAACGATCAGGTCAACGAGAATCCGAACGCCACGTTCAATGGGACGTTCAACATCAGCGGAACGGAAACCGGCTCGGCGTTTGCCGATTTCCTGTTGGGATTTCCCAGCAACTTCACGCAGACAACGGGGCAGCGCTTTTACCTGCGGAACCGGTATGGCGCGGCATTCCTGGAAGATAGCTGGCGCGTGCGCAGCAATCTAACCCTGAATGCCGGCTTGCGCTGGGATCTGATCATGCCCTGGTCGGAGAAATACAACAACATTCAGACGGTTGTTCCCGCAGAGCAATCGATCCTCTATCCCAACGCGCTGCCGGGATTGGTGGTTCCTGGCGATCCGGGAATTCCTTCGACACTCTCACCCTCGAACTTTCACAACTTTGCGCCAAGAATTGGGATCGCCTATTCGCCGAACTTCGACTCAGGATTGCTGAAGACTCTGTTTGGCTCCGTAGGCAAGAGCAGCATCCGGGCAAGCTATGGAATCTTCTACACTGCTTTTCCAGGACTCAGCGCCGGGATTATGTATGGAGTTCCGCCGTTCGGGTATAACTATCTAAGCCCGGCGCCGCCACTCTTTTCCACACCATTTATCAATTCCGGGGATGGCGCACAAAATACGAACCCATATCCGTTTCAGTTCCCTCCGCACAACGTGTCGGCGAAGAATCCGTACGATTCGTTCAACTTTGCAGCGGTGACGCCGATCAGCGCCGATCCCTATTTTTACTATCGAAACAGCGTGCCTTATACGGATAACTATATGTTTTCGCTTCAACGTCAAATCGGCTCCAACGCGCTGTTGACGGTGAGCTTTGTGGGCAATCAGGGCCATCACCTGCTCGTCTTAGTGCCAACGAACGTGGGCAATCCGGCGCTCTGTCTTAGCCTGAGCCGGCCCGGCGCGGTGGCCGCTGGAAGCTCCACGTGCGGTCCCTTTGGTGAGGATGGGGTTTATACCTCCGCAGCGGGTAAAGTTGCCCAAGGAACACGCATAGGGCTGGGATCGAATTACGGCGCAACTACCGCCCAAAAGACAATTGGAAATTCAAACTATAATGCGCTCGAGGCAAATTTTCGTTTCGCTTTGGGCAAGCGCGCGACGCTTCTGGTTGGC